>OLNT01000006.1_pt1 | contig 164164 bp, 147 predicted proteins | sample 1672641 | NCBI WGS metagenome assembly OLNT01 (sample SAMEA3136708, study PRJEB25190) | human gut metagenome
TTGGATGTAGTGAAAAATTATATTAAAAATCAGGGAATAAAATAAAACACAGCCATTCACCCACGCCTATGCAAGTATTATAGACGTGGTACTCTGGCTGATATGATAGATGACAATATAACTGAAGCTGGCGATAAATATGATGCCCTCACTGAAACCTATGTGATTTTTATTACTGAAAATGATGTATTAAAAGCCGGGCTTCCAATTTATCATATTGACCGCATCATCCAAGAAACCGGTGAACCATTTGGCGATGAAGCTCATATTATTTATGTAAATTCCCAAATCAAAGATGAAACAGAACTCGGAAAACTAATGTACGATTTTTCCTGTACCGATCCAAAAGATATGTATTATAAAATACTTGCTGACAGGGTACGTTATTTTAAAGAAGATGAGGAAGGAGTTTTGACTATGTGCAGAGAAATGGAAAATATGCGAAAAGCTGAACGCATTGAAATTGCTAAACGTATGCTGGTCTCCGGCAAACTCACTTATGAAGATATTGCCGCTTTTACAGACCTAACCTTAGAAGAAATCAAGGCTCTGGCTGTACAGAAAACTGCATAACAAAAAATGACTTCCTACAACACATGACCTATTTGGTATATGGGAATATGTTGTAGGGAGTTTCTTATTATCTTACAATACTATTTTTAATGTTATGTTTTTCTCTGACATAATTCTATTCAATTACCCTGTAAAATGACATAAAAAAAGAACCTCTGATTACTCAGACTACCGAACTATGCAGCAACTCAGAAAACAAGAGCTTCCGTTCCCATATCTTCGATTTTTATGTTCAAACATTCTTTTTCATCAAGAAATTTCCCAATCGTTTCTTCTACCGGAGCATCTTCAACATAAGCACGACTGATACTTGCATATACTTCTGCAACGATCTTTACTCTTTCATCCAGATCACTTTTTTGCAAAAGCGCTTCTGTAAATGCGATAGTTTCTTTAAACTGATTCTTTCCAAAATTAAACGTAATCCAGCGCAGCGGATCATGCCCCTCTAAGAAACCTCGCTTCTGCATTTCCTGTTCTAAAGTCTCATACTCATCGTCCAAAAGACAAGCCTCATAACAATATAACAAATGCTTGATATGTGTACATGCTACCTTCTTACTACACTTTTCAAAGCGTTGATCCTTTATCGCCATTTTTGCTGTATCAATCGCATTCTGAAATTTCACATCATCAATATACGCTCTCACCTTTTCGGTCTGCACAACCAACCACTCATCATAGAGATTCCTAATTTCCGGCTGCGCTTCTTTACTAATATATGTCGGATTATCCTTTTGCGGCGCAATCTCTTCATTTGGAATTCCAAGTATTCGCGATTCCATCCTTATCTGAAAAAATATTTTCATAATGCTTCTTATGGCTTCCATTTTTAGAGCGTGCACTTTTCCTCTATAAATACTCCTTCCAACTCCACTCGTAAACAAACCTACAATTGTTTTTTCATCCGCTTCCAAGCTCCACACAGGTGAACCCGAAAAACCATTTAGCTCATATACTCGATTACCGTGGTCTACATGCGTATCCTCTATCTGCCACAAGAGCACCTCTTTATCTTTCGCATTGTGAAGTATCCTTCCATACGTCCCTTCCACATAATTTAGAAGTTCCTCAATCTCTGTCTCGCTTCCCGGAAATCCTTGCGCCAGCACGCCATCTCCTTTATGCACTTCACCAATTACATAATCCGTAGTTTCAAAACTTATCTCTTCTTTTATTTCCAAACAAATGACCGCTGCATCAATGGAATGCACTATTATTCCTTCGTCACTTTCACTCACTTTATCAATTGGAGAATACTTCACTTGCTCTCGCGTCGCTTCCAGCTTTTCTACCTGGTATATTTCCTGCTCTCGATTTACCGGAAACAAAGAATAAATCTGAAATGGTTCTTCCAAACCATCCAATACATGTGCACAGGTAAAAATGTAAAGACGATTTCCACTTCCCGGATAAAATAAAACTCCGCTTCCCGATGACGTTCGCTTTTCATCTGTAATGAACACCGAATATTCTTGTGTTTCCAGTTCTAATTGTGCAATCATTCTTTCTTTGGCAGCTTCCATAGATATTCCCCTCTCTCAAAATGTATTTTTTCCGTCTTTAATTTATCCTCAATTGTCAGCATACCCGTCCACCAATCTGTCGAACCATAAATTGTAATCTCATCATTCCACTTCAAAAGCTTTGCGATCGTCTGCTTATCCGGATGGCTGATTCCATCCGTACAGATCATATACGTCTGGCATCTTATCCTCCCACACCACTCTTCTGAAAGATTTCGAACAGAGCCATGATGAGAAAGCTTCATAAAATCATAGCTTTTATTTCCCGCAACAGCTAAAATATCCTCCGCCCAGGCATCTCCTGTAAACAGAAGCTTCTGCCCTTTATATTCAACTTCCATTATGATACTTGCACGATTGCTTGGACTTGCATCCTTTCCTTTAACTGGTAAATTCATCAACTCTTCCAAAGAATATCCGTAATCTGATTGTTTTCCAAGCGGTACATTACCAAACGCTTTCGGAAATAGCCGATACAATGTTTCCTCATTCGGTCATAAAATCCGAAAGACCGCTCCATCTAAATCATATGTCATTCCTGCTAATGCTGGTTTAATTGTTATCCCTTGTTCTTTAAGCGCTGTATAAACTTCATCATTTTGACGAACAGATAAATCCGTATTCGTCCCCATTAATTTGCCATGGTTCATCCAAACTTCTTCAATATTCAGTTTTGTTTTATTTCGTAAATTGTACAGAAGCCCTCCCAGATGATCCGTATCTACATGCGAGATTATCATTACATCAATTTTTTCATAATTTGCCACGATTTGTTTGCAAATTGCTTCAAACTCTAATCCAAAACGCATCACGCCGCTATCAATCAAGATATTATGCGGTATGCCTGTCAATCCAGTGTATCGCAGACGGAGGCAGTCTCCCTTGCCTGCATTATAATTGAATATTTGTAGCATGTTAGCCCTCCATGATACGTTAATCTAATCGCACCCGAAACAGAGTTAGACTGCTAGCATAGTCTGCACTTTCCTCTTCCGGTAATTGTCAAGGTAGTTGTCAGTAAAAATTGAATTTTTTATTTCATTCAGGTTAGCAGAGTTTACTTTGTCCCCGACATAATCATCAATGGCAAGCAGCTACGCTGATGCATCGCATCCATTGACAATTATGTCAGCACAAAGTCTTACTATTGGACAACCCGAATGAATCCATGTTTATGAAGCATCTGTTCAGAAAGCCCACTACGCCTTTGATGCGGCGTCAGAAAATTCAAACCACTGTGGTGATGATCATGGTTATACCATTTTACAATTTATATTTCTTTATATTCTTCATAAAGTCCACAAATATTTTTCAAAATAATATTTGTATCTTCTAAATAATTAATATACTCTACTATTTCTTCTTCTGAAAATCTTTTTTCTTTATCTTCTGACCAATTTTTAAATTGTTCTGTTATCGATTGCAAATCATATTTTGCATTATTTTTTTGTACAATATAAAGAACAGTTGCTATGCCCTCCAACCTTTTATCTGTTTCAATCGCATTTACATATTCTGATGCTTTTTCTACTGCCGGTAATAATTTTTTTAATTTTGCTTCTGTTTTCTGACTACATATCATTCTATAAACTTGATTATACGTTTCTGATGAGTCTACTATCCCATAATGCTCCTGATATTCTTTAATATTTCTTGCAACTATATCTATAGAATGAGAATACGGACCATAATGAAATTTATTAAATTTAAAGTATTCTTCACCTAAAAAATAATTCATAAAATATCCTGTTTTCTGGAGTCGTAAAAATCCAAATTTTTTCAAGTGCAATTTGATTTGTATTAAAACTAACCCTGCTACTGTAATATTAGGAGCTTCTTTCGGTATTGCTTTATACGACATAAATGGTTCATAGATAAGTATGTCTACTTTCTCTTTTAACTCTGAAAATTTATCTTCAATTAATTTTTTAACATCATTCCACTTTAATCCACCATTCCCACAACCAAGTGGTGGAATTGCAATTGAGTGTATTCCCTCGCTTATTATTAATTCTACCAGTCTATCTAAACCAATCTCAATATAATACAATTCTGATTTTTCTCTCCACTTATCTTTTGTCGGAAAATTTACAATCCATACTCCATCTTCAAAATAATAATGTATCACACCAATATGAAGCTTCCCCGATTTACACGCTTTTATATAATCTCTATTATTTTCTGGATATCTTAATTTGAACTGATATGCTATCCCCTTACCCATATATCCTTCACAGTTAACAGTATTTACCAGACATTCTGCATTCGAGTCAAATAAATTTCCTGTCACATATTTAATCATCTCTCGACCTCTTCCTAACAATTAAACCACTGTTTCATTACATTAACATAAGGTGGTGGAAAATCAATATCATATTTTTCCAATTTCTCTTCTACAATTTGTCTGACCTCTTCAGATGGAACATAAATACATTTAAAACACTGCGGTGGAACAATCAAATCTGTTAAGCATTCTGCCATTTTTACTTCTTTTGCATAATTATCATTTCGCCCTACTTCCATCAAAGTTTCCCAATCTATTAAATTAAAGCCCTCATCATAATCATACAACTTAAATTCATTTCCTGATAGTGGATGAATAGGTAAAATTTTGAATCTATTTACTCTTGCCAATTCTCTTTCTATACATATATAGATCATCTTCTGTGCATTATAAGTATTCTTAACTGCTACATCAAATGCAGAATATGGATGGAAATGAAAAGGCGTATAACCATCTAATCCCAATCCCGTTCTTTTATCAATAATCTTTTCATCAGCTACATCACTAAATCCAATACTATTTTCCAGTATTACTTTTCTTGGAAGCAATCCATATTTAATGATAGAGTCCAAATTATCTAATTCTGTTAAATGATACAACAGCTTTCCAGTTTTAGCCGATTCTATTCCCATATATCTTTCCTTTCCACTATAATTATTATATCTATTTTATCATTTGACAAATTGCATTGCAAGTAGTATGGGTTTAAATATATTATATGTTAATCTAATCGAATTATATTTTCACCACGACACTCCTGCCGTGGTGATTTTCCAAATTTTTTTCCATCAATTTTTTTTTAATTTCCATCCAGCCAGATAAAGGATTTTTCTAATTACTCCACCTACTTCAAGTCCTCGGTAATTGTCAAGGTAGTTGTCAGTAAAAATTAAACTTTTTATTTCATTCAAGTTGGCAAAGTCTACTTCGTACCCAACAGAATCATCAATGGCAAGCAGCTACGCTGATGCATTGCATCCATTGACAATTCTGTCAAGTACAAAGTCCTACTTTAGACAACCCGAATGAATCCGGCTTTAGGAAGCATCTGCTTCCTTGGCTTCGCTTCTTTTCGTTTGTTCCAGTTCTCTGTCTGGATTCAGATAGACTCGTTCTGGCAGGCTCCAATTCCGTGTTTCTCGACCATTCCAACGTTCTGGATGAGCCGCTTTTGCTGCTTCATACACTTCATGGCGCTTTTGAAGGATCTGTTCAGAAAGCCCACTACGTCTTTGATACGGAGTCAGAAAATTCAAACCACTGTGATGATGCTCATGGTTATACCATTTTACGAACAAACTTACCCATTTGCGTACTTCTTCCAGCTTTTCAAATCCTTTGGGCTGGTAATTCGGGCGATATTTTAGCGTCTTAAAGAGACTTTCTGCGTATGGATTATCGTTACTTACACGTGGTCGGCTGTTGGATGGTGTGATACCAAGTTGGTACAGGGTTGCCAGCATAGTCTGCACTTTCTTCTTCGTAGACTTCCCAGCCTACAATACTACGGTCATAAAGAGCTGAAAAATGGTACAGATAGTAAAACATTCCCTTATGTGGTCCGTTTAAATACGCCAAGAATCAACATCCACGTCTTCTGCTCCGGTTGCGGCCTTTATGATGTTCTTTGGAAAGCTCCAGAATGTTCTCCCACAAACTGTACTATTACATTCTCATAGCCTTCCGGATCTTTTTTATAGTTCTCTGCATGATTAGCTCCATGAACTATATAAATTTCTTTATTACTTTTACAACTATTATAAATTTCTTTTGCCATGTATAGTGGTACTAAGTTATCCATGTCTCCATGAATAATTAAAATTGGAATTTTTGTCTGTGATACCGCCTTACAAGCATCAGCCTCTTTTAAATTAAATCCTCCCCAAAGCTTTGTTCCCACATCTGCAAAAATTTTGAATACCTCTACTAGCATTCCTTTAAGCAAATGGCTCTTACAATTTAACTCTAACATTTTTGTTGACGTTGTAAATCCACTATCTTCAATGATTCCACAAACAGAATCTGGAAAATCCAAATCACTACTCATTGTGACCACTGCTCCACCCATTGAAATTCCCATAAGAAATATCGGTGTTTCTCTTCCAAAATGTTTTGCGGCCCAATTAGCCCAATCTACACAATCACAACGTTCCTTCACTCCCAAAGTGAAAATATTTCCTTCACTTTCATCATGCGCACGCATACTAACAAGCAAAACATTCCATTTTTCTTTCTGCGCAATTTTATAAATCGGCACACCTTCCACATAACTATGCCCTCTAAATCCATGAAAGAAAATCACCAATGGAGCATTCTTCTTTCTCTCATAATAATGACCTTCCAGCTTTGTTCCATCAGAAGCCATAATAACAATTCTTTCATTATTTTTTCGTTTTATTTTATATGCTTCGGTAAGCCACTCATACTGCTCATCATCTGCTGTTCCCAAATCTGGCCATGCTGCTTCTCTTCGTTCACAAATTTTTGAGAACACTAATTTACTTCCTTCCCCCAAAATTATTATCGAAAAAATAAACATTCTAATAACTACTGCAACAATCTTTTTCATTTTCACTAATCTCTCAGTTATTGCAAGTTGTTTTACTCTTTGCTTCATAATCATCACTTTCCTTCAATATTTATCACATCTCATCCGATTATAAGAGATCGTTCTTGCCAATCTGGATGTACAGCTTGCCTTCAAAAATATGTGCCGTGCCAAACGGACGCACTCTCGGCTGGTCGCCTTCGACCGTTGCCAAGTAATATGTTTCAGCTTCTTTTAAGGACTTTACGATTTCTTCCATTTTATTCTTTCCTTTCCCACACGGTCGTATGTGATTTATTGTTTTATGGTTTTATTTCAGTTTTTCGAGGATCTCATCCGCACTCATACCACTCGCCAGCAACTTCTTCAGCACAGCCTCTGCTTCGGTCTTCTTAGCTTCTTCAGCGGCCTTAGTGTCTGCCTTTGCTTTCTTCGCTTCCAGGGATGCCACTTCTTTTTCGACCTTCTTCAGAGCAGTCTTCTTTTCTTTCAGGTCAGCCTTCAAAGTGTCAATGTTGGCGGTGATGGATGCGATCTCAGCTGCGAGCGCTTCCTTTGCGGACTGCTTTTCTGCAATCTGCGTTGCAAAATCAGCAGTCACAGTTTTGGGCTTATTCTTGCTACCTTTAGTTCTGGGTATAGAACACAAACCTCTTTTCAAAATTATAATCGTTTAAATAACGTATTGTATAGGTACGAGAACAACATAGAAATCTTTTTCCTAGCATATCACAAAACTGTATTCTTTTACAGAGGCTTTCTTTCACTTCTTTTCTATTTAAATTTTTATTAGACACTTTCCAGACGGTAATTTCTTTATAATCCAAGTAATAATCGCTGCGCAAAGTGTTGTCACAAGCCAATATACTATACTTCTAAAAATCGATGTATTTCCTATTATCCTCACTATTATCTTTCGAATCATTGGATGGATAATGTAGATGCCCATTGTTAACGAAGCTACTTCTGTTATATATTCAGAAACCAATCCTGATAATTTGATTCTTAATAGAAAAGAAAATATTAACCCAATCCAACACATTTCGTAGAGACTATCATAAAAAAATTCCGCATGTAATACACCTGTCATCTCTAATATTTTCTTAGATCCAACATAATTTTCAAATACAATAATTAATACTGTAAGGCTTTCTCTTTCAATGAATCATCTTCGCTAACTATATTCAAAAACGCCTCATAATGATTGCTTTCAGGATTCGTTAGTGATAAAAGCCCCTGTAAATACTGCACAATAAACTTGTCATTTATAGGTTCTTCGCTTAACAAACCCATACACATTTCTATCTGAGCAATCGCAAACTCTCGCTCCCCATTATATACAGAGTGCTTTACCCGTAATTTTTTTCCATCATTTACATAACAGTCCTTAAGTATTTCTTGTATTTCGCTATACGGAATTATCATCGTATACTTCTCCTTTATGTGAAAATAAGTTTTATTTGAATTTCGTGATTTTATTATACCCTATTCAATAGGAGAAATATATAAATACATCTCGAAACGGCGCAACCTGCGCAACCAAGTTATTGAGCAGGCAATTGTTATGGGTCAAAATCCGGGTATAACTCCAGCTCGGCAAACTCGACATCACTCATGGCCTTGAGCTTGCCCAGGGTGCTGTCACCTCCCGCAGCTCGTTTTCCTCCGGAGCCAGCTCACCGCACATCTCGGTCAGTTTCTTTCGAGGGTCAGACCCCGAGAGCTTTTAAACCTCCATAATAATATATTTTACATCCTCTCTATATATGGTATAATAAGTTTAATTATATACCATATACAGAAGGTAACCTATGTCGTTTCAAAAAATTGAATCTGCAATTAACACTGCAAAACAAATAACTCATTGGAACTCTCTTCTAATAGAGTACAATCACAAAAGAAATCATAATGAATACGTCTGTTACAATATTAATTTTGCATCCGCTCAGTTACTGAACGATATTATTACCTCAATGTGTGATGCATTCTTAAGTGTTGTAAGAAAACAAAATCGTATTTTAGAATATACAGCTCAAAATCCCAAAAACACAACCGAAAAACTTAATGTCACTAGCGAACTTATGCAATTAAGCTGGACATCATTAGTTAATCATATTAACAATAGTGATGATAGCGTTAATTTAAAAGACATCTCATATCTGATGTGAATACATCTGCAGTAATAAGTAGCTTGCGGAGTTTAAGTAGACTAATATTTAACTCATCTGCCAGCGTTCTTAAGGAATCTGCTTCTTCATAGGCATCTTTTAACTCTTGAAGAAAATTATTAAATTGAAGTTCTGGATTATATTCTGGTTTCTTTTTTGGTCTTCCTGCCATTTTATAACTCCTATTTTCATGTGAATCCAATCGTCTTGCACCTAAAACAGAGGATTCCCTGCTATCCCACGATGCTCCGATAGCTGTCCTCTGTTTTATCTTACTGTTTTTTTACCTTCCATCCCATCCAATACAACACTCCTCCCATCGCTCCTCCAAGCGTATTATAACATAAATCCGAAAGCTGAAATGTCCCAAGTCGCAAAAAAAGCTGCAGGAACTCTATCGTTAATGAGAAAAGAAATGCAACCTTTATGCTATACCAAAGAATGCTTGTAAAACAAATTCGTCTGCCCTTCTCTTTTAAAAGTTTCTCTTTGGCAGTCCACATGAGCAGAAAAGTAAATGGCAGCATCAGGGCAATGTTTTCAAAACATTCTGTTGTTAATGTCACTGTTCCATCCGATTGTTTCTCCCAAATCCACCAGCCGCCCATCACATCAGAAAGGGGATTCATCCACATATCACGGTTTAGTAAAGTTCGAAACAAAATCATTACCGTAAAAAATACAAGGCAAAATAGTTTACGAAAAAACAAGGAATTTTTAAATGTACGAATCCAAGCAAGACAAGTGGATTTAATTCCCTTGCCGGTGTCAGTCGGATAATATGCATACATATAAAAAAACAAAATGAATATCGTAAGGAGTACTGCAAACCAAAATGGCTGGTAAAGAGCTGTGAGAACATTGGTTACTATACTTTTAAATATTTCCATTTCTTTTCTCCTCTTTATTCATCTTGGTTTTCATTCTTATTTCAAATCTTCAAACAAATCTTTCTGATATACACCAGCTTCTATCAGATTGGCAAATGATTTCACTACATAGTCTTTATCCTCTTTATAGGTTACCCCGAACCATTTGTCATTCGTATCTAACACTTTTACGGAAACTCTGCCTGCCTGAAGAAGTTCGTCTATGTAGATTGGCAGTAAATATTCTGCTTTCATAATATCTTTGTTTCCCATATTTGCAAAGAACTCTTTAAATCCATCTTCTAAAGTCTGCATGAATTCCGGTGTAAGTCCCCACATATTCATGGATGCATAGGATTCAGCATTAATTGAAGTGAGCTGTCCATCATTATCTACTGCTGCACCCTCTGGAGTCTTAACAATATTGGAAGTTTCATGTACTGCTGTGAGATAGCCTTCCTCATTTGTCTCACAGATACCTCTTGTAACGGCTCCATTTTCACTTAACGTATTCTTCAAAATGAAACCTGCCATGCAGAACTGATTAGCTTTTTCTGGTGTATAGCCTACAAGGAAATCATGAAGCTTAACAAATGCTTCCTTCCCATAGTAGTCATCTGCATTGATAACTGCAAATGGCTCATGCAGAACTTCTTTACAAGCAAGAACAGCCTGTCCTGTTCCCCAAGGCTTGGTACGCTCGGCAGGATGCTCCACCCCTTCTGGAAGTTCATTTAATTCCTGATATGCGTAGGCAATCTCTACATCAAGATCTTTACAAATCTTTTCGATACAATCACCAATTGCTTCTTTAAATGCATCCTTAATATCCTTACGGATAATAAAAACTATTTTGTTGAAGCCTGCTTCGATTGCATCATGGATAGAATAATCCATGATAATCTCTCCATTTAAACCAACTGGAGCAAGTTGTTTGATTCCACCACCGAATCGTGAACCGATACCAGCAGCCATAATAACTAATGTTGTTTTCATTATAAATTCCTATCTATATATTTTTTTCTTTACTTGATTAACTATGCTATATATTAATTCATCCTTCATGAAAAATAATATTCCTATGTACAAACAAACCCCTACTATAACCTGTATAAATAGCTGTATAATTCCTATTCCAATAAATATTCTAATACTAATAATCGCACATCCCATTATTATACTTGGAAATAAATATTTCTTAAAAAGTATAGTTAATTCTTTTAATACTATTAATTCTTTCATAAAATATACTTGTATTGCTGCTGCAAAAAATTCTGCAAGAACAGATGCTATGGAAACACCTATCGCACCCAAATTAAAAAATTTCAAAAAAACAGCATTTAAAACAAAATTTAATATTGCTGCACTTATTACTGCATATGTATATTTTACTTGTTGTCCAGTCGCAACTAACGTAGTTCCAAATAATCGCCCTATATTTACAACTATAAATAAAATACTTTGAATTCTTATTATATCTGAAACAGGATCATATCCTTTTCCAAAGAAAAATGGAACAAATTCATCTATCACTAGCAAACAACCAATACACATAGGAATTGATAGAAGAAAAATAAACATTAATGATTTCTCTAATAACCTTTTCAGTTCATTCATACCATCTTTATTACTTAAAGCTGCCATAGTTGGCAAAAGTACTGAAATTAATGATGATATTACCGTTGTCGCTAATTGAATTATTTTATCTGCCTGTGTATAATATCCTACTTCTGTTGTATTTACAAAAGTTCCTAACATGGTCTTATCCAAAACTGTATATATTTGGACAGCTATAACTGGAATAAATAACTGCATAATATTTTTTGTATGAACAAAACAATGTAACTTTTTTCGTGGAATTAAAATAACCTTTTTTTTCACATAAGCCCACATCGTTACATTTCCCAATAATGCTGCAAAGCAATTGATAAATGTATATATAACCAAATCTTGTGGTTTTTTTACAAACACAAAAATCGCTATTGTTGCTATTACTCTGACTAAAGTATTTCTCACTGCCGTAATCTTGAAATTTTCCATTCCTTGACAGAACCAACTCACATCAAGTATCCATGAGAGAAAAGTACATAGTTGAATAACAAAAAGTAATCTATATTGTGGCAAGCATAACAAAATAAATATAACATATCCTGCAAGTGCTATCATTGTAGATATAAATCTAAATAAAAATATCTCCCAGAACAGTTTACTTCTTTGTTGTAAATCTTCATGCTGAACTGCGATCTCTCTATTACCAAAAGTAGCTGTTCCAGTAGCTGCAATTAAACCAAAATACGTCACTAATCCTGTTGTATAGCTATAATCTCCAATAGCTGTTACACCTAAGGTTCTTGATACATATGGTGTCGTAATAAAAGGAATAATAATCGCCAATATTTGATAAATTAAATTATATATATAGTTTTCTTTTAACTTACTATTATTCATTATTTTCTCCGTATATTTAATAATTTAAAAATCTTCTTACCTCTCCTAATAACGGAATTTTTAAACCAACGATTAAAACTATAAAAACAAATTGTATTTTTCCTGATTTTATTGAATTCTGATACAGTTTCAGGAATTTTTTCAAGAGTCAAAAAGGAATTTGGCACAATTTTGAATTTTTGATTTAAAAGAATTCTCTTATCAAAACGCATGTTACGCCATTGAAAATGCATATATAAGAACTCTTCCTGCATCAGTTTTCCATTATTAACATACAATCTATATGCTCCTCCATTATACCAATAATATAAGGCATTAATTTTCCCTTCACATGTATGAACTATTTTTCCTGTTAAGTCATCAGCGTATAATAAATTTCTCTCAAAGTTTTGTACATTTACATTAAAATTAGCTGACCAATCTTCTTGTAAAACTCTTTTTCCAGAAGCCAAAAATATTTTATTAATATTATTCTCCCCATTCCATTCTTCATCAAACCAACAAATCTCTGGTGTAGTAAAAACCTCTTTATACAATTTTCTATTATTATATGTGTTCATAAACACACGATTATTTTCATATGTGTTTCTATAAACAATCATATGTCCCATACAAAAGAATTTATCATATCTATCCAAAATTTCTCTTGTTAAAAAATGCGATATTTTCCCAAGAATTATATCTATATCACAATGTCCCCAAAACTCATATTCTTTTATATACTCTTCAAATATATATCCATATGCCGGCTTAAAATCACAAAGCTTATATGCTTCATCCAATTTAACATGGAATCCGAATTTACTATCTGCCAATTTCGCTACATCTTGCAACAATATATATTTCACTTGAACATTGCCTGGATATTCAAAAGCCTGTCTATCATCTGTTAAAAGGAGCCAATTAAAATCAGGATTCATGGAACATGTTTTTAAAAAAACCGAAAAGCTTTTTGGAAGCTTTCCAAAGTACGGTATTATAAAGCAACATTTCTTTTTCAACCTTATCACCTCTTTATTTTTTTATTCTGAGCGAACCTCTCTAAGCTCTCTAAATACAAATAACTTGCCAAGACAAAAAAGAATGTAATATCAAATACAATCTCTATACTTCCTAATACAAAAAATACATATAACATTACCATTAAATACAAGTTATAGTTTTTCTTTGCTTTTGCAAAGCACAAAAAAACTATAACTAATAATACAACCGTTCCAATAGAGCCATACGAAATAAACCAATCTATTAATCCATTCTGTGCATCAGGCGCTGATTCATATTCCGAAATAATTAAATACCTTTGGCAAGCCACATAATTATTTTCAGCACCGAATCCCCAAAAAGGATTAATTTTCATAATTTTATATAAATTATTATAAATAAATAGTCTAGAATTCAAGTCTGTAGATTCATGCAATATATTTACAATGATATGTTGTACAACCGGAATATCAATAATTGCATTTTTCAAAATAAGAATAACCGAACAACCTATCATTGTAGCAATAGCAACAAACTGATTTTTTAATACCGATAGAAATTGTTTCGGTAGCAAGTACAAAATCAGCATAACAACTGCACCTTGAATTCCTGTACTACATTCCATATACATACATATAATTACAGTCCAACACCATAAAGCAAATAAGTATTTATTATTTTTATTATTTTTTGAAGCATATAATGTAATCAGAATCAAATGTAGATATGCTATCAAAAATTTACTATATAGCAAAAAGTTTCCATTTCCGAAAAACTGTGAACGAGATGCCATCATCAAAATATCATTCAAAAAGCAATACATTCCTAACACAATACAGATTGTATTTATGCATATTGAAGTTTTGTTTTTCTCTTTAATATATTTTAGGGTTCCAAATGTATCAACAAAAAACACAACATGAAATATACCCACATGAAACATACTACCATTTCTATTTAAATATGAAGAATAAATAGAACAACAGCAAAAAATAATAATAAATAGTAGTAAAAGAGGATTAAAATCTCTTTTTACTATAACCTTAATATTAACCATTAAAAAAAAGAATAAAATCGTTGCCATTCCCCATCTAATATAAAAAAAACTCTGCCATGAGGCAATTCTTTGGATTAGCGATATATGAACTAATAAAATTGAAATTATAACCGCTACTAAATCTAGTTTTTTAACCTTCATAGTTTTCCTTTCCATATTTTAAGTGAATATACCTTATAACACTCTATTACTACTTAGTAGGAAATATTTTTAAATATAATTCAGGAGATTCTATCCACATTCTTAAATATAATGCTACTTTCCTTTTTAAATTACATTCTCTTTTGTAAAAATATTTCAACACATTTTTATATAATATGTCTTTATTTATTATCTTATAGATAGATATAAATTTATCTTTATTATTTTTGCATTTATTTATAAGGGACATTATCAACATATAATATAGCATATTTGCTTGTTCTGAATTATCTCCATGTTTATCCATCAACTTAAGATACCTTGAATACACAGTATTAACTTTCTCAATATACTTACTTGCTGTGTCTGTATTCATCATTGATTGCTGATTTCCTATATTATAGTAATAATAATTTGCCTGAGATAAGCTTTTCCCACCATTACAATTACATAACATTAGATATGTGAAAATAGTATCCTCTCCTAATGTTATATCTCTATATTTTCCAAACTCATCCACCATTTTATCTATACAAGTTTTTCTATAAATTTTATTCCATCTTGCATGAAATAGCGCCGTAGATGGTAAAGAACTTTTTTCTCCCAGCAAATAATGTGTTCTCAGCCATTCTATTTCTTTAAGAGCAAACTTTCTATTCTGTTCTAAATAGAGTGGTATAACAGTTTCACCATTTTCATAATAAATGCCGGCAGCTACGAAGTCACAATCTTCTTCCATTTCATTTATTAGTATTTGTAGAAAATTCTCCCCCCATCTGTCATCTGGATCTAAAAAGGCAATAAATTCCCCCGTCGCATGTTTTATTCCTTCAATAGTAGCATCTACTAATCCACCATTAGGCTTTGTAATTATTTTTATTCTTTGATCTAGTCCCGCATATTTTTTTATAATTTCTAAACTTTGATCTGTTGAGCCATCATTGACCAATAAAATTTCTATCTTTTTATAACTTTGATTCAAAATAGAGGGAATTGATATGTCAAGATATTTCTGCTGATTATATATTGGCACTATAACAGATATTGTATCTTCAATTTTCTTTTTCATTATTAACTCTCCATACATTTTTGTGTAATACTCACCAGCAAGAATAAATTATCGTTTCTTTCTGGCGGACGATAACCAGGATCTTCTAAGAATGTGGCTAGAATCAACATTAGATGTAGCACACCTGCGCGATTTTCTAAAAATTAGTATTCCAATCCATTAATTCATTGTCTTCCAAATCTCCTGTAGCAGCAGACCTCTCATATTCAGTAGACTTCTCTGACAAGCGGAATGCTCCAATTTAGTTAATGCTCTTTTCCTTTACAATCTCATAGGTTGCCTGTAAGTATGCATATCCGAAGCCATAATCTGGTTCCATATAAGCGCCTTCTCCCCATTCATTCCAAGCATTTATAAATACTCTCTTCTCATCCAGTTTCTTATTTCTATCTAAATTATCTAAAATCTCTTTAAGCCACTTCTTATATAATAAAGGAGTTGAACCTTTGAATATAGTACCTCTATGATTTCTACGAGCTGTATTATCCCACATAGGCATAATTGCAGGATAACATTTTTTATCAAAATTTGTATTATAACGTTTATTTAAAACCAAATCTTCATAATCATATATCTTCCCACTAAAATCTTTTCTGATACGATTTACTTTTGAATTTATTTCAGGACAATAATGTTCCAAGCTACGGGGTTGAAACTCTGTCGTTGCATCAAATCCTTCCATTATCCAATCTTTTTTATTATCACCCTCTAATACGGCAATTAAATATAATTGTGTTCCCAAATATTTTTTAGCTTTTGACTGCCAAGTAGCAATTACCGTTTTAACTTCTGGAATAGAACTTGGTCTATAAATAGATAAAATAGGCTTTCCATTAATACGATGATATCTTGTATCTTTCATATCAGGGAGCACTGAATCCACAAATTTACTATAGCTTTCTACACTTTGTGTTATTTTCATTAAGGCGCCTGCATCTGTTCCTGAAAAACGTTTTGTCCAATTTTCGTTTGCCCAACAATAGCTGAATTCTATATCCAAATCTGAATTTTCTAAAAACATATCTAATGGTCTTTCCAAAAGTCTTTTTCCATCAAACCAATAATAGTAAAAACAGAATTCAGAAATACCGTAATTCTTAGCCAGCTCAATCTGCCTTTTCATATTGTCTTTCAAACGCAAATCATAATATCCTAGTTCTCCCGGTTTTCTCGGTTGATAATGTCCAAGAAACTGAGGAACTGCTTGATTTACATTATTCCACTCCGTTGTTCCTTTTCCCCACCATTCATCATTTTGTGGATTAGGATGAAATTGAGTTAAATAATATGCCGATAGATGATACTTTGAATTTACTGATTCATGTTGCTCCCACTCACAATAATCTGGCATACGTTTTCCATAAGATTCCAAAATATCTTCTACATATTTTCTCAAAACAGTATCGTTTGCCTGAATCTGAACCTCATTATTCTGATCCTGTTTTTCTTCCTTATTAATTTTATATTCAGCCCATGCCACATGAGCTTTATGTTTCATTTCTTCACTTAATGGAAGATGATCAAAAATAGTATTTAACATTTTTTTAACATTACTCATTCTACTATTCTCCCATTTATTCTCTAATTACAATATAATTGATTACATATTTCAGCCATATGCATATTTATAGTTTTTATATTTTGGTTTTCCACAATATACTTATTCATCTTCACAAGTATTTGAGGATTTTGCAATATTTTTTCTATAGATGCTTCTAACTCATGTTTTTCCAATTTTGTCACTAAGCCATTCTTCTCTTGTACTATTAAATCCTTTGCTCCAACATTTTCTGAAACAAGAACTGGTACTCCATAACTTAATGCTTCCAATACTGTAAATCCAAATGTCTCATGCCATACACTTGGAACTATTACCATATCTATATTTTCCATAATATAATCCAACTCTTCATATTTATAAGGATTATGTTGTACTAAATAACACGGTGTCTCTCCCGAAATAGGTGAAAAAACATGTAATCTAAATTCATTATTATATGTTTTATATAACTCATCCATTGCCTGTTTTAAAACAAAAAATCCTTTTCTTGAATCTGTACATGGTCCTAAATAAGCAAAATTTAATACATCATGCTTATTTTTTATATGTTTTTTATTTATAATAGAAGAATGAGTGATTCCAATAACTTCTCCACTATCTTTTAGATCAAAAAATTCTCCATACGTTTCCATCGACAAATTGCTATTAAAATGAAGTTTATCACACATTTTAAGAATATTAATGTAATAGTTTCTTAGCTTCACATATTTTTCATTATTTCCATTAGCAATAAATATTTCGTTGTTATTATCGGCTATACTTACTTTTTTCAAATGCCTTTTTCGCATATATTGTAAAATTTTTTTATCTTTCATTATAGAATATAGCTTTGATTGTAAAATACAAATCTTTTTAAGTGAAATAGCATTTTTATTGCATATTTCGCAATCTTTACAAGAAATTCGATTTTTACAATAACTATCATTAAAAAATAAAGAAGCCCTTGGGCATAACCCAAAATAATCATGGCTTGTATAAACAACTCGTACACCATTTTTTTTTGCTTCTTCAACTAATTCAATAGGTAATCCCATTAAAGTATGGATATGTAAAATATCAAAAGAATTAGATTTAAAAAACTTATCAAATTCTATTTTTGATTTTTTTTTCATATATGCGTCAGTCTGTTGGATTCCATCTAATAATGGTACTGGTAACGGATTTATTAACTCAAAATTTAGACAAACTGTTTGTTTAGAGAAACTATATTTTTTTCTCATTATAATTCTAGATTTCTCTCCAAAACTGTAGATTTCTCCAGGCCATATTAGTGATACATTATGCCCAGCTTTCGTTTGCTCCTCTATTAAATCCATACAATACTTAATCATTCCCCCCCGACGAAAAGGTGGAAATCCTAAAGAATAATGTAAAATATTCATATCTTATTTTTCTACCTCTAACCTAAAAGCTCTTTATAAATTTCTCTCATCTTTTTATATGAGTATTTTTTATCAAATTTTCTTGCAATATTCGTACATTTACTAGATATAGATTTTCTTTTATCTTCACTCTTTAACTTTAAAATAGCTTCAGAAAAAGCATGGTCGTCATCTGGTGAACATAAATATCCATCTTCTCCATCAATAATGTAATCCACTATGCCGTGAACATTTGATGCTACAACCGGAAGTCCCGATGCAAGCATCTCAATTCCAGATAAACCCAATCCTTCCCTAGTAGATGGCATAACCCCAATATCTGCGCATTTACATATCTGTGGAATATCATCTCTTAATCCCATCAGTCGCAAATCCACACTTAATTTTTTTGCTAATTCTTCCAATTCTTCTTTAGTATTCGCACTTGTCATTGCATTTCCACAAATCATAAATACTGCATTAGGAAGATTAGCTTCTGCTAATGCCCTAATAACTACTTGATGATTTTTTCTATGTGATAATTCTCCTACCGCTAAAATTAATAAATTATCATCATTTATTTGCAATTTTTTTCTATATGCATTTCGATCAATTTCTACATTTTCAAACTTCTTTGTATCTACACCAACCCCTGGTATATAATAAACCTTATTACAATGCATTGATTTTGCATTTCCATAGTCTTCATGATTAATTGTAATAATTGCATCTGTATATCTAGACATAAAATCTTCAATTGTATGAAAAATCAACCATGTTTTTTTACTTGAATATTTATGAAAATAGAATCCATGTGTTGTATATATTACAGTAGTTCCTTTTTTTCTCTGTTCTTTACATGCATATCTTGTAATAGCACCTGCAATAGGTGTATGGGTATGGATAACATCAAAATAATTTTCTTTTAAAAGTTTTTTCATTTCTTTATATGATAATAAAGTTTCTTTAGAAATAGGCTTATTAGAAGAAAAATCAATTTGATGAAAAGTCACATTCATATCTAAAAAATATTTCTCCATACACTCTGCTCCAGCATGATGTATATTAGCAGCACAGTGAACTTCATACCCCATATCTTGCAATATTTTTATATCATTTGTCAAAAAACTTTTTATAAATCTAGCAAATGCAGTTACTATTAATGCTTTCTTCATCATAACTCCAACTTTCTTAAATTACAATTTATATAAAAACTTTCTTATACATTCCGCAAATCTTCTCCCAAGTATACTCTTTCGATACTCGTTTCTTTGCTTTCTCTCCAAGTTTCTTAATTTCATCTTCACTCATCGCATCTGCTTTTCCAATCAACTTTGAAAGGCTTCCTTCTTCTCTACTCCAATACAGAGCGCAGTCCTGAGCTACTTCCTTATTGAATCCTACATCTACAAGCATATTTAAATCCGTGCTTCCTAATGCTTCAATTAAACTTGGATTTGTTCCTCCAACTGTATGTCCATGGAAGTATGCATAAGCATTTTCTCTAATTTTCTTTAATAATTCCTGATCGTACACAGTTCCAACAAATTTAATTCTCTTATCACTTTTAAAGTGTAATTTTTGTTCTAATTCATTCAAAAATTTTTCATTTACATTTGTAATAAGTGCAAAATCTTTCTTTGAATTTGACTTCATAAACTCACGAATCATAACTTCAAACGAATTTTCCGGTACAAATCTTCCAACCACAAGATAATATTCTTTCTTCTTAAGTCCCTTTTCTTTATACCAATTTACTAATTTTTCATCATCATCTTTCAGTTTACTTAATGTTAAATCTGCACCATAAGCAATAAATGTTGTTTTAGGATTTCTTCCTTTTATTCCCTTACCGTCATAGCACTCATGGATATATTTCTCGATATTCACAGAATCGCAGATTGCCAAATCACAGTACTTCACCATCATCTGTTCAGAGATTTTCCAATATTTTCGAATCGGTGCACTCCATTTTGCTCTCATCCATTCATGTCCATCTGGATTCAGATATACTTTGCCACCCAGTTTATGAATTTTCTTATAAAAATGACTTGCAAACGGTCCAATTCTACATGCCATAATATAAACAATTGGATGTGGTATTTTATGTTCCTTAATATATTTGCAACACTCTTTTAGTGCAGCAACATCATAATAAATGGCCTGTGCTGGTCCTATCTGCGGAATTGGAATTTTAACACAATGCGCATTATGAAATTCAAACTCATTATCTGAAATTCTTTTTACACCATCAACTTTTGTTTCATCCATGCATCCATCACCATTTGCTTTACATGCCACATGATATTTTATATTCTCTTCATTCTGATGATACTCTGTTAATTTATATACAAATGTTTCATAACCTCCATAAGCACCTAAAGATTTTGCTCCTACTAGAAACACATGCTGTACTTTTTTTTGTTGTTGCATATCTATAACTCCCATTCAATTTTTTTACTCTTAAAAAGGAAGAGTCTTTATACCGACCCTTCCTTTTTAAACACCACCATCACGGTCTTAAACAGTATCTTAATATCCAGTCCAATATTCCAATTTTCAATATACTCTTTATCGAGCTCTACCACTTCTTCAAAATCCGTAATATCACTTCTTCCGCTTACCTGCCACATACCGGTAATTCCCGGTTTTATCGCAAGTCGTGCCCGATGGTGCAGCTCATACTCGGAAACTTCTCCAATCAGCGGAGGACGTGTTCCCACGATACTCATATCGCCTTTTAATACATTCCAAAACTGCGGAAATTCATCCAGACTGGTGGATCTTATAAAGTTTCCAATTCCGGTCTTTTTCGTTCCATCCGGAAGGATTTCATTTCCGATTACACGTGGGTCAAAGTCAAGTTTGAACATCTTTGCATCACCGAGTTTGTTATCTTTCATCAGTTCTGCTTTCCGTTCTTCTGCATCTAAATACATGCTTCTGAATTTATACAGTTTGAATCGTTTTCCGTTTTTTCCGACTCTTTCCTGAGAAAAGAAAATCGGTCCCGGCGATTTTATGTAGATTGCAGGTCCAACAAACAGAGTGATAAGCCCTGTTAAAATACATCCGACTAAACCGCCTGCAATATCCATCGCTCGTTTGAAAAACAGCTGTCTTGCTGTTGCATAATTCATTGTTGTTGTCAAAACCGTATAAGTTCCGATTTGTTCAACAAATTGTTTTTTCCCTCTCGTATTCAATACTTTCGCAAGATTTAAATGTACCGTTACACCTGTTTCCATCATTTTCTTCATCAAATCTTCCGGATATTCTGCCTCTTCCGACGGTACAACCAGCACTTCATCAATCCATTGCTGGCAGATATAATCCGGTGTATTTTCTCGATTTGAAACCACCGGAATTCCACAGATTACTTTTCCCGTCATATCCTTGTCAATAATTGCAATTCCGGAAAGTGTAAATCTCGCATAATTGTGGTCCTTCATATCACGAATTACCGTTCCTGCAATATCCGAAGTCGTCACAATCAGCAGAGAACGGTCTCTTCCATCTTCCATCTGCTTTTGTAATACTGATTTTCTGACTTCTCTTACTGCATAAGTCAAGACAAAATAAAAGCACATTGTCGTAATCAGAATAAATCTCGAATACTTTTCTGCTTCTTTAACCAAAAACAGATAACTCATCGACACCGCACATACAATCAACACGTGTTTGAGTGTCTCTATAAATTCTACATAGTGTCCTCTCTTTAAAACATTTTTTAATGTCTCAAAGAAGAAAATTACAACAATGTCTGCCGCCTCTATGAAAATTGCCATATTCCGATAAAGCAGATGTGAGTATGGATTCCAGCCCACTCCACGAATCACATAAGCCAGAAAAAAGGCTATCTGCAGACAGATTAAATCCAGCAGAATAAAATCATAGTGCTTAAACCACCCTTTTGACTCTCTTTGGTACATATTCTTTTTTCTTTCCCCTTTATTTCTGTATTGCCAGATTTCATCAGATTCTCCTATCTCTTCTTTATCTGACTCATTTTCTCATTAATGATATCATCTATTTTTTGTCAAGACTAGAGTCAATCCGCCATTTTCTACCACATTGTTGTAAATTTCTTCGTCATTTTTCCATCTAATAGCATTTTATTTCTTTAGGGAGACAGAAATTGTCCTCCAAATATTTTTTAACAGCTTCATAGTCACTGCTCCTTGCACCACCCGGACACACTTTTTCACAGCGCAGACATCCAACACAGAGTTCTTCCTTTATTTGATATGTGTCTTTATTAATCGCTGAGGTCGGGCATTTTTGAACGCATGTCTGACAGCCTTTACATTTCGTTTCATCAAAGTAATGAACCACCGGCTTCATGGTCTTTGGTTCCGGATTTGGATTTCCCGGAATCATGAGGGATTCTTCCAATCCATTTTCCAATCTCTGTTTCACTGTAACTGCAAACCGGCGGAAGACTTTCTCATCTTCTGCATTTGGGCGGTCTGCCCCCAGTTTTTCGGAATAAATGTGTGGAATAATCGGTGCGATTGCGCCGATGCAGTAAAATCCTCTCGCCTCTAAAATGTCTTTCATCTGTGCAAGGGTATCATCAAAGTCACGATTTCCGTAAGCAGACATCAAAATACAAGGGGTATGGTCCCCTTTTAAGTTTGTAAAAAGAGCTTCTTTTAACTGTGGAAGCTGACCTCCGTATACCGGTGCAGCTGCAAGCAATAAATCTTTTTTTCCAAAGTATTGTTTTTGTTTCCGGAATTTTCTTCTCGTCAAATCAATGTATTCCGGATTCTGGGAGAGCATCGTTGCTAACATCTCCGCTGCTTTTTTTGTGCCTCCGGTCGGGCTGAAATAAGCCACTTTTAAACTTTTATTTTTCTCGAGTAAATCCGGTCGTCTCTCTTTGGTTCGTATCAGCGACTGTTCCCATCTCCATGCTTCAATTTTATTATGGTCTCCGGTTAAGAGTACTTTCGGCACCTCTTTTTCATGCCAGCTTTCCGGTCTGGTATAATGCGGATATTCTAAGAGATTATCCTGCATGGATTCAAACTGAGCAGATTCTTCATTATTTAAAACACCCGGCACAAATCTTGAGATAGCGTCTATCATGACCATAGAAGCAAGTTCTCCCCCTGTCAGCACATAATCTCCGATAGAGACATAGTCTGTGACCACTTCTTCTAAAACACGTTCGTCAATCCCCTCATAATGTCCGCATAAAAAAATCAGTTCTTCTTCCTGGGCAAATTCTTCTACCATCGTCTGATGAAAGACTTTTCCCTGTGGGGTCAGATAAATGCATCTTGGTTTTTTGCCTTGTTTTATGGCTTTACTGTTTTTTGCCACAGATTCCCAGGCGCGGTAAACCGGTTCTGCCTGAATCACCATTCCAGCTCCGCCCCCATAAGGGTAATCATCCACGCGATTATGTTTATTGATAGAAAAATCACGGATATTGACTGTATTTAATGTGATATGTCCCTCTTTCATCGCTCTTCCGATGATACTGGTATTTAATCCCTGTCTGACCATATCCGGAAACAGGGTGAGTACATGAAAATCCATTTGTTTTTCTCCTTTTTTACACTAATCCGTCCAACAGGTGAATTTCCATCTTTCCTGCTTCTACATCGACATCTAAAATACATTCGTAGATGGCCGGAATCAGCACTTCTTTTCCTTCTTCCGTCTTAATAATATAAACATCATTTGCACCGGTTTCCATAACATCTTTTAACGTTCCAAAATGACTTCCATCCTCTAAGTAAACTTCCATGCCGATTAAATCTGCAATATAATATTCATCTTCTCCAAGCGGTTGTGCATTTTCTCTTGTGACAAAGAGGCTTTTACCTTTATATTTTTCAATGTCATTGATATTGTCAATGCCTTTGAATTTTAAGATGGCATATTGTTTGAAATATTTCACACTCTTAATTTTTAATTCTCTGTATTCTTTTCCTGTATCCAATAATACGCTTTCTAATTCTTCAAAGCGGTGTACATCGTCGGTGGTCGGATAGACTTTTACTTCCCCGCGGATTCCGTGTGTGGTTGTGATGACACCTACCTGTAATAAATCTTCCATGCTTATAACTCCTTAATTTACTTTTTCGCTAAAAAAAGGACTGCACATCAACGTGTACAGCCCTCTCATTTACTTTTACTGTAAAATATCTACGATAACTTTTTTATCATTTTTGGAAGATGCAGCTTTCACTACGGTACGGATTGCTTTTGCAATTCTTCCCTGATGTCCGATTACTTTGCCCATATCTGCAGATGCTACTTTGAGTTCTACAAATACCGCATTGTTTTCTTCCCGCTCTGTTACCGCAACTTCGTCCGGATAATCTACAAGAGACTTTGCAATTACTTCAACTAATTCTTTCATTACAAGCCACCCCCTGGACCTATATTATTTTTCGATACCAGCTGCTTTGAAGATTTTGGATACAACTTCTGTTGGCTGAGCACCGTTAGCAAGCCATTTTTTAGCTGCTTCTTCGTCTACTTTGTATACACTTGGGTCCTGATTTGGATCATAAGTTCCGATTTCGTCGATGAATTTACCATCTCTTGGAGATCTGGAATCTGCAACAACGATTCTATAGAAAGGAGCTTTTTTCTGTCCCATTCTTCTTAATCTGATTTTTACTGCCATTATTTTTTCCTCCTGAAATTTAACTATTTTCTTTTCTTATCTTCTTGATTTATATGTTAAAAGGGAAGTTTGAATTTTCCCCTCTTAGCACCCTTGCCATTCATAAGACCAGGCATCTGTTTCATCATTTTCTTTGCCTGTTCAAACTGTTTTACTAAGCGGTTGACTTCCGCCACATCCACTCCTGCACCTTTTGCAATTCTTGCTTTTCTCTGTGGAGTCAGGATTTCCGGATGAGAACGTTCTCTTGGTGTCATGGAAAGAATCATTGCTTCTTTTCTCGCCATATCCTTTTCGTCTACCATATTTTCAATATCTTTTACCTGTCCGCCAATTCCCGGAATCATATTTAAGACACTGGAAATTCCTCCCATGTTCTTCATCTGATTCATGCTTTCAAGGTAATCATCAAAGCCGAATGAGTTCTTACGGAATTTCTGTTCCATCTCTTTGGCTTTTTCTTCATCAATGTTTGCCTGCGCTTTTTCAATCAGGCTCATCACATCGCCCATTCCAAGGATACGGGATGCCATACGATCCGGATAAAATTGTTCCAAATCCGATAATTTCTCTCCCATACCGACAAACAGAATCGGTTTTCCTGTGATTGCTTTAATTGATAATGCTGCACCGCCTCGGGCATCACCATCCATCTTTGTAAGAATGACTCCGTCGATTCCGACTTTCTCACCGAAGGTCTCTGCTACATTCACCGCATCCTGTCCGGTCATTGCATCGACTACCAGTACTGTCTGGTCTACAGAAATCGCTTCTTTTATGTTTGCAAGCTCCTGCATCATGTCCTCATCAATATGAAGACGACCTGCGGTATCTAAGATAACCACGTTGTATTTTTCTTTTTTCGCATGTTCGTACGCTGCTTTTGCAATATCAACCGGACTTTGTTTGTCCCCCATTGCAAAGACTTCCACGCCCTGTTTTTCACCATTGACCTGCAACTGTGTAATTGCGGCCGGACGGTATACGTCACATGCGACCAGAAGAGGTTTTCTTCCTTTTGATTTCAGCTTGCCTGCCAGTTTTGCCGTGGTTGTTGTCTTACCTGCACCCTGAAGACCTACCATCATAAGTACGGTAATCTCTCCTGCCGGCTTTAAAGCGAGTTCGGTTGTCTCACTTCCCATCAGGTTTACGAGTTCTTCATTTACAATCTTAATTACCATCTGTCCCGGATTTAAGCCGGACATTACATCCTGTCCAACTGCACGCTCCTGAACGGATTTCATAAATTGTTTTACCACTTTAAAACTTACATCGGCTTCGAGAAGCGCCATTTTGACCTCTTTCAAAGCGGATTTTACATCGGCTTCCGTCAGACGGCCTTTTTTTCTCAAGTTTTTAAATACATTTTGTAGTTTATCCGTTAAGCTTTCAAATGCCATCTGCTACAACTCCTCCAAAATTTCCTGGGAAATGTGTTCCACCTCGGAAACCAGTTCTTCCTTGCTGATGCTTTCGCAATTTTTTGCAAGACCGTGAATCCTGTGGATTTTTTCCTTAATATTTACAAACTTCTCTACGAGATGCAATTTTTCTTCATAGTCTGAAAGAATCTTATTACAGCGTTTGACGTTGTCATGCACGCCCTGTCTGCTGATTCCCAAATCTGCTGCCACTTCACTAAGTGAGTAGTCATTGAGCACGACATCCTCATAGATTCTGCGCTGGTGCTCTGTTAAGAGTTCCCCATAAAAATCGTATAATAAAGTCTGCTGTACAAATTGTTCCACTTGTCATCACCTTGCTTATCATACTACATGATTTTTGAAGTGTCAAGTATTTTTTCTTGACACTTATACAGCGCATAGTCAAGCGGAGATTCGCAATTTACTTCGCTACTTGCCTGATTTTCCAGCTGCTGCGTGGTCGTCAAGCGTCATGGGCATCGACATCCATGCTTCCACTTCGAAATCCTTCCACATCAAGTGTCACATAAACAAATCCAAGTTCTTTTAATTTTGCAAACACTGCTTCTCTTTGTTCCATAAATTTTCCAAATTCAGCTACCGGAATCTCAATTCTTGCCACATTTGCGTGCAGGCGGATACGCACAATCTCAAATCCCAGACTCTTCATATACTGTTCGCCTTCATCAATCTTTTTCAGTACTTCAAAGTCAAGTTCTGAACCATAGGGCAGACGCGTCGCAAGACAGGGAGCTGCCGGACGATTTGCAACGGAAATTCCTTCTTTTCTTGCAAGAGCACGTACTTCCGGTTTGGTTAAATGCGCTTCGGCAAGCGGACTTTTTACTCCAAGTTCCCGGACTGCTGCAAGTCCCGGACGATACACATGTAAATCATCCTCATTGGTTCCTTCTAAGATGGTTTCTGCCCCTGCTTCATCTGCATAAGCCAACAGCTTTTCAAACAAACTTTTTTTGCACAGATAACAGCGATTCTTCGGATTCTTTTTAATTCTTTCATCTTCAAATTCGTCTAAGAAAATGATTTTATGAATCGCTCCGGTTTCTTTTGCAACCTGTTTTGCAATATCCAAATCACAGGATGGATGCAGTACGGTTTCAAAAGTAACTGCATGTACCCTTATCCCAGGTGCTGCACATTTTACAGCAAGCTTTAATAACAAGCTGCTGTCTGCTCCACCTGAAAATGCAATACAGATATCCTTCTTTGCATACCCCTTCATAATCTCATATAACCGCTCTTCTTTTTGCGTCAATTCCACCTCTTATCACTCCTCACTTTTCTTGGCCAAACTTCTTGCCTCTTCATAAACCATCCGAAATGCCTCACCACGCATTTCACAGGTTTTCCTGACATCCTCATATTCCGGATAATAATAAGTCACCTCATGATGCATACATTTCTTAATCCGAATGGTATTTCCATCCAAAAGTGTGACACTTATCATTTCACGGTCTAATTTTTGTCGTTCTTCCTCATATCTGCGAAATCCAATGCTGGTTGTCTCTCGAAATAAAATTGTTTTTAACGCCTCTTCATCTGCCGGTCTGCAGATAATCTGAAACAAATATGCCGGACGCCCCTTTTTCATGTAAAGCGGCATACAGCACACATCCAGCGCACCGGCCTTTAACAATACCTCTCTGGCATAACCAAGCTGTTCTCCCGAACAGTCATCCACGTTTGTCTCCATGACACATACCGTTTCTGTCTGGACATCGTGAAATCCCTTCTGCTCATCTTTATTTTTCATTTCTTCTTTTGTCTCATTTACAGCTGTCTTTTTTTTTTCGATTTCCTGCTCCTCATGACAATGTGCATGACCATATTCATGCTCATGACTATGCTGATGCTCATGCACCGCCTTTTTCTCTTTCTCGGTATTTAAAATCATCGCACGAAGCACATTCGCATGAGAGAAATCTTTCTTTCCGGCTCCAATTCCGATTTTTTCAATTACAAAAGAATCCGGAAGCTGATTCTCACCCGAAAGCGCTGCCACAATTCCCGCTCCTGTAGGTGTCACCATCTCTCCCTGCACTCCTGAAAGATGAAGTCTTGTCTGGCTCTTTGAGAAAATCGCAAGTACTGCCGGTGCCGGAACCGGAATTCTTCCATGCTGACACCATACATGCCCTTTTCCCTCCCAGATTTCAGACGTCACAATCGAATCAAATCCTAGATAATCCAGACAGATTGCTGCTGCCGAAATATCTACAATCGAATCAACCGCACCAACCTCATGAAAATGCACTTCATCCACAGCCGTACCATGAACCTGCGCTTCTGCCTCTGCAATCACCTGAAAAATCTTTAAAATCATTTCCTTCACTCTGTCCGAGAGCTCTGAAGCCAAAATAAATTCCTTAATCTCACGATAACTATTATGAACATGCGTATGTTCATGACTGTGTTCCTGCTCATGACATTCCTTCACATCTTCATCATTTACGTGGGTATGAGCATGTTCATGACCATGCTCATCTTTATGCTCATCTTTCAAAATCACATCAAAATCTGTCGCTGTAATCTGATTCTTCTTTGTTCTGGAAATCTTTATCTCATATCCATCTAAGTGCAGTTTCTCCAACTCTTTCATCAGATACTCCCCCGGAACACCAAGGTCCAATAAAGCTGCAACTGTCATATCTCCACTGATTCCAGAATAACACTCTAAATATAACTCTCTCATAACAAACCTCCTGCCCTGCCAGATATTCCAAAATACATCCGACGTCCTAATTCTAACACATTCTTCTTTATTTTACTACTATTCTGGTAGGAATAAGCATTATTTTCTCATCGCACAATTTCAGATATAAGAAAACCCCTGAATCTCTTCTATGTTACATACAGAAACTCAGGGATTTCTCCTAACTATCTAATTTTCTAACAGCGACAAATTGAAAAACTTAACGTTTGTAATTACGATTTCTCCTAACTATCTAATTTTCTAACAAAGAGCAATTTTTTTCCTATACCTCTGCCCTCTCATTTTTATTTAGCAGCAAATTTCTGCAGGCACTTTGGAGCGGCCGGTACTTAGCGACTTTGTCGCTTATGTACCGCTGCCAGCGACAAGTAGCGAGAGCGTGCCTGCACGAAATTGCTGCGTCTTTGCGTTTTACAAATTTGCAGTAATCTGTCTCGGACGATATCCTTCCTCTTCCAGTGCTTCAATAATTTCATTCTTATGCTCTGTACCAAACGCCTCAATGGTAATCTTCAGTTCCACTGCTGCAGAACGGTTTGTACTTACAAACTGGTTATGGTCAAGTTTGATAACATTACCTTTCTTATCTGCGATTACACTTGCCACACGTACCAGTTCACCCGGCTTGTCCGGAAGCAGCACAGATACAGTAAAGATACGATTTCTTGCAATCAGACCCAACTGAACTACAGATGACATTGTGATAACATCCATGTTTCCACCACTTAAGATAGAAACTACTTTTTTATCTTTAAACTGCAGATGTTTCAAAGCTGCTACAGTCAGCAGACCTGAGTTCTCTACAATCATCTTATGATTTTCTACCATATCAAGGAAAGCAACAACTAATTCATCATCACTGACGGTAATGATTTCATCCACATTTTTCTGGATGTATGGGAAGATTTTTTCTCCCGGTGTTTTTACAGCAGTACCATCTGCGATTGTATTTACGCTGTCAAGTGTTGTAACCTCTCCGCGACGTACAGATTCCTGCATACAATTTGCACCTGCCGGTTCTACACCGATCACTTTGATATTCGGATTTAAGAGCTTGACTAAAGTGGAAACACCTGTTGCCAGTCCGCCGCCACCGATTGGAACTAAGATATAATCTACTAACGGAAGCTCTTTGATGATTTCCATTGCGATTGTTCCCTGTCCGGTTGCAACAGCCGGGTCATCAAATGGATGAATGAATGTATATCCATTTTCTTCGGCTAATTTATAAGCATGCTCGCAGGCTTCATCATATACGTTTCCGTAAAGGACTACTTCTGCACCATAACTTTTTGTTCTTTCTACTTTAATTAATGGAGTGGTAGTCGGCATAACGATAACCGCTTTTACTCCAAATGCTTTTGCTGCATAAGCAACACCCTGTGCATGGTTTCCGGCAGAAGCTGTAATTAAACCTTTTGCTCTCTCTTCCGGTGAAAGAGTGCTGATTTTATAATAAGCACCTCTTAATTTGTAAGCACCTGTTTTCTGCATGTTCTCTGGTTTTAAATATACTTTATTTCCTGTCTGTGCGCTGAAATAATCGCTGTAAACCAGTTTGGTATCCTGGGTTACTTTCTTTACGATTTCCGACGCTTCTTCAAATTTTTCTAATGTCAGCATAATCCTAATATCTCCTTTGATGTTCATCTAACTGTTTTTTTTCGGCGATTCTGAAATTTTTCAGCATGTACTATATGTACTGAGTGAACTACACACAAAGCGAAAGCTTCAATGCTTCCTGGTTAAAATCGCCTGCCAAGTTTCACTAATGTTCCACTTGAACTTTATTCTTCTTTGAAATCGAAAAGTGCATTTACGAATTCATCCGAATTAAATTTCTGTAAATCGTCAATGCTTTCACCGACTCCGATATATTTTACCGGAATATCCAGCTCTGACTCGATTGCAACAGCGATGCCTCCCTTTGCAGTTCCGTCAAGTTTTGTCAGGATAATTCCTGTTACATCTGCAACTTCATTAAACTGTCTCGCCTGAAGCAGTGCATTTTGTCCGGTCGTTCCATCAAGAACGACTAACGTTTCCAAATAAGCTTCCGGATATTCCCGTTCGATAATGCGGTAAATCTTATGAAGCTCATCCATCAGATTTTTCTTATTGTGAAGACGTCCTGCGGTATCACAAAGCAGTACGTCGGCATTTCTTGCTTTTGCGGCTGCAATCGCATCATACACAACAGATGCCGGGTCAGCACCTGCCTGTCCTCCAATCAGTTCTACCCCTGCACGGTTCGCCCACTGGGTCAGCTGTTCTCCTGCTGCCGCACGGAATGTATCTGCTGCTGCAAGCACAACTTTCTTTCCCTGGTCTTTTAATTTTCCTGCCAGTTTTCCAACAGAAGTAGTCTTTCCAACTCCATTTACACCAATCACCAGCACTACAGATTTGCGGTTCTCAAATTCATAAGCCGCCTCCCCGACTGCCATCTGTGCTTTGATGCTGTCCATCAGCAGTTTTTTACACTCCTGCGGGTCTTTTATTTTCTTCTCTGCTACCTGTCGCTTTAAATCTTCGATAATATTATTGGTTGCATTGATTCCCAAATCTCCCATAACAAGAATTTCTTCAATTTCTTCATAGAAATCATCGTCAATGCTGGAATATCCACTGAAAATAGAATCAATACTCGCTACAATATTTTCTCTGGTTTTTGTAAGACCGGATACCAGTCGTTTAAAAAACCCTTTCTTTTCTTCTGCCATAAGTCCCTCCTGCTCTTTTCTGTATTCTCTCACCTGCTTCTCTTACTTATCCAAATCATTCTCGATTAGGTTGACAGAAACAAGGGTAGATACACCTTTTTCCTGCATTGTGATACCATAAAGGCGGTCTGCCGCAGTCATCGTACCACGTCTATGTGTAATAATAATAAATTGTGTATTCTTTGTCAACTTATGAAGATACCTGGCATATCTTGTTACATTAGAATCATCGAGTGCCGCCTCAATTTCATCGAGCAGACAAAACGGGGATGGCTTCAAATTCTGAATCGCAAATAACAGCGCAATTGCGGTGAGTGCCTTTTCTCCACCGGAAAGCTGCATCATATTTTGCAGCTTCTTTCCCGGCGGCTGAGAGATGATACGGATTCCCGCCTCTAAGATATCTTCCTCCTCATCTAACTCAATCGTTCCTTTTCCGCCACCAAAAAGTTCTTTAAATGCCTTATCAAATTCTTCACGAATCTGTGCAAATTTTTCTTCAAACTGGTGTCTCATTCCGATATCGAGTTCATCAATAATCTTAAGCAGGGTCTTCTCTGCTTCCACCAAATCTTCATGCTGGGCATTTAAGAACGTATGACGCTCGGAAAGTTCTTTGTACTCCTCAATCGCATTGACATTGACATTTCCAAGCTTTTTAATTTCATTTCGCACTTCTGCCTGTGCCTTTTTGATTTCACTGCGCTCAAGCGGTTCCTCAAAAGTCTGTTCCTTTGCCGCACTGTAGGTCATCTCATATTCTTCCCACATATAACCTATCTGATTCTCCTGATTCTCCTCAAGCTTTTCTTTTTGATTTTCCAGGCGGTATAGGTCTTTATCCAAGAGATTCATGCGACCGGAAAGCTCATCTCTCTTTTCAAAGAAGCCCTTATGACTTTGATTCATGCTCTCTTTTTTTGCAAGGTATTCCTGCAGCTTCGCTTCATCTTCCGCTTCCTGTGCCTTTGCAGCTTCAACTGCCTCCTGCATTTTTTCTATCTCGGCTTCTTTTTTCTCTATCTCATCTTTTGCATCACTGACATTTGCTGCCAATTCCATTAACTGTCTTTGTAAATTCTTCTTTTCACTTAAGATACGTTCCAGGTTTTCTTTTGCAAATCCCTGTTTGGAACTGAGTTCTGCATTTTCTAAATGCAGTTCTTCTAATTCCTTTGAATGAGCGTTTTCCTGCTTTTTCTTCTCATCCAGGTTTTCCTGATTTTGATTAATCTGATCTTCTAACTGAGCCTCTCGTTTATCACTCGTCTCTAATTCCACACGAATAGATTCCCGATTTTCTTCAATCTCCTGCGTCTGTTTTTCAAGTGCTGCAAGATCCCGTTTTAAATCTGTATACTCTTTTGCAATCTCTTTTGCCTTCTGTTCCATTGCTTTCTGATTCATACGCAGGGTATTATCCTTTAAGGACTGCTCCTGAAGTGCAGCATTTAATCGTCCTGCTTCTTCACGATGGAAATTTCGTTTTTCCCGATAAGTATCAATCTCTTTTTGTTTTGCTTCCAGCTGATTTTTCAAACTCTCAACTCTAGTCTCAAGCTCTTCTATCTCTCGTCTTCTTCCAAGCAGATTGCTGTTATTTTTAAATGCACCACCGGTCATGGAACCACCCGGATTTAAAGACTCTCCTTCAATCGTTACCATACGCAGACTGTATTTGTATTTTCTTGCAATTGCAATTGCAAAATCAATATTTTCCACGACAAGCGTACGCCCAAGCAGATATTCAATTAAACTCTCATATTCAACTTCCGTAGAAACCAGCTCACTTGCCACGCCAACAACTCCCGGCTCTTTTAAGGCAGACGGAGTCGAAAATCCACGTCCTGCACCCATACTGGTCAAAGGCAGAAATGTTGCCCGTCCGTATTTATTCTGCTTCAAAAACGAAATCATTTGTTTTGCAGTTGTTTCGTTATCCGTAACAATATTTTGGATGCTTCCTCCAAGAGCGGTTTCAATCGCAGTTTCATAATTTTTTTCTACTTTAATTAAATCTGCTACAACTCCGTGAATCCCCGGAACACGTTTCTTCTGCTCCATTACACGGCGGATACTGTTTCCGTAACCATCGTAACGCTCTGTAATATTTCTTAAAGATTCTAACCTCGAAGCCTCTTTATGATAATCATTCTGTAAAACCTGCTGTTCCTTGATACTCTTTCCAAGCAGACTCTGATATCTGGTAATCTCATCCTCGTTTTTATTACTCTTCTTTGTGAGGCTTAAAATCTCAGCATCAATTTCCTGCTGTTCTTTCTCAAAGCGCTCCTTTTCTTCTTCCTGCTTTGCAGTCTCACTCTTTAAACGCAGATGTTTCTGATTAAACTCTGTCTTTCTAAGAGAAATCTGTTCCATCATCGCATCATAACGCTGCATTTTTCCCTTCGTCGAACCACGATGATTTAAAATTTCAATAATTTCGCTCTTATCTTCCTCTAACTGTTCTTCTAATTCATGAATTTCAAAAGCAAAATCTCTGAATAAATTCTTCGCAGTCTCCTCTTTTTGCCGAATCTCATCAATTTTTGCATCAAGCTCTGCCTTTTCTTCAGTATAAAGTTTTTCACTCTCTTCCCTCTGTTTTAACTCTGCCTCTAAAGCCTCCACACGCTCACGATACTGCAAATCACTTTGCTTTGCCGAAGAAATCTGTTCCTTTGCTACATTAATCTGCCCCTCTAACTGCTGCTTCTCCAGTGCTTTTTTTGTTGACTCTTCACGAAACACTTCAATTTTTACATTAAAAGCCTCCAGCTCTTTCTCTAACGCTTCATATTCGGTCTTCGTTGTCTCAAAATCCTTACCTGTTTTTTCCAGGTCCTGACGGACAATCTCCGATTTTTCTTCGATCTCTTTTAACTGAGCATTGATGCGTTCCATTTCTGCAAGAAACATCCGGACATCAAGCGCTTTTAATTCTTCCCGCTTCTTTAAATAAATCTTTGCTGTCTCAGATTGTTTTTCAAGCGGTGCAAGCTGTCTGGTCAACTCCGATAAAATGTCATTGACACGGGTCAGATTCTGCTGTTCTTCCTCTAATTTTTTTAAAGATGCCGCTTTTCTTCGTTTGAATTTTACAATTCCTGCTGCTTCGTCAAACAGTTCTCTTCGCTCTTCCGGCTTACCACTTAAGATTTTATCAATCTGCCCCTGCCCGATAATGGAATACCCTTCTTTTCCGATACCAGTGTCATAAAACAATTCATTGACATCTTTTAATCGGCAGGAAACCCCATTCATCAGGTATTCACTCTCGCCGGAACGATAAAGCCGTCTTGCAATCGTCACTTCTTCATAATCAATCGGAAGATTATGGTCACTGTTGTCTAAAGTAATTGCAACATAAGCAAATCCAAGTGGCTTTCTCGTTTCTGTTCCCGAGAAAATAACATCCTGCATGTTTCCACCTCGAAGCTGTTTTGCACTCTGCTCTCCCAACACCCAGCGTACAGCATCTGCTACATTACTTTTTCCACTTCCGTTTGGTCCTACAATTCCGGTAATTCCGTTATGAAATTCAAATGTTATCTTATTTGCAAAGGACTTAAATCCCTGCACTTCAATGCTTTTTAAATACATAGGCCACCCTTACTCTTAAGTTTTTTAATCGCACAATATGCAGCCTGCTGTTCTGCTGCCTTTTTGGTATGGCCTGTTCCTTCTCCCAATACCGTACTTCCAAGTAGAGCATGAACATAAAAGCTCTTATTGTGATCCGGACCTTCTTCTTTTATCAGTTCATAACGTACATCATCATCATAACTTCCCTGTACGATTTCCTGAAGCGTAGTCTTGCTATCATAAAAGAGCTGTTTGTTTTCAATATCGTTTAAAATAAACCGGTCAATAAACTCTTTTGCATTAGCAAAACCACCGTCCAGATAAATTGCACCGATTAATGCCTCCATAGCATCTGAAACAATGGAATCTCTTTTTCTTCCGCCTGTTGCATCCTCACCTTTTCCAAGTAATAAATAATCTCCCAGTGGAATTTCTCTTGCACATAATGCTAAAGTCGGCTCGCATACCATACTTGCACGTTTCTTTGTCAGTACACCCTCCGGAGTTTCCGGATACTTTGCAAATAAATAATCACTGGAAATCAGCTCTAAAACCGCATCTCCCAAAAATTCCAGACGCTCATTATTTTCTTTCTTTTCATATCTGTGTTCATTTGCATAAGAACTATGCGTCATTGCTTTTACGAGCAAATCAAAATTTTCAAATTTATAGCCAATTCTCTGCTCAAGTTCTAATAACTTCTTCATCTATTAACAAACTTCCCTTCTGCTTTTTTTATTTATCTAAAGTCTCTCTTGCGTTCGATCTGAATTTTCTTCTTCTCAATCTGAAAATCAGATGTCTTCATCCGAATTTTTCCCTTTTGAAGACATCTGGCTCTTTTAGTTATCCTACAATTTTTTTAATTTCTTCTACTGCATCTCCTACAGTCACAATATGTTCTACATCTTCATTTGGCATTTCAATATCAAATTCTTCTTCAATCCCCATGATAATCTGGAATACATCCAAAGAATCTGCTCCCAAATCCTCTACGAATGTAGTATCCATTGTCACTTCCTGTGCATCTACATTTAATACCTCTGCGATAATCTTCTGTAATTTTTCTAACTCCATTTTTTATTGCTCCTCCTCTGTCTTTTTCACCGCTACTGTAATATTTTCCCGAATCTTTTCACTAATGTCCTGTTCTTTAAAGGAAATACACTGAATAATCGAGTTTTTCACTTCGTTTGCTTTGGAACTTCCGTGACATTTCACTACAAGCCCTCTTAATCCGAGAAGCGGTGCTCCACCGTACTGGCTGCTGTCAAAACTTTTTAATGTACTTTTTAATGCCGGTTTTACAAGCAAAGCTCCAATCTTACTGCGAAGAGTGGTCATCATACCTTCTTTTACTTTAGAAATCAAAGTTGCTCCGACTCCCTCATATAATTTTAAAATCACATTGCCTACAAAGGCTTCGGTTACAATTACATCTGCAACACCGGATGGAATCTCTCTTGCTTCGATGCTTCCGATAAAGTTAATGTCTTTACATTCTTTTAAAAGTGGATATGTCTCCTTTACCAGGGCATTGCCTTTTTCCTCTTCCACACCAATATTCACAATTCCGACTCTTGGATTTTTAACCCCTACAACATGTTCCATGTAAATAGAGCCCATACGTGCAAACTGCACAAGATGAGACGACCTTGCATCCACATTTGCTCCGCAGTCAATCAAAAGTGATGCGCCATTTTTCGTTGGAATCATCGGTGCAAGCGGTGCACGCTCAATTCCTTTGATTCGACCTACAATTGTAGTTCCGCCAACCAAAATCGCACCGGAACTTCCGGCAGAAACGAAAGCATCTGCCTCACCCTTTCTGACCAGTTTCATTCCGACTACAATCGAAGAATCTTTCTTTCCCTTGATTGCAGCAACCGGCGGTTCTCCGGTCTCAATCACTTCTGATGCATGTATAACTTCTATTCTCTCCTTCGGATAATCATAAGCGCTTAATTCCTTTTCCACCACTTCTTTTTGTCCGACAAGAAGTACCTTTAAGTTTTGTTTTTCTTTTACGGCCTCGACTGCCCCTTTGATAATCTCATGCGGAGCATTATCCCCGCCCATGGCGTCGACTACCACTGTAATCAGATTTCCCATTTCATTGCCTCCTGTACGCTATGCCCCTAATTTTACCAGACATCTAAAAAAAGGGCAAGAGAAACGGCCGTAAAAGATAATCTCTTTTACGACCGCCCAAAATCACTTCATCCCTGCCACTTTTTGTTTTCAACAGATTTATACTACAGCACATCGGAACAAATGATGCCAACTGCCATTTGCATCTCGTTCATCCCTGCCACTCTTTGTTTTCAACAGATTTATACTACAGCACATCGGAACAAATGATGCCAACTGCCATTTGCATCTCGTTCATCCCTGCCACTCTTTGCTTTCAACAGATTCATAAGCAGGTGCTTTGGAGCGGCTGGTACTTAGCGACGGTATTTTCGTCGCTTACGTACCACTGCCAGCGACAAGCAGCGAGAGCGTGCCTGCGATGAACTGTTGTTTATTCCTTTATTCCATTTTGCCATTTGAACCAATATGATATCCCTCAATATCCGTATCTTTCGCCATCTCTCCGCTGTCTAACAGATAATACCAGGAGTCTCCATCTTTAAACCATCCGGTTCTCATATAACCTTTTTCATCAAATGCATACCATTTTCCATCAATCTGTTTCCATGCATTTCTCGGATAAGTTCCATCCCCGTTATCATACCACCAGCCATCATTATTCTGTACCCATTTGCCAAGTACTTTACTTGCACCTGCCTGGTCTTCGCTTTCAGACGGAATGGTTCCATCCGCTGACACAATAACTTCTGCGGTATCACTGGTTGCTCCATTTGTAGAAGAACCAATGGTACTGGTTGCTACAACATAATAATAAAGTGTCCCTTCGGTATCGGTTGGCGGAGTGTAACTTGCTTCTGTCGCCCCGTCAATTAAAGTTCCACCGCCATTTGTATCGGTCTGGCTCTTATACCACTGATAAGTAATACTTCCATCATCCGTCGTAGTTACTTCTACTGTCAGTGCAGAAGCTTTGGCATTTACCGCATAAGTCACCGCTCCACTTAAGTTTGTGGTAAATTCCGGTTTTGCCACTTCTACTTCTTTTTCACCTGCACTGTCTTTTTTATCACTGCTATCCTCTTTCGTTGCCTCTGTCTTTTTATCCGGCTTTGGGTCAGTCACTGACAATAATTTATCTAATACAGAATCTGCACTGCATCCGGTCATAGAAATAGTCATGCATCCTACCGTAAGAAGCAGTAATAATTTTTTATACCATCTATTATTCATACTAAAATCCTCCTTTAACAAGTTCTCTCTTATATTAACTTGTTTTCTGGAAAATCGCAAGAAAAACTTGCAATTTTATTACAAATTTATTACAAAATCCATTTATAAATTTATAAAATGAAAAAAGGCTGCCGTGCCTAAACACGACAGCCCCTCATACTATGAATTATTCAGCATCCATAGCAATAACTTCTTTTTTGTTGTAGCTTCCGCAAGCTTTGCACACTCTGTGCGGCATCATTAAAGCACCACATTTGCTGCATTTTACTAAGTTCGGAGCAGTCATTTTCCAGTTTGCTCTTCTTTTATCTCTTCTTGCTTTAGAAGTTTTATTTTTTGGACAGATGGACATAATTACACCTCCTTAAATTTGCTAAATATATCACGGATTGCCGCCATTCGTGGATCCGGGCTCTCCTGCTCACATGAGCATGGCCCTTCATTCAAGTCTTTTCCGCAATGGCTGCAGATTCCCTTGCAGTCCTCTTTACACAGGACCCTCATAGGCCAATGGATTAAAATCTCATTATGCACTAACTGCTCAATATCCAGGCTACAACCTGTGATATAATTAATTTCATCTAAGTCTTTTATCCTGTCTTCCTCTGAAGTTTTCATATCAACCTCTTTTTCAAGGTCAATTTCAAATTCCGTTGCCACATCTTTAAGACAACGGTCGCAGGGCAGAGCAAGACTCACTTTGCCTTTTACTTCAATTCGAAGCACTTTTTTTCCTGTATTCGTAATTACAACATCTAACGGCTGTTTTTCTACTACCGGAAAACTGCCAAGTTTTGATTCAAAGGAATCCATGGAAACCGGCATTTTTAATTCTTTCGTCTTTCCATCCACGGATAAAATATCTGATAAATCAATTAGCATAATAGTCTCCTAATCACACCTTGTCAATTATACATAGGTAATTCGTTTTTGTCAACTATTATTTCTGATTCTTTACCAGTTCTGCTGTTTCCTGACAGATTGCAAGTTCTTCGTTTGTCGGAACGATTGCAACTTTTACTTTAGAATCTGCTGTGGAGATTACTTTATTTTCTCCTCTTGTCTGGTTTGCTTCTTCATCTAATTTGATTCCAAGATATCCCAGACTCTTTACAACAGTTTCACGAACCGGAATTGCATTTTCACCGATACCACCTGTAAATGCGATTGCATCTACACCGTTCATAGCAGCTACATAAGAACCGATATATTTGATAATGCTGTAGCATAAGCAGTCTACTGCACGTTTTGCATCTTCGTTTCCGCCTTCAGCAGCTTCGTTTAAGTCACGGAAGTCACTGGAAAGTCCGTTAGAAAGTCCTAATAAACCGGATTCTTTATTTAAGATACGAACCATTTCTTTTACATCAATGTTTTCTTTTGCACAGATGAATTCAAGAACAGCCGGGTCAAGGTCACCGGAACGTGTTCCCATTACAAGACCCTGAAGAGGTGTCAGACCCATGCTGGTGTCAACACATTTTCCATTTACAACTGCACTGATAGAAGAACCGTTTCCAAGATGAGCAACGATTACTTTAGAATTTTCCGGGTCAAGACCAAGGAATTTGATTGTTTCTTTCGATACGAAACGATGAGAAGTTCCGTGGAAACCATATTTACGTACTTTATATTCATCATAGTATTTTTTCGGAATTGCATACATATATGCTTTTTCCGGCATTGTCTGATGGAATGCAGTATCAAATACAGCTACGTTTGGTTTACCTGGCATCAGTTCCATACATGCACGGATACCCATCAGGTTTGCAGGGTTATGCAGAGGACCAAGGTCACAGCACTCTTCGATAACAGAGATTACTTCATCGTTGATAATACAGGAATCAGAGATTTTAGCTCCACCATGCAGTACACGATGTCCGATTGCTTCTACGTCGTCAAGGCTCTTTAATACACCTGTTTTTTCATTAACCAGAGCGTCTAATACCATTTTGATTGCTTCTGTATGAGTTGGCATTGGTGCTTCTGTTACTTCTTTTTCTCCGTTTGTTGGCTGATATACCAGTCTTCCATCGATACCGATACGTTCACACAGACCTTTTGCTGCTACTTCCTCTGTTTCAGAGTTGATGAGCTGGAATTTCAATGATGAACTTCCGCAATTTACTACTAATACGTTCATAATTTTTCCTCCGTTATGCTAATTCATTACGACCTAGAGATGGTCGTGCCTGTTTTCATTATACATCGTTTCCAAAAACGGTACAAGTGTGCATTTGAAAATTATGCACAAAAATTGTATTATTTTCCAAACATTCCTTGTTTATCTTAGAATAATCGGCGAATGTTGAAGTTCATTTGTCAATCCTCTTTTTTGTTTTCTTCCGGTCACTGCCTCATAAAGATCAGACGCAAAGATATCTTTTTCAAACAGACCTTTTTGAATGTTTGCCAACTCTTTTTGATAATTCGAAATCTTCGTAAGTACCGGAATTTCTTTTGCTTTTTTCATTTTTCCTAACACTTCTTTGCTGTCCTGCCTGAATCCTAAAATTCGAGTATAAGGATTGTGTAGAAACATTCGAGTCTCTTCCTGAGTTATCTCTAATAAAATGTGAAGCAAAGCCCTCGAAATTCGGGTATACGTCAATTCTTTCGTCTTTAATTTCTGAACAAAACTACTATAAGACTCAAATTGATTTAAATTTTTAGAAATCCGCATTGCAAGGTCTTTTGAAACATCGCTGTAAGCAGTCAGCTGTAATCTGTTTTTCTGCTTAAGCAGATTGTATTGTAACAGCAGAGAAAAATCATCCTCCCATACCATCTGATTCTGTTTTCCTGCCTCTATAAAAATTTCTGTAATTTCCTTTGGCATTACATGGAAAAGCTGAGAAATTTTCTCATGCTGTTCCCAGTCTCCCACGTCTTTTAAGGCACTGCGAATCCCCGAAGCACTTGCAAATCCATGGGAAAGTTCCTGTCCATGATACCCCTGCCCTTCCCTTTTTACAATCACCGGCTCTATCGAAGAGTTCTTTGCTTTTAATGCCTTTAAATATTCAATTCCAAGAATATTATTGGGCTTATCTAAGATACTGCTCTCTTCTTCTGTTAAGAAACCGCTTAGCGCCTGTTTTCTTGCAGCCGGAAAAGAAAGACCTGTTTTTAGCGCATCCCGAAGTTGTTTCTGAAATTCTGTATTTTCATCTGCAAGCAGCTTCACTGCTTTCTGCATCTTTGAAAGCTTCTCATCTTCCGCTCCAAAACACAAAAAATCCGTACAGCCGATTCCCTCTAAAACAGAAACTGCTCCTGCCGCAAAAAATTCAGCACTGGCGCTGGAAGCCCAGACCGGTAATTCCAGTACCAGGTCTGCGCCCCCCAAAAGTGCCATCTTTGTCCGTGTATATTTATCAAAAAGTGCCGGTGCGCCACGCTGTACAAAATCTCCGCTCATCACAACCACCACAAAATCACAGCCGGTTAGCTCCCGCGCTTTTTGAATCTGATAAGCATGCCCATTATGAAAAGGATTGTATTCTGCAATAATTCCTGTCACTAAAGCCATATTGATTTCCTTTCTACTCCACACTCTTAAGGGATTCAATCATGTCAATTTTTCGCAGTCGGTAAAACATCATTCCATTTACAAACAACGCAAATGCCAGGGTAATGAGTCCGCTGTAAAAATAACTTCTGAAAAATACATTTCGTCCAAACATCATCATATCCACTTCCACTGTCTGAATCACATAATGGTGCAAAAAGTTTCCGATTCCCATTCCGGCAATGATTCCAAACAGAGTCAGCACAATGTTTTCCCGATACACATAGGATGCCACTTCTCCATCATAAAATCCCAATACTTTCAATGTTGCCAGCTCTCTCTGCCGTTCTGTGATATTGATATTATTTAAGTTATACAATACCACAAAGGCAAGCAGCCCTGCTGACACAATCAGCACCACAATTACAATATCAAGGGAGCGCAGCATGTCATCAATCTGGCCGATTAAATCCGAGGTAAAAGAAATTGCTGCCACACTGTCGTATTTCATAATTTTTTCTCCGAGTGCATCCTCATAATCTTTTGAAGTATCCTGATATCTTAACAACAGCTGATTATAATTCGGAGTCTCATGAAACAGACTTTCATAAGTCTCTGTTGTCAAATACAGATAATGTCGGACATAGTTTTCCACAATAACAGAAATCTTGACTTTGACTATCGTATCTCCTTTTTTTAATTCTACCGTATCTCCCACTTTTACCCCAAGCATATCTGCTGTTTTTTCGCTTATAGCTGCTCCTTCTTTTGGAAAGGCATAATGTTTACCGCTTACACGGTCACGAAATTCAAAAAAATCTTCAAATCCATCTAACGTTTTTGGTACCTCAAGCACAGTATCTACCGTCTTTTTCTCACTTTGCAGCTCTACATTCTGACAATAGAGTTCCAGCATCTCATCGATTCCCTGATAAGCTTTTAAGTCTTTCTGCTGGGCTTCTTTTTCAGCCTCCGAAACGTTGGAATCTAAAATTACATTTGCTTCATAAGTAAATAAATTAACAAACTGATTCTTGGCAATGGCAGTAATGGAATCCTGAAGCCCGAATCCAACCAATATCAGCCCCATACAGCCTCCGATTCCGATTACGGTCATAAAAAATCGTTTTTTATAGCGCACTAAGTTTCGTACTGTAGATTTCTGTGTAAAGTTCAAGTGTTTCCATAAGATATCAATCCGTTCTAAAAAGATACGTTTTCCATTTTTTGGAGCTTGCGGACGCATCAGTTCAGCTGGCTTTGACATCAGCTCTTTCTGGCATGCGGCAAGGGTCGCAACTCCGGTACAGCCTGCACTTGCCAAAATAGCAAGTCCTCCCTGATGCCAGTTTAATGGTGTCAGGTAATAAGGAAGTCCCGTATACAACATTCCATACGCATTCATAATGACCCAGGGCAGGATTTTTTCTCCGACTACCACGCCTGCAAGTGCACCCGAGACGGTAGAAACCATTGCATAAGCAAAGTATTTTAATGCAATTTTTCCATCTGAATAACCAAGTGCGTTTAATGTTCCTATCTGCTGGCGCTGTTCTTCAATCATACGGGTCATGGTTGTCAAGCTGACCAGTGCCGCAACTAAAAAGAAGATAACCGGGAAAAATTCTCCGATATTTGAAATTCTCTCAGCATCCTGTCCAAAACTTTCTGTTGAAGTAATCTTATCTCGTCCCCAGACATACCAGGTTGGAACTTCCAATTTCGCCAGTTCTTCTTCTCCATCTGAAATTTTTTGTTTTGCATCGGTGATTTCCGGTTCAGCATCTTTTTTTGCGGTTTCATACTCTGCTTTTCCGTCCTCTAATTCCTGTGTCTTTGCTTCTAATTCACTCTTTGCTTCTTCAAGGGAAGTCCGTCCTTTGGCAAGCGTCTGCTTGGCATCGGTAAGCTGTTTTTCTCCATCTGCAAGCGTTTTTTGTGCTTCCAAAATCTGGCTTTCTCCCTCTTTTATCTGATTCTGTGCCTGTACAAGCTGTGCCTCTCCATCCGAAATTATGGCTTCATTCTGTTTTATCTTTTCTTCTGCTTCCTGTAACTGCTTTTTCGCAGAATCTATCTGAACCTGCCCTGCATTTAATTCCTCTTCTTTTTGGGACAGCGTTGCCTTTGCCTGTTCAATCTGCGTGCCTGCTTCTTCGATTTGTATTCTTGCCTCTTCCAGCCGGGCTTCTGCCTCTGGTTTTGCTGATTCAAATGCCGAAATTCCTGCTTCTAACGCTTCTTTTTGAGCGATAAGTGTTGAAAGTGCTTCGCTTTGGGCTGTTATCTGGGATTCCAGTTCGGTCTTCTGTGCCAAAAGTGTCTCATAAGTTTCATCTGAACTCTCGCTTTTGGCTAACTGTTCTTCCAAAATTTTCAGCTGATTTTTCATTTCAGTAAGCGCATTTTCTATCTGAGTAATTCCTGCACTCACAGTTTCCAGCTGTGTTTTTGCTGTTTCTATCTGACTTCTTTGCGCTTCATAAGCAGATTTTTTCTCTTCATACTGGCTCTTTCCTGTTTCAAACTCCTTTATCTTTGTCTGAAACTGTGTTTTTGCTTCTTCAAGCTGTGTCTTTCCGGCATTTAATTCCTGCTCTTTTTGTGCAAGCTGTATTTTATTTGCTTCGAGTTCTTTTTTTCCGGATTCTAAAGCCTGTTTCCCACTTTCTAACTCTTTGGTCTTTTCCGTTATCTGTGTCTTTGCACTTTCTAATTCTTTTGTTTTTTGAACTAAGGTCTGCTTGCCGGATTCCAGTTCTGCTTCTTTTGCTTTTAACTCGCTCTCTCCATCGTTTAGTTCCTGCTCTTTTTTGGAAATCGTGGTTCTTGCATCGGAAAGCTGAACTTCTCCATCATCCAGTTTTTGTTTGGCATCCGCAAGTTTCTCTTCTGCGTCCTGAATCTGCTCTTTGGCATCCGCAATTTCCTGTTGTCCTTCTTCCTGGATGGTCTGATATCGTCTGTCACAGGCTAAGTCTTCTAACGATTCTATTTTCTTTTGTACTTTCTTAACTGTTTTATCATACTCGTCACTATAGCTGGCTACTTCTTTCGCTCCATCTATCTGTACATAAAGTTCTGTGTAAACATCTGAAGTAAATACTTCCGGCTCTAAGAGTGCAAAACTGTTAATACTTCCTGTTCCAATTGAACCTGTTCCCCTGTTTAAATCCATATAATACGGCAGTGTCGCAGTTCCGACAATTGTAAAGGTATCTCCTGTCAGAGAATCCGTAACTGCCTCATCTGTTCCTGACTCAAACGTCACTTTATCTCCGATTTTGCAGTCTGAATAACTCAAAAAACTCTCATCCACTAAAATCTCGTCCGAATTTTCCGGCATCCTTCCTTCTTTGATTTGTGGCTCATTTACTTTGTCCGTCAGCGCAATTAATTTGACAACCTGTTCTTTTTCTCCTACTTTATGTAAGACTTCTAAGGTATGTCCTCCGGCTACATTTTTTACTCCCTCTGTATTTTGGATATCCTTTAAATCCTCATCCGTCAGACCCATTGTTCCAAGTATTTTCAAATCCATATAATCGACATCGTCATAATATCGATCTGCCGATACTTTCATATCACCTTCTGCCGAGCGGATTCCTGAAAAAAAAGCAGAGCCTAACAAGACGATGAAAAATACGGATAGAAAACGACCTTTATTTTTACTGATTTCCCGAAAGAAATCCTTCCAAAATGCTTTCATCTTTTCCCTTTCCTTCTACCACTCAATCTCTTCTACCGGCATCGGTTTCTCATTTAATACGGTTTCTGCCACTTTTCCATTCCGAATCTTAATCACACGGTCTGCCATCGGTGCAAGAGCCGAGTTATGGGTAATGACAATTACCGTCATTTCTTTTTCCCGACAGGTATCCTGCAATAATTTCAAAATTGCCTTTCCTGTTACATAATCAAGCGCACCTGTCGGCTCATCACACAACAGTAATTTTGGATTTTTCGCAAGTGCACGTGCAATCGCCACCCTTTGTTGCTCTCCTCCGGAAAGCTGTGCGGGAAAATTGTTCATTCGTTCTTTTAAGCCTACTTCTTCTAATACTTTTTTGGCATCAAGCGGATATTTACAAATCTGCATTGCAAGTTCCACATTTTCAAGTGCTGTCAGATTCTGCATTAAATTATAAAACTGAAAGACAAATCCAATCTCTTCTCTTCGATACTGAATCAGTTTTTTCCCCCGATATTTTGTAATCTCCGCTCCGTCTACAAATACTTTTCCGGAAGTTGCAACATCCATGCCTCCAAGAATATTTAAAACGGTTGTCTTTCCCGCACCACTTGGTCCGACTACAATGACAAACTCGCCTTTTTGTACATCAAAACTGATTCCATCTGCTGCCTTTATTGTAATCTCACCCATGCGGTAGGTTTTTGTTACATCTTGTAAACTTACATAATCCGTCATGCTTCGCTTCCTTTCTTTTTTACCTTAGGATTTTCTTCTGCCTCACTTAAGTTTATGCTTTATTCTACCATATCCAAAATTTTGATGAAACAAAAAAATACGATGAACCATTATTTATAATGATTCACCGTATTTCTATCTTTATTGTTTTTTATTTTTTCTTTGATGGTGCCGGATGGCATCCGCTGCATCCACCACAACTGCCTCCGCAACTACTGCAGCTCTTTCCGGATTTTTTATCTTTCCAGACCTTTCGTGCTGCCAGACCAACAATGCATGCTACAATGACTAAAACAACAAATGTACCTATATTCATCCCAACATCTTCTTTCTTTTCAGCTGTCTTTGTTTCCACTCCAAAGTTAGCATAATCTAACTCTTTTGTCAAGCCAAAATCTATGGTACATTTTTTTCTTCCTGCTTTGTCTGCCATCTGCAATTTTGGCTTTTTTAGTTTTTAAAGCTGTGAATTGGAGCTGGAATTCTTCCGCCACGATTTACAAATGCATCACAAGAATATGGATTCACCGGCATAATCGGTGCATATCCCAACAGACCGCCAAATTCTACTGTTTCGCCTACGCCTTTTCCGATAACCGGAATCACACGAACGGCTGTTGTTTTCTGGTTTACCATACCGATTGCACATTCATCTGCAATGATACCGGAAATGGTAGTTGCCTTTGTATCTCCAGGAATTGCAATCATGTCAAGACCTACAGAGCAGACACAGGTCATTGCCTCTAATTTTTCAATGGTCAGTGCATTTGCTTTTACCGCATCAATCATTCCCTGGTCTTCACTGACCGGAATAAATGCACCACTTAAACCGCCAACGTAAGAAGATGCCATAACTCCGCCTTTTTTGACCTGATCATTTAAGAGTGCAAGTGCTGCTGTTGTTCCAGGTGCACCTGCATATTCCAGACCGATTTCTTCTAAGATTCCTGCTACGCTATCACCAATAGCCGGTGTCGGAGCAAGTGATAAGTCTACGATACCAAACGGAATACCAAGACGTTTGGAAGCTTCTTTTGCAACCAGCTGTCCAACACGTGTTACTTTAAATGCTGTTTTCTTAATGGTTTCGCATAATACTTCAAAATCTTTTCCACGTACTTTTTCAAGAGCAGTTTTTACAACTCCCGGACCTGAAACTCCGACATTGATAATTGCATCGGCTTCTGTTACTCCATGGAACGCACCCGCCATAAATGGATTATCATCCGGTGCATTACAAAATACAACCAGCTTTGCGCAGCCAAGAGAATCCTGTTCTTTTGTTGCATTTGCAGTGGCAAGCACAATTTCACCCATTAATTTTACAGCATCCATATTGATACCTGTTTTTGTAGAGCCAAGATTAACAGAACTGCAGACTCTCTCTGTTGTAGCCAATGCTTCCGGAATAGAACGAATCAGCATTTCATCTGCTTTTGTCATTCCTTTTGAAACAGTTGCAGAATAACCACCGATAAAGTTTACCCCAACTTTTTTTGCGGCTTTATCCAATGTCTGAGCCAGAGTCACAAAATCTTCCGGTGCTTTACATGCCGCACCGCCAATCAGTGCAATCGGGGTTACGGAAATTCGTTTATTTACAACAGGAATTCCATATTCCTTTGAAATCTCTTCTCCGGTTTCTACCAGATTTTTTGCCAGTGTTGTAATTTTTTCATAAACCTTGCGGTTTACCTGCTGTAAATCAGAATCGATACAGTCTAAGAGGCTGATTCCCATTGTAATGGTACGCACATCCAGGTTTTCCTGCTCAATCATTTTATTCGTTTCATTTACTTCAAATATGTTAATCATGTGTATTTTATCCTTTCAGAAATTAGAACTAAACTCAGAACTACCAGTTCCGCAAATATTCAGCGTCAATCCAGCAGCTGCTTAATTTAACTAGATACGATGCATTTTGTTAAAAATGTCTTCATGCTGTGCATGGATTGCAACACCGATTTGTTCGCCTAATTCTGTCAGATCTGTAGAAATCTTATCCAGTTTCTTCTCAGACTTTGAAGTATCTGTAATCATCATCATGTTAAAATAGCCATCGATGATTGTCTGTGAAATATCAAGAATGTTAATTTTATTTTCTGCAAGATAGGTACATACCTTTGCAATAATTCCCACTGTGTCCTGTCCTACTACGGTGATAATCGTTTTTTTCATTTTAAATGTTCTCCTTTTTCACTCTCAAAAATTCCAAGCGTATTTTTTATGTTTTATCTTACTGCATTTTGCCGCATTTTACAACCTGTTTTCTATCTAAAATTTTTCTATACGGTTATCAGTTCAGATGCACGGTCTCTGTGCGCAACAGATATTTTGAAATCCGAAGATTTCCATGGGTTTTCTCCCATCGTCACTTCTGAACACACCGTCTCATAAGCAAGTATCTCATAATTATTTTCCCGGCTTAAATGTCCAAGCATAATCTGTTTCATTTTATCATGAAGCAGACGGCAGAGCAGCCTTCCCGCCGATTCATTGGATAAATGTCCTTTTTCCCCTAAAATTCTCTGCTTTAAAGAATACGGATAAGCGCCGACCTGAAGCATCCTCACATCATGGTTTGCCTCTAAAAGCAGAGCATCGAGTCCCTGAAGGTTTTCAACGATTTTTTCGTCATAGACTCCCATATCCGTTGCAATCCCTACCGATTTTTCTCCATGAGAAACCCGATAGCCTACCGGTTCTGCCGCGTCATGTGAAATTTCAAATGGCAGAATGGATAAATCTCCAATTGAAAATGTTTCTTCTGCCAGAATCGGACGATAGAGTCCCTCCGGCATCTTTCCAAGCATTGACATTTGTTTTAATTCTTCCATTGTACCTTTGGTGCAATAAATTGGAATGTGGTATTTTCTTGCAAGCACTCCAAGTCCTTTGACATGGTCAGAATGTTCATGAGTGATTAAAATTGCATCGCAGTCTTTTGTGGTACGCTCAATACTGTTTAATCCCTGCTCAATTCGTTTTCCGCTGATTCCTGCGTCTACAAGAATACTGGTTTTATCACTGCCTACATAGATGCAGTTTCCACTGCTTCCACTGGCAATGCTACATAGATTCATAATAAGTCCTCATTTTCCTTTCAATCTGAAGATAGGTATGTGCCACATCTTCACTATTATAAAGCTGGAAGTCGCATTTGGACTCAAACTCCTCATCTGAGAGCTGGTTCTTTAACATCTGCTCAATCTTTTTATCGGAATACCCACGATTATGGCGCAGACGTTCCATGCGGACTTCTTTTTCGCAATAAATATACCACAATTCATCACAGATTTCATCATATTTTTCTTCAATTAAAAGAGCCGCTTCGATAAAGAAAAATTCGGTTTCTTCTTTTTTGGAACGTTCAATCTCTCTTAAAATATATTTTTTTACCGCCGGATGAATGATTGCATTTAACTTTTCAAGAATTTCTTTTTTCTCAAATACAATCTTTGAAATCGTTTCACGATCTAATGAACCATCCTCTTTGACAATCCACTCACCAAACAGTTGAATGACCGGTTCATAGCAGACTTGCCCCGGCATCATCAACAGATGCCCGACATCATCTGCCTTTATAATTCTTGCATCAAAATGTGCTTCAATATAATTTAAAACCGCACTTTTTCCGGAACCAACTCCACCGGTTACCCCTATTACTCTCATACCACTTTCCCCTTTCGTACGTTATGATTCATCTTGTATTTTTTCCAGGTTTTTATTTTGCCTCATACCAGTTTGTTCCGGTATGCATATCAATTTCAAGCGGAACCGCCAGGTTTGCCGCACCTTTCATTTCCCGCTCTAAAATTGCCTTTACTGCCTCGACCTCGTCTTCTTTGGCTTCGATCAACAGTTCATCATGTACCTGTAAAATCAGACGTGACTCCAGATTCTGCTCTTTTAATGCCTGTTCCACACGAATCATTGCAATCTTGATGATATCCGCTGCCGTTCCCTGAATCGGAGAATTCATCGCTACACGTTCCCCAAAGGATCTCTGCATAAAGTTTCCGGAACGGATTTCCGGCACCGGACGACGTCTTTGAAACATTGTTTCCACATATCCCTGTTCTTTTGCCTCTGTTACGAGTCCGTCCAAGAAGCCTTTAATCTTTGGATAAGTGGCAAAATAATTTTCAATATATTCCGCTGCTTCTTTTCTTGTAATACTTAAATCCTGTGACAATCCAAATGAACTGATTCCATATACAATTCCAAAATTCACCGCTTTTGCATTTCTTCTCTGTAAATCCGTCACCTCTTCAAACGGAACATGAAAGACCTGAGAAGCCGTCATTCGGTGAATATCCTGCGCTTCTTTATAGGCTTCAATCAGATTTTCATCCCCTGATAAATGCGCAAGCACACGAAGTTCAATCTGGGAATAATCCGCATCCACAAATACAAATCCATCTTCTGGAATAAAGACTTTACGAATCAGGCGTCCCAGTTCCATACGGATCGGAATATTCTGAAGATTCGGCTCTGTACTGCTGATTCTTCCGGTTGCCGTAATCGTCTGATTAAACGTAGAATGAATTCTGCCGTCTTCCCCGATAAATCCGGCAAGTCCGTCCGCATAAGTGGATTTTAATTTTGCAAGCTGACGATATTCCAAGATATCTGCTACCAGTTTATGTTCCGGTGCAAGTTTCTCCAGAACATCTGCTGCGGTTGAGTATCCGGTCTTCGTCTTTTTCCCGCCCGGAAGCTGTAATTTTTCAAATAAAATTACACCAAGCTGTTTTGGAGAATTGATGTTAAACTCTTCTCCTGCCTCTTCATAAATCTGGCTTTCTAATTCTTTGATTTTTACCTCAAGCTGGCTTCCATATTCTTTTAAGGCTTCTGCATTGACGCGGATTCCCTCTTTTTCCATATTAGAAAGTGTAAATAACAGCGGCAGTTCTACGTCCTCAAAAAGCGCTTTCATATTATTGTTTTCAAGTGCTTCCATCAGCGCCTTCCGGCTTCTTAATGCTGTATATGCCATATAACAGATACTTTTTGCGACTTCTTTCTCTTTTGCTTCTTTTTCACTCATTGCCTTTGTATAGGAAAGTTTTCCAATCAAGTCTTCTTTTGCCGGAAGCATTTCTCCTAAGTACTCTTTTGCAATATCATCATAAGTGTAAGAAGATTTCAGTGGATTTAACAGATACGCAGCAATTCCGGCATCAAACACCTTCTTATGCGAAACTTTTGAAATTTCTGAAATTGTCTCTTTTACATCAAGAGCATCTATCATTTCTACTTTTTCACAAAGTTTCTGCACCTGGTCCATCAGATAACTTTCCGTTAAAAATTCCTGTGGAAAAATGCAGACTGTTTCCACTTCTTCTTTTTCTTTATTATTCCATGCAAGTCCAAGACCCAAAAACTGATGTGCTTCTCTTAAAACTTCAATTCCAAGTTCCGGTTCTTTCACCAGTTTTTCAAACAGCGCATCTGCCTCTGTAAAATCGGTTACGTTTTGAAAAGAAACTGCAATTTTTGCCGGTTCTGCCCCTTCTTCAAAACGGGATAAGAAATTTTTAAATTCCAGTTCTTTAAAATATTCATAAGCTTCTTTTGTGTAAAATTCTCCGATTCTCGCACTTTCCCAGTCATATTCAATCGGACTGTCAATATTGATAGTCGCAAGTTTTTTACTTAAAATTGCCATATCATAATGTTCTAAGAACGCATTTTTCGCTTTATTCGGCTTTAATTCTTCGACATGTTTCCATGCATTTTCCACCGTGCCGTATTCCAGCAAAATCTTTGTCGCAGTCTTTTCTCCCACTCCCGGAAGCCCCGGAATATTATCGGAAGAATCACCCATCAGCGCCTTTAATTCAATAATCTGTGCCGGTGTCAGCTGATATTTTTCTTTGACATCTTCTTCAAAATAATCCTCAATCGTAGTTTTTCCAAATCTGGTCTTTGGAATTCGGATACAGATATGCTTACTTGCAAGCTGAAGCAAGTCACGGTCTCCGGAAAGCACCGTTACATCCATTCCCCTTGCTTCGCTCTTTTTTGCCAATGTTCCAAGCAGGTCATCTGCCTCGTAACCTTCCTTTGCGACAATCGTAATCCCCATCGCCATTAAGACATCTTTCATAACCGGAACCTGCTCTCTTAATTCCTGAGGCATGCCCTTTCTGGTTCCCTTATAATCTGCATACATCTCATGGCGAAAGGTCGGTGCATGCAAATCAAATGCCACCGTTAAATAATCCGGTTTTTCTTCTTCTACAATCCGAAATAAAATATTTAAAAAGCCATAAATAGCATTTGTATGAAGTCCTTCTGCATTTGTAAGCTCCGGAAGTCCGTAAAACGCCCGATTTAAAATACTGTGCCCGTCTATCAGCAGGATTTTTTCGCTCATCTAATAGCCCTCTCTTCTTCTTTCTTTTCTGAGTGCATAGCGTTTTTCGCCGCCTTCCCACTCTGCTTTTTCCGATTCTGATTCTACAATCAGACCCGGAACCGGAATCGGATGGTGATGCTCATCCACCGCGACCATAACCACGTAAGCACGGTTGATAACCTTGCGGATTCCATGACGGCTTTCCACATAGGTATCAACCCGCACTTCCATGGAAGTTCTTCCTACATAAGTAATCTTTCCGCGAAGCACAATGACATCATTTACGGTTGCACCCTCTTTAAAATTCAAATTATCAATGCAGGCGGTCGTAATGTCTGCCTCACTGTGGCGCATTGCTACAATACTGGCGATCTCATCGATCCATTCCATCAGCTGACCACCAAAAAGATTTCCATATTCATTTAAATAAATGGGACGCATCAGATACGTCTGCTCGGTCTGTGAATCTTCTACTCTTTTTTTCATTTTGTATTTTATCGACCTTTCCTTTTCTTTTCACCCATTATAGCACACTTAAAAGAAAACAAACAAGGTAAGAACGGATATTCAAATCGAAGATTGAGATAAAAAAGAGAACTGCCATTTTTAACATGACAATTCCCTTTTTGTTCTACTCATTCTATTCTGCTTTTATAATACGGAAATAAAACGTTTAAAGGCGTCTCTTCCCTCTTTCGTACATTTATAAACACCTGCGTCCTCTAAGACTTTTACAAATACCTGTCCGACTTCTTCTTCCAGGATTCCCATTACATTTTCTTTGGTAATCTCTTCGTATTTCGGTAAAAATTCCTTTACCCAGTCTGCATGTTTTTTCAGGCTTTCATTTTCAGCCGGGTCTTTTTTCTCAACCAGATACTCAGCAAGCAGCTCTAATTCGTCTTTCAATCTTGCCGGAAGTACTGCAAGTCCCATAACCTCAATCAGACCGATATTTTCTTTTTTAATGTGATGATACTGAGCATGTGGATGATAGACACCAAGCGGATGCTCTTTGGTCGTGATATTATTTCTTAAAGTTAAATCAAGCTCATATACATCGCCTTTTTTTCTTGCAATCGGAGTAATCGTATTATGCGGTTCTCCCTCTGTTTCTGCAAAGATAAAAGCTGACTCATCTGTATATCCTCTCCACACTTCTAATACATGGGTCGCCAAATCAATCAGGCGTTTCTCATCCTTGTGACGAATTCTCAAAACAGAAAGCGGCCATTTTACGATTCCGGCTTCCACATCTTCATATCCCGGAATGGTAACGTGCTCTTCGATTGGCGCTTTTGCCATTGCAAAGGTGTAATGACCACCCTGAAAATGGTCATGGCTTAAAATTGAACCACCTACGATTGGTAAATCTGCATTAGAACCAAGGAAATAATGTGGGAACTGTTTTACAAAATCAAATAATTTTATAAATGCAGCCCTCTCAATCTTCATCGGCACATGCTGTCCATTAAATACGATACAGTGTTCATTATAGTAAACATAAGGAGAATACTGGAATCCCCACTTGCTGTCATTGATTGTAATCGGAATAATTCTGTGATTTTCTCTCGCCGGATGATTTAAACGACCTGCATAACCTTCGTTTTCCATACAAAGCTGACATTTTGGATAACTGCTCTGTTTTGCATTTTTAGCTGCTGCAATTGCTTTCGGGTCTTTTTCCGGTTTCGAAAGGTTAATGGTAATATCAATTGTGCCATAAGGACTTTCTGTCGTCCATTTTCTATCTTTTTTAATACGGTAACGACGAATGTAATCACTGTCCTGACTTAATTTATAAAAATAAGCAGTCGCACATTCCGGTGATTTTGCATACTCTTCTTTGAACTTCTGCTGTACCTGTGCCGGACGCGGCATCAGACAGTTCATAATCTTGGTATCAAATAAATCGCGGTAACCGATGCTGTCCTCAATAATGCCTCTTGTAACCGCTTCATCAAGCAGTTCTTTTAAGGTTGATTCCAAATCTACATTTGTATATTCTTCCTGCGGCTCTTCATAATCATCCTGATGAAATAAATCCAGCAACAGATTAATTGTGTAGTTTCTTTCACATTCCGGTACGAGTCCGGTTTCCATTCCATAAGTAACCAGTTTTTTGATACTTTCGTTTAACATGTCGTTCCCCTTCCCAAATTTTCCAAAATATAATTTCTGTTTTAAAACATTATTATTGTTTTTATTATACCACAAAACTTGATTTTTTCAAGTTCTATTTACTCATATAGAATCCGCATCACAATGTCCTGTGGATAATCTCCAAATGAATTCCCAAACAAATTTACACCGCCCTGATGTTTTGCACCCTCTTTTACTCCAATCCGCACAGAGATAAACGGACCATCTGCCAGACAATAATCTGTTACTGAAACATCATTTACTTTTTTTCCGTCGAGATATGTTCCGTTCTCCTCCAATGTCCAGACTTTTAACTTTCCATACTGGGTATTCTTGTCTTCCCACCAGTCTGGATTTAATTTTCCTCTGCGTCCTCCAAAATCACTTGGACACGTCCACGTTCCTGCTTCCCTCTGATTAATCCAAAGGGTAATATCGGATGGCCATTCCATGTTATAATCCGGTGCTTCTGAACAAAGTTCCGCAGATAATTCCAGTCGTCTGACCCGCCCATTCTGGATTCCGGCATTTGGAAAACGATATTCCAGATACCCCTTTGCAAACCAGACCAGCTTTGCCGTCGTACGCAGTGGATTATAAAAGCACCTTGGTTCATCCTCCCCGTCAATATAGTCCTCTGCGTTGACAATTCCACAGGTCGGTGCAACTTTATAATCCACATAATTTCCGACCGGCATGGAAATGACTTCCTCTTTCTTTTTCTTTTCTCCTTTTCTTAGAAGTAAAAGCAGTTCATCATTTTGTCTTAAGCACAACTTCATAGAACCTCTGACTCCGGGTTTTAACTCCGTCCGTATCAGTTGTGCCTCCTCTAATACTTTTACATTTAAGGCTGCTGAAGATGCCGGAATCTTTAAAAGCTCTGCGATTTCATTGACACAGTAAGGTTTGGTGTCAAGCAGTTTTAAAATTTTTATTCTGATTTCAGAAGAAAGTGCTTTGCCAAGCAAAACCAAATCCTTTTCATCATCAAAGGATAACTTTCGTCTCATAATTTCCTCCTTGTTTCTCGTTTATTCTGATGCACTTATTTTACTCTGCTTTTTATCCGATTGTCAATGAACGAAAAACACCCATGCCAAAGCTCATTAATTGGCACAGGTGTTATTATTTATTCTTCTAATGCTTTTGTTACAAATTCCGGTACTTCATCGGTGCGGAAATAACAGCTGCAAAAACCATCCGTATTAGTAAAGACCTCCGATTTCCAGTCAATCTGAACTTCAATCTGATAGTTTATCGTACTTATGTTAAATATTTCACTGTTATCTGTTATGTAAAGAGCCTCAAATATTTCCCGAATCTGATTTTCATCGGTGACATTTAAGATAGCTCCAAGGTCTCCTGTTTTATCGTCACGTTGACTTATCTCAATTCTTTCTACCTTATCATAATCTTCAAATGTCATCATTTTACAGCCGTTTTGTTCTAAGAGTTTTCTCGTCTGCTGAAAACTTGAGTAAACCGGAACACTTACACATCTGGATCCGGTATCATAATCACCGTTTTCTCTGTCATAATCCAGATAAAATCGTAAAAATCCAAGTACTTTATCATTACTCAACTGCTCATAGGTTGCAGACTCCCATTCATTTTTACAGGTTTTAAACAGACTTTTTATTGTCTCTTTAGAAAGTTCGGAAGTATGAGACGATTGGAGATCCGCAATATCAAGAGAAGAAATCTTTTCTTCTTTTACATATTCTACCGGAAGAACCTGTCGTTTAAACTCCCAATTATCATAAATATCTGCAATTAATTTCAGATTTTCTTCATCCTTCGGAATTCAGTATCCGCGGTAAACCTCTTTTCCATTTTTCATTTCATAGCGAACAGAAAAATAAAGTTCTTCGGAATCTGTTATTTCAGAAGCAGCAGTTATTTCAGAATCTGCAGTTCTCTTATCTTCTTTTTGAATTGCAACTGCTTTTTTTGCAAGCTGATAAATGGCATCAAACTCTTCTATCCTGGTATTCTGTAAAAAAGAAGTTGTTCCGTACATCTCTCCGGCACCTTCCGGATAATCATAACAGCCGTTTAATCCATTAATATAAATGGACATGTTTTTTACTCTTGATTCTTTTGGTAAATAGGTATCAAACCCTATTAAATCCAGCTTTAATGCCACCGCCATTATCACCAGCATTCCCAGAATTAATCCGGTAGAAATTTTGGGACGAATACATTCTCTGATATCTAAATAATATAAAAATTCCATTGCAAAGGATAAGAGCACGGCAGTAACAAGCAAGCCTCCTACATACCAGATAAAATTTCGTCCGACAATTTCACTTGATAAAATGCCCACACATGCTGAAATCGGAAGGACAACCACAACCTTTATAATTGGCTGTAACTTCTTAAAAGCAATTGATTTATGATAAGCTTCTGTCGGACGAATTTTATAAACAGATATGCAGATTACCAAAAACAGCACTGAGATTCCAAAGACTACACTGACATCCTTCATCGAAATATTATTATTCGACAGAATCATATCAAACACATAAAGTGGACTTAACTTTCCAAGTTTTCCTTCAAAAGTCTGACTCAATCTTGAATTCTCTATATAAGTTGTAAAAAAAGTATATTTTGTTAGACTAATTGTACTCTCTAACAAAATTCCATAACTTAAAAATGCTCCATACGCCAAAACTCCGGTAAATAAATTTCCGGTAAGCAGAACGCCTAAAACTGCAAGATTATACAAAAGCAAAAACAACACAACATTTGTGATAAACCCTTTTGCACATAAACTTAAAATTCCAGAAGTCCCTGCCTCTTTCATGATTCCGGCACCATATCCAAGCATCAGACTAATGAAATACGGAACTATAAAAATCAAAATTCCGGTAACATAGCGTTCTAAAAACAGTTTTTCTCTTTTTATCGGAAGACTGTGATAAAAATCTGTTTTTACTCCCGAATATACGTACCAGAATCCTGACATTGCCAGCAAAAATGCCATAATCACGATTACAACATACATGATCCCATTTCCAAAACTCATCAGACTTGAAAACTGTTCTGTAATTTTGCTGTAGAATTCTTCTTCCCCTTTCATATAAGAGGCAATTGCATCCAGACTCATTAAAATCTGAACCGGATAAATCAGGAGAAATAAAATGATGGAACTAATCAGCCAGACGCCTCTCTCTTTTAAATCCCGTACTATCATTTTAGAAAAACAGTTTTTTGATGTCATATCCTGCCACCTCCGTTTCGCTGATAAAGATTTCTTCCAGTGTAAGCGGTATCATCTCTGCAAACAGCGGAAATTTACTTTCTACTGTTTCCATTATCCTGTCTTTTTCACCTCTTACAATTAAGGTCAATAAAGATAAACGCTTTTCAGACTGTACAACATCAAGTTCCCGAAGCAGCTCTTCTTCCAAAAGCGGATTTTGAATCACGCACTGCACTTTATGGATATGCATTTTCATATCCTCCAGTTCTCTTGAAAGCAAAACTCCGCCTTTATGTAATAATCCTACATGGTCGCAGATATCTTCTAATTCCCTTAAATTATGAGATGCAATAATTGGTGTAAAGGGACGTTCCGTCACCTCGTATGCAAGAATACTTTTTGCTGCCTGACGCATCACAGGGTCTAACCCATCAAATGTCTCATCACAAAACAAGTATTTTGTTCCTGCACAGATTCCAAGCAGCATCGACACCTGACGCTTCATTCCTTTTGAAAAGGTATTGATTTTTCGCTTGGTATCTAACTCTAATTTATCGCATAACTCCTGAAATCGTTTTTTATTAAATTTACTGTAATAAATACTATAGTAACCTGCCATCTGTTGTGGTGTCACATTTGGCGGAAAATAAGCATTATCCGGCAAAAAGAAAATTTCACCTTTTATCTTTTCATTTTCCCAGACTGTCTCTCCATCAATTTCAATCTCTCCTTCATCCTGCTTTAACACCCCTGCAAGCATACGAAGGAAGGTACTTTTTCCGGCTCCGTTTGTTCCCGCAAGTCCGAAAATACTGTTATCCACAATTTGGAGACTAATTTTATCTACGGCTTTTAAATCTCCAAACTGTTTTGAAAGCTGTGTTGTATTAATCATGTTCTCCCTCCTTAAATACGGAATTCACACATTCCAGACATTGTGCACCGGTCACTCCGATTTCCTTTCCTTCTTTTAATACCCCATGCAGTTTTAAAAGAAAATCTTCTTTTTTTTGTTTGACTAATGCCTGATTTCCCGAAACAAAATTTCCCCTTCCTTTTACCGGATAGATATACCCCTCCTGTTCCAGTACGGCATAAGCTTTCTGTATCGTATTTGGATTAATCGAAAGTTCTGTCGCAAGCGCACGTACCGATGGCATCTGCGAGTCCGGCTCTAAGATTCCTTTTACAATCAGCATCTGAAATCGTTCTACAATCTGTTCATAAATCGGTTTTCGATTTTGATAATCAATTACGACCATTTGAAGTTTCACTTCCTTTCTATGCTGTCCATGTGTATTTAGTGTACTATCTATCTTAGTACACTTGTAGTATACGTGACATTTTAGGTTTTGTCAACAAAAAAGTACATCCGAAAAATCGAATGTACTTTTTCCTTCTCATTATGATTATTATGATTACAGCTGAGTTGTTACAAAAATATCGTAAATTGCTTTCACAGCAATCTCAAAATCTTCATTTCTTACACCGATGATGACATTTAATTCACTGGAACCCTGATCAATCATTTTTACGTTTACATTGGCATGAGCCAGTGCCGCAAAGATTCTTGCTGCTGTTCCTCTGTTTGAACGCATACCGCGTCCTACAACTGCGATTAATGCCAGGTCAGATTCTAATTCCATAAAGTCCGGATTGACTGCACGATGAATTCCGGAAATTACCTGCTGTTCTTTTTCTGCAAACTCATCCTGATGAATAAACAGGGTCATTGTATCAATACCGGATGGCAGATGTTCAAAAGAAATTCCTTCTTTCTCCAGAACCTGAAGTACTTTTCTGCCAAATCCAATTTCAGAGTTCATCATGGATTTTTCAATAAATAAAGAACAGAATCCTTTTTTACCGGCAATACCTGTGATGGTATAAGCCGGTTTTTTACAGGTATCTTCTACAATCATAGTACCTGCATCTTCCGGTCTGTTTGTATTGCGGATATTAATCGGAATCCCTGCTTTTCTTACAGGAAAGATTGCATCTTCATGCAGTACAGTCGCACCCATGTAAGACAATTCGCGCAGTTCACGATAGGTAATGGTATCAATAGATTTTGGATTTTCAATAATTCTCGGGTCCGTTACAAGGAAACCGGATACATCTGTCCAGTTTTCATATAAATCTGCATCGAGTGCACCTGCTACGATAGAACCGGTAATATCGGAACCACCTCTTGAAAATGTTTTTACTGTTCCATCTTCCATTGCTCCATAGAATCCCGGAATTACTGCATTTTCTTTATCCTTTAAATATTCTCGGGTCAGACGGTTTGTCATTTCCATATCAAACTGACCTTCTCCGTCAAAACGGATAATTTTTGCAGAGTCTACAAATTCATAGCCTAAATAATCTGCCATGATTTTTCCGTTTAAGTATTCTCCTCTTGATGCTGCATACTCTTCACCTGCATGATTTTTAAATTTTTCTTCGATGATATTAAAATCTTCTTCTAAAGAAAGACCTAAGCCAAGTCCATCGATAATTTCCTGATAACGTGCTTTAATTTCCGTTAATACTTTATCAAAATCAGTGTGACCTTTTTCTGCTGCACGGTAACATTTATAAAGTAAATCGGTTACTTTTGTATCATTTGAATTTCTTTTTCCCGGTGCAGACGGTACAACAAATCTTCTTGTTTCGTCAGCACGGATGATATCACCCACCTTTTTAAACTGTTCTGCGCTTGCTAAAGAGCTTCCGCCGAATTTTACTACTTTCTTCATTTTCGTTTGTATCCTCCTCAACGCTATTTATTGCTGTAAAATTATAATTAATAATAGCTTTTACGCACTAAAATGTCCAGCCTTTTTTCTTTTTTTATCGTATTTTTTCGATGAATCTCTCAATTCTTTCAAATGCTGCCTTTAATTCTTCAATCGAATACGCATAAGAAATACGTACAAACCCCTCTCCACATGCTCCAAATGCACTGCCCGGAACAACTGCTACTTTTTCTTCCTGTAAGAGTTTTGTTGCAAATTCTTCCGATGTCATACCAAATTTTGAGATATCCGGGAAGATATAAAATGCACCGTAAGGCTCAAAACACGGAATTTCAAGACGTTTTAAGGTATGCATTAAGAAACGTCGTCTCTGGTCATAAGCCATTCTCATCTCAATCACATCCGGATTGCCATTTTTTAAGGCACTGATGGCCGCATATTGACTGGTCGTCGGTGCAGACATAATCGCAAACTGATGCAGCTTTATCATCTGCTTCATAATAGGCGCAGGTGCAAGCGCATAGCCAAGACGCCATCCGGTCATGGCAAATGCTTTTGAAAATCCATTAATCACGATGGTTCTCTCTCTCATTCCCGGAAGTGATGCAATGCTTACGTGTGCAGATTTATAACTTAACTCACTGTAAATTTCATCCGATACAACCAATAAGTCATACTTTTCAATAATCGGACACAGGGCTTCTAAATCTGCCTTTTCCATGATTGCCCCTGTCGGATTATTCGGATAAGATAACAGTAAAATCTTTGATTTTGGAGTAATTGCAGCCTCTAATTCTTCCGGTGTCAGACGAAATTCATTCTCTGCTTTTAATGGAATTGTAACCGGAACAGCCCCTGCAAGCCGGGCACACGGCACATAAGAAACAAAAGCCGGTTCCGGAATAATCACTTCATCTCCGATATCAAGTGTCGCACGAAATGCAATATCAATTGCCTCACTTCCGCCCACGCTGATAAACACTTCAGATTTCGGGTCATAAGAAACATGCATTTTTTCCTCGGTATAACGACAGATTTCTTCTCGAAGCTCCATCAGTCCTGCATTTGAAGTATAAAAGGTTTTTCCTGCTTTTAATGACTTGATTCCTGCATCCCGAATGTGCCATGGAGTATCAAAATCCGGCTCGCCCACTCCAAGAGAAATTGCATCCGGCATTTCACTGACCACATCGAAAAATTTTCGGATTCCGGATGGCTTAATCTGCTTTACTTTTTCTGTTACAAATTCTCTCATAAGGTAATCACCATTCTTCCATCCTGTTTTTTTCTTGTCAGATTCACACCCTGTTCTTTATATTTTGTCAAAGTAAAGTAAGTCGCTGTGCTTTGTACTTCTTCGATAGAAGCCAGATTTTCAGACACGAACAGTGAAATATCTTTGATGCTTTTTCCTCTTACCATAACAAGGAAATCATATGCTCCTGACATTAAATACAGCGTTTCTACCTGCGGATACTGATAAATCTGTTCTGCGATTTTATTAAAGCCGTCTCCGCCCTGCGGTGTTACTTTTAATTCGATTAACGCAGTTACGGTATCATCATCTACTTTATCCCAGTTTACCAGAGCATGATACCCGCATAAAATCCCCTCTTTTTCAAGTTCTTTTATTGCCAGTTCCACTTCTTTTGTCTCTTTTCCAAGCATCACTGCAATTTCTTCTGCACTTAAACGGCAGTCTTTTTCAAGTATTCCGACAATTTGTTTTTTGATATCCTGTTCCATGTTCTTTTCCTCCTGTTTTTAATTTCACTTACCAATCTTTCTACCCTTGATTTTACAGACGTTCAAACATAACTTTTACCTGCCCTCCGCAAACCATTCCAAGGGTAGCTGCTTTTGCATTCGACAAGTCATAGTCTTTGATTAAAAATCCATTTTCGGCATCAAATTTTTTTGCCTCTTCAATTGCCTCATGTTCCACTGCACCGCCTCCGATTGTACCATAAATTTTCCCATCTTCCCGCACAATCATTTTTGTCCCCTCTCCTCTTGGAGAAGAACCTTTCTTTTCGATTACCGTAACTAAAACCTTTGATTTTTCATCTTCTAAGCCCTTCAAAATTTCTTCTTCAAGCGTATTGATAATCTTTGGTGATTCATTTTTCTTTTGAATAATTTCAGCTGCAATACTGACTGCAATCTCTGCCGGAGTCTGCGCTCCGATTGCAAGCCCGATTGGTGCATGCACCTGTGCAATCTCTTCTTCTAAATATCCTTCTGCTCTTAATTTATCAAAAGAAATTGCAACTTTTTTCCTGCTGCCAATCATTCCGATATACGTCTTTTCTCGTCTAAGCAGACCACTTAAGCAGGTATAATCATCTTTGTGACCTCTCGTCACAATAATATAATAGGCATGTTCTCCAAAATCTTTTGTATCAAGGAATTCCTGAAATCCCATACAGTACACTTCATCTGCACAGCAAAAGCGTTCCTTATTTGCAAATTCTTCTCTCTCATCTACCACAATTACACGAAACTCTACCATCTTTAATAATTGTGCAATCGCAAGCGAAACGTGTCCTCCGCCTAAAAGCACCGCTTTTGGTTTTGCAAACAGAGTCTCCCGATGCCATCCATCTTTTGGAGCTTTCTTTGCCTCTTCTGATGTCAGAATCTTCTTTTCTCCCGCCCTTTCTCCATCCAAACGGGTTTCTATCACTACTTCATCATTTTCTAAAAATTTCCGTACAATCTCTTTATAGGTTTTTCTCTCTGCCATACTTTGTTCTCTCTTTTATTACTCTATAACTAAAAAAGGCAGTCCTAATTTCAAAAAAATCAGGACTGTCTTTTTATGACCTCTTGTCTTATCTCCTATTTACGACGGTATTTTTCTTCGCAGTACTGACAACGATAAACTTCTTTTTCAGGGTCTGCAAGAATAAAGACATGGTCTAATTCCTGCTCAACAGAAGTGATACACCGTGGATTTTTACATTTAATTACATTTCGAATTTCTTTTGGAAGCGTTAACTCTTTTTTCTCTACAATGCTTCCGTCTTTTACAATATTGACAGTAATCGTATGGTCAATAAATCCAAGAATATCAAGGTCAATGCTGTCGATCGGGCACTCGATTTTAATAATGTCTTTGCGTCCCATTTTTTCACTTCTTGCATTCTTGATAATTGCAACACAGCAGTCCATTTTATCTAATTTTAAATCATGATAAATCATCATGCTCTTTCCTGCTTTAATATGATCTAATACCACACCTTCATTTAAGCGCCCAACATTTAACATACTTCTACCTCCAATAATGTAAGAATCAATGCCATTCTGACATACACACCGTACTGCGCCTGTTTAAAATACGCAGCTCTTGGGTCTTTATCTACTTCAGTTGCAATTTCATTGACTCTTGGAAGAGGATGAAGAACAAGCATGTCCGGACTCGCCAGTTTCATTTTTGTCTTATCAAGCACATAAAAATCTTTCATTCGCACATAATCTTCTTCATTGAAGAAACGTTCTTTCTGTACACGGGTCATGTACAGTAAATCTAATTTCGGGAGGGCTTCTTCGAGACGTTCTACTTCTTCAAATTCATGACCACTTGCCTTTAACACATCGTCACGAATGTAATCCGGCACTTTTAATTCTTCTGGAGAAATCAAAACAAATTTAACTCCCTCATAGCGCACCAGCGCTTCAATTAAAGAATGAACCGTACGACCAAATTTCAGGTCACCACATAATCCAATAGTAATATTATCCAAACGACCTTTCATGGAACGAATGGTAAGCAGGTCTGTCAGTGTCTGGGTTGGATGCTGATGTCCACCATCTCCGGCATTGATAACCGGAATCTGGGATGCCATGGATGCAACAAGCGGGGCACCTTCTTTTGGATGACGCATCGCACAGATGTCAGCATAACAGGAAACCACACGAATTGTATCTGCTACACTCTCTCCTTTTGACGCTGAACTGGAATCTGCACTGGAAAATCCTAATACCTTTCCACCCAGGCGAAGCATTGCGGATTCAAAACTTAATCTTGTACGTGTACTCGGTTCATAAAATAAGGTTGCCATTATCTTTCCATCACACGCATGTGCATACTTTGCCGGATTTTTCTCAATGTCATTTGCCAAATCTAAGACCTTGTCTAATTCATCCAGGTCAAAATCCAAAGGACTCATTAAATGTCTCATACATTACCTCCTGTGTACTATACTAATCTTCCATTTTTATTCTCTATTATAATATACCAGAACATTGGTAATATCAAGAATTATCTGACAGTATTTTTTCAAAAAGCAGGCCGGTTAAAAACCATAAAGGAGCATAATCTGCCCGAATTAAACCTTTATATTGAATTTGTGAACTGCTGTAATCCCAGGGACAGATTTTGAAATACTTGAGCACACTTCCACTTGCCAGTTCCACACCGAAAATTCCAGTCATATAAAAACATCCCCTCAAAAAAATCGGGACATGCCGAATTTTTTTCGATACCGGTCCGATACAGGCAGCCATTCCATAAATTGGAAACATCCATAAAGAAGAAGTTCCTTTTAAACTGAAATCTTTTCGTACCGCACTTAAAATTCCGGTAAAAATCAGTTCCAGACACCAGCCTGTTATCCCACACATAATAAATGGTTGTCTTTTATCCATTCTTATCTCTTCTTCTCCCTTCTTTTTTCGTTTCTATCCATTTTATAATAGGTTTCCCTTTCCTTTTTTCTCTATTCTGTAAATAAAAAACTTGCGTGGTTTAAAGTGTCGGTGTATGATAAAAAGCGATACATCTTTAAAAGACAGATTTTTTAACATACGAAAAGCGAAACTACAAAACTAAATAGAGAGGATTCAAGTACCATGTTAGATTTAGGAAAAATGCGTGATGAAATTGACGTGATTGACAGCGAAATAGTCCGTCTTTTTGAAAAACGAATGAAGATTTGTGAAAACGTGGCGCAGTTTAAAATTGAAACAGGAAAACCTGTTTTCGATAAAAGCCGTGAACAGGATAAATTAAAGACTCTCGGCGCTAAAGCAGGAAGCGATTTTAACCGCTGTGGAGTGGAAGAACTATTCCAGCAGATTATGTCCATCAGCCGAAAACGTCAGTATCAGCTTTTACAGGAAAACGGAATCGAAGAACCAAGCGATTTTACAAAAATTGATTTTATTAACAAAGAAAATGTAACCGTTGTCTACCAGGGAGTAGAAGGTGCGTACAGCTATGGAGCAATGAAAACCTTCTTTGGTGAGGATGTAAAAAACTATCACGTTGCCACCTGGAAAGACGCAATGGAAGAAATCAAATTCGGCCGCGCAGATTATGCAGTTCTCCCAATTGAAAATTCAACTGCCGGAATTGTGCAGGATAATTATGATTTACTGACCAAATATGACCATGTAATCGTAGGAGAACAGATTATCCGCTGTCAGCATGTTTTAACTGCACTTCCCGGTGCGACTCTTTCGGACATCCGCACTGTTTATTCCCATCCACAGGCATTGATGCAGTGCCGTGAATTTTTAGATGCCCACAAAGAATGGCATCAGAAGGAATGGAGCAATACCGCTGCGGCAGCTAAAAAAGTATCTGAAGAACATGATTTGTCACAGGCAGCCATCTCAAGCAGTTATGCTGCCGAGTATTTTGGACTGAATATCTTAAGTGAAAACATTTTTACAAACTCTGATAATTCTACCCGTTTTATTATTGTTGCAAAGAAAAAAGTTTACGCAAAAGATGCTCATAAAATCAGTGTCAGCTATGAACTTCCTCATGAAAGCGGAAGCCTTTATAACAGCCTGTCTCACTTTATCTACAATGGCTTAAATATGACAAAGATTGAATCCCGTCCAATTCTGAAACGTAACTGGGAGTACCGCTTCTTTGTTGATTTTGAGGGAAATTTAAGTGACAGCGCCGTTAAAAATGCATTAAGAGGATTAAGAAGCGAAGTTCAGAACTTACGTGTTCATGGGAACTACTAATATCAGTAAGTGACAAAATTTACTTTTGACGCTCACAGCACAATGTTATTACTTAGAAGATTTGCAAAGCGTTATTAGTTATTTAGAAAGAAGGAAACACAAAATGATAAATTTAAACGAATGTATTTTATATCGTAATTTTGAGCATGGAGAACTCTTAGACCAGATGGTTTCTATTATCCACGCTTATGAATCAAAAGAGCTGTCCGATGCCGCTCTTTTAGAAGAAAAACGCACGCTTTATTACAACTGCATGAATCAGCTTGTTGAAATGGCAGGTGCCTACGGTTTTTCTGATAATCTGTGGCATGATTATCTTACATTTTTACTTGTCAATCATGAAAATGCTTTTAGTACTGCAAGCGAAATTCGTGGTACGGTGGATGGAACCATCAATGAACTGGCAAAACATGATTTTGAAATTTTTAAACAACTCTATGACTTTGATTTAGAAGTACTCGACTCTGTTTTCTCTACCGGCTGTGCTGCGCTTCTTTGTCATTACAAAAACATCGACGGAAACAGTAAAATGTTTAACAAACGAATCCGTGACCGAATCTGCACCTTAAGTGACCGTTTAAGTGAATCTGTTTCTACAGAAGAATTTATGGACGACATGGTTCAGTTCTATAAAGATTTCGGTGTCGGAAAACTCGGACTTCATAAAGCCTTCCGCCTTGAACACAGAACCAGTGATGATACAGTACGCATTGTCCCAATCACCAGAATTGCACATGTTCAGTTAGATGACCTGGTTGGATATGAAATCCCAAAGAAAAAACTGATTGACAATACAGAAGCTTTTATTAACGGAAAACGTGCAAATAACTGTCTGCTCTTTGGGGATGCCGGAACCGGTAAATCCTCCAGTATCAAAGCTATCTTAAATCAGTATTACGACCAGGGTCTGCGTATCATCGAAGTTTATAAACATCAGTTTAAAGACTTAAACGATGTCATTGCACAGATTAAAAACCGTAATTACAAATTTATTATCTACATGGATGACTTATCCTTTGAAGAATTTGAAATCGAATACAAATATTTAAAAGCCGTTATCGAAGGCGGTCTTGAAAAGAAACCAAATAACATTTTAATTTATGCAACCTCAAACCGCCGTCATCTGATTCGTGAAACCTTTAAAGATAAGAGTGACCGTGATGAAGAACTGCATACCAATGATACCGTACAGGAAAAACTTTCTCTGGTTTCCCGTTTTGGTGTCACTATCTATTTTGGTTCTCCGGAAAAGAAAGAATTCCAGAATATCGTCCTTGCCCTTGCAAAGAAAAACAATATCGAAATGGATGAAAACGAACTGCTCTTAAAAGCGAATGCCTGGGAATTACAGCATGGTGGTTTATCCGGAAGAACTGCTCAGCAGTTTATCGACTATCTGCTTGGACAGCAGTAATAAATAGGTCAAAGATAAAAACAAAAAAGAAAGCATAAGGTTACGAGCTGTAATCTCATGCTTTCTTTTTTGTATCCAGCAAAACTGTAAGCCGGGTTATGTCGTGAATAATCATCTATCTAGTTCTGCTGTTGCCAACAGACTCAAGCGACCAACCTAAAAGCGTGACGGGCAGCCACATTGCTTTTTATTCGGTCTTGCTTCGGATGGGGTTTACATATGCCCTCTCTGTTACCAGAAAGGCGGTAGTCTCTTACACTGCCCTTCCACCCTTACCGGCATAAGCCGGCGGTATATTTCTGTTGCACTGTCCTTAGAGTCGCCTCCACCGGATGTTATCCGGCATCCTGCCCTATGAAGCCCGGACTTTCCTCACCTGACCCCTTTCGGTCCTGCCAGCCGCGATTATTCATCTTACTGGACACAAACGCCATTTTAACACACTGTTTTTATTTTGTAAACTCTTTTTTCAGGTATTTTTTAGACGTCAAAGCATCCTCCACCAATAAATTCCCGAAGCAGAGAGTTCGTCGGAACTGCCTCACCCGGCATTCCCACAAAATAATCAAAGAATTTCAGCAGACGTTTTGCTTCATGATACTCTGGCTCTTCCGGTGAAATTCCAAATAAAAGCGGTTCCGCATAAATCTTTAACACTGCAAGTTCATAAATCAAAGCAGAGTTAAACATCACATCGGCACTTTCCTGATATGGAAAGATATTTGCCTCTTCTCCTCTTCGTACCGAGTTCCACATGGCAATGGTATCTTTTGCGGAAGTCCCTCTGGTTCGTGCATCTCTTACTATTCTGCGAATTAAACGACCGTCGGTTGTCGGAATCCGGTTGTGTTCATCTACATTTAACTGGGTCAGCGCACTGACATAGATTTTAAATTTATTTTCTTTTGGAAGTGTCTCACTTAACTTATCGTTTAAGCAGTGGATTCCTTCGATGACTAGAATATCCGACTCTTCTAATTTCAGGAAATTTCCCTTGTATTCCCGTTTTCCGGTTTTAAAATTATAAGTTGGAATTTCTACTTCTTCTCCACGAAGCAGCGCATTCATGTCATTATTAAACTGTTTGACATCAATTGCCTCTAAACATTCAAAATTATAATTTCCCTCTTCATCAAGCGGGGTATGTTCCCGATTAACAAAATAATTATCTACGGCAATCGGATGAGGCTTTAGTCCATGTGCCGATAACTGAATCGACAAACGATGAGAAAATGTTGTTTTTCCGGAAGAGGATGGACCGGCTATCATAATAAATTTTTTATGACCTGCCTCTACAATCTGGTCTGCAATTTTCGCAATCTTTCCTTCCTGCAAGGCTTCTGCAATCAGAATCAATTCATTTGCCCCCTGATGAGTAATCTGATTATTTAAATCACCAACGGTCTCTGTGCGCATCATTTTGCCCCAGATATTTGCTTCTTTCTGCACCTGGAAAATCTTCTGGTGAGGTTCAAACGCCGGTACGATTTCAGGGGCTTTTCTTTCCGGAAGCTGAAGCACAAATCCGTCATCATAAGGATATAAATCAAAATATTTGATATAACCGGTATGATGAACCATAAATCCATAGAAATAATCTTCAAATTCCTCAATGCTGTAAATATTTACTCTTGAAACCCTGCGGTAACGGAACAGATTTTCTTTATCATACATTTTATGTTTATGAAACAGGGAAATCGCCTCGTCGGTTCCAACACTGCGTTTCATTACCGGAATTTTCTTTTCTACCAGTTCCAGCATATACTCTTTTACTTTCAAAAGAAAGTCTTCTGTAATTGCGACATCGCCATCCACAGTCACATAATATCCCGAACTGACTGCATAATGGATGACTGCTTTTTTAATCTTATCATGCCCTGCTACATTATACAGTGCCTTTAATAACAGTAAAATTGCACTGCGCTTATAGGTCTTATGACCAATCTCATCTGCTGTTGTGATAAATTCCAGCGTTCCATCCTGTTTGAGCCTCTTATGCAGTTCCCGTAACTTTCCATCTTTCATCACAAGCACAATCGGATATTTTGTCGCACCTTCATACTCTTTTACAATCTCTGCATAAGTAATCCCCATCGGATACTCTCTTGTCTTTCCAAGAATCTTTACTGTAACGGTCTTTTTTTCCATAATGTCCGCCTCCTGTTAAGTCCTACCGGAACGCTTTTTCTAACTATAACTACAGCACCTTAAAAGGATGAATCACCTGCATTTTCTTTATTTCCAGTTCTCCTTCAAGTGCCTGAAGCTCTTTTTCCATATAGTCCATAAATATATACTCTGTACCATAATGTCCGGCATCAATAATACATACATCCTGCGCTACTGCATCAATTGCAAAATGATAATCCGCATCTCCGGTTACATAGACATCTGCCTGATGTTTCAGCACTTCTTTTATCAGGCTCTTTCCTGAACCGGTACAAACTGCCACTTTCTGCACTTCTTTTTCCAAATCTCCATAAACTGTCACAGACGGCAATTTTAACTGTGTTTTTACAAAATCTGCACACTCTTTCAGACTCATTTTCTGTGCCAGATTTCCCACTCTGCCAAGACCTTCTGTCCTATTTGCATCACTATAGGTCACTTCAAGGATTTCCCTGTCTTTTAAGTTCAGAAAATCCGCTGATAAGTCTGCCATTCCGAGGATATCAAAATTTGTATGCATCGCATAATAACTTATGTCATGCTGAATCATTTTTATGATTCTTCTGCCGATAAAATTATCTGTTGTTACTTTTTTCATCGCTGAAAAAATCAGCGGATGATGCGTAATTATCATATCTGCCTGTTCTTTTATAGCCATCTCTAATGATTCATCTGTCACATCTAACGCAAGAAAAATTTTATGCACTTCTTTCTCTTTGTCTCCGACTAAAAGCCCTATATTATCCCAGCTTTCAGCAAAATCCGGTGCATATTTTTGTTCCAATGACTCGATTATCTCTTTACACTTCATATTCTTTTAATGCCTCTTTTGCATAATTTAAATCTATTTCGATTTCTTTTTGGCGTGCCTTTGCGGTCTTTGTATTTGCTGACTCTAAGCGTGCTTTTACCGTTTCCAAAGACTTTTGTTCTTTCAATAAAAACTGATAGAGCACTTGATTTTTTTCTTCTAAGAGTCCCTTTCCAAAACGGTAATCTATCTCCCGCGCATAAGACTCTCTGCCTTTTCTCGCCTTCATCATTGGATAATATTTGCCATCTTCCAAGACCATTTTTTCCTGCTCGATACAATATCCTTTTTGGTGAAGAAACCGGCGGAAATGTGCCAGTTCAGACTGTGGCTGCAAAATGAGATAGGAGACACTTTTTAATGTCTCCTCTCCCTCTTCTATGATTTTTTCCATTAATGCCCCACCCATTCCGGCAATGACCACGGCATCTGCTTCATTCGGTTTTAATGCACGGACGCCATCGGAAAGACGGGTCGTTATGTATTCCCCCAGCCCGTATTCACGAATATGAATCTCGGCCCGCTCAAGCGGTCCTTTATTCACATCCATGGCAATGGCTTTGGGTATCATGCCTTTCTGATACAGATAAATCGGAATATATCCATGGTCACAGCCTACGTCAGCAATCACACTGCCCTGTTCTACAAAAGAAGCAACTGCTTCTAATCTTTTTGAAATCTGCATCTTTACGCTCTCTTTCTTACTACCCGTTCTTAATCCAGATAATCTTTTAACTTACGGCTTCTGCTTGGATGGCGCAGTTTTCTAAGTGCTTTTGCTTCAATCTGACGGATACGCTCTCTGGTTACGCTGAACTCTTTTCCAACTTCTTCAAGAGTTCTTGCTCTTCCATCATCCAGACCAAAACGCAGGCGCAGAACTTTCTGTTCTCTGTCTGTCAATGTGCTTAAAACCTCTACTAACTGCTCTTTTAACAGTGTAAACGCAGCAGCATCGGCCGGTACCGGAACATTATCATCCTGAATAAAATCTCCAAGGTGACTGTCTTCCTCCTCACCGATTGGTGTTTCAAGAGATACCGGCTCCTGAGAAATTTTTAAAATTTCACGGACACGGTCAACGGACATATCCATTCTTTCTGCAATTTCTTCTGGCTGTGGTTCTCTTCCCAGTTCCTGAAGAAGCTGACGTGAAACACGAATCAGCTTATTGATGGTTTCAACCATATGAACCGGAATACGGATGGTACGTGCCTGGTCTGCAATTGCTCTTGTAATTGCCTGACGAATCCACCAGGTTGCATAAGTAGAGAATTTATAGCCCTTACGATAATCAAACTTTTCAACCGCTTTAATCAGACCTAAGTTTCCTTCCTGAATCAAATCAAGAAACAGCATGCCTCGTCCTACATAACGTTTTGCAATGCTGACTACCAGTCTTAAGTTTGCCTCTGCAAGACGTTTCTTTGCAGCTTCATCTCCCTCTTCCATTCTTTTTGCCAATTCAATTTCCTCTTCTGCACTTAAAAGCGGAACTTTACCGATTTCTTTTAAATACATACGAACAGGGTCTTCAATGCTGACACCTTCCGGAACAGACAAGTCGATATTTTCCATATCCACTTCGTCTTCTTCACTTAAATTTACTTCATCATCATCGCTCAAAAGAAATGTATCATCGGAATCTCCTTCCGGAATACGCAGCACATCAATTCCATAAGCTTCAAGATATTCGTAGAGTTTATCCATTGCATCGGAATCTAATTCCATATCTTTTAACACTTCATTAATTTCTTTGTATTCCAGCACATTTTTCTTCTTTTTGCCCATCTCTACAAGTTCGTGCAGTTTCTCGCTAAATTTTGCCATATTCATTTCCATAATCGTTCCATCCTCTCATAACTTATTTATATCTTTACCTCAATCAAAAGAAATATGCAGTGTGATTTTTCCACTTTCTATTTCTTCCAGACGTTTTCTGGCTTCTAAAAGTTTTTGCAGTCCAATCATATCTGTCGGTGCCAGATTTGACGTCTGATAGGCTATGCTGTCCCGTTTCAATCTGCATACGGTTTCACGAATCGCCTGTTTGCGTTCTTCATCTCCCTCCAAATGCAAAGTTGCGTGAAATAAGGATGTCACTTCCTTTTGTTCTTCACTGTCCGTAAAGCGGTTTAAAAGCTTTGCCGGATTGACTGCGTGTTCTTCTTCATACTGTGCAAACAGCAGCTTTGCAACTTCCTGATACAACGGTGTTGTAAAATCATCCGGCGTAATATAGCCACTTATTGTCTCAAACATTTTTGGATAAGAAGTCAGCCAGGTCAACATCAGTTTTTGGGAAGCTTCTTTTCCACTTTCTTTTTTTCTTGCTTTTTTTCTGTCTGTCAGATTTTCGGCTTTTGGCTGTGTCACTCTCCGACCCGAAAGTGCCATATTGTTTACCATTCTCCGTAAATCTTCCGGCAGAATCTGATATTTTTTTGAAATGCTTTCAATGTAGTTATTTCTTTCAAGTTCCTCTGAAAATTCTAATAACTTTTCTGCAATTGCGCGATAAAACTCGGTTTTGCTTTCCGGGTCATTAAAATCATACTCTTTTTCCAAGACCTGTACCTCAAACAGAAAATAATTCATTGCATTTTCAAGTCGTTTTTCAAACGCTTCCATACCCTCTGCCTTGATAAATTCATCAGGGTCTTTATAAGGTGCCAGATTCACGACTTTCGGTCGAAGTCCCGCTCCTCTTAAAATCGGAATCCCTCTAAGTGCAGCTTTCTGACCGGCTTCATCACTGTCATAAGTTAATAATACTTCTTTTGTATATCTTCTCATCAGACTGGCATGCCCCGAAGTTAAGGCTGTACCGAGTGATGCAACTGCATTGGTAAATCCCGCCTGATGCATGGAAATCACATCCATGTAGCCTTCACAGATAATTAAATAATTTTTTCTGGTTCGCCTTGCAATATTCAGTCCATATAAATTACGACTCTTATCGAAAATTTTTGTTTCCGGTGAATTCATGTATTTCGGCTGTGCATCTCCCATCACACGCCCACCAAAACCTATCACACGGTTATTGACATCCATAATCGGAAACATCACACGATTCCAGAATTTATCCTTCATTCCCTGTCTTTCGTCAAAGAAGAAAAGCCCTGCTTCTTTTAAAATCTGGTCAGAATACCCCTTTGATTTTAAATACCGATACAGACCATCTGAATAATTACCGGTATATCCAAGCCCAAATGCTTTTATCGTTTCTTCTGATAATTCTCGTTTCTGCAGATATTCCAGTGCTTTTTTCCCTGTTTCCTGTCTCAGCTGATAGTAATAATAAGCGGCTGCTTTTTTGTTTATCTCAAGCAGAATGGTCTTTAAATCTGCCGCTGCCCTTGCTTCTTTTGAATACTCCTGTTCCGGAAGCTTGACTCCAGCTCTGTCTGCAAGATATTTTACTGCCTCAATAAAGGTAAAATTTTCATATTCCATAATGAAATTAAACACATTTCCTCCGGCTCCGCATCCAAAGCAGTAATACATCTGTTTGGATGGGCTGACCGAAAAGGAAGGGGATTTTTCATTATGAAACGGACATAATCCAAAATAGGAACTTCCTTTTCTCTGAAGCCTGACATACCCTGAGATCACATCCACAATATCATTTTTCATACGGACTTCTTCAATCACATCATCCGAATAATACATAATTAATAAACGCTCCATCCTTTGGGAATAAAAATTTCCCTGAATTTTTCCATCGAATACTGGTCTGTCATTCCTGAAATATAATCGCAGGCTACCCGCTCCTGCACTTCTCCTTCTTTCAGAAGCTTTCGATACTCTGCCGACATTTTTTCAGGATTTCTTACATAATATTTATACAGAGTCTCCACTAACTGCTCTGCTTTCTCCTCTTCTTCTTTTGCCACAGGACTTAGATAAACCTCTTCAAACATAAACTCTCGAAGTGCTTTCATTCCTGCTTCAATTTCCGGTGACAGCAGGACCTCATCCCTGCCTTTGCTGTTTTTTACAATATCATGAATCAACGTATTGAGCCGTTCCTTTGTCGTCTCTCCAAGAAGTTCCCTCAAATACTTTGGTACTGCCTCTTCGGTGATAACTCCGGCACGCTTGGCATCATCCATATCATGATGAATATAGGAAATCTTATCACTAATCCGAACGACCTGTCCTTCTAACGTATGCGGTGTTCCGCTTGTCCTGTGATTCATCATTCCATCTTTGACTTCAAAGGTAAGATTTAATCCCTTCCCACCTCGTTCCAGACGCTCTGCAATCCGCACACTTTGTTTATAATGCGCAAATCCAAGGGGACACACCTGGTCTAAGGCTCGCTCTCCCGCATGACCAAATGGAGTATGCCCCAAATCATGTCCGAGTGCAATGGCTTCCACTAAATCTTCATTTAAACGAAGTGCTTTTGCAATGGTTCTTGCAATCTGAGATACTTCAATTGTATGTGTCAGCCGATTCCGGTAATGATCCCCTTGCGGTGCTAAAAACACCTGAGTTTTATCTTTCAGTCTGCGAAATGCTTTAGAATGAATTATCCGGTCCCTGTCACGTTGATACATGGTCCGGATATCACATTCTTCCTCATAAGTTTCCCGTCCTCTGCTTTTTGCACTTTTTGCTGCATAAGGACTTAAAATTCTTTCCTCTTCCAGTTGCGCTTCTTCTCGTATTGTCACGATCTATCACCCTCTCTGTGGAAAAAAAGTTGTCTCATATTAATTATTACAGGCAAATCTGTAAAATCCTTTTGTTTTTCGATATTTTTTTCTTAATTCTCACTTTCTTCTTTTATCGAAAAACTGTTTTCCTGATTATACGAAAAAACGGAAAAGCTTTTATCTCTAATAGCTTTTCCGTTTCTGTTATGCGGGAGATGGGACTTGAACCCACACGACCTTTCGACCACTAGATCCTTAGTCTAGCCTGTCTGCCAATTCCAGCACTCCCGCTTCTCATTTATCGCCCTTATCAAGCGACAAACAGAAGTATATCAGTAATTTCGTGTTTTGTCAACATATTTTTGAAAAAAACTTTATTTTTTTCTGATAACATCATTTATTATCGTTTTTTGCAATAAATTCACGAATCAATGTATTTTTCATAAAAAGAAAGATGCACTTTTTTTTACATCACAATATTATTTATATAAAACGAAAAGCGGAAAACCTTTATCTCTAAAAGTTTTCCGCCTCTGTTATGCGGGAGATGGGACTTGAACCCACACGACCTTTCGACCACTAGATCCTTAGTCTAGCCTGTCTGCCAATTCCAGCACTCCCGCTTCTCATTTGCCGCCCTCATCAAGCGACAAACAGAAGTATATCACCAAAGTTTTATTTCGTCAATAACTTTTTTCGATTTTTTTGAATTTTTTTCTAATTTCTGCTTCTCCAGCTTTCAGCCTTGCTTTTAACTCATAAACCGACAGGAATTCTTGTTCATTTTCCTGACTCTCTTCTTGAATTTCTTTTCTGCATTCCAGAAATCTTGCATATTCATCTAAAATTCCCTGACCATGGAACACCAGATATGCGCCGGCATCACTGCCAAGTGCCATCTTTACTCCATACTGAAGTCCTTTTTTGATATTCGTTTTTTCTTTTTCATAAATTTTATGCAGAAGCTTATCCGAAAATCGCCCGCATCCAAACATATTTGGAACAACCGTAACTGTCGGTACCCAGACCAGATCGGAATCAGCCAGACTCTTTATTGTCTGCTCCTCCATATAATTTCCATGTTCCACACTGTCTGCTCCGGCTTCTATGAGTGCCTCCACTGCTTTTGTACCGTTTGTATGGCACATCACTGCAAATCCCTCTTCGTGAGCAATATGAACCATCTCTTTGACTTCCTGTGCTCTTAAAGCTTCTCCGGTAATTCCGCCATCGGTGTCAAAATCCATAATTCCGGTTGTCATAATTTTAATAAAATCTCCGCCCTGTGTTTTTACTTCCTTAACCAAAGCCGTATATTCTTTTAAGGTATCAAATCCTTTTCCGACAATTTTCCCATAATGACCATTTTTATGAATCGCAAAAATCGGTGTCCGATAATCAATTCCGTATTCCGGTGCCAGCTCTTTTGCTCGTCTTGAAACGCCAAGAGCGTCACCTCCGTCTCTCACAAAATGAATTCCCTGTGTTTGATAACATACAAAATGACTGCGGATTACCGATTCATCTACTCCGTTTTTATGACGTTCCACTGCCTTTTTATAATTTTTCCCATCCATAAAAATATGGGCATGACATTCGCCAAATTCAAACGGTACTTCCAGATTTTCTTCACTCATTTTCATCATCCTCTTTTGCCCAACCGTAAGAACAGGTCACTGCACGCTCCCAGCCTTTCATCTTCTTATCCCGCTCTTCTTTTTCTAAAACCGGTTCAAAACTTTGTTCCACTTCCCAGTTTTTAATAATCTCTTCTCTGTTTTTCCAGTATCCGACTGCAAGTCCTGCAAGATAGGCAGCTCCCATTGCAGTTGTCTCAACACAGCTTGGACGTTTTACCGGAACCTGAACGATATCTGCCTGTGTCTGCATCAAAAAATCATTGGCGCTCGCTCCACCATCTACTTTTAAAGAAGAAAGCGAAATTCCTGAATCTGCTTCCATTGCTTTTACGACATCGCACACCTGATAAGCGATGGATTCCAATGTAGCACGAATAATATGATATTTATTTACGCCCCTTGTCAGCCCCACAATCGTACCTCTCGCATACTGGTCCCAGTATGGCGCACCCAGACCAGTAAATGCCGGAACAACATAACAGCCGTTGGTATCTTCCACTTTTTTTGCCATGTATTCCGAATCTTCTGAACTGTCAATAATCTTTAATTCATCCCGAAGCCACTGAATTGCTGCTCCTGCGACAAACACCGAACCCTCAAGCGCATAATTTACTTTTCCATCCAGTCCCCAGGCAATGGTTGTAACCAGTCCATTTTTAGAAAAGACTGGTTTTTCTCCGGTATTCATCAATAAAAAACAGCCTGTTCCATAAGTGTTTTTTGCTTCTCCTTTATTAAAACAAGTCTGTCCAAACAGTGCCGACTGCTGGTCACCTGCTGCCCCGGCGATTGGAATTTCTCCCCCAAGAAAACTTGCATCTGTCTTTCCGTAAATATAGCTTGATGGCTTTACTTCCGGAAGCATACTGCACGGAATCTGGAGTTCTTCTAAAATCTCCTCATCCCATTTTAATTCATTGATATTATAAAGCAGGGTTCTTGAAGCATTGGAATAATCCGTAACATGCACTGCCCCCTTTGTCAGTTTCCAAATCAGCCAGGTCTCCACTGTTCCAAAAAGCAGTTCTCCCTTTTCTGCTTTCTCTCTTGCTCCCTCTACATGGTCCAGAATCCATTTAATTTTCGTTCCTGAAAAATACGCATCCACAATCAAACCGGTTTTTTGGCGAAATGTTTCTGTGAGTCCTTTCTTTTTTAAGGAATCACAATACTGAGAAGTTCGTCTGCACTGCCATACAATTGCATGATAAACCGGTTCTCCACTCTTTTTATCCCATACAATCGCTGTCTCTCTTTGATTGGTAATTCCAATTCCCGCAATATCTGAAGCCGTCGCCCCGATTTTCTGCATTGCTTCTACCGCAACTCCAAGCTGGCTTGACCAGATTTCATTTGCATCATGTTCCACCCAGCCTGGTTTTGGAAAATACTGGGTAAATTCTTTCTGTGCCAGACTGACTTTTTCCCCCTTTTCATTAAAAAGAATACAGCGGTTGCTGGTTGTTCCAGCATCCAGCGCCATCATATACTTTGCCATACATGCATCCTCCATCTGCCTGAAAAAAAGAAGCTGTCCTGCCAAAAGAGTTCTTTTAGCCTGACAGCCTTTTTCCCTGTTCTTTTTTATTTTCATCTGGTCTTATTCTATCGCTTTTTCATCAGTTTGTAAAGTAGACATTCCTGTTCTGCTCTGATTCATATAGAATTTTTCCAAATGCAGATAAGCGGATTGCGAATGCCCACTTTACTGACTATATCATACCCCATTATTTATTTAAATCTCTTCAAACAAATTAGAAACTTTAATTCCCAGTACATCCGCAATCTTAAATAATGTATCCACCGAAATCTGAGTTGGCATATTCAATGCCTCAATGTTACTCATATGTGTCCGGCTAATACCAATCTCTACTGCTAACTGTGCCTGTGTCATCTTTTTCTGTTTCCGATAAATTGAAATCTGTACCCCTAAATCCTGTAATCTTTTATCCTGTTCTTTCATAAATTTATCCTCTCCTTTTTCCAATCCATTTACCGTATCCTTTCTCCCCTTCATTATGCAACATATTTTATGGCTTATCCATACTGTATTTGTGAATAATTTATCTTTCTTTTTGAAATATTTTTATCTTTTAATGGAATTTTTAAATAATTTCTTTTTATATATTGGCAATTCAAACAATTCAATCAATTATACTAATTCTGCAATCCTTGTCACTCCAACATAAATATCCTGAATCCGATACCAGGTTGGATAGTCAATGATTCCTGTCACCGGAAGCCCAAAGATTCTCTGAAATTCCCGAACAGCTCTTTGTGTTCCTTCTCCATAAATTCCATCTACCCGAACCTTCGGCAGTGCCGGATACCCCTCACGGATTGCATTTAACTGTTCCTGAATCTGTGACACCTTATCTCCGGAAGCCCCGATATCCAAATCATATCCCGGCCAGGAAAGCGGAATCCCTGAGATTTCCTCTGCTGTATTAATGTACAGATTACTTCCATAGAAATTTCTAAGAATCTGAATGGCCGAATACCCTCCATCCCCAAGATATTTACTGCCCCACTGGGTCATCCAGCCAGGACACGAAACCCGTTCCCCATCACAGTACTGAGTCAGAATCGGCTGACGTACTCCCGGCCGTGACAGGTAAGACGAAAAGATTTCATCTACCACTTCTGAAATCGTATCAAAAATATTTCTTCCAAAAATCCATTTATGATCAAACGCTGTAGAGGAAGTAATCGTAAAATCATATCCCCTGTTTCGATACCATTCTGTATACACCCGATTTAAAGTAAATGACATAATTGCCAGTACATTTGCCTTAATCGTTTCTCTCGGCCAGGTCGCATAAATTTCACTCGAAGCTACATTTTTAATATAATCCCGATATCGCACATAGTAATCATTTGCCGTAGAGTCTTCCGGTGAACCATCATGTACCACAATAAATTCCGGTATTACGACCCTGCTTAAAACAATTTCTCCACTTTCATCCACCGGTTTAATCTCATCTTCCGGAATCTTCGGTGGATAATTTCCATACAGGGTATGGTCTGGAATTGTAATAACCTCAAATGGTTCTCTTATACTTCTCTCATTGAGTTTTATCGTTTGAAGTGCAGTAATCTCAGGCAGAATTTCTGCACCTGAAATTGTAATTGGTTCAAACTCATCAGCCGTAATCCGAAAATCATACTCGGAATACGGCTGATACTCAGACGGCGTCATACTATACTCAATCGGCGGTGCTGACAATTCAATTTCAGGAATCTGACCATTTTCATCTGTTATCAGACGCTCTACAATCCTCTCCGGTTCTCCTGTATAAGTGATTTCAATCCTCGCATTTGCAATTGGACGATTTCTGTTCGACGAGACAACTGAAACCTTAAGACCGCCTTTATCAATCTGGTCATTTTGCATTGCTCTTAGTCCGTTTCTTCGCATAAAACACCTCAAAGGGCTCATCGCTTTAAGATATGCCTCTCTTTCCCAAAACGTGAAAAAATGGTTCAAGGTCAAAACCTCAAACCATTTTTCTTTCCCTTATAAACGTTTTATATCATTCATAAATACAAAAACCATCAAAGCCATTAAAAGTACAAATCCGGCAAAATGAATCATTCCCTCGATATTCGGATTGACTTTCTTTTTCGTTACCGCCTCAATCAGTAAAAATACCAGTCGTCCACCATCAAGTGCCGGAAGCGGAAGAAGATTCATGACACCTAAGTTTGCAGATAACAGAATTGCCCAGTAGAACATCTGCATCCACATCACAACGGTTCCCTCTGATTTTGCCTCTTCTACGGAACTTCCGATTGCATCTACAATTCCGACCGGACCTGACAGGTCGTTGACACGAAACGTCCCCTTGATTAGTAGTCCCAAACTGTCAATCGTACTTGAAATCCAATATCGGACTTCCACTGCACTGTATTTTAACACACCAAAGAAATTTGTCTTTTCCCGATACAGATTATAGACAAATCCCGTGCTGACCTGTGTCCGTACCGTTGGTTGAACCGTAAATTCTTTCTCTTTTCCATCTCTCGAAACCGTAATCGTCACAGCATTCTCTCCAAGCGGGTGCTCTCCCAGATACGTCTGAAGTTCTTCTCCTGTCGAAACTTTCGTTCCATCTACTGCGGTAATCACATCTCCTGCAAGCACTCCGACTTTCATCATCGCTCCATCGACAAAGACTTCCGTAATTTCCGGTTTTCCATCCGGAACATAAGAAAAGCCTAACATATATTTCTTTTCACTTGCAGCTTTAAAATTTAAATCAATCTTTTTTCCGTCTCTTTTTACAGTCATCTTAATCTGATCCTGCTGCATTCCATAAAGAGATTCATACAAACTGATATCCCTGCCGATGGAAATAGGTTTCCCCTGAAAACTCGTAATGATATCTCCCACTTGTAATCCTGCCTCTTCGGCCGGAGAATTTTCTTCCACCGAAAGTACCTTTGGCGGGTCATATCCCATCACACTCGTAATGACCAATGCAAACACAAATGCAAGAATAAAATTAAATATTGGTCCGGCTGCAACTACACTGATTCGTCCCCAGACAGATGCATGCCCAAAAGAACCTGGTCCATCTTCTTCTCCGTCTTCTCCTACCATCATGCAGGAACCGCCAATTGGAAATAGTTTTAGAGAATAGCGTGTATTTCCTTTTACCGTCGATAAAAGACGTGGACCCATTCCAAGAGAAAATTCAGTTACCTCAATTCCATTTTTCTTAGCCAGAAGAAAATGTCCTAATTCGTGGAACACTACAATCACAGAAAAGATAATAATCGCGACGAGTATATTTAATAGCTTCGACAACTTACCATCTGCCTCCAATCTGTCTATATACATCCTGCTCTAATTCCGTAATTGTCTCTACATCCGGTCGCTCAATTACAGTATGTGTCTGCATGGTTTCTTCAATAATTGAATAAATGTCAAGAAAACGAATCTGCTTTTTCAAAAACATTCCAACCGCTTTTTCATTTGCCGCATTAAACACCGTCGGCATAGAACCACCAATTTTCGATGCTTTGATTGCAAGTGGAAGCCCACGGAAGGTTTTCATATCAGGTTCTTCAAATGTAATTGATTTTAATGCTGCAAAATCCAGACGTTCTCCATCTAAAAAGCGACGTTCTCCGCCATATAAGGCATACTGGATTGGCAGACGCATATCTGCGGTTCCAAGCTGTGCCATAACTGCACCATCTTCAAATTCCACCATTGAATGAATCACGCTTTGTGGCTGAACGACAACCTGAATCTGTTCAACCGGAACTCCAAACAGCCATTTTGCTTCCATTACTTCTAACCCTTTATTGACCAGTGTTGCTGAATCAATCGTAATTTTCTGTCCCATTGACCAGTTTGGATGCTTTAAGGCATCTTCTACCTGTACATTTTCCAATTCTTCCCGTTTTTTTCCACGAAACGGACCGCCCGAAGCAGTCACTAATAATTTATGAATCCGTCTGCTTTCTTCTCCGTTTAATGCCTGAAAAATCGCACTGTGTTCACTGTCCACCGGAAGAATCCGCACTTTACATTTTTTTGCAAGCGGTATAATCAAATGCCCTGCCGTTACCAAAGTCTCTTTATTTGCCAGAGCAATGTCTTTTCCGGCTTCAATTCCGGCAATTGTCGGACGGATTCCAATCATTCCCACAATCGCAGTCACTAAAATATCAGACTCTTCCATCTGAGCAAGTTCCAAAAGTCCATCCATTCCACCGACTACCCTGCAGTTTGTATCTGCCACTTTGATTTTTAATTCTTGTGCTTTTTTTTCATCACCAACAGCTGCTAAAAGAGGATGAAACCGACGAATCTGTGCTTCAAGCATCTCAATATTGCTTCCGGCAGAAATCCCGACCACTTCCAAATCTTCTTTTTTGCTGATGACATCAAGCGTCTGCGTTCCTATTGAACCTGTCGAACCTAATATCGCAATTTTCTTCATGTAAGTTCAATCCTTTCTACAAAAGTATCATGGACAGAAAATAAATAAACGGTGCGGTAAAGATTACACTGTCAAACCGATCTAAAATTCCTCCATGTCCAGGAATTAATGTTCCATAATCTTTAATTTCTTTATTTCTCTTAATCGCCGATGCAGCCAAATCTCCTACCATGGAAATCAGTGCGCCCACTGCACAGATTAAGGCATACATAAGAGGCGTATGAGTGGACGTACCATTCCAATTTGAGATAACCAGTGCATAAATTGCACCAAGCAGGGCTGCGCCGATTACTCCACCAACTCCGCCTTCTATTGATTTTTTCGGACTTAAAACAGGAGCCATCTTGTGTTTTCCAATCAACATTCCCACGCAGTATGCACAGGTATCACTTCCCCAGGAGCTTAAAAAGATCAGACCAACCAGCCAGCCACCGCCTTCTAAGCATCGGGTCTTATAGATGTAAGAAAGCATAACTGCCACATAGAGAATTCCAAACATTGCCGACATAATCTGGTCTGCATGATAGGTTGGATACGTGAATACATACACAGCCATTAAGAGCACAAGTGCAAACATCAATGCCATCTGCGGGAGTTCTTCACCTTTTAATAAAGAAAGGTAATAACAAACTGCACCGGCATAACCCGCAAGTTCCAGAAAATTAAAATTTTTCTCACGCACTTTCATCGCACGGTATAATTCCTGCATGCCAATCAAAGAAATTGCAAGCAAAGTCACATAAAGCACCGGACCTCCCGGAATAATCGTTGCAAGTGCAATGATGACCAGAATAATTCCGCTAATCAGTCTCGTCTTAAACATTTGCCGGCTCCTCCTTTACCCCACCAAAACGACGGTCTCTCTGATTGTATTTTGCAATTGCCTTTTCAAGCTCTGCTTTATTAAAATCCGGCCATGCCACATCGGTAAAATAAAATTCTGTATAGGCAAGCTGCCACATTAAAAAGTTTGAAAGACGCTCTTCTCCACTGGTACGGATTAACAAATCCGGGTCAGGAAGTCCTTTCGTGTCAAGATAATCAGAAATCGTCTGTTCCGAAATTTCTTCCGGATTTAACTTTTCTGCTTTTACATCCTCTGCCATCTTCTGTACCGCTCTTTTAATCTCATCACGGCTTCCATAGTTTAAAGCAATCTGAAAATATAATTCATCGTACTGACTGGAATATTCTTCTAACTCTTTAATTTTTTCCTGTAAATCAGGGTCAAATGCTGTCGGATCTCCAATGACACGTACCTGCATCTTATTATCCCTTGAAATTTTAATGCACTTTTTCATATAATTACGGAATAATTTCATCAGCGCATCCACCTCTTCTTTGGATCGTTTCCAGTTCTCCGTAGAAAATGCATATACGGTCAGATATTTTACTCCCAGTTCTTTTGCAACAGAACAGATTTTTTCCAGATTTTCACAGCCTTTCACATGCCCATACGTTCTTGGCATCCCTTTCTTTTTTGCCCAACGTCCGTTTCCATCCAGAATAATTGCCACATGATTCGGTATTACCATTTTTTCCTCCTACGCATAAAAGGGGCACAATACGTAATATGTATGTGCCCCCTCTGTTTTATACAGCTTATACAGTTAAAATCTCTTTTGATTTTTCTTCTACTGCTTTGTCAATATTCTTCACAAATTTGTCTGTGAGTTTCTGGATTTTATCTTCCAGTTCTTTGATTTCATCCTCAGACACATCCTGTTTTGCCAGTTTCTTATACGCATCGTTGGCATCTCTTCTGATATTGCGGACTGCAACTTTTGCAGCTTCCCCTTTTTTCTTTACATCTTTTACCAGTTCTTTTCTTCGTTCCTCTGTCAGCTCCGGTAATACCAGACGAATTATTTTTCCATCTGTATTTGGATTTAAGCCTAAATCAGAAGAAAGGATCGCTTTCTGAATTTCCTTGATTAAAGATGCTTCCCAAGGCTGAATCTGTATCATTCTTGCTTCTGGTACTGTAACATTTGCTACCTGCTGAAGTGGAGTTGGTGCTCCATAATAGTCTACTGTGATTTTATCTAAGATATGCGGATTTGCACGTCCTGCACGAACTGTGGACAATTCTTTTTCCAGACTCTCAAGAGTCTTTGTCATCTTGCTTTCATATTTTTCAATTCTTTCGTCTGCCATATTAAAAAATCCCTCCTGCTTTTATACCAATACTTTTGTTCCTGTAAAGATTCCATGAGCAGTATTTACAATACTGTCTTTTTCATTTAAACCAAATACCAGCATCGGCATTTTATTGTCTCTGCATAAAATAGAAGCGGTCATATCTACAACCTGTAAATTCTTTGCGATGACTTCATCAATGCTGACTTCATCATATTTCTTTGCTTCCGGATTTGTTTTCGGGTCACTGTCATAAACACCATCAATTGCTTTTGCAAGGAAGATAGTCTCTGCTTCAATTTCAATTGCCCGAAGTACAGTTGCTGTATCCGTTGAAAAATACGGATGTCCGGTACCGCCAGCCATAAAAACAACCATATTTTTTTCAAAATATTTGTTTGCACGGTCTTTTGAGAATAATTTTGTAAAAGAACCACATTCAAACGGAGTCAGTACATTTGTCTTCATTCCTGCTGCACGGAAAATTTCTGACACATAAATACAATTCATAACAGTTGCCAGCATACCAATCTGGTCTGCTTTTGTACGGTCGATATTTTCGCTGGTACGGCCTCTCCAGAAATTACCGCCTCCAATTACGATTCCAACCTGAATTCCCTCGTCCACCAAAGTCTTTACCTGTCGTGCCACTTCCATAACTGTTGCTTCGTCAAATCCTGTTTTTTTTGGACCTGCAAGTGCTTCTCCGCTTAATTTTAATAAAATTCTCTTCATGGTTTTTCCTCTTGTATTTCCTAATTTTTTATTCCGACAGACTTAAGGATTTCTTCCATTCTTAACTCTTCTTAAATCTGCCTTTTTGCATATCCTGACCTAAGTATACCTGTAAACTTAAGCGATTTCAAGGAATTTTTCTATAAACTCTGAAACAGACTCCAGTATCCCTGGAAAAAGATATACAGTACAATCAACGGCAGAATATAATTCAGATAAAACCGGATTTTTTTCGGAAAAGAAATTCCAGCTCCTGTATTTGCTTCTTTTAAGAAATTGTCCCATCCCCATCCATAACGAGAGACACAAAACATCAGATAAACTAAAGAACCAAGTGGTAATAAATTATTACTTACCAGGAAATCCTCAAATCCCATGATGTCTTTTCCAAGAATCGTAAAGTCACTCCAGATGGTCATTCCAAAGATACATGGCAGGGATAAAACAAATACTGCAATCATATTGACAAAACTTGCTTTTTTAAGGTTCCATCCCCATAAATCTTGTGCAAATGCAATGATATTCTGGAATACTGCAATGATTGTGGATAACGCTGCAAATGTCATAAATAAGAAGAAGAATGTTCCCCAGATTCTTCCACCTGCCATTGCATTAAATACGTTTGGCAGAGTTACAAATACCAGTCCCGGTCCTTCTCCAGGGTCTACGCCAAAAGCAAAACAGGCCGGGAAAATAATCAATCCCGCAACAATCGCAACAACGGTATCCAAAATTGTAATACTGATAGCTTCTCCGGTCAGTTTTCTTTCTTTTCCAATATAGCTTCCAAAAATTGCAAGTGCACCGATTCCAAGGCTTAAAGTAAAAAACGCCTGCCCCATCGCTGCAAATACAACTTCTGTGACATTATATTCTGTCAGCTTCTTAAAATCCGGAAGCAAGTAGAACTTTAATCCCTCTGATGCACCATCTAACGTACAGGAGCGGACTGCCAGCACCAACATCAATGCCAGAAGCACTACCATCATGACTTTAGTAATCTTCTCTACACCATTTTGCAGTCCAAGAGAGCAGACTAAAAATCCAAGTACAACAATTACAAACATCCAGAAAATCATGCTGTTTTTGCTTGTGGAAACTTCTCCAAATACCCTGCTGATTTGTTCTGCATTTAATCCGACAAAATCACCTTTTGCCATCTTAAAGAAATACTGAAGCATCCAGCCTCCGATGGTTGTATAAAACATCATTAACAGATAATTTCCCGCCATACCAAAATAACGGTAAACATGCCACTTACTTCCCTTTTTCTCAAGTACATTAAAGGAAGTTGCAATACTTTTCTGACTTGCACGTCCGACTGCAAACTCCATAACCATGATCGGCAGTCCTAAAATTGCAAGAAAGAATAAGTAAATCAGTACGAATGCCGCTCCGCCATATTTTCCCGAAATATATGGAAAACGCCATACGTTTCCAAGCCCGATTGCACATCCTGCCGAAATCAGAATAAATCCGAGTCTGGAAGAGAACTTTTCTCGTTTCATATTCAGTAAAACCTCCTACTTTTCTTTTTTGACTGAAAACAATGTATTATATCATGTTTTTTACTTACTTTCAATGCAGCCGATATTTTTAATTAACACGGAAATCGTCCCGTCCGGATTGGTAATAAACTCTATTCTGTCTTTATTGTTATATTCTTCCATGGGAATTTTCAATTCAATACCCGTGTCCGTCATCAGATGCTGTTTGGTAAATTTTTTCGTCGTTGTCGGATTTTGTGGCTCTACGGTTGTATTTGCAAGATTATATTTCTCTAATTTTTCTTCAACTTCTTTTCTCATATTGGGATGTTCTTTAAAAATTTTATCCATTACAACCGGTACATCCAGTACTCCATCTTTAGAAAACTCTTCATTAATAATACTCTTTGTCTCCATCTGGACTTCAAACTGTTCCGATTCATGATAAAATTTTTTCTGAACCTCGGATACTACTTTGCTGACAAGATTTAACCGGCTTTTTGCGGAAAGCGATGCCTTGCATTTTAAGAATAACTTTGAAAAATAATAGGATTTGACACCATTTATCTCATACTTCTTTTCGGTCAAACGCACATATTGAGGAGCTTCAAAATCGAGGAGAGCCGCCTCTGAAAGTTTCTGGTTTTCCCCTGGCAAAATCGCTTTTTGTCTGATAATCTCATTATTATTTCCCCACGGATCCGAATTGGTCAAATGCGTATAAAAACTCTTATAATCCATTTTTAAAATTGCAAGATATTTTCGTTTTTCCAATTCATATTCTGCAATCATTAAATCGGCCTGCGGAATCTCAATATTCTGATTCATAATCGTAAATAATTCTTCTGCTATTTTTTTGGAAAAATCTACAAAATTTTCACTGTTCCATTCTTGAAGATAACTATAAATTGCAGACTCTTCTTCAAATACGCATCTTCTGATATCATCACTGTTATCTGTCTTAAAAATATGTGCTTTGATAAAATCGGCAAAGTCTGAACCATAATCTAATACTGTGTCAGAAAGCACAGGCATCCCAACGGTAGAATCTAAGATGTGTACAATAACCTGCCCAACTCTAATCTCTTCTTTATTTGCTATCATTTCTTTTTTCTCCTCTATTTTCTCTATCTTTTATTCTGTAATTGCAGTTTACTTTTTTGAATGTTATAATCTATACAAACTATACAAATATGAAGGAGTTTTTCTATTATGAAAACTAAATCTTTCAAAAGCTCTCTGCTTTTATTTCTCGCTGCTTTTATCTGGGGCGTTGCCTTTGTCGCTCAAAGTGTTGGAATGGACTACGTCGGTCCTTTTACTTTTAATGCTGTCCGTTGTTTTGTTGGCAGTCTCATTTTGATTCCTGTTATCTTCTGGAACCAAAAACGTACTGCAAAAAAAGTTGACAAAGATACTTTGCATGACCGACCAAAAGAGAGCATTCTTGGAGGTATCTCCTGTGGTATTCTGTTTTTTATTGCAACTTCTTTGCAACAAATCGGAATTTTATATACTTCAGTCGGAAAAGCCGGATTTATTACCGCACTTTATATCGTGATCGTTCCGATTCTGGGTATCTTTTTGAAACGAAAAGTAAATTTAAAAATCTGGATTAGTGTATTGATTGCCCTTGTTGGTCTTTATCTGTTATGTATGAGTGGAAGTCTTACACTTACCAAAGGAGATGCCCTGATACTTCTTGGTGCCTTATTTTTCTCTTTTCACATTTTAGTAGTTGATTACTTTTCCTCTAAAGTAAGCGGAGTCAAACTCTCCTGTATCCAGCTTTTTATTGCCTCAATGTTATCTGCGATTCCAATGTTCGTGCTGGAAAATCCAAAACTTTCCAGTATCTGTGCAGCCTGGGCACCGATTTTATACGCCGGAATCCTTTCCTGCGGTGTTGCTTATACCCTACAGATTATCGGCCAGAGAAATTTAAATCCAACCATTGCCTCTTTAATTTTAAGTCTGGAATCTGTCATCTCTGTCCTTGCCGGATGGGTGATTTTACATCAGACTTTAAGCACACGGGAGTTGATTGGCTGTGTCCTTATGTTCGCTGCGATTCTGTTAGCTGAACTTTAAACCTTAACATACAAACCGGACAGGAAAACCCGTCCGGTTATTTTTTTACCTATCAGAGATCGCTCTTTTTTCTTCTTAATACTCAATCAATACCGGTCTGACCGGAGAGCCATCAAGCCCTTCCATTTTCATCGGCAGAGCACTTAAAAAATACGTTCCTTGTGTCACTTCTCCTAACACTAACCCTTCTAAAATTACAATTTCAGCTGAAAGTAAAGTCTGATGCACCGCTTTTTGCGTTCCTTTTCCTCCAACGGTCTGACTTTCTACTCCAATCAAATCCAGTCCGGCCTCTGCGCATACTTTTGCACTTTCCGGTGTCAGAAGAATTTCTCCTTTGATTAAAAGCTTCTTTGTACCATCTGCTAATAAAGCTTCCATCTCTTCTTTTCCGATTACACCCTCAGCTTTTATCACTTTACATTCACCCAGACATTTTTCAAGTGGAATCTGGTCAACTCCATGTTTACCTTCACAGAAATGTTTCGGTGCATCTAAGTGTGTTCCATTATGACTTCCAAAAGAAAGAATGGTAAGATTACAGTCATCTCCCTTTTTGATTTCATAAAATGGAGTCTTTGACGGTGCCGGGTCTCCCGGATAAACCGGTGTGGAAAATAACTCTTTTCCAATATCATGGAATCTGGCTTTTTTACCGACTCCCAAAAATTCTCCGAGTTCTTCTACCGTCTGTACTACCTTTATCGCACCTGCTGATTCTAATTCTTCTGTTCCGCCATATCCATAAGCGACTCCAATACAATCAAGCCGAGACGCCGTCGCACCAGCCACATCATATTTTCTGTCACCAATCATGACAACCTCTTCTCGTTTTTCTGCTTCAAAAAATCCTAATTTTTTTAGTGCAATTTCAATCACATCTGATTTTGTCATTCTTGGAAGATTGACATCACTACCCTCGATGACATCAAAATATTCATTGAGTTCAAAATGTTCGAGCACTGCATCCACCATGCCTTGTGGTTTTGAAGAAGCAACTGCCAGTTTGTAGCCTTTTTTCTTTAATTTTGGCAGAAGCTTGCGAATCCCCTTATAAGGTTTATTCTCATAATATCCAACCACATTGTAACGTTCTCTATAGTAGGCAACGCCCTGTTCTGCTTCTGATTCCTCAATCTGACAGTATTCCATTAACTGTTCTAAAAGCGGTGGTCCAACAAAAATTTCTAATTTTTTCAAATCTTCCGCAAGAGATTCATACCCCATTTTTCTTAATGCATACTGAATGGATTTTGTAATTCCCTCTCCTGATGCTGTCAATGTTCCATCCAAATCAAAAAGTAATGCCTGATACATCTTTGCCCTCCCATTTTCTTTCATACATCTTATTTTTTACTGTCTCTGTTTCTTCTTGAGAGACAGTGTTTTACATTTTTCTGTTGTCCTATTATACCTTGATATACGAAATTTTGGAAGTCCAAACCATCTTATTTCTTCCATCAATCATTTTGGTTTTTGTAACCTGTTTTTCTTATTTTTCTTCTTTTAAATCCGCATTCTGCTTTACAATTTCCATAATTTCCTGATATTTTCCGGTTATATATCCATAATTATCCGGATTATGCGGAAGCGCACAGTTACTGCAGTCTTTGATTCCATCTCTCGTAAACTGGAAATTTCCTCCACATTTATCTCCTAATGCGTACAGGGGACAATAACAGAACAGACAATTGAATTTTTCCGGATGTTTCGTCTGATGACATGGAAAAAATTCACATTCTTTATTACAGAAAAATGCATAATGCTTTCCCTCCCAATAGTTTGCCACTCTCATTTTTGCCTTCTTTCTCTGCCTTTTTCATGCAGTTTTATTTTATTTTCATCATACCATTTTTATTTTCCAAACTCAACTATGTTACCATTTTCATTGTTTAAATTTTCTGGATTCAATTTTTTTTGAAATAGATCTGGATTTTTTTATCTTTTTATGAGACAATAATGAAGAATAGGACGTTAAATTTCTAACGCACTTGAATTATATATTCTTGAAAGGAGTTTTAAAATGATTTATTCACACGAAGTAGAAACAATGTGTCCGGTACATCAGGGTGTAAACCACGGCGCAGCTCCAATCCCAGAAGAAGCAAAATGGGTAAAAGCAAAAGAAATCAAAGACATCTCAGGTTTTACTCATGGTATAGGCTGGTGTGCTCCTCAGCAGGGTACATGTAAATTAACCTTAAATGTAAAAGATGGTATTATTCAGGAAGCTTTAGTTGAAACAATCGGATGTTCCGGTATGACTCATTCTGCAGCTATGGCATCTGAAATTTTACCAGGAAGAACAATTCTTGAAGCTCTTAACACAGACCTTGTATGTGATGCAATTAACACAGCTATGAGAGAACTGTTCTTACAGATTGTATACGGAAGAAGCCAGAGTGCTTTCTCTGAAAATGGTCTGACAATCGGTGCCGGTCTTGAAGATTTAGGTAAAGGTCTTCGTTCTCAGGTTGGTACTATGTACGGAACTCTTGCAAAAGGACCTCGTTATCTTGAAATGACAGACGGTTATGTAACAGGTGTTGCTCTTGACGAAGATGATGAAATCATTGGATACAAATTCATCAACTTCGGTAAAATGATGGACTTCATCAAAGCTGGCGATGATGCAAATACTGCATTTGAAAAAGCTCAGGGACAGTATGGCCGTGTTGACGATGCAGTGAGAATCATTGACCCAAGAAAAGAATAATTTCTGACGACTGATTACATAATTTTTTATCACTGCGACTGTCATAGAAAGAATAGGAGGATAAATTAATGGCTTTATTTGAATCATATGAAAGAAGAGAGAAGCAAGTTCTTGCTGCTCTGAACAAATACGGTATCAATACCATTGAAGAAGCTGCAGAAGTAACAAAAGCTGCAGGTCTTGATGTTTACAAAATGGTAGAAGGCATTCAGCCTATCTGCTTCGAAAATGCTAAATGGGCTTACACAGTAGGCGCTGCTATCGCAATCAAAAAAGGCTGCAGAAAAGCTGCTGACGCTGCTGCTGCAATCGGCGAAGGTCTTCAGTCTTTCTGTATTCCTGGTTCTGTTGCTGACCAGCGTAAAGTAGGTCTTGGACATGGTAACTTAGGAAAAATGCTTCTTGAAGAAGATACAAAATGTTTCGCATTCTTAGCTGGTCACGAATCTTTCGCTGCTGCTGAAGGTGCTATCGGTATCGCTGAAAAAGCAAACAAAGTTCGTAAAGAGCCTCTGCGTGTTATCTTAAACGGTCTTGGAAAAGATGCTGCTCAGATTATTGCACGTATCAACGGATTTACTTATGTTGAAACAGAATATGATTACTATACAGGCGAATTAAAAGAAGTATTCAGAAAACCTTATTCTACAGGACTTCGTGCAAAAGTTAACTGCTACGGTGCAAATGATGTTCGTGAAGGTGTTGCTATCATGTGGAAAGAAGACGTTGATGTTTCTATCACAGGTAACTCCACTAACCCGACAAGATTCCAGCATCCAGTTGCAGGTACTTACAAAAAAGAACGTATCGAAGCTGGTAAAAAATACTTCTCCGTTGCTTCTGGCGGTGGTACAGGACGTACTCTTCACCCAGACAACATGGCAGCAGGTCCTGCTTCTTACGGTATGACTGATACACTTGGACGTATGCATTCTGATGCTCAGTTTGCTGGTTCTTCTTCTGTACCGGCTCACGTAGAAATGATGGGATTAATCGGTGCCGGTAACAACCCAATGGTTGGTATGACTGTAGCCGTAGCTGTAGCCGTAGAAGAAGCTGCTAAAGCTGGTAAATTCTAAGAACTCCTTTAAAATTAAGGATTTTTATCTAACAAAAAAGGTTACCACCGTACTTCTGCGGTGATAACCTTTTTTTATTTCTGTTCTCTGCTTATTGATTTTTACTTATCATTTACTTTCTCTTCTAACTGAACATAAGCATTCCATAACTTTGAAATTGTCTGTTCCTGAACTTTACAAGCTTCTCTTAAATCTTCTATCTCTTTTTTTAAACGGTCATTTTCTTCTTCTAATAATTCCATCTTTTTCTCTATCATATCTCTATCTCCTCCAGATAATCAAAATACATTCCTTATTATATCTCCTGCATTACACTTTGTAAAGTATTTCTTTTTTTATTTTTTTATGTAATGTTTTTCATTTATGCAAACGCATGCCCATGTGAACTACTCGACTGTAAGTAACCGATCTTCCTGCTTAAATTCAACTATCCGGAACCATATAAGTTCTAAGTCCTTTCATCAAATCCATCGCTTTTCCATCGATAACCAAATCTGCCTTTCCATCTGCAAAATGGTCCTGATCATTCATCAGAATAATCTTTTCCCCCTTAAAGTACTTCGTAAACATACTTCCCAGCTCAGAACGCATCGAGCAGCCCAGCATCAGCAGAACATCTGCACTTGAAACCTCATCTACTGCTTTTGTAAGCAGACGATTATCTATCATCTCCCCTTTTAGGTAAATTTCCGGACGGATAATCGAACCGCACTTTTCACAATATGGAAGTCCACTTCTTTCTCTTTCCTGCAAAGCTTTCAACGGATATTTTTTCCTGCATCTTGGACAAATATTTCGATAAATGCTTCCATGGATTTCCAGTACATTCTTACATCCTGCACGTTTTGGCAAAGAGTAAATGTCTCTTGTTACAATTGATTTTAAAATTCCCATCTCTTCCAGTTGACCAAGCAGTTTTAAACCCTCATTTATTCTACCTCTTTTGCTGAGAACTTCATTTTTATAAAATTCATAAAACTGAGATGGTCTGGTGTTGTAAAACGCTGCACTAAACAATTCTTCTGGAGAATACCCATATCGACTCTCGATATCATAAGCATCCTCCGGCTCCCCTATGTTCGTACATCCACTTTGATAACTCACCCTCATTCCAAGGAGACACACCAGATATTTACTTTCTTTGATGATTTGAGACGCACGTTGTAATTTTTCTTCTCGTGTCATTTTGCCCACCCCTTTCTATATGGGCTATTATACTATATTTTCAGCAAGATTGGTGCACAAACTTAATCTTTAAAACACTTTTTTTCTGCTATATTTTTCAATTTTTTTATTAATTTTTCAATTTTTTATTAATTTCTATTGATTATCTATGCAATTAAAATTTTATTGTCCTTCTTTTTCCCAAAATCCTAATTCTGGTTTCTATAGAATGACAAAACTTTTTTCTGATAAACCAGAAAAGTATCTGCAGGGACTTTTTTGATTTTTTGTCCTATACAGATACTTTTCTTTTTTACCAGATATTCATACGAACTTTTTTTCCTGCCCGCTCCAAATGTTCTTTTAATTTATAAGTCAGCCGAAGCTTTTCACTCGAATCAATATTCAGTTCTTTATAAGCTGGATTTCTTGCATTTCCAAAGAAAATATTGATTTCGGAAGAACGTTCAAATAATTCCACTGCCAGTTTTGCAGCTGCATCTTTTTGTTTTGAGATACTTATCACCGCCATACTGTCAGACAGCCATCGGTTTGAATAGGTGACAAGCTGTTTTAAAGTCAAATAACCTTCTGTTACCATATCAACCCCTTTTAAGGCAGACATCGCCGGAACTGCATCTGTTTCTGACCCCTTAATGGTTACGACTTCTTCTCCCAGATAGTTTGCCACAAATTTTGCAGTCGTTCCACCACACACTATATGTTGCCCTTCTTCTTCAAAAAAGACTCTTAAAAAATCCTCGTCTTTTTCCATTTTACTTGGAGGGCCAATCATCATATTCGTAACTAACGGTTCGCAAAGACGGATTGTAAGCACCGTAATATCGTCATCTGTCTCATTTAAATTCAAATCCACACAGGCTTCTGCAATATCAACCGCCATACGCTGAGCGCTCAGATTCGGTTTATACTTCTGTTCACAAAATTTTTCAACCTCTTCATATCCCCAGCCTCCATCGGTTGTCTTCCCCATTCCGGCATTCGTTACACCATCTGACATCAAAATCAGCATGTCGTCTTTTTGTAAGTCAAACTCTGCTTCACGAATTTCCTTCTCGTTAATCAAATGAATTTTCTCTTCGTAATGAAATACCTTTCCTTTGCGAAGCAAAATCAATCCCGGATTATCGTAGGTTGCAAGATAAACATGTCTTCCTGTAATCTTCATAGCAAGAAATGTAGCATAAGCAAGCTGTCTTTCGTGACACACCGGAAGTGCTTCTGCAATCGTTTTTACCGCTTCTTCCAGATGAATTTTCTTTATCATCATTGTACAAAGCATTTTTGCCGTCAATGTTGCTAAAATATTTGCTTTTACACCGCTTCCAAGTCCGTCAGAGAGTACTAAGACGGTATCAGACCCTCTTTCTTCCATGATGTAAAAATCTCCACACAACGATTCTTTTTTCTTATTTAGGCTGACATGGGCAAAATCCGCAAACAGATTGTCAAAATACACTCTCATAACCAAACCTCCGGTTTTTCACGTTTCTCTTCTTTTTTCTCTGCAAGAATTGTCTCTTTTAAGTTTTCTACGGCAACCTTGGTATCTGCCGCTGTTTCTCCTAACAATTCCGCAATCTTATGTACAATCCGAAGCTGCTCATCTGCCAGTTTGTCTGCCATCCTTGCTGCCACAATGCGGGTTCTTTGAATTTCCTGCTGCTGCGCAATTTCTTTTGTTACATTTTTCATAATACAGATAATCAGACCATTGCTTTTATCATAAGTCAGCACACGGTCTAAATAAACCTTAAATTCTTCTACAAAAATCTGGTCCTGTGAGAATGTTTTTCCATAAGACAGCATATTTACAAAAGCATAGTCATCCATCAATTTACTGACAGGCTGTCCGATAATAGATTTCTTTCTTCGGATATCAAATAAGTCCATTGCTGCTTTATTTAATTGGATGACGTTTAATTCTGTATTTACTGTCACAAGCATACCAGGCATCGCATTGATAATCTTATTCGCATAACTGGCTTCGCGCTCTCTCATATAAGGCATACACATCGAAACCTCTGCCTTATTCTGGAAAATCGCAATCGCTTTTTCACGGCAGGTATTGTAACCACACGCTCCGCAGTTTAATTCCTTTAACGGACTTGTCTTGCCCATTTTTACCAGAATTTCATGCAGTTCTTCTTCCGTTGGATACGATTCCTCCACAACTCGTCCAATAATCCCACGGCTCATATTAATTTTTTCGGAGATATCAAAATCTTTGCCGTTTTCTATATTTGAGGCATCGGAAATCGAAGCTTTTTCCAGTTCAAGCTGACTCTGAAGCCGGCAGACTTTACTTGTCTGGAAAGACGGACCACCGATACAACCCCCATCGCAGGCATTTAATTCCAAAAAGCAATGATGGATATTCCCTTCTTTTAATTCATTTAAAACCCGAATACAGTTATCGATTCCTTCTATGTTCATATAGCTGTATTTCGGATTTTTTTTCATAATCCAGCTCATACCTCCCCCAAGCGCACGCATACGGGACAATCGCGGTTCTACATTCTCTTTCTCATCTTCGATACACATCTGATTTTCTGCAAGCCAGTCATCTAATTCATCAAATGAAATAACATAAGACACGTCATTAATCTGTTCATTTAATTCTGCAATCGGAGAAATGCATGGACTGATATAGACAAGCGTACATCCTCGATTCTGCTCTTTTAAATATTTTCCATGTGCCTGCATTGGCGATAATACGGAAAGCAGGGAATCCATCAATTCTGGATAATGAATCTTAACCAAACGGACAACCGACGGACAGATAGAGCTAATCATAACATCCTTCTCTCCCTCTTCAAGCAACCTTTCATATTCTCGTTTCACCAGATAAGCTCCCTCTGCACCTTCACGTACATCTGAAAATCCCAGCTCTAACAGAGCTTTTCTAAGAGAAGGAAAACTTCCGGCTCCATACTTTGCAATATAAGCAGAGTTTACACTTGCTACAAGTTCTCTTCCCTCCGCAATCATTCTCTTTAAACTTGGAACATCATTTTTCTCAGCCTTGGCGTGCTGGGGACAGACAATGGTGCATTTTTCACATAAAATACAGGCATCCTGCATAATCTGAGCCTGATGATTTTTTACCCGAATTGCTTTTACCGGACAATTTCTGACACATTTATAACAGTTTTTACAATCCACAGGTTTGAATCTTAAAATCCACATGGCGCTCTCTCCTTTGGTGATTTGTACTAATTTTTATGTATTTATTATACACGTCTCAGCAATACTACACAAGGAAATATTCTGGATTTCTCATAGCCATTGAAGTTTTTACATACCTGCCGATTTCTCTTAGACTTTATTAGATTCCAAACAGCCCATACCGGATTCCAACTAAAACCAAAATATGAACCGGATAAAACCAGTAGAAAAAGTATTTAAAAGAGTGTCCTCTCCCTCTTTGATGGTTATATAAATTAATTGACAAAAAGGCAAAACAAGCGGGTGCTTCCCATAAAAGTGCCAGACAGCCTGCAATCGTTTTTTCCACAGGCTGATAATAAAATAAATAAAAAATCAGAATTAAAATAATTCCCTTCCAGCCATAATCACTCCTTGCCAGATATCCGGTCAACACTCCAAGTCCTGCTGCCACAGCCATCCATGCCGGATTTTTCTGACGCAGTACCTCCATCGCCCAAATTGTCAAAAATCCGATGAACAATGTCACCATTACATTTTGATAGGTAAACTCCAAAATCGAACTGCGAAACGCTAAATCAAAGGGAACCTCTGACACAAGTGCAAAGATTCCCAGACGAAGTGCATATTTTTTTCGATTCGATGTATGGAAAAAACCTTCTACTAATAAAAAGCAAAAAATTGGAAATGCAACTCTCCCAATTCGTCTCATCCAAATGTCTGCATACCAGACTGCATGAGTGACAGAATAAGAAAATGCACCCGAAAGCTGCTGATTATAGGCTTTGATAAATCCGTTTTCAAATAAAACAGCTCCGATATGGTCAATCAGCATCGTTACAATTGCAATCCATTTTAATGTACTTCCTGATAAAACCGGAGGCAGCAGCTGTTTTTTAGAAAATTTCCATTCCATAAAAACCTCTTTTCGTTTTTAATTCATCCTCGGAAAATTCCAAGAGTACATCTTACTGTTTTTCAACTATTTCATTTTTGTTTTTATAAATACTGTTTGCCGGAACAACACCTCGTACAGAAGAAAGTGGATAAACGTTAGAATGACCTCCCACTACTGTTCCTGGATTTAAGACAGAACCACATCCAACTTCCACTTCATCACCAAGCATTGCACCGAACTTTTTCAGCCCGGTTTCAATCTGCGTATCTTTTGCTTTTACAATAACCAGCTTCTTGTCAGATTTCACATTAGAGGTAATCGAACCTGCGCCCATATGAGATTTATATCCTAAAATAGAATCTCCTACATAATTATAATGTGGAACTTGTACCTTATTAAATAAAATTACATTTTTTAACTCTGTAGAATTTCCAACCACTGCTCCCTCTCCCACTAATGCATTTCCGCGGATAAAAGCGCAGTGACGAACTTCTGCCTCTTTTCCGATAATCGCCGGTCCATTGATAAATGCAGTCGGTGCTACTTTTGCAGATTTTGCCACCCAGACATTTTCTCCACATTTTTCATATTCTTCCTCACTTAAGGTACTGCCAAGTTTCACAATAAATTCGCTAATCAAAGGCAGTACTTCCCATGGATACGTCTTGCTTTCTAATAATTCTTTTGCGAGTGTCTGATTTAAATCCTGATACAATTCACTGATTTTTAACTGTTCCATTTGTTTTCTCCTTTTTCTGGCTTTTCTTTTTTCCTGACTGATAATAAACCGATGTCTCATCAAAAAATCTTCTGAGGGCGAACTGATTTCTAAGTCCAAGTACCGCATTGGTTCTCACTGTGATAAATTGTTCAAGTTTCTGCATGTATTCATCCGGTGTAATCTGTCCCTCTGCCACAAATGTCAGCCCTTTTTCCCAGCTTGCAGTCAACTCTGGATTTAACAGCGGTCGAATTGAGACATTCACGACATCAAAAATCATTTCCCCAAGCTGAGTCGGCGTAATCACCTGCGTCTTTTTATTTAAAGAAAGATAAGAAATCATCATTAATTTCTTTAAAATCTCTGCTCTTGTAGCACTTGTTCCAATTCCGCTTCCCTTTATCTGGGCACGCAGTTCTTCATCTTCAATTAACTGACCTGCGTTTTCCATTGCCAGTATCATCGAACCGGAAGTATAACGTTTTGGAGGAGATGTTTCCCCCTCTTTAATCTGATAGCCTTTTACCTGCAAAATGCTTCCTTTTTTCAGACTCTGAAGAACACTTAAAAATGTCTTATCTTCCATCTGCTCGCCTTCTTTTGCATCTGTTTCCACTTTTTCTGCCTTCTTTTTGGCAAAGGAATTTTGTGTTACTTTTAAGTAACCTTCCTCTATCAGAATTCGAAATGAAGAAAACAGCCGTTCTTCTTTTGTAACGGATATCAGACTGACTTTTTGGTAAACTGCGGGTGGATAGAAAATACTTAAAAATCTGCGTACAATCGTTTCATAAACGTTTTCTGAAGCCAGAGAAAGACTTCTTAGCGCATTCATTCCCTGTCCGGTCGGTATAATTGCATAATGGTCGGTAATCTGTTTGTCATTGACATATCTTGTCTTTGCAATTCCTTTATAACTGCCCTGATTTAAAATTTCTGTTGCAAATTCTCCAGCCTTGGTATAACTTTGAAGTCCTCGAAGATTTTTATAAATTTCTTTTGCAACTGCTGTAGACAGCACACGGGCATCTGTTCTCGGATAAGTGACCAGTTTTTTCTCATACAATTCCTGCACGATTTTAAGCGTTTCATCCGGACTGATTTTAAACAATCTGGAACACTCATTTTGAAGTTCTGCAAGGTTAAATAAAAACGGCGGATTTTTATTTTCTTTTTTACGTTCAATTTTTTCAATCACAGCCTGACAAGGTGATTCCGTCGATAAAATCCCTACCAGCTCTTCGGCATCTTTTTTCTCTTTGAAACCATTTTCTTTATAAAGTTTTGGAGATTCAAAATACCGGCTGCCTTTTACCGCACGCCATTCTCCATCAAATTTTCCGACTCCATCTTCTGTCTCCAATGAAGCCACAACCCGATAAAATGGTGTCTTCACAAAACTGCGGATTTCCCGTTCTCTTCTGACAACCATTCCCAACACACAGGTCATCACTCGTCCAACCGATATTGCCTGATACCGTGTTCCAAGATAAGAAGACACCGCATTTCCATATTTTAGGGATAACAGTCTGGAGAAATTAATTCCCATCAGATAATCTTCTTTTGCGCGCAGATATGCCGATTCCGATAAATTATCGTACTCTGAAATATCTTTCGCCTCAGAAATTCCCCTTAAAATCTCTTCTTCGGTCTGAGAATCAATCCAGACTCTCTTTTGTGTTTTCTCTTTTACACCTGCCATCATTGCAACCAGACGATAGATATATTCTCCTTCTCGACCAGAGTCGGTACAGACATAAATCGTCTCGACATCCTCTCGATTTAAAAGCCCGCTTACAATCTCAAACTGTTTTTTTACTGCAGGGATTACTTCATACTTAAATTCTTCTGGCAAAAATGGCAGGGTTTCCAGCGTCCATCTTTTGTATTTAATATCATATTTTTCCGGATAACTCATTGTCACAAGATGTCCCACACACCAGGTAACCACGGCATGTTCTGACTCAAGATATCCATCTTTTCTTGTCATTGATTCTTTCAGCGCCTTTGCAAACTCTTGTGCCACACTGGGTTTTTCTGCTATAAATAATGATTTGCCCATAAACTCCTCTTTCACGCAATCAGACCGGAGGGAGTTCTCCGGCCTGATGTATTTTTTTGCTCTCGTTATTTATCTCTTATTATTTCTTTGTGATAAATCCTTTTGCTTTTAAGGTTTCTGCACACAGAACAGCTCCACCTGCTGCTCCACGTACTGTGTTATGAGAAAGACCAACAAATTTATAATCATAAACCGTATCTTCTCTTAAACGTCCAACGCTTACGCCCATTCCGTTTTCATAGTTTACATCTAAAGTAACCTGTGGACGATTATCCTCTTCCATGTAACGGATAAACTGCTTTGGAGCACTTGGAAGGTCTAATTCCTGTGGAACACCTTTGAAGTTTACTAATTTTTCAATCAGCTGTTCTTTCGTTGGTTTCTTTCTGAATTTTACAAATACAGCTGCTGTATGTCCGTTTAATACCGGAACACGGATACACTGTGTTGTGATAACCGGTTCAGATGCTTTTACAATCACACCATCTTTGATTTCGCCCCACAGACGAAGCGGTTCCTGTTCACTCTTTTCTTCTTCTCCACCGATGTATGGAATGATGTTTTCTACCATTTCCGGCCAGTCTTTAAATGTTTTTCCTGCTCCGGAAATTGCCTGATAAGTAGTTGCAACCACTTCATAAGGTTCAAATTCTTTCCATGCTGTCAGTACCGGTGCATAACTCTGGATAGAGCAGTTTGGTTTTACTGCTACGAAACCTCTTGTTGTTCCAAGACGTTTTTTCTGGAATTCGATGACATCAAAGTGCTGTGGATTGATTTCCGGAACTACCATAGGAACATCTGGTGTCCATCTGTGTGCACTGTTGTTGGAAACAACCGGTGTTTCTGTTTTTGCATATTCTTCTTCGATTGCTTTGATTTCTTCTTTGCTCATGTCTACAGCAGAGAATACAAAATCAACAGTTGCAGCCACTTTTTCTACTTCTGCAACATTCATAACAACTAATTTTTTTACAGCTTCCGGCATTGGAGTATCCATTTTCCAACGTCCGCCAACTGCTTCCTCATAAGTTTTTCCTGCACTTCTTGCACTTGCAGCTAATGTTACCACTTCAAACCATGGATGGTTCTCTAACAGAGAGATAAATCTCTGTCCTACCATACCTGTTGCACCTAAAATACCAACTCTTAATTTTTCACTCATTGTAAATTCTCCTTGCTTATCCAATTCTCTATTTTTTATGTATCGTGTTTTCCTTTCACGTACATTTGTATTTCCTAAACAATACTATACCAAAACTTAGTAAAAAGCAAGTGTTTTTTAATTTTCTTCCAGATATTTTTTATGAAGTGCCAATACTTTTGTCATTACCTCTGCTCCCGGGGCTCCGATTGTATTTCGTTTTTCCACACAATTTTTCATACTGATTGCTTCATAGATGTCTTCTTTAAATACCGGACTGATTTCCTGATACTCTTCTAAAGACATTTCATCTAAAGAAATTCCTTTATCAATGCAATGCAGAACCAGACGACCTACGATTCCGTGCGCATCTCTGAACGGTACACCATTGTTTACCAGATAATCTGCCGCATCGGTCGCATTGGTAAATCCGTTTTTGGCACTCTTCTCCATATTGTCTTTATTAAATGCCATAGTAGAAATCATCCCATTAAACAGCGCAATACAGCCTTTTACAGTATCAATTGCATCGAACGTAAATTCTTTATCTTCCTGCATATCTTTATTATAAGCCAGTGGGATTCCCTTCATAGTTGTAAGAATGGACATTAACGCACCATAGACACGTCCGGTCTTTCCTCTTACTAACTCGGCGATATCCGGATTTTTCTTCTGTGGCATAATACTGCTTCCTGTGCTGTATCCGTCATCAATTTCCACAAAACGGTATTCGTTGGAATTCCACATAATGATTTCTTCACAGAAACGGCTTAAGTGCATCATAACAGTAGATAACGCAGATAAAGTTTCGATTAAATAATCTCTGTCTGCCACAGAATCCATACTGTTTAAGGTCGGACCGTCAAAACCAAGTACTTCTGCCGTATAGGCTCTGTCAAGCGGATAAGTTGTTCCTGCAAGCGCACCACTTCCAAGTGGGCAGAGATTTAATCTCTTTTTCGCATCTGCAAGACGGCTTCTGTCACGTTTGAACATTTCAAAATATGCTCCAAAATGATGTGCCAGCGTAACTGGCTGTGCTTTCTGCAAATGTGTAAATCCAGGCATATAAGTATGTACATTTTCAGACATAATCTTATAAATAGAAGTCAACAGCTCTTTTAATAGAAGGTCAATTTCTCCAATTTCATCTCTGACATACATTTTCATGTCCAGTGCTACCTGGTCATTACGGCTTCTTCCGGTATGCAGTTTCTTTCCGACATCTCCACAACGGTCAATCAGATTTGCTTCCACAAAGCTGTGAATATCTTCATATTCTTCTGTAAATTCCAGTTTTTTATTTTCAATATCTTCTAAAATGCTTTTTAAGCCTTTTAAAATTTCTTCTTTTTCCTGTTCTTCTATAATTCCCTGCTTTGCAAGCATAGATGCATGAGCCATACTTCCTGTAATATCCTGTTTGTAAAGCTTGGAATCAAAACTTAAGGACGCATTAAAATTATATACCAGTTTATCGGTTTCTTTGGTAAAACGTCCTCCCCATAATTGAGCCATTCTTTTGTCCCTCATTTCTTTATTTTTTATAAGCTTTGTATACCAGTTTATCATTATCTGTTTTGAGGTGCAAGCGATTTTTCCTGCTCCCGTCTGTCACGCTCTCTTTTGGAAAAGACACAACCACAAAAATCCTGACGATATAAATCGTATTCTTTTGACAGTTCAATTGAACGCTTATAACCGTTTTTCTTTTTAAAGTCCGACGGAAGGTGTCGAACTCCATATTTCTTTTCTAATTCTTCTCCGATTTCATTTAATTTCTGCGCATTTTTTAAAGGACTGATCGTGAGTGTTGTCGCAAAGTAATCACAGTTTTTCTCAACTGCCATCTTTGCCGCCTCTTCCAGGCGCATCCGGTAACATAAAAAACAACGTTCCCCACCCTCTGGCACATCTTCTAATCCTTTTGCCATTTGATAAAACTCTTCCGGATGATACTCTCCTGCCAGAAATACAGGTTTATTTTTCATCGGCATCTCATCAATCAGTCGTTTTAGTTCTTCTTCTCTTTTTTGATACTCTTCTTTCGGCGAAATATTCGGATTATAAAAAAAATCCGTAATTGCAAAAAAAGGAGACAGATACTCCAGCACATAGCTGCTGCATGGAGCGCAGCAGCTATGCAGTAACAATTTCGGAGTTCTGCCTTCTTTTTGTTCTTTTTGTATCACAGTTTCAAGTTCTTTTTGATAATTTCTTTTCTGATTCATTCTTACCCCTGTTTTACCACTTCATTTCCTGTGCTTTCTCCTTTTTCAAAAGCAACCGCATTCTGAAGTGTTGTCTCAGAGATTGCTGCAAGAGCTTCTTCTGTAAAGAATCCCTGATGAGAAGTAATCATTACATTCGGGAAAGATAACAGTCTTGCGGTTGTGGAGTGCTCCAGGATTTCATCGGAACGGTCCTCAAACACATTCTTTGTCTCTTCTTCATATACATCAAGACCAACACCAAAGAATTTTCTTGCGCGGATTCCTTCAATTAAATCATCTGTCTTGACAAGACCACCTCTTGATGTGTTGACAAGTACCACTCCATCTTTCATTTTAGCAATGGTTTCTTTATTAATCAAGTGGTATGTGTTATCCATCAGCGGGCAGTGCAGGGAAATTAAATCACTTCTCTCTAATAACTCATCTAAAGAAACATATTCTACAAAATCAAGATCCGGATTTTTATAAACATCATAAGCAATAACATTCATACCAAACCCACGGCATATTCTTGCCATAGCTGCACCGATTTTTCCGGTTCCCACAATTCCTGCTGTTTTCTGATAAAAATTAAATCCCATCAGACCACTTAAACTAAAATCATTTTCTCTTACTTTTACATAAGCCTTATGCAGTCTTCTTGTTACTCCAAGTGCCAGTGCCATCGCATGTTCTGCAACTGCTTCCGGAGAGTAACCCGGAACACGCATCACTTTGATTCCATACTCTTGTGTTTTTTCTAAATCTACATTGTTAAATCCAGCACAACGAAGCAAAATCAGTTTTACCCCTGCTTCATGCAGTTTTTCTACAGTCTCTGTACCGATATCAGAGCTTACAAATGCACAAACCGCATCAAATCCTTTTGCCAGTGGTGCAGTCTTTGGAGCAAGGTCGGTTTTCATAAAATCAATTTCCACTTCCGGAAAGTTTGCAAGCTGTTTTTCAAAAGATTCTTTATCGTAACTCTTTGTATCATAAAATAAAATTTTCATCGTCATTTCCTCCTGCATCATTGAGCATTTTTTCGTAGTCTCTTAATCTCTTATTAGGATATCCAAAACGGATTTCTTAATTCGTACTTATTCTATCAAGATTAAATTTAAAAAGCAATAGTTTGTTAAAAATTAAACGTTTTTCTACTTTTTACACAACAGTTAGGGGTGGCTAATCTTATTTTTATTCATTTTTTTGTCTTGTATTTCTTTTTATACAAGAACTTTATTTATTTCTTTTGTGATTTGCCTAATTTTTCAGACTATTTCGCCTGCATTTTTTGTTATATTTTTAACGTTTATTCATGAAAAATTTCCCTGTTTCGTAAATGCCAAGCGGTTAAATCAATACAAAACAGGGATTTTCTTAAATTATTGTATACTGAAGCATTTCATACGCCAGATGACTGCCTTCCATAATTTCCGGCGGAAGCAGAGCGCGCGCAACACATTTTAACTCATCTTCCTGTCCTTCCGGCTTTTCTAATCTTTCTAAATAAGCATAATCTCCATCAATCTGCTTTACGATATAATCGATTCTCTCAAACATTCTATTCTTCTCCTCTTGTTCTCTTTAGTCATCTCTTTTGCGAAATGCTCCTGATAAAATCAAAAGTCTTAAAAGCTGTAATAAAGAGCCAATGACTGCTGCCACATAAGTCATGGCTGCTGCTCTTAATACTTTCTTTGTTCCCCGAATTTCCTGTCTGCCCATAATTCCAGTCTCATCCAACATCCGAAGTGCACGCGCAGAAGCATTAAACTCAACCGGCAGTGTCACAATCTGAAACAAAAGTGCTGCACAAAACAGCAAGATTCCAATCATTAAAAGTGGACGAAAGGAAAAAATTAATCCAGCTAAAAATAACGGCCAGGATAACTGTGAACCAAAATTCGCAACTGGTACAATTGCCGAACGAACAGACAACGGAACATAATTTCTTGCGTGTTGTACTGCATGACCACACTCATGAGCTGCAACCCCGATTGCCGCAATGGAAGTATTTCCATAGACTGCATCAGATAGACGTAACACCTTATTTGAAGGGTCGTAATGGTCTGTTAATTTTCCGCTTACATGTTCAATTCTGACATCATAAATTCCTGCACTGCTTAAAATACGCTGTGCTGCCTGTGCTCCTGTCATTCCACAGTAAGAACGCACTTTACTGTATTTTGAAAATGTGGCATTCATCTTTGCAGAAACCAGTGCTGAAATCAAAAAAGCCAGTATAATCAGCACATAAGTTCCATCAAATCCCCATCCCATTCCTCTGTTTGCATAATAAAAATCTGTCTGCGCTAATAACATCATATTTTATCCTCTTTTCTGTTTACTCTGCTGTCCGTTTTGTTTTTACCTGCCCTTTTTGGATTCTTATTCTGCCGTCATAATATCAATTGTATTAAGGCGGTCACTTTCTTCTTCTTTGTGTCCAACCGTACCCGCTACAATATAATATCCAAATCTTGCATCATGGAAGAATTTTTTTATCATCGAGAAATTTTCAATTTGTCCGGTACTTTCCACATGCATCAGAGGACCGGTACATGCAAGAATTTCGTCTCCGATTTTGATATGTTCCTCATCATAATAGCGAATCGGTAAATCCTTTGCAATCAGACTCTTTATCTTATCTTCAATATATTCCAAATCAAAGTTAATCGGTTTTTCTACGTAATCCAGCACAAAACCATGACGAATATCGGAACGAACATAATCCGGACGCTCCATGTTGCGGACTACATAACCGTATAAATCCTCTGCGCTGTGTGCCATTTTACGATAAATCAAAGATTTATATACAATATCGGCAATATTTTGAGGCAGTGGTCCAAACAAAGACGGACGTGTTACAATGACTTCCTCACCAATTCCAATCATCAAATCTGCATTTCTGTTTAATACAGGATACAACATCTCAAAGTATTCTACAATGACTCTTTTCTGCTGTTTTGTCACATCTAAAATTGCCTGTGCAATTTTTTCAAGCGGAATAAATTTTGACGCGGCTCTTACATCTACATGAAAGGTTCTTGGTGTATAAAATCCAACATCTTCTGCATTCATTAGCGGCATATTCTGAAAATCAAATTCGTCGTCACCTTCTACAATCTGAATTCCCGGAAACATTCCTTTAATCAGCATACTTTTTCCGCAGTCTTTTGCCCCTACAATTCCGATAATCTTATCAAACGGATTTAAATACATCTGCGCAATTTTTCGCCCAAGCTCCATCATTCGACGATTTCCCCTTGGTGCAAAAAAGAAATTGTAAAGATTACATTCGTGTCGTACATTGTTATAAACCATAGTCCTTCTCCTTTTTCTTATGTATTCCAAATCTGCTTTTTAACCAGCTTTTGAATACTTTTTTATTTTCCCCAACCTGTCTTTATTATAATACGTTTCTTTCAGAAATTCCATTGCTTTCTACTTCTTATTGTTTTAAAATAGAGAGAAGAAATACTTAGGAAATTGGAGAAAAAATATGAACCTTAAAAACTCAGAATTTACACTGGATGAATTAAAAATCCTTGCTGAAAACGGCCAGAAAGATTTGCAGTATGCTGTTGGCTATTACTATGAAAATGGAATTAACACAGAAGCAGATTTTAAGCAGGCGGCTGAATGGTATGAAAAAGCAGCTTCCAAAAATCATGTGGAAGCACTGATGCATCTTGGAATGTTTTACGCACAGGGAAAAGGCGTAGAAAAAAATGGAAAGAAAGCTCTGGAGTATATTCAAAAGGCGGCTAAAACCGGAGATAAAAATGCCCAATATAATCTGGCACGCTGTTACGAAGAAGGAATCGGAACCGTTGTTGACTACAGCCGTGCATTTGACTGGTATAAAAAAGCAGCAGAACAAAATGACTACCGTGCAATGTGCTGTATGGGCAGTTATTTCCTGATGGGTCAGGCCGTTCCATGTATGCCGGAACGTGCTTTCCAGCTCTTTGAAAAAGCTGCAAACGCAAATATCCCTGCTGCCCAGTATAATCTTTCTATCTTATATCGCTATGGAGAAGGCGTTGAAAAAGACATTGATTTAGCGGACACCTGGCGTATGAGAGCCGCACAAAATGGATTTAAACTTGCAATTGAAGAAATTCATAAAGAAGTCGGCATCGAATAATACCCCAAAAAACTCCTGCATACATTTACATTTCTTTTATGTATGCAGGAGTCGTTTTTACATCTCTTCTTCTATCTGATTCAGTTCTTTTAAAATCTCGCCCTGTTCTTCCTCAAACAATAATTTTTTATTATACTTATAATAACTGTCACAACCATTTTCACTGATAAAGGAAACACTGTACGGATTGGTATTTAATTCTGTCACAAAAAGAACCAATTCCTGTCCTTCTCCAAAGACTAATTCCAGAAAATCAAATGCATACTGCAATTTTTGGGATGTTTGTTCTATCTGTTCTTCCCGCTTCTCTGTCTCTTTTTTAAATAGTCCGGCTAATACTTCAAAGATTTCTCCTTTTGGTGTTCCTTTTTCTTCTTTCTCTTTGACCACATTATGCGCAGATCTTAAAAATGAAAGCATCCGAACCAATGCATTTCTCTGTGGAACGGTTAACTGCTTTGCAGCTTCTTTTTTCTCAAACCGTTCCTGTTCTTTTGTAATTCTGTTTTCGAGAATTGTACCTGCGGTTTCCTCTGAATTATTTTCCAATTCCTGCTTTAATTTTTTTAACCGTTCAAACAGTTCTGTGACAAACAAATCATTCTCATAATAGGTATAGAATTCTTTTCCAAGGTGACCGATTAACAATCCTACTACACTGAGTTTTTCATCAAAAGAAGCAATTTTTAATTTATCGACTGCAAATTTTTCAAATCTGCCTTCTAACACTGCTTCAATCTGATAATCGGTTTTATATTTTTCAAAGAGTTCCAGATAATTTGCAAAATCTTTTGCGATTTTCCAGTACTGTAGGTATTGTCCAATTACTTCACGGTCTGCCCGTTTTCCCAGACGTTCATAAGCATATAAAAACTGTGATAAATCCTCCCAGCCCCTTGCCGTTACAAATAAACGTCCATCCACACTGGTTTCCATACGGTAAAAATTCTGTTTATGAATCTCAAGATAAGCCAAAATTGCCGGATGAATTCCTGCCTGATAAGCATATTCTTTCCAAACCTGAAAGTCTTCCTCTACATCAATTCTTCGGATTCTATCTAATGTAACCACATCAAATTCACGTACCGATTTGTTGTATTCCGGTGGATTTCCTGCCGCCACAATCACCCAGCCTTTTGGAACCGCCTGATTTCCAAAGGTCTTACACTGTAAAAACTGAAGCATCGTCGGTGCAAGCGTCTCAGATACACAGTTAATTTCATCAATAAACAAGATTCCCTCTTTTATCCCTGTCTTTTCTATCTGTTCATAGACAGACGCAATAATCTCACTCATCGTATATTCTGTAACGGAATACGCTTTGTTATCATACACTTTTTCTTTGATAAACGGAAGCCCGACCGCACTTTGTCTGGTATGATGCGTAATCGTATAAGAAACCAGATTAATCTTTGTCTCTCTTGCAATCTGTTCCATAATCTGTGTTTTTCCGATTCCCGGAGGTCCCATAAGAAGAAGCGGTCTTTGCCGGATTTCCGGAATCAGATAATTTCCATATTCATCCTTTAAAAGATAAGCTTCAATTGCATCTTTAATCTCATTTTTTGCTCGTTTAATGTTCATCCTTTTTTTCTCCTAATCCATATCCATCTTCTTCTGTCTGATAAATCCGAATTGCCCATGGCGGTACTTCAACTTCTTCAAACTCTTTTTGTACCAGCACAAATGCAGTCTGATAAGGCGGCATTTTCTTTGGAAACCTTCCTTTTCCATCTGTAAAATACAACAATCCCCGAAGATTGGAAAATTCTTTTCTTCGAAGCAGTTCCTGCACATAAGTAAATACCGGTACAAAATCCGTTCCGCCCTTTCCCTCTATTTCAAGGTTCTTCATATATTCTTCTAATTCTTCTTTTGAAATGATTTTATCATCTTTTCGAACCGCTTCATCACATTGAATAATATGAATATTTACAGTATGAAAGAAACTGTCCGTTTCTCTTAAAATCGACCAGGTTTCTTCCAAAAAATGCTTGACCAGCTCTCCAGAGCAGGACATCGACGTATCAATCGCAATAATAAACTCTTCTACTTTTTTGACTTCTTTTGTCTCAAGTGGTTCAATCAGCGGCATATTTCCATATAGGGATAATCCATACGCATAAAAGCCATAATCAAATGCATCCGCATCAATCTGCTGTTCTTCTTTTAACACCGCAAATTTTTTTAAAAACTGCCGATAATCATGCCGTTCTCTGTTTTCTGCCTTGATTTTTTCAAGCATACTCTGCCCTGCGCCGTTATCTTTCTCATCCCCAAAGCTTTCCATCTCTGTCTGCATTTTTTCACGGATATCATCCCAATCCTCTTTTGGATTCTGTCTCTGATTTTGGCGATTTCGCTCCCTCCAGATACGATGCTCATCCACTTCAAATTCCTGTTTTAACCGCCCTGCAAGAGCTTCATCCGTCTTTCGATGTACCAGTGCCGAAAAAATACTTTCCGCATTTAACACACTCTTTTCTTTTTTCAGCCACTCGTAGGTTTCTTTGCGAAACGGCGATAACGGTTTTCGGATACAATGCAGATACAGATCATCTATCATTCGTTCCACTGCAATATCGCAGGAAATGTCCCACAATAAATCGGTTAAATCTTCCTGTCCGGATTCTCTTTTGATTCCAAGCTCATAACCTGCCCTTTTTTTACGAATTCTGGTATCTTTCCATGGATGCGCAAAAATACAGTGAAACACAATATGTAAATAAGCACGATTTACCATCATTCTTCCCTGTCGGTAAATCCCACCTAAATAAGCAGGATTATAATAAATGATTCTTCCATCACTTCCGATTGTCTCCAAATTCGGTTCTAATGCATAAGAAAACATCGATAAGGCTACGTCAAGAAAGCGCAGATGCAGATATAATTCGCTTCTCGCCGAAAAAAGCATGCGTTCACATACCTCTTCGATTCTCTTTTCTATTTTTTCTGTCATGTCTGTTCCATCACTTTTCTTTTAAAATTCAAATGTTTTTTTCACTCTTCCAAAACGTTTCTTTTTTGCTTCCATCAAAAAGCTGACTGCTTCTGTATGCTCGGCTTTTGATGCAAGAGTAATCAACTGCTCCGCTTCTTCGCTTTTTGAGACTCCCTTTTGTATCAGATAAGCCAGTCCCTCATGCCAGTCTTCCCGTTTTAAATAATAGATTCCGGCTTCTTCTATCTTTTGGGTTATGTACTGCCGATAATCTGCTTCGTGTTCTTCCGCCAGCTCATAAGGATGCATCAGCCTTCCCAGTGCCATCGGAATTAAAATATCCTGTTTTTCATAAACCTTCGCCACTTTAAAAAGGGAATCATATTGATGATAGTCTACTCTCTTATCTGTAAAACACTGGCGGTAACGATACCCGCAGCCATGAAAGTGTGTTTCTAAAATTCTTGCCGGTGTATTTTCTACACCTTCTTCATAATACTCCGGAAAAATTAATTTTGCAAACTCTCCTGTTTCCCGAAATTCAATTGTCACATAGACTTCATGAAAGGTTTCTGCGACAACATCTTTGATACAGCTTGGCATGTTTTTACTCATTTTTACATAAAGTTTTCGAAGTGCCGAACAGCCTGTAAATGAACCGCCACCAATCTGTTTCAAAGAATCGGTAAACTTTAAGCTTTTTAGATTTCTGCATCCATAAAATGTATAATTTCCAATTGCTTCGACTCCATCTTCAATCTCTAACTCCTCTGCCTGAAGCAGATATTGTTTCTCTTCCTGTGTTCTCCCCTCTTTCCAGGGAGAAAAAGCATAATTTTCCATCCTGTATTTTGTCCCCTTTCTCTATTGCTCTGATTTTTACCAGTTCTCTGCCCTGCACTGTGTCTTTTGCTCCACACCCGGATACACTTAGACAGATTATCACTGCAATTATTATAATTCTCATTTTCAATCTTCTTCTCCTTTACCCGAGAACATACAAATACTCTTTCCAGTTCCCTTAAGTTTTATTCAGGAAAAGAACAAGGAATAAATTAAAAAAGCTACCTGCCAATTTGACAGATAGCTTGAATTTGGAAAAGCTGAAAATGGGACTCGAACCCACGACCCCTTCATTACGAGTGAAGTGCTCTACCAACTGAGCTATTTCAGCTTATCACTGCAAAGATGATTGTACTAGATTTCCCACAAAAAATCAAGTTATTTTTCAACTATTTTTGATAAATTCTTCTCCGCATTTTGGACAGCGGATACTGATTTTTCCTTTTCCTCTCGGGATTCTGATTTTCTGTTTACAGCCTGGACATTTATAGATATGATATTCTTTTCTCTGCTGCATCAGATATCTTTTCTGTCCCAAAAAACGACGCAGACGGTTTTCCAATGCCAGATATTTCTGATTTTCTGCATAACGTTTTGAAATATTTCTTGAAAACATCCGAATATAAACCAGCAAAATCAATAAACATTCCCATGAATTTAAAACTGTCGAAGCATAAGCATTCCGAACAAACAGATTTAATACCGCGCATCCTAAAAATACTGCCATCATAAACTGATTTAATTTGTCATTTCCATATCTTCCCGCCATGAATCTTCCAATTTTTTCTTTCATTTCTTCTCACATCCTGTTCTATAATCTACTGTATATTCTATGCACAAATTTCTGGGCATTTTCCATATCTTTCCAGTCGGGATGAAGCAGCGCCTTATCAAAATTTTGCAGCATTTTTTGAACCTGTTCTTCATTTCCCGGACGTCTCATTTTCAGATATTTCTCCCGCACCTGCATCGGCATCTTTCCCTGACATAAAAAACACCCCAGATACTGATTTCCATCTTCAATAAATACTTTGATACGTTCTTCTATTTTTCTATAATATTCAATGCTTTCTCCCATTCCACAAGTTCCAAAAAGGGCAATTTTTTTCCCCTGTAAAGAACCAAGGTAATCCAAAACTTCTACACTTGCACTTCCTCTGTCTGTCCAAAATCCAATAAAATAAATATCTCCCATATCATAGTCGGTTTGCCCTGCAAACCTTGCAATATCTTTGTTTTTTCCTGGAATTGCTGAAAAAATCGCCTGTGCAATCTTTTCGGTATTTCCAGTTCTGCTCATATACAGCACCTGTGTTTTCATGCTCTCATCAACTCCATATCCTCTTCATCTCTTCTTGTGTTTAATGATACCACGAAAATTTCCAAAATAATATGTATTGTCAATTAAAAATTATAAATTGTCTATAAACAAAGGGGACATGGCATCCAAAATACCATGTCCCCAAAAATCATTTTAAATTTCAAAACAGTTCTCACTCTATCTTAACTTATGCATTATTGACTTTCATTCGAATCGAAATGATTTAACACACCTTCAAATGACGTATGACCTGTTTCAATCACATTTCCACCGGCTGTTATCTCAATTCCATCTGCCTGATAAGTATCAAGAAAACTATTTACCACAGATCCCATTGTAAGATATTCACCGGCCGTTCCCATATTGAGAAGTCCTTCTGCAAAATTAGAAGATAAATCCAGTTTCAAAATCAGACCATTTTCTCCCTGATCTTCTCCAAAACTTACTACTGTCACGCTGTCCGGAATTGCACCTGCCCCTACAAGCTGTCCAATGATGATATCTGGTGTAACCTGCTCTATCTGGTTTTTTGTAACATTCCAGCCATCCGCATTTTCATTTGGCAGATATAAGGTCAACTGTTCTTCCTGCGATTTTTCTGATTCTGTTTCTTTTGTAGTATCTTCTGCTTTCTCTGCGGTATCTTCTTTTTTCTTTGCTTCAGAATCTTTTTCTTCCGTTATATCTGTTGCATCTTTTTTTTCTGTTGTTTCTGCTGATTCTGAATCCGTTTCTTTGGATGTTTCTGGCTGTTTTGTCTCTTCCTCTTTCGTTTCTTCTTTTTTTGTCTCTTCTTTTGCTGGTTGTTGTGTGATACTTTCACAGCCTGTGATTCCCATCATCAAGACTGTACTTACCGCAATTACCGGCAATAATCTGAACTTTCTCATAAGACTGCTCCTTTCTGCACGTTTTGTTCGCTTATGTTCAGCAGACTTTTCATGACAGCGTATTCATTTTCTATCAACACTGCATAGCAAAATAGATACAGATTTGTGTCCTGTTACTTAATATGCACATCTAACTGTGGGTATGGAATTTCTATTTTTTCTTCATCAAATGCAAGTTTGATTGCCTCATTTAAACGCCATTTTGTCGGCCAGTAATCTTCTGTTTTTACCCATACACGAAATCCGATAATCACACCGTCATCCGCCAGTTCATCGACAAATACTTTCATTTCTTTATCTGACATCGTAGTCGGATCTTCTCTTAAAAGCCTATCTAAAATAGATTTCGCCTTAATTAAATCCGCCTGATAGGAAATCATAATCTTAATCTCAAGATTTCGTCTGTCCTGTGCAGTTACATTTACAATGCTTGCACCTGTCAGAGTACCATTTGGAACAATAATTCTTTTATTATCCACACTGGTCAAAGTAGTATAAAATAAATCGATTTTCACAACCGTTCCTTCTTGTTTATTTGTACTTTCAATAATATAATCTCCAACGGTAAACGGCTGAAGTACAAGGATGATTACCCCTCCTGCAAGGTTGGAAAGACCTCCCTGCAGTGCCAGTACCAGAGCTGCACCGGCAGATGCCAATACTGCAACAAGCGATGATTCCTTAATTCCAAGCTGTACTCCAATTATCATCAAAAGTACCACATACATTGCAGCTTTTGCAAATGAAGAGATAAACTGGGTTGCCCCAACTTCCACTCCTGCTGTTTGTAATGCCGTCTTCAGGAAATTACAGACTTTCTTAATTAACTTTCCGACCACAAAATATGCAAGAACGGAAAGTAAAACCCGAAAGACCCATTTTTCAATGGTAGGAAGTCCCTCTAACAGACGGCTCGCTATTTTTTGCAACTCTGTTGTCTGGGCTAAATATAAATCCAATTTCATACGTTATTTCCTTATTTTTTCCTTCCTGTTCTTCCCCTCTTTTTTTGTTTTCTCTCCAGTTTTTTCGGCTCCGGTTTTGCTTCCAGTTTTTGTGGCTCTGGTTTTGCCTCAAGTTTTTCTGGTTCCGGCTTTGCTTCCAGTTTTTGTGGCTCTGGTTTTGCCTCAAGTTTTTCCGGTTCCGGCTTTGCTTCCAGTTTTTGTGGCTCTGGTTTTACCTCAAGCTTTTTCGGTTCCGGCTTTACTTTCGATTTTTCCGGCATTGATTTTACTTCTTCTTTTGGAAGTTTAATTTCCTGCTGTTTTAATTCTTTTTCCCGTTCTTTTTCTATTTTCTTTTCAAGTGCTTTCCGAACTGTTTTCTTCGGTGCTTTTTTCTCTTCTTCCGCTTCCTTAAACGCAAAAATCTGAATTGCAAGTGGTGCAACCGTAATCGTAAGCGAATTTTTACGTTCATCCGCTTCTGTTTTTTTCGATGATTTTAATCTTGGATTTCCTGCTCCTGTACCACCAAATTGTTTTCCATCACTGTTAAATACTTCTTTGTATTTGCCGGCATAAGGAACACCCATTTGATATTTTTCATATTTCAACGCTGAGAAGTTGCAGACAATTACCAAAGTCTCTTCTTTTTTCTTTGATTTTCGGATTAAAGTCAGCATATTTTTTTCAGATTCCATATGATTAATCCATTCAAAACCGTCCGGATCATCATCCAGCTCATAAAGTGCAGGAGCCTCTCTGTAAAATTTCCACAATGCCTTTACATATTCCTGAAACTGTGCATGTTCCGGTGTCTCTAACAGTTCCCAGTCAAGACCTCTTTCTTCTGACCATTCTCTTTCTTGTGCAAATTCCTGTCCCATAAACAGTAATTTCTTTCCAGGATGTACGGTCATAAATCCATAAGCAGCTCTTAAATTTGCAAATTTTTCTTCCATTGTTCCTGGCATTTTCATCAAAAGAGAAGCCTTTCCATGTACAACCTCGTCATGAGACAAACACAACATAAATTTTTCGCTATAAGCATATACCATACTGAATGTCAATTCATCATGTGCACCACCTCGAAACAGCGGGTCTTTTTTCATATAATCGATAAAATCATTCATCCAGCCCATGTTCCATTTATAGTCAAATCCAAGTCCTTCATCATTGAGTTCACCTGTAATTTTCGGCCATGCTGTGGATTCTTCTGCGATTAACAATGCATCCGGATATTTTTTCTTAAACATGGAATTTAAATGTTTTAAAAATTCAATTGCTTCCAGATTTTCATTTCCACCGTAAATATTTGGAATCCATTCTCCGTCATTTTTTCCGTAATCCAGATATAACATAGAAGCAACTGCATCCATACGAATTCCATCTACATGATATTTATCCGCCCAGAACATTGCATTTGCAATCAGAAAATTGGAAACCTGCGGACGTCCATAATTAAAAATCAAAGTTCCCCAGTGTGGATGCACGCCCTGTCTCGGATCCGCATGCTCATACAGACAAGTTCCATCAAAATTAGACAGTCCAAAATTATCTTTTGGAAAATGTGCCGGCACCCAGTCTAAAATCACACCAATTCCCTGTTTATGAAGATAGTCCACAAAGTACATAAAATCTTCACTTGTTCCATAACGGCTGGTCGGCGCATAATATCCGGTCACCTGATAACCCCAGGAACCATCAAACGGATGTTCCATCACCGGCATCAGTTCCACGTGAGTATATCCCATCTCTTTTACATACTCGGCAACCTGTGGTGCAAGTTCACGGTAAGTATAAAACAGCCGGTCCTCCGGTTTTCTCCAAGAGCCTAAATGCATTTCATAGACAAGAATCGGTTTTTTTTCATTATTGACGTCTTTTCGATTCTTCATCCAGCTTTCATCTTCCCATTTATAGCTCTTTAAATCTGCCACTATAGACGCATTTTTTGGTCTTAATTCTGCTTCGTTTGCATAAGGGTCAGCTTTTAAATAAACCAGAGAGCCTTTGGCCTTTACTTCGTATTTATATAATGCCCCTGGCTTTACTCCCGGAATAAATAATTCAAAAATGCCGGACACTGCAAGACGGTTCATCTGATGAGCTCTCCCATCCCAGTGGTTGAAATCTCCCACGACAGACACACGCATGGCATTTGGCGCCCATACTGCAAAGTAAACACCTTTGATTCCATTTATTGTCATTACATGTGCCCCTAATTTGTTATAAATTTCATAACTGATTCCGGCACAAAACTGCTGTTCTTCATTGACTGAAATCTGTTTTGGAAATGCATAAGGGTCATAAAAACTGCTCTTTTTTCCCTCTTCATCTTCTATTTCGATTTTATATTTTGGAATCTCTTTTTCCGGAATTAAAACTGCAAAATAACCCGCTTCATCCTCCATCACCATTTCATACGTTTCTTTTGTTTTTGTTACAATAACATTTGCTTTTACCGCATTTGGCAAAAAACTCTGTATTAAAATTCCATCTTCTGTCACGCGAGGCCCTAAAATCTTACGTGGCTCGCTCTCCTCAGAATAAACAACTGCCTCTATCTCAGGCCAATCCATGTATTCATATAATTTATCAGACATAACACACTCTCCTTTTTGTTTATTTTAACATTAAAGTGTGAAATTGTAAACTAACACTACAAATTACAAAAACAAACTTACAGCGGAATATTTTTTCAATTCTGACTAACCGTTACCCAATTTTATGAAGGAATAAACCACTTCTTAATTTGGGTTCAAACCAGGTTGACTTTGGTGGCATCAATCTGCCTGCATCGGCAACAGAAAAAAGTTCCTGCATAGAAGTCGGATACATTGAAAATGCCACCTGAAAACCATTTTCCACACAATGCTCCAACTCTTTTAATCCGCGGATTCCTCCAACAAAGATAATTCGTTTGTCTTTTCCTGGTTCCTTAATTCCAAGAATCGGTTTTAACAATTTATTTTGTAAAATAGACACATCCAGGCTTTCGACTACATCATCTGAAACCTGCTCTTTTTTAATCTGAAGCTTATACCATTTCTTTCCAAGATACATCCCAAATTCTTTTTTCTGTTTTGGCGCATAAGGACTTTCCTCTGCTTCTTCCACTTCAAAACTTTCTTTGATTTTTTCTAAAAATTCTATTTCGCTAAGACCATTTAAATCCTTTACCACACGGTTATAATCTAAGATTTCCAGTTCTTCCTCTGCAAATAAAGTACATAAAAAATAATTAAATTCTTCCTCTCCTGTATAACCTGGATGTTCTTTTCTTCTTTTACACCCAACTTTGATTGCAGAAGCCGCCCTGTGATGTCCATCTGCAATATAAATTTTGTTTATCTTTACAAAGCATTGTTGTATTCTTTCCATCATTTCTGATTCATCAATCACCCATACCCTGTGTGTAATTTTGTCCTCTGAAATAAAATCATAAACTGGAGTTTTTCTCTTTGTTTCCTCGATAATTTCTTTTAAAACAGCATCCAAACGATAGGCAAGAAAAATCGGTCCTGTCTGAGTATCCAGTGTATCCACATGACGGATTCGATCCTGTTCTTTTTCTTCTCTTGTATTTTCATGTTTTTTTATTGTTCCATTGAAATAATCATCAATCGAAGCACAGGCTACGATTCCGGTTTGTCTGTGACCATTTCTGGTCAGCTCATAAAGATAATAACAAGGCGTTTCATCTTGAATGAATTCTCCTTTTTCTATCATCTCTTCTAATACCTTACGAGCCTTTTGATAGACTTTTGGTGCATACATATCCATCTCATCCGGAAACATCGTTTCTGGACGGTCAATCTTTAAAAAAGACAATGGATTTTTTTCTACTTCTTTTTTCGCTTCTTTTCTTGTGTATACATCATAAGGCAGTGCTGCAATTTTAGATGCAAATGTTTCGTTTGGGCGCACTGCACAAAATGGTCTGATATCTGACATTTTTTCTCTCTCCTTAAATTTGGATAAAGTAAAAAAGACAGAGCCATGCAGAAAAAACTGCCAGCCCTGCCTTTCTTAATTATTTTTTATTTAATCACTCTGACACGATAAACACCCTGAATATTTTTTAATGCCTTTGTCACTTCAGAAGAAATCGGAGTGGATACATCAATCATGGTATAAGCAAAGTCCCCTTTACTCTTATTTGTCATATTTGAAATATTGACTCCTGCATCACCTAAGGCTTTTGTAAACTGGCTAATCATATTTGGAATGTTTTTATGATTAATCGTCACTCTTCCAACATCTACACAAGCTCCTGCATTGCAATCCGGATAGTTTACAGAATGTTTAATATTTCCATTTTCTACGAAGTCCATTAACTCTTTGACAGCCATCACTGCACAGTTATCCTCGGATTCTTCTGTAGAAGCTCCAAGATGCGGTGTTACTAAAGTATTTGGTGTGTTTGCCACTAATGGGTTTGCAAAGTCGGTTACATATTTCTTTACTTTTCCTGCTTTCAATGCTTCTGCAAGTGCTTCTTCATCTACCAGCAAGTCTCTTGCAAAGTTTAACAATACCACACCGTCTTTCATCTGTGCGATTTCATCTACACCAATCATCTTCTTAGTTGAATCCAGAAGCGGTACATGAATGGTAATATAATCACATTCTTTATAAATCACATTTAAATCATTGATGTGATGAATACTTCTTGAAAGATTCCATGCCGCATCAACAGAAATAAATGGGTCATATCCGTAAACATCCATTCCGAGATGCACCGCAGCATTTGCAACTTTAACACCGATTGCTCCAAGACCAATAATTCCAAGTTTCTTTCCACTGATTTCACAGCCTGCAAACTGTTTCTTTTTCTTTTCTGCAAGTTTTGCGATATCGTCGGTTGCTTCCTGTTTTTCCAACCATTCAATTCCACCTACGATATCTCTGGACGCAAGTAACATACCTGCAATTACCATCTCTTTTACACCATTTGCATTCGCACCAGGAGTATTAAATACGACAACGCCCTCTTTTGCATAGTCTTCTAACGGAATATTGTTAACTCCGGCACCGGCTCTTGCAACTGCAACAACATTTTTCGGAAGCTGCATCTCATGCATGTTTGCACTTCTTACCAGTACCACATCGCTGTCTTCAAGAGACTCACTGTTTTCATATTTTCCCGGAAAATATTCCAGTCCTACGTTTGAAATTGGATTCAAGCAATGATATTTATACATGTCTATGCGTTCTCCTTCTCAAATTTTTTCATAAATTCAACCAGCGCTTCCACACCCTCAATTGGCATTGCATTATAAATACTTGCACGCATACCGCCAACAGTACGATGACCTTTTAAATTTACAAGTCCTGCTGCTTCTGCTTCTTTTACAAATTTTGCATCAAGTTCTTTATCTCCTGTTACAAATGGTACATTCATTAAAGAACGGGAAGCCGGCTCAACTGTTCCTTTAAATAATTTACTGCTGTCCAGATAATCATATAACACTTTTGCTTTCTTTTCATTACGTTCTTTCATTGCTTCAAGACCGCCCTGTTTTTTCAGCCATTTAAATACTTTTCCGCAAATGTAAATGCCATAGCAGTTTGGTGTATTGTATAAGGAATTTGCATCTGCATGTGTCTTATAAGTCAACATGGTTGGAGTTCCCGGAAGTACATCTTCTGTAATCAAATCCTCACGAATAATTGCAATCACAAGACCTGCCGGTCCGACGTTTTTCTGAACACCACCATAAACAATACCATATTTTTCTATATCCATAGGCTCAGAGAGGAAACAGGAGGACACATCTGATACAAGGATTTTTCCTTTTGTATTTGGTAATGTTTTATATTTTGTTCCATAAATTGTGTTATTTTCGCAGATATATACATAGTCTGCATCCGGACTTATCGGAAGATCTGAACAGTCTGGTATATAAGAAAATGTTTTATCTTCTGAAGATGCAATCTTATTTGCTGTTCCATATTTCTGGGCTTCCTGCCATGCTTTTTTTGCCCACTGTCCGGTCACAATATAGTCTGCAACTCTGTTTTTCATCAGATTCATTGGAATCATAGCAAACTGCTGACTTGCACCGCCCTGTAAAAACAGTACTTTATAATTATCCGGAATCTTTAAGAGGTCTCTTAAATCCGCTTCTGCAGTCTGAATAATTTCATCAAATACTTTTGAACGGTGACTCATCTCCATTACGGACATGCCGCTTCCATTGTAGTCTAACATTTCTTCTGCTGCTTCTTTTAACACTTCTTCCGGTAAAACTGCTGGTCCTGCCGAAAAATTATACACTCTGCTCACTTCTTTGTTCCTCCCGTATAGAATAATAGAATACTCTTTATTTGTATAAAGAGTATTCTACATCTTTGACATATTTTTGTCAATATAAACATTTGTCTTTATTACAAAGACATCCATCTGTCCAGCCAAACTCTTTTTCGACTAAAACAGCTATTTTTTATTTTTTCTTTGCTCTTAAATCATCCTCATCAAATGCATCCTCAATATTTGCACCGGCCGGTACCATTGGGAATACTTTATCATCAGAATCAATAATGCAGTCTAATACAACTGTTGTATTTAATTCAATTGCCTTTTTAATTGCATCGGCAAGTTCTTCTTTTTTTGTGACACGGATTCCTACCGCTCCCATCGCTTCTGCCAGTTTTACAAAATCTACTTTGTCATTTAATACTGTATTTGAGTATCTGTGATCATAGAATAAAGTCTGCCACTGACGTACCATTCCTAATACATGGTTATTGATGACAACCTGAATTAACGGCATATTGTTTCTTGTCGCAGTTGCAATTTCATTCATATTCATTCGGAAACATCCGTCTCCGGCTACATTGATGACAACTTTATCCGGATTTGCAGTTTTTGCACCGATTGCTGCTCCAAGTCCATATCCCATTGTTCCAAGTCCACCGGAAGATAAAAATCTTCTCGGCATTTTATATTTATAATACTGTGCAGCCCACATCTGATGCTGACCAACTTCTGTTACAATAATAGCGTCTCCCTTCGTCTGACGATATAATTCTTCAATGACTGCCGGACCGGTCAGACCTTCCTGATTATAGCGAAGCGGATATTTTTCTTTTAATTCTTCTATGGTTTCTATCCATTCTTTATGCTCTTTTTCAGATATTTTTTCATTTAATTTCTGAAGAATTACTTTTGCGTCTCCTAAAACACTACAGTCTACTAAAATATTTTTATTGATTTCGGTTGCATCTACATCAATCTGAAGTACCTTTGCGTTTCTTGCAAAGTTTCTTGTATTTCCGGTTACACGGTCGCTGAATCTTGCACCAATCGTAATCAACAAATCACATTTGGTCACACCAAGATTGGATGCCTTTGTTCCATGCATACCCAGCATACCAGTATAAAGTTCATCTTCGCCGTCAAAGACACCTTTTCCCATTAAAGAATCTGTAACCGGTGCCTGAATCTTATGTGCCAGTTCACGAACTTCTTTCCATGCATCGGCAGCAACCGCCCCTCCACCTACAAAGATAAACGGACGTTTTGCTTCCTGAATCATCTCAACCGCTTTTTCTAAATCTTCTTCTTTAATTTCAGAGACAAACGGTTTGATTTCTTTTGGCTCAACCTTTGTATATTCAGTTTTTGCAGCTGTTACATCTTTTGTAATGTCGACCAGGACCGGTCCTGGTCTGCCACTTTTTGCAATCGCAAACGCACGTCTGAGTGTTTTTGCAAGTTTTGTAACATCTTTTACGATAAAGCTATGTTTTGTAATCGGCATTACCACACCTGCAATATCTACTTCCTGGAAACTGTCTTTTCCAAGAAGCGGAACACCTACATTACAAGTTACTGCAACAACCGGAACAGAATCCATAAATGCGGTTGCAATACCTGTTACCAGATTGGTTGCTCCTGGTCCACTGGTTGCAAAACAGACGCCTACTTTTCCGGTTGAACGTGCATATCCATCCGCTGCATGCGCAGCACCCTGCTCATGGGATGTTAAAATATGATGGATTTCATCACTGTGTTTATACAATTCATCATAAATATTTAAAATGGTTCCGCCTGGATATCCAAATACGGTATCCACACCCTGCTCTTTTAAACATTCGATTACAATCTCTGATCCTGTCAACTGCATCTCGAAGCCCTCCCAACGTTTTTTTATTTCTTTATTTCCAGAACCGCACCACGGTTTCCGCTTGTAACCATAGAAGCATAACGAGCCAGATATCCAGTTGTTACTTTTGGCTCTCTCGGCTGCCAGTTTGCTCTTCTTCTCTCCAGCTCTTCATCTGATACCACTAATTCCAGTTTTGTTTCCGGAATATTGATACGGATTAAATCACCTTCTTCTACCAGTGCAATTGGTCCGCCTACTGCTGCTTCCGGAGAAATATGCCCAATGGATGCACCCCTTGAGGCACCTGAGAAACGTCCATCTGTAATTAAAGCAACGCTTGAACCAAGACCCATACCTGCAATTGCAGAAGTTGGATTTAACATTTCTCTCATACCCGGACCACCTTTTGGTCCTTCATAACGGATAACTACAACATCTCCTGCTACAATCTTTCCGCCTTTAATTGCTGCGATAGCATCTTCTTCACAGTCAAATACTCTTGCCGGTCCTTCATGAACCATCATTTCTTCACAAACTGCAGAACGTTTTACAACACCACCATCCGGAGCAAGGTTTCCTGTCAGAACAGCAAGTCCACCTGTCTGGCTGTATGGATTGTCGATTGGACGGATGACTTCCGGATTTAAGTTAACACAGTTTTTGATATTTTCTCCTACTGTCTTTCCGGTTACTGTCATACAATCCAGATTTAATAAATCTTTCTTAGCCAGCTCGTTCATAACAGCGTAAACACCGCCTGCTTCGTTTAAGTCTTCCATATAAGTAGAACCTGCCGGTGCCAAATGACAGAGGTTTGGTGTTTTTGCACTGACACCATTTGCAAATGTAATATCAAAATCAAATCCGATTTCATGTGCAATTGCCGGAAGATGCAACATACTGTTCGTAGAACATCCAAGCGCCATATCAACTGTTAATGCATTCATGATTGCATCTTTTGTCATAATATCACGTGGGCGGATATTTCTGCGGTACATTTCCATTACCTGCATACCTGCATGTTTTGCAAGTTTAATTCTTTCAGAATAAACAGCCGGAATCGTTCCGTTTCCTTTTAATCCCATACCCAATACTTCTGTCAGGCAGTTCATACTGTTTGCAGTATACATGCCAGAACAGGAACCACAGGTCGGGCATACTTTATTTTCAAATTCTTCTACATCTTCTGCAGTCATTGTACCTGCGCTGTAAGAACCAACTGCCTCGAACATGGAAGAAAGACTTCTTTTTTGTCCTTTTACATGACCAGCTAACATTGGACCGCCACTTACAAAAACAGTCGGTACATTGATTCTTGCTGCTGCCATTAAAAGACCCGGTACGTTTTTATCACAGTTTGGCACCATAACAAGGGCATCAAACTGATGAGCCAGAGCCATCGCTTCTGTAGAATCTGCAATCAAATCTCTTGTTACAAGAGAGTATTTCATACCGATATGTCCCATTGCAATTCCATCACAGACTGCAATTGCCGGAAATACAACCGGAGTACCGCCTGCCATGGCAACTCCAAGTTTTACTGCGTTTACAATTTTATCCAGATTCATATGACCCGGTACAATTTCATTATAAGAGCTTACAATACCTACTAACGGTTTTGACATCTCTTCTTTTGTCATTCCAAGAGCATTAAACAGGGAACGATGAGGTGCCTGCTGCATGCCTGTTCTTACTGCATCACTTTTCATTTTCTTAACATCCTTTCTTGATACGATACTTTTATGCGATATGTCCTGCAATTAAATCGCCCATCTCTGCCGTCCCTACCTGTTTCATTCCATCCTGCATGATATCTACAGTACGGTATCCTTCTGTTAAAACGCTCTGAACAGCGGATTCAATTGCATCGGCTTCTTTGTCTAAGTCCAGAGAGAAACGAAGCATCATTGCTGCGGATAAAATGGTAGCCAGCGGATTTGCAATTCCTTTTCCCGCAATATCCGGTGCAGAACCGTGGCTTGGTTCATATAAACCGAACTTGGTTTCATTTAAACTTGCAGAAGAAAGCATACCGATAGAACCTGTTACCATACTTGCTTCATCAGATAAGATATCTCCAAACATGTTTTCTGTCAAAATCACATCAAACTGAGCTGGATTATGTACTAACTGCATTGCGCAGTTATCAACCAGCATATGCTCCAATGTAACTTCCGGATAATCTTTTGCCACTTCTTCTACTACTTTTCTCCAAAGTCTGGAAGAATCCAGCACATTTGCTTTATCCACACTTGTCACTTTTTTCTTTCTCTTCATTGCAATATCAAATGCCTTGACTGCAATTCTGCGGATTTCATTTTCATTATAAGAAAGGGTATCTACTGCTGTCTGTACACCATTTTCTTCATAAGTCTTTCTGTCTCCAAAATACAGACCGCCTGTCAGTTCACGAACGATAATCATATCAAATCCATCACCGATTACTTCTTCTTTTAACGGGCAGGCTCCCTTCAATTCATTGTACAGATAAGCCGGTCTTAAGTTTGCAAATAAATTCAGGGCTTTTCTGATTGCTAAAAGACCTGCCTCCGGACGTTTGGATGGCTCTAATTTGTACCATGGGGAAGTTTTTGCATCTCCTCCGATAGAACCCATCAAAACTGCATCTGAAGCCTTTGCATCGGCAATTGCTTCTTCTGTAAGCGGTACACCATGAACATCAATGGATGCTCCTCCTAATAAAACCTCTTTATATGAAAAAGTATGTCCGTACACTTCACACACTTTATCGAGTACTTTTTTTGCTTCTGCTACGATCTCAGGACCAATGCCATCTCCTGAAATAAGTGCAATATTATAATTCATGAGTTCTCTCTCCCTTCCAGAAATTTTGTCACTTTTTATCTAAATATGATAATCCTTTTTGGGCTTTATTTCAAGGCATAATAAAGTGTTTGGCTATTCTTTTTCGTTATATAAGCTATAACACTTCTTTTTTTTATGCATTTTTATTCATTTTTCCGGAAGATTTCACAGGTTTTCTGACATCCCGTCTTTGTTCCCGCACACCCACCAAGTGCACTTTCCCGCAGTTCAAATGGCAGACTTCTTCCTACATGATACATCGCTTCTACCATTTCATCAAATGGAATCAGGGCTTTTATTCCTGCTAATGCCTGCTGTGCACAGATTAATGCATTCGTCGCTCCAATACTGTTTCGGTTCTGGCAGGGTGCTTCCACAAGTCCTGCAATCGGGTCACAGACCAGACCTAACAGATTAGAAAGTGCCAGAGAGCCTGCGTCCAGACACTGCTTTGGTGTTCCGCCAAACATTTCTACTACACCTGCTGCCGCCATTGCACTTGCAGCACCGACTTCTGCCTGACAGCCTGCCTCCGCACCTGCTACGGATGCATTTCTCATAAGCAGATATCCCACTGCACCTGCAGTATACAGACCTTTTAATAAGATTTTATCTGACAATGCTTTTTCTTCTTTTAAGGCAAGAAATACCCCTGGAATGACTCCTGCTGAACCTGCCGTCGGTGCTGCAACAATCACACCCATTGAGGCATTTACTTCTAAAACTGCCATCGCATAAGTAATTGCTTTTAACACGACATCTCCACAGATATCTTTCTCTTTTCCTTTTTGTGAAAATAATAATTTCGCTTCTCCTCCGATGAGTCCTCCCATCGACGGTTTTTCATTTTCCAAAGGCTCTTTTGCCGCCGTCTTCATAATTTCCAGCGACTTTCTCATCTTTTCTTCAACTTCCTGTGCTGTCATAGAAGAAAAATCCATTTCACGCCGTTTCATCACCTCGGATATCGGAAGTTTTGTTTCCTCACATAATTTTAACAACTCTCCTGCATAATTAAAATCCATCATTCTCTCCTGCCTCTTCTTAAATCTGTACCAGCATAACATCCGAAACCAGAGGATTTTCCCGTATCCGTTCCACAACCTCATCCGGAATTCTCTCATCTGACTCTACAACTGTAAATGCTTTTGCACCTTTTTCTTCCCGAAACAGACGCATAAATGCAATATTTACTTCTCTTTCGCTAAGCACTTTTGTAATATGCGCTACAACTCCCGGACGGTCTGTCTGACTAATAATTAAGGTACTGTATTCTCCTGTAAAATCCACATCAATCTGATTTAAACGTACAATTTTTACTTTTCCCCCTCCAATGGAGACGCCTCTTACAAAAAGCCGTTCTCCATTTACCCCTGTCATATCAATATCTGCTGTATTTGGGTGTTCTTCTCCTGTATCCTGTCCAATTGAAAAATGATAGTCCAGATTTCGTTCTTTTGCGATTGAAAGAGAATCCCGAATTCTCAAATCATCTGTCTCAAATCCCATAATTCCCCCAAGCAGTGCACGGTCTGTTCCATGTCCCCGATACGTTTTTGCAAAAGAACCATACAACGTAAACTCAACTTTTTTGATTTCCGCCGGAAATAATTTCCTTGCAAGCAGTGCCATAGAAACCGCCCCCGCTGTATGTGAACTCGACGGACCTACCATGTTTGGTCCGATTACTTCGAATAAACTGATAAATGCCATAACCTCTTCTCCTTTTTAAGGCAGAATGAATTTTTAATGCTTTTTTGAATTCACAGGACGAAATTTCCTATGAATTTAAAAAAACAGATGCCACCTGCTAAAAGCCCGTAACATCTGTTTCTGTTTTTTTGTTTCTATTTTTGTTTTTCCGTTTTATTTTTCTACGATTCCATCGCTTGCTTTTTCTACTTCCGCGATTGCCGCTTTTCTCATCGGAATTCTGCAGTTTTTGTTGTTTCCGAATTCTACGATTACATCTTCCTCTGTAATATCAATCAGAGTTCCGTAAAAACCGCTGGTTGTTACCACGCTGTCTCCTACTTCCATAGAAGATAACATAGAACTGACTCTCTGCTGTTCTTTCTTCTGAGGTCTCATAATCATGAAATACATCAAAACAAAAAATATAACAAGCGGTATTAACATGGATGCGATTGCTCCTGTTCCACTTGCACTTGCCTGTGCTAAAAACATTTTAGTTCCTCCTGCCTATTTGAACGTTATTACCATAATACACAATTTTATGCGTGACTTCAAGCCTTTTTGTTTTTTTTCATAGATTTTTTATTTTTCGTTTTTCTATCAAAGACTGGTTTCAAGCTTCTCTACCAAAAATCAATCTTTTGGTCCTGCTGCCATACGCTCTAATTTTTCCTGTTTATATTCTTCGTAACGTCCTTCTTCGATTGCTCCGCGAATTTCTTCCATCATTGTATTATAGAAGTACAGATTGTGAAGCACACAAAGTCTCATTCCAAGCATTTCTTTTGCTTTTAAAAGATGACGGATATAGGCTCTGCTGTAGCTTCTGCAGGCCGGACACTGGCATCCTTCTTCAATCGGACGGCTGTCCAGTTCATATTTTGCATTGAATAAATTCAGTTTCCCAAAGTTGGTATACACGTGTCCGTGTCGTCCGTTTCTGCTTGGATAAACACAGTCAAAGAAATCCACACCTCTTGAAACTGCCTCTAAAATATTTGCCGGGGTTCCTACTCCCATCAGATAAGTTGGTTTATTCTCCGGAAGATATGGTACTACACTATCTAAAATTCGGTACATCTCTTCATGGCTTTCTCCTACCGCAAGACCACCAACTGCATAACCATCCAAATCCATTTTAGAAATTTCTTTTGCGTGTGCGATACGGATATCATCATAGATTGCTCCCTGATTGATACCAAACAACAACTGATGCGGATTCACCGTATCTTCTAAAGAATTTAAGCGGTTCATCTCAGCTTTACATCTTGCAAGCCATCTTGTTGTACGGTCTACAGAATTTTGAACATACTCTCTGTCTGCCACACTTGACGGACATTCATCAAATGCCATTGCGATCGTAGAACCTAAATTCGACTGAATCTGCATACTCTCTTCCGGTCCCATAAAGATTTTTCTTCCATCAACATGAGAATTAAAATAAACGCCTTCTTCTTTAATTTTTCTTAATTTTGCCAGCGAAAACACCTGAAATCCACCTGAATCTGTAAGAATCGGACGATCCCAGTTCATAAACTTATGAAGTCCGCCTAATTTTTTAATAACCTGATCTCCCGGACGGACATGAAGATGATACGTATTCGACAACTCCACCTGTGTTTTTATTTCATGCAAATCAGTTGTTGAAACTGCACCTTTAATTGCAGCTACCGTACCTACATTCATAAACACCGGTGTTTCAATGCTTCCATGCACCGTTTCCATGTGAGCACGTTTTGCCATCCCATCTTTTTTTAAAATTTTATACATAAAAACTTCCTCTCTCTAATTGAAAAATTTCCTGTATTTTTGGTCCTGTACTCTATTATTTTCTTCAAACCTGTCTCTAAATACAACAATAGATACGGAGATATTCTATCATAAGTCAGACAAATTTCCAATTGTTTTTTTATCTATCTTGTCGTATAATGTACTTTGATTTGTAACCGGTCTGAATTTTTTTGGATTTGTTACGATATTTTTTTCTTTTTTTTATAATAAATAGGAAATAACTCATTAACGGCGGCTTTTTGCCGTCCCATTTTTTTACATTGGTATTTACTCAAATTAAGGAGGTTTCTTTATGCCAACATTACAAGATACCAAACCGTTCGTCTATCCACTTGGAATCGACATCGGTTCTACAACTGTAAAAATTGCCATTTTGGGTCAGGAAAATGAACTGCTCTTCTCTGATTATGAACGTCATTTTGCAGATATTCAAAATACACTGGCCTCTCTTTTAGATAAAGCCTATCAGAAACTGGGTGCAATTTCTGTCCATCCGGTTATTACCGGTTCCGGAGGACTTACCCTTGCCAATCACTTAGAAGTTCCATTTGTACAGGAAGTTATCGCAGTTTCTACTTCCCTTCAGGAACGTGCTCCGCTTACCGACGTTGCAATCGAACTTGGTGGGGAAGATGCAAAAATTATTTATTTTGAAGGCGGAAATGTGGAACAGCGTATGAACGGAATCTGTGCCGGTGGTACCGGTTCTTTCATCGACCAGATGGCATCGCTTCTTCAAACGGATGCTCCTGGCTTAAATGAATATGCAAAACATTACAAAGCACTTTATCCGATTGCAGCCCGTTGCGGTGTATTTGCCAAGACTGATATTCAGCCGTTAATCAATGAAGGAGCCACAAAAGAAGACCTGTCCGCTTCTATCTTTCAGGCAGTTGTCAATCAGACCATCAGTGGTCTTGCCTGTGGAAAACCAATTCGTGGACATGTTGCCTTCCTTGGAGGTCCGCTTCACTTTCTTTCTGAATTAAAAGAAGCCTTTATCCGTACCTTAAAACTTGATGAAGAACATACCATTGTTCCGGAAAATTCCCACTTATTTGCCGCTATCGGTTCTGCTTTAAACGCCAAAGAAGATGCATCCGATGTTTCTATTACCGAGATGAGAGACCGTCTTTCTGCCAACATTAAAATGGAATTTGAAGTCAATCGTATGGAACCGCTTTTTGCTTCAAAAGAAGACTATGATGCATTTAACACGCGTCAGAGTCAGTATACCGTAAAAACAGGAGACTTAGCCTCTTATAAAGGAAACTGTTTCCTTGGAATTGATGCCGGTTCTACTACAACCAAAGCAGCCCTTGTCGGTGAAGATGGTTCTTTACTGTTCTCTTTTTACAGCAATAACAACGGAAATCCGCTTGCTACAAGTATCCGCGCCATTCAGCAGATTTATAAAGAACTGCCACAGGGTGCAAAAATTGCTTATTCCTGTTCTACCGGATATGGCGAAGCTTTAATCAAAGCTGCCTTAATGTTAGATGAAGGTGAAGTGGAAACCGTTTCTCATTACTATGCAGCTGCCTTCTTTGACCCGGAAGTAGACTGTATCTTAGACATCGGTGGTCAGGATATGAAATGTATCAAAATCAAGAATCAGACCGTTGACAGTGTACAGCTTAATGAAGCCTGCTCCTCCGGCTGTGGTTCTTTCATCGAAACTTTTGCAAATTCCTTAAATTACAGTGTACAGGATTTCGCCAAAGCTGCATTATTTGCGAAAAACCCGATTGACCTCGGTACAAGATGTACCGTATTTATGAACTCAAAAGTAAAACAGGCTCAAAAAGAAGGTGCAGAAGTTTCCGATATCTCTGCCGGTCTTGCCTATTCCGTTATCAAAAATGCCCTGTACAAAGTAATCAAAGTTTCCGATGCTTCTGAACTTGGACGTCACATCGTCGTACAGGGTGGTACTTTTTATAACGACGCAGTCCTTAGAAGTTTTGAAAAAATTGCCAACTGTGAAGCCATCCGTCCGGACATTGCCGGTATCATGGGAGCGTTCGGTGCTGCCTTGATTGCAAGAGAACGTTATAGTGCCGGTACTGAAACGACCATGTTATCCATTGATAAAATCAATGAATTAAAATACACAACCACAATGGCAAACTGTAAAGGCTGTACCAATAACTGCCGTCTGACTATCAATAAATTCTCAGGAGGTCGTCAGTTTATCTCAGGAAACCGTTGTGAACGTGGGATTGGAAAAGAGAAAAATAAAGAAAGAATCCCAAATCTTTATGAATACAAATACAAAAAGCTCTTTTCTTATGAACCGCTTACCGAAGATAAGGCAGTCAGAGGAAAAGTCGGAATTCCTCGTGTTTTAAATATGTTTGAAAACTATCCATTCTGGTATACCTTCTTTACACAATTAAAGTATCAGGTTGTCCTTTCTCCAACCTCTACCAGAAAGATTTACGAGCTTGGAATTGAATCCATCCCAAGTGAATCGGAATGTTATCCTGCAAAGCTGGCACATGGACATGTTTCCTGGCTGATTAAACAAAACGTCAATTACATCTTCTATCCTTGCGTTCCTTATGAACGTACGGAATTTGAAGATTCCATTAATCATTATAACTGTCCAATTGTTACTTCTTACGCCGAAAATATTAAAAATAATATTGATGAACTGGACAATCCAAATATTCGTTTTCATAATCCATTTCTTGCCTTAACCAATGAGGAAACCGTAACGAAACGCCTTATCGAAGAATTTTCGGATATTCCGGCTTCAGAAGTGCAAAATGCAGCTCACCTTGCATGGGTTGAAATGGCACACTGTCGGGAAGACATCCGCAGAAAAGGGGAAGAAACTTTAGATTATCTGGAAAAAACCGGTCGTCGTGGAATTGTACTCGCCGGACGTCCGTACCATATTGACCCTGAAATCCATCATGGTATTCCGGATTTGATTAACACTTACGGAATTGCGGTTTTGACAGAAGATTCGATTTCTCATTTAGCACCGATTGAACGTCCGCTTCGTGTCAATGACCAGTGGATGTATCACACCCGTCTTTATGCTGCTGCAAACTTTGTAAAAGAAAAAGACAATCTGGATTTAATTCAGCTGAACTCTTTTGGATGTGGACTCGACGCAGTTACAACCGATGAAGTCAATGAAATTCTTTCAAACAGTGGAAAAACTTATACCTGCTTAAAAATTGATGAGGTCAATAACTTAGGTGCTGCCAGAATCCGTATTCGTTCCTTAATCGCAGCCCTGCGCATTAAAGAAAAACAAAACGCTACCCGCAAAATTGTACCATCCTCCATCAAGAAAGTTCCATTTACTCAGGAAATGAGAAAAGATTATACGATTCTGTGTCCTCAGATGTCACCGATTCATTTTTCTATCCTGGAATCTGCTTTTAACTCCTGTGGCTATCATTTAGAGGTACTTCCAAATGATAACAAAGAAGCTGTTGATGTTGGCTTAAAATATGTAAATAACGATGCCTGCTATCCATCCTTAATGGTAGTCGGTCAGATTATGCAGGCTCTGCTTTCCGGAAAATATGATGTACATAAAGTGGCAATTATCATGTCACAGACCGGTGGCGGATGTCGTGCTTCCAACTATATTGGATTTATCCGCCGTGCTTTAAAGAAAGCAGATTTAGGATTTATTCCGGTTATCTCTATTAACTTAAGCGGACTCGAAGCCAATCCCGGATTTAAGATTACACCAAAACTTGCAACCCGTCTCGCTTACGGTGCAGTATTTGGTGATGTCCTCATGAAATGTCTTTACCGGATGCGTCCTTATGAATCCGTAAAGGGTTCTGCAAATGCCCTGCACCGCAAATGGGAACGCCGTTGTATGGAATTTGTTTCCGGAAAACATGCAGGTTTCGCACAATTTAACCGTATCTGCCGCCAGATGATACGAGAATTTGACACCCTGCCAATCACAAACGAAAAGAAACCACGTGTTGGCATCGTCGGAGAAATCCTTGTCAAATTCCTTCCGGCTGCAAACAACTATCTGGCAGAACTGCTTGAAAAAGAAGGTGCAGAGGCCGTATGCCCGGATTTACTGGACTTCATGAACTACTGCTTCTATAACCAGAATTTTAAAGCAGAAAAACTTGGATTTAAAAAATCCACTGCAAATGCAGCAAACCTTGGAATCAAAGCTCTTGAATTTATCCGCGGTACTGCCAATAAAGAATTTGAAAAGAGCCGTCACTTTACACCATCTGCCAAAATCGAAGATTTGGCAAAAATGGCTGCACCAATTGTTTCTATGGGAAATCAAACCGGTGAAGGCTGGTTCTTAACCGGAGAAATGATGGAGCTGATTCACTCCGATGCTCCAAATATTGTCTGCATCCAGCCATTTGCCTGCCTGCCAAACCATATCGTAGGAAAAGGTGTTATTAAAGCCATCCGAAAAGAATATCCAAAGGCAAACATCGTGGCAATCGACTATGATCCAGGTGCAAGTGAAGTAAACCAATTAAATCGAATTAAATTAATGCTCTCTACTGCATTTAAACGACTTGATGAAACAAATAGCTAATTCTTAGCCGAACTAAAAAAGACCGTCTCATCCGAAATTGAATGGATGAAATGGTCTTTTTGGTTTATTTTAAAATCTTTAATTTCTGTGCAGCCTGTGCCAGTCTTGTTCCTCCCGGAAGTGCTGCCAAATCTTCTTTTTTCGGTTTTGCAACCACTAAATATCCCACAAAATAAACAACGATCGCAAGTGCAATCGATGGAATTAGAGAAATAAAATTCGAACCAATCACTACGTACACCAGTTTATATACAACAACTGCAACGATTCCCATTGGAATCGATGCTAAGATTGGAACAAAATAGGCAGATCTCCACGGATTTTTATATCCTAAGTATTTCTTTAATGCACGATCATTTAAGACACACATAACCAGTGCATATACCACCATCGCAAGTACGACTGCATAGATTCCCATATTGGTAAATACTAACACCAGAGCAAGGAAAACAATATCGACTCCCAGCGAAATTGCTGCATTAATCATAGGAATATTGGCTTTTCCGATTGCCTGAAGCACACCATTTGAAATATTTGAAGTACTGTTTAAGATAACCGTAATAACGCCAATCACCATCAGCTGTCCTGCAACCCCCTCTGTGGATGGGAAAATCAGGCGTGTAACCGGCTGTGCAAGCACGGCAAGTCCCACAGACGCCGGAATCGAAATCAGCATCGCAATCCATGTTGCCTGGTCAATCTTTCTTTTTGTTTCTTCTAAATCACCAATCGCATACTGTGCAGATACTTCAGGCATCATGGAAGTCGGTGCGGTACTTGCAAGAGTCAGCGGAATATTAATCAATGTCATAAAGAAGCCATACTCTGCATAATTCTGTTTTACCAGACTGTTTGGAACACCTTTCCAGCCAAGAATCGAAGTATACATCACTCCATTAATATAACCGTTTACATTATAAATAAATGCGCTTAAGATAATCGGAGCTGCAATCAGCAAAATTATTTTCATAATGGAGCGATAGCTTTCATTTACCGATACTCTGTCATTTTTTATTTTCTTTGCAATCGTCTTATGATTCACTCTATAGACAAAAAGCATAAATAAAAAGGCGGTGCAGACGCCGGCTCCTGTTCCCATTGTAGCACCTGCTGCACTCCATCTTTGCAGAGTATCTTCTCCTGCATTAGCAAAGTGGCGCACCATAAATCCAGAAGCTAAAAGAGCTACTGTCGCCACTGCAATCTGCTCTAAAATCTGTGAAATCGAAGTTGGAAGCATATTTCGATATGCCTGGAAATATCCACGAAACACACCTAAGATACCAGATACAAAAATCGTTGGTGCTAACATCTGAAGCGCCAGTCTCGCATTTGCCATATTATCCGGTACTAAAATAGACGCACCGAAAATACAAACAAGTGCTGCAATTCCACCTGCTATTACAGCATATAAGAGTGCTCCTTTAAAAACTCTCTGAGCATCCCTGTAACGTTTAAATGCAATTCTCTCTGACATGATTTTCGATACTGCCTGCGGAATACTAAAGGAAGCAATCATCAACAAAATAAAATACGCATTCTGTGCAAACTGAAAACAGGCAAAACTTTCTCGTCCAATTAACGTAGTCAGCGGACTCTTATAAAGCATACCTATAATTTTGGAAATCAAAGCAGCAACCATCAGAAACGTTGCATTTTTTACCAGGGTATTATTATTTTCTTTTTTACTCATCTTTCTTGTGTCCTCTATCTGTTTTCTATCTATTTTCTATCTGCCAGTCAATCGGTTCAATTCCATGCTGAATTAAAAATTCATTTGTCTGACTGAAATGATGACATCCAAAAAATCCTCTGTATGCAGATAATGGACTTGGATGAGGAGCTTCTAAAATCAAGTGTTTTGGATTATTCAACATACTTTTTTTCATCTGCGCCGGACGTCCCCAAAGTAAAAACACCATCGGGCGGTCTATCTTATTTAAAATACGAATTGCTGCATCCGTAAATTCTTCCCAGCCGATTCCCTTATGAGAATTTGCCTGATGCGCACGAACCGTAAGCACGGTATTGAGCATTAACACTCCCTGCTTCGCCCATTTCTCCAGATATCCATTATTCGGAATATAACATCCACAATCATCATGCAGCTCCTGATAGATATTTACCAATGATGGTGGAACTTCTACCTCCGGTTTTACGGAAAAACATAATCCATGTGCCTGTCCGTCATTATGATATGGATCCTGCCCTAAAATAACAACTTTTACTCTATCAAGCGGAGTAAAATGAAATGCATTAAAAATATCATCCGGTGCGGGAAAAACCTTATATGTTTTATATTCCTGTCCTATTGTTGTAAATAACTTTCGATAGTATTCTTTTCCAAATTCCGGCTTTAAAGCCTCATACCACTGCCCCTGTAATGGCGGCATAGTCATTCCTCCTTTGCATATTTTCTTATATTTATTACCAAAGCCAAACATCTTATTGTATCTAAAGTATATTGAAGTACAAATAGCGTTTGCTCTTTTTATTCTGGCATCATTCAGTTTAGCAGAATCAGTATTAAAAAGCAAGAAGCGGACAGATTGTTGTTCTGCCCGATTCTTAATTCTCATCCAACCACACTTTTACATTGTCTGATTTCCTTTTTTAATTTTCTCTATTCTGTGACTGCAAGTAAAGCAGACATTTGCGCACTTGAAGTGGAGGAACGCTTATCTGCAGTAAAGCGGACATTCGCAATCCGCTTCGCTACTTGCTCATGAACGCAGTCGCTTCGCGATCTGTCAGTGGGAGCTTTCAACTCCCACTGACAGAAGCATCCCCCTCACCCGCCGCTTAGTGCCCCGCGCACTTGAAGCGGGGGAATGCTTATCTGCATTCAAGTTCAAACCAGAATTCTACCCCATTTTCATAATTTTTCACACCAAATTTCTGGTTCATACTTTCCATAATCGCTTTTACAATAGATAAGCCAATTCCACTGCCACCATATTCTCTTGTTCTCGCCTTATCAACTTTATAGAACTTAATCCAGATTTTATCAATGTCTTCCTCCGGAATTGGTTTTCCGGTATTAAATACAGACAGTCGGATATGTCCTTCTCTCCTTTGCATTTTAATCTCAATTTTCCGCTCTCCATCGATATGATTAATTGCATTGGAGACATAATTTGTCACAACTTCTTCGATTTTAAATTCATCTCCCCATACATAAACCGAAGTATCCTGAACAAACAAAATCTGTGCATCTTTCTGGTCTGCAAGAAGCTGTGCGGAATTTACCACACCACGTACCAATTCGGTCAAATCAAAACATTCCATTGAAATCTGGTCGTTTCCAAACTCTAATTGATTTAAAGTAAGAAGTTTCTTTACCATATTGTTCATTTTTGCAGCTTCATCAATAATGACTTCACAATAAAAATCCCTGCTTTCTGCTTCATCATTGATACATTCTTTTAAGCCTTCTGCATATCCCTGAATTAAAGCAATCGGCGTCTTTAACTCATGCGATACATTTGAAAGAAATTCTTTTCTCATATCATCAATCCGCTCTTTTTTTTCAATGTCTTTTTGCAGTTCATTATTTGCAGTTTTCAGTTCTGAAATCGTCTGTTCCAGTTCTTTTGACATTTTATTAAAATTCTGTCCCAAAACACCGATTTCGTCTTCTCCACCACTTTCATATTTTGCATTGAAATCAAGATTACTCATCCGAATGGAAATATCTGTCAGCTCTTCAAGCGGTTTTGTCAGACGTTGGCTTAAAAACCAGATAGCAAGAATACTAATTGCCACAACAATCATACCTGTATAAAGATAAAACATATTGGAAATCTGGATACTGTCACTAATTCCCGCCATCGGCAGGCGAATCAAAAACACATTATTATTGTCAAGCATTCCCCACATATCAAGATAATCCATATCCATGTCACGATTCACTTCCAGCGTGTAATTATCTGTTTCTTCTAAAGTCGAACTTTTTGCAGGTGCAACTCCCGTAATGTATCCAAATAAACTCGCATATAAACGGTTTGCATTTCTGCTGTCGTAATCCAGAATTTCCGAATGATTCGTATCTAAGATAACCCATGAGATATTTTTTTCAATGCAGATACTTTTTAAGCTCTGCACTTTATCACTGGTCAGACTGTCATATTGATTTAACTTTTCATAGACATCCTGAATGGCATCCGTCTTTTTTGCTACATAATACCGTTCTAAAAGAAAGCTGTTTGAGAGAGCTATCAGCACAAATGCAATTACAACAATCCCTACAAATGCAACAATCAGACGGGCTTTAATTGATTTTTTAATTCCTAAACCTCGAACTTGTATCCCATTCCCCATATTGTTTTAATATACTCTCCTTTCTCTCCCATTTTACTACGCAGTTTTTTTACATGCGTATCGATGGTTCTTGCATCTCCAAAATAATCATAATTCCATACCGAATTTAAAATTTTTTCTCTGGAAAGTGCAATTCCCTGATTTTCCAAAAAATAAGTCAAAAGTTCAAACTCTTTATAACTCAATTCCATTGGTTTTCCATCAATCATCGCAATATGAGCCGATTTATTGACTTCAATTCCACCTGCTTCCAATACATCGGTCGCTCCGACATTGGTTCTTCTTAAAATTGCCTCCACACGTGCTACCAGAATCTTCGGGCTAAACGGTTTTGAAATGTATTCGTCTACTCCAAGCTCAAATCCAAGCAGTTCATCCCTTTCATCCCCTCTTGCAGTCAACATGATAATCGGAACTTTGGATTCTTTACGAATCTCTCTGCAGACCCCCCATCCATCCAGCTTTGGCATCATCACATCTAATATCAATAAAGAAATATCTTTTGTTTTATAAAAAATATCCAGGGCTTCCTCTCCATCTCCAGCCTCTAATACTTCAAAATTCTGTTTTACCAAAAAGTCACGAACCAGCTTTCTCATTCTGCTTTCATCATCTACTACTAAAATTTTGCCTTTATCCATAATTACTCCTCTTTCCTGCCGTTTTTGTGCAAGCACAAACGCAATTATACTTTTAACACTTACTTCATTATAACAGCTATCTATGATATTTTTGTGAATTTTTTCTTTCTTGTTTAAAAACTTAAGAACCATTTTGTTTTATAGGCTGAGAAACAAAAAAGGAATGAAAAAAGCATCTTTGACACTTCTTCATTCCTTTTTAAATTCGACTTCTTCTAGTCAGATGGACCTGGCGGGAATCGAACCCGCGTCCGAAAGTCTATCCCTTGCGGCATCTCCCATCACAGTTGTTCTTTTGACATTCCCTCCTGCAACCGCCGAGCAACAGGCTGCTGCATTTAGTAGCTTCATAAATTCTTCTACTTTCTCAAAGCTTTGAAAGCAAAGTGCCCTGCAAGTTCGATGCCAGATTCTTAAGCAGCAGGTGACTTAAGGCTGACAAGCTGCACTTAGGCAGCTAACGCTAAATTATTATCTGCGTTTATATTTAGTTTCCAGGTTGGTACGCAGTCCCGGAGTCTGCGGATGGCTTCCTCAACTTCAAAACCCCCGTCGAAACCAGTACAAGCCCGTTACTGGTCTTTCTATCCGAAAGTATTGATACAAAGTATACAATACCTGTTTTTACAGCCTTTGTCAAGTTTTTTTTCATTTTCTATTTTTATTTTAATTTTTTAGATTATTTACAGTTTTTTCAAATTTTAACCACAGTTTCTTCACATCTTTGGTTTATATTAGAATCAACAAAGAAAAACAAAACCACCTTAACAACGACTGTTACTATTAACTTTTTAGTTTTTTTCATAAACGCAGGGTGAACCGAAACAGCTCACCCTGCCCTCCTTTCTGAATTTATCGAAGAATCCCTCAAACGAGATTCTTTTTTATTTTTCATTCTTTTTATTTTTATCTAATTGATTTTCTTTTTGAGTTTATCTACAATCTCCTTCATGCACCCCTCTTCAAACGGAGAGCGGATTCCTGCTGCTTTTAACAGATTTTCAAAATAATCAGATGCAGACAGACGACATAATTTTAAATAGCTCTGCCATGCTTCTTTATAATCTTCATCCATTTTATTTTTATATTCAAATGCGCAAAGCTGTGCAATCACATAATCGATATAGTAAAATGGATAACTGTAAATATGATGCTGTCTCTGCCAATAGCATCCTTTTGCATAAAATGCAAGCGCTCCATAATCCTGATGTGGCTTATAAATCTGTTCTAATTCTTTCCACACTGCTTTTCGTTCATCTGGAGTTAATTCCGGATTGTCATAAATACGATGCTGAAATTCATCTACCATACAGCCATAAGGGATAAATAATGCAGCATCTTCTAAGTGCATTTCTTTGTAGTCATCCGCAGTTTTCCCTTCAAAAAACAGCCCATACCAAGGCTCAGTAAAAAATTCCATCGACATCGAATGGATCTCTGCGGTTTCCATTCCGATATCTGCATGCTCCCGAATTGGGTCTTTTGCAGAAAGATATCCCTGAAAGGCATGTCCACATTCATGTGTGATAACATCCACATCTCCACTTGTTCCGTTAAAGTTTGCAAACACAAACGGGGCATGATAATCTGGCAGATAAGTCATATAGCCACCAACTGCCTTCGATTTTCTTCCAAAAACATCCAACAGCTGATTTTCCATCATAAAATCAAAAAATTCTTTTGTTTCCTCTGAAAGTTCACAATACATTTTTTGTCCCTGTGCCAGTATCTCCTCCGGACTGCCTGACGGCTGTGGATTTCCTTCCGGTCCATAAACCTGTTCATCTGAAAAATACAAGTGCTCCAAATTCAGACGTCTTTTTCTTTTTTCATACAGGCTTTCTGAAAATGGAACCCAGTATTCTTTCACCTGTCTGCGCAGAGCTTCTACCTGCTCCTGTCCATAACTGTTTCTTTGCATCCGTCGATAAGCCAGCTCCGTATAGGTATCAAATCCAAGAAGTTTTGCCTGCTCGGTACGATTTTTTACCAGCTTATCATAGATTTCATCCAATTTATCTGCAATACTTAAGTAAAACTCGTTCTGTTTTTCGCATGCCTCTCTTCGCACTTTCGGGTCTTTGCTTTTTAAGTACGGACCCAGCAGAGAAAGATTTAAAATTTCTCCATTCCATTCAATTTTGGCACTCGCAAGCAGTTTCTCATATTCAGTTGTCAGTGCGTTTTCTTCCTGCATCAGGGGAATAACTGTTTCATTGACCGATTCAAATGCCAGTTCCATATTTTTAAATGCAACCGGACCAATCTTTTTTTCCAGTTCCTTACGATAAGGAGAATGATACAGCTGTTTTTGATATTCGATTAAGAGATTGCTGTACTCCGGCACTTTTTCATCATAATATGCCTGTTCTTTTTCATAAAATTCGTCTGTTGTATCTAAGGTATGACGGATTGATGCCAGCGTAATCTGCGTTGATACCTTATCGGTTAATTTATAATACTTTTTATGAACTTCAAACTGTGCTTCTGCATCTTCTGCCTGTTTAAACTCTTCCATCAAAGCATTTAATTCTTTTTTTGCCTCAGCAAAATCAATTCTCTGATATGGCATGTCACAAAACTTCATGTTCGTCCTCCATTTCATGTACTCTCAGAACTTTTTAAATAAATTCTTTAGTATAAATTCTTTACTTTAAATTCTCTTTCCGCTTCTCTTCTCTGATCATTCTTTGCAATGGTCTGACGTTTATCATATAACTTTTTACCTTTTGCAATTCCAATCTCTACTTTTACCAGACTTCCTTTAAAATAAACTTTTAATGGAACTAAGGTAAATCCTTTTTCTGCAATTTTTGCTGCAATTTTTCTTATTTCATACTGATGAAGCAAAAGCTTTCTTGTACGAAGCGGGTCTTTATTAAATATGTTTCCCTTCTCATAAGGGCTGATATGCATCCCATATACAAATACTTCACCATGTTCAATCTGAACAAAAGATTCTTTGATACTGCATTTTCCCATACGCATGGATTTTACCTCTGTTCCTGCAAGCTCAATTCCTGCTTCATAGGTATCTTCAATAAAATAATCGTGATACGCCTTTTTATTATTTGCAATCAGACAACTCCCTGATTCTTTTGCCATTTTTCTTTCCTTCTTTCTACTCTTTTTATTCTTCGTCCAGATAAGAAAAAACTGCTGTTTTCTCTTTTGCAGGGAGAAAATCTACCGTTCTTGTTGCAAGGTCTGCTTTTGACACCTTAACCCTGATTTTCTGTCCCATTTTATAGACCTTTCCTGTATCCTCTCCTGTCAAAGTATAATGTTCTCTGTCATATTCATAATAATCATCCGTAAGCAGATTAACATGCACCAGTCCTTCTATCGTATTTGACAATTCCACATAAAATCCCCATTCTGTCACACCGGAAATAATTCCTTCAAACTCTTCTCCAATATGTGCCATCATATATTCTGCTTTCTTCATTTTGACAGTTTCACGTTCTACTTCTTCTGCTCTTCTCTCAAGCATACTGGAACGACTTGCCACGTCCGGAAGAATTTCCTTATAATGCTGTTTTTTCTCCTTTGTCATCCGGCTTCTTAAATTTTCTTTAATAATTCTATGAATCTGTAAATCCGGATATCTTCGGATTGGAGAAGTAAAGTGGCAGTAATATCTTGCTGCAAGTCCAAAGTGCCCAATACAGTCTGTCGTGTATTTCGCCTGTTTCATTGAACGCAGTAACAATCTCGCAAAAAATGGTTCACATTCGAGTCCCTCTATTTCTTTTAATACCTGCTGAATTTCTTTTGGGCTTACGTTCTCTTTTGCTTTCTTTACTTTAATTTTTCCGGCACGAATCATGGAAAATACACTCTCAATTTTTTCTGAATCCGGTTCTTCATGCGTACGATAAACAAACGGAATTTCATTAAAATAATATTCCTCTGCCACTGTTTCATTCGCAAGCAACATAAAATCCTCAATCAAATCCGTTGCTGAATTATGTTCATACTCATAAATATCGACAGGTTTTCCATTTTCATCCAAAATCACTTTACTTTCCGGAAAGTCGAAATCAATTGCACCTCTTTTTTTGCGGTTTTTACGAACAATTTCGGATAACTCTTTCATTAAAAAGAACATTGGAACTAATTCCTGATACTTCTTTGTTACTGCTTCGTCTGCATGCGTCAGAATTTTATTGACATTTGTATAGGTCATTCTCTCGGTTACATGAATGACCGTCTCTGCAATTTTATGTCCTACCACATTTCCCTTTTTGTCAATATCCATCAGACAGCTTAAAGCCAGTCTGTCTTCACCGGCATTTAAAGAACAAATTCCATTGGAAAGTTTCTTTGGAAGCATTGGAATTACACGGTCTACCAGATACACACTCGTTCCCCTTTTTAAAGCTTCACGGTCAAGTGCGCTATTATACTGCACATAATTACTGACATCCGCAATATGAACACCAAGACGATAGAATTCTCCTTCTTTTGTCAAAGATACCGCATCGTCCAGATCCTTTGCATCTTCTCCGTCGATTGTCACCATGGTCCAGTCACGTAAATCCATTCTTCCAAAAAAGTCACCTTCATTTAATTCCGTTTTAATTTTTTCTGCCTGGTTCATAACTTTTTCCGGAAATTCCATCGGAAGTTCATAACTTTTTGCAACAGATAGGACATCTACCCCTTTTTCACCTTCATGTCCCAAAATTTCGATGATTTTTCCCTCTGGATTTCGTTTGCTGCTTCCATATTTTTTTATCTGCGCAATTGCTTTGTCACCAGTTACCGCATTTTTCATACATTCAATCGGAATAAAAATATCTTTTGTAATTTTACGGTTGTCCGGAATTAAAAATCCAAAGCTGTCACTTTTTTCGACTGTTCCAACTACACTTGTCACAGTATGCTCCAGAATTTTTACAACTTTTCCCTCTCGTCTGTGACCTTCCCGTTCTTCTTTTACAATCTGTATCTGAACGAGGTCTTTATAAAATGCACCACAGGTATTTTCTTCCGGAATATAGATATCCGTTTCCTCATCTTCTATCTCAACAAAACCAAACCCTTTGGGATTACTGATAAATGTTCCTGTCAGATACGCTTCTTCTCGTTTATTTTTTCCTCGCTTTTCTTTTTTCTCTCTCTTTTCTTCTATTCGCTCTTTTTTACCCGATTTCTTTGCATCTTTTCTCTTTTCTTCTCTTACAGCTTCATAACGCCCCCGTTTATTAACCGTAATTTTTCCTTCTTCTAATAAAGCATCCAGCGTTTTATGAAGTTCTTCCCGCTTTCCTGCCGGTATCTGAAGTAAAACTGCCATATCTTTTGCCCTCATCGGGGTATATTCTTTACAGCACATTACATCATAAAGCATTTTTTTTCTTTTCTTCAAATTATAATTTTTCTTCAAAATTCGCTCCTCTCTTGCTTCTCCGCCTGCATCGGTTTACTAAGCAACACTTTCCCATTCACCGCAGTACGAACCCCGCAGAACTTTTTTTATTTCATAGGACACAATTTCTTATTAAGATAAAAATATGACACCCCTGCATGACTGCAAGAGTGTCATTTTTAAAAGTTCAGATTCAAAACTAAAGCTAATACAAAAAACAGAATTCCCATAATTTTGGTTGCTTTTACAAGAGCGCCTTCCATAGAACGTCCCTTATTTCTTCCCCAATAGGTATCTGCCATGCCTGCAATTGTTCCAAGGCCCTGAGATTTGCCTTCCTGCATCAGAATAATCACAGTCAATCCTATACAATCAATAACGAATAAAACCGTTAAAACTATTCTCAAAATCTCCATGCGTACACCTCCTAATCGCTAAACATATTCAGTTTAACATAGTATTTCGGAGATTTCAACTCTTTTTTAGGGATTCCCCCGCAAATGGATTTCGGTATCTGGCTTCTTGTTTCAATTCATCTTCGATTTGCAGTAATCGGTTATATTTTGCTGTTCGTTCTGCTCTGCAGGGTGCTCCGGCTTTAATCTGTCCTGCACTGCAGGCAACTGCCAAATCTGCAATAAATGTATCTTCACTTTCACCAGAACGATGAGAAATCACGGCACGATACCCAGCTTTTTGCGCAGTCTGAACTGCATCCATTGCTTCAGTTAACGTTCCTATCTGATTTACTTTAATCAAGATTGCATTTGCAGAATTTAATTCAATTCCCTTTTTTAAACGTTCCGAATTTGTTACAAATAAATCATCACCGACAAGCTGAATATTCTTTCCAAGTTCATCCGTTAACATCTTCCAGCCCTGCCAGTCCTCTTCATCCAAAGCATCTTCAATTGATACAATTGGAAATTCTTTCGTTAATTCTTTATAATAAGCGGTCATCTCATCTGTTGTCCGATAGATTTCTTTTTGCATCGCCTTAGATTCTCCGGGAAAATAATACTGTTTTCGCTTCGAATCATACAATTCACTCGCTGCTGCATCCATTGCATAACAGATATCTTTCCCAATCTGATACCCACTTTGTTCAACAGACTCGTTTAAAATCAAAAAGATATCCTTTGCATTCGCCAGATTCGGTGCAAATCCACCTTCATCTCCAACTCCGGTTGATAATCCTCTTACTTTTAGTTGTTGTTTTAATTTCTGATACACTTCTGCACACATACGAAGTCCCTCTTTGAAAGTTTCAGCTCCGGTCGGCATAATCATAAATTCCTGAAAGTCTACCGTATTATCCGCATGTCTTCCTCCATTTAATACATTCATCATCGGTACTGGCATCTGTGTCGTATAAGTTCCGCCAAGATACTGATAAAGCGGCAATTTCATTGCTTTTGCTGCTGCTTTCGCCACAGCAAGGGAAATTCCTAAAAGTGCATTTGCACCCATATTGGATTTATTTTCTGTTGCATCTGCTTCTTTTAGAATCCTATCGATTCTGCATTGATTCAATGCATTCTCACCTAAGATTTCTTCTGCCAGCACCCTATTGATATGATTAACCGCTTTTTGTACTCCAAGACCCCAATAACGATTTTCTTTATCACGCAGTTCAACCGCTTCAAATTTTCCCGTCGATGCTCCGGACGGAACAATCGCTCTGCCTGTGATACCATCTCTTCCTATGATTCCTTCTCCCACCGTGATTTCCGTCTCAACGGTCGGATTTCCTCTGGAGTCCAAAACTTCTCGTGCATATACTCTTCGTATTGGCAAGTATCGATTCATTTGAATACCTCCTGTGTCTTTACATTCCTTCACAATTAGTATTCTCTTGATTTCCTGAAACTATGCTAATTTAAGTCAAAGTCAAATTTCCAGTGCAGTATAAGTCAAGCGGATATTCGCAATCCGCTTTCGCTACTTGCTCATAACCAAATAGCTGCTACGCAGCTTATCAGAAGGGGCTTGCCCCCTCCTGATACAAGCAAGTCCCCACCCCTGCTTATTGCTTTTTGCAATTGAAGCAGGGGACTTCCTTGATTTGGTTAAATAATTTTCTTATATGCAAGCTTGAAGCAAGGGAATGCTTATCTATGTTCCATGTATGAATTAAGACAGCTGATTCTGATTTGCCAGTACCTGCCATACTGCGGAAGGTGTTGTCACATCATTTGAAGTTAAGTCAGTTGTCTGAATTGCATATGCCTGCACATTGATTTCAGTTTCCGATTCTTCCAATCCTGTTCCATCTGCAAATTGTTGTCCCTCAATTACATTTAAAAATGTAATTTTATCAAAAAGAGCAGATGTGGATACGTTCTTTGCAAGTGCACTACAGGATGCATTACTTCCATAAGCATAAATATATTCAAATGCAGTTGTCTTTCCATTTTCTGTTACTGCTTTTGCATCCCCTAACTGAATCCATCCTTTGTTAATCTCCCAGGAATATAACTGCTTTAATGCTTTTTCATTTTTTGTTCCATCTTCATTTGCAGTAACTAATTCCGCTGCCGGCACAGTCACTTTCATAAATACAAACGCATCATTAATCCCAGTATTTGTAATGGTTGGGTCTTTTACCAATTCTTTTCCCGGAACAATATTTTCTTTCTCTTTATCTGGAACTTTATCCCAGTTTGGCTCTGTCAGCGAAATGTCTACTTTACCGATTGTAATATGATTTTTTGCCTGCTCGCTGTCTGTAAAGTACGCCATTGCACTTCCTGTTACCATAACCAGTGTTAATGCACCTAAAATTCCTGCTGTCATTTTTTTACTTTTTCTCATAATCTGTTCTCCTTTTTAGATATTATAAATTTTTTAATTTGTAATTTTAGTGATTTTAAAATTTGACTTGTATTTCTTTGAATTTCTTTTGATTTGTTTTTTAGATTTGTTTTTCAGATTCGTCTTTTGAATTGATTTTGAATTACAAATAGACTAAACAGTATCAAACTGCCGATGAGAAGTGAAACCGCCATCTGTTTTTCTGTTCTTAGAAATAAAAAACCAATATATGGCAGTCCAAAGAGTTGTTTTCCTTTAATTTGATCCCATCTGACCACTCCTATGTCTTGTGTTTCATTTGCATCTCCTTTCGTAATGAATCCTTTTTTGGTGCATTGAACGATTCGATGTAATACCAGTTGTCCGTCTCCCCGTTCAAATGCAACTATATCTCCTGTTCCAAGTTTTGATTTATCCGCCTTAAAATTTACCCAGCAGATACTGCCTGTTTTGACTGCCGGTTCCATAGAACCACTTTTTACAGCCACCGGTTTAATCCCTGCAACACAGCCTGCCAGATTGATAACAAGACCTATCAAAAGAATTTGGAATAGAATACTACCTGATAAATAAAGCATTTTTTCAAATCTTTGTCTCATTGTTTTTGTCCTTTTTTAAAGAGAAATAGATAAGTATGACTCCTGCTGCCGAAGCTGTTGCGAAAAAAAATGGCATCTTTTTTGTCTCATCCGAGGTTTTTGGGGCATTCACAGAACTTACAACTGTTTTTTCTCCCTGCCATTTCTCTTCCTGTTCTTGCTGTTCTTCTCCAATTGCTTCTACGGTTACTACCACATCTACTGTGTTTTCCGTATAATATTTTTTAATTGCTTTATTTTCTGTATACCTTGTATCCCATACTGGTGGAATTCTGAATCCTTGAAATATATCCACAGATTCTCCTTTTTTCAGTTTTTTTCTATAATAATAATATCCATCTGTCTTATCATAACTCCAATCTTTGGACATTCCTTCAAGCAAATCAACTGTAATCGGAATTTCTACTTCTTCTCCCATTACCATTTCTATTTTTACCCGAATTTCACACTCCGACGCCACATTGGTTACTCTTGGGATTTTTACAATTTTCTGCCCCGGAAGTGTATCTGACAGATTTTTCCACGCTGTTTCTTTTCCTTTTTCATCCAACGTATACTCTTTTAACTCAATATCTACTTCACCATCTGCTTTAGAAAGCTTTGATACTGCTTTTTGTTCTGTATTCTGAATTGTCTTACCTGAAACAGACGCAGCTACTGTTTGATTGTCCATCTTTAAAACCTTTGCATGCTGATTTCTTTCAAAATGTTCCCAGGCTTCTTTCCATTGATTTTTTTCAAATTTGCCCTGCTGATAGGACTCTGCATAAACCAAAACAGAAAATCCTTTCTCTGTCACTTCTGATGGAGCATTTTCTTTTATCTGAATCTCTTCCAGCAGATTTGTGGTCTGTTTTTTCACTTCTACTGCTTCCCGATAATAATAATATCCATCTTCCTCAAGACTCCACTTTGCTTTATCTATATCAAATTCAAGGTACGGAAGAATCTCTTCTGAACTTAATTCTAGACGGCATCGGATAAAACAGTCCGATTTTCCCAGATTTTTCATACAGACTTTTTTTGTAAAATGACTTCCTGGTTCGATTTTTTCAGGAGGGTCAAATTCTTCAACAATTTCAATATTACTGTCTCCTACCGTTATTCGATTCCTCTTTTCTTCTCTGTCACTAAAATAAGCCGAAACAGAAGCAACACTGATATCCAATACAACTAAAGCAATTACACTAATCCACAAAAGGCTATATTTCTTGTATATTTTCTCTTTTCTACCTATTCTTTTTTTCATTTTGATTCTCATTTTGCATCACCTGCTTTCCCCGGAATCACATTTTCACAATAACTATCATCAGACCAGTCCTGCCATTCCTTTTTCTCGTTTACAAATACGGCACTTCCTTTTTCATTTTGCTTTAAATCAAATACGACCGTCTCTCCTTTTCTGACACCACCTGAAATTTCTTTGATATCTTTTAAAACATACCGCATCACTTTTATCTCTTTTGCCGTATAAACTCCTTCCATTAGATGTTCAAACGTCACTTTTGCACGAATTGTCCCATCAGAGTTTTTATTCTTTTCTACATATTCTCTGGTAAACGAAACTGCTTTATGATAAACACATTCTGTGCCATCTACTTTCGTCCCTCTTACTTCAAATAAAAACACCGGTTCTCCATTTGCAAAATTAATCTCTTTTTCTAAGATTTCTTTTTCCAGTTCAATGGAAACTTCTTTTGGAACATGGACAGGTTCTTGTGATTTCACCTCAGCACGGTAAATTGTCTGATTTACATCTGTATTGGAAAATGTTACTGTGTAAGTCTGTGTATCCAGTTCATACCCTGATGAAGCCTCAATTTCTTTTACGGTATAAGTCCCTATCTCCAGTGCCTTACTCGTTGCCTTTCCATTTTCATCTGTTACCATTTTGTCTGCTACAATATTTTTTGCGTTTCGGACTTCATATACCGCACCTTTCAGACTCGCATTTTTCTGTGGTTTATCCAGTCCGGTTTCTTTATCCAGTTTTTGAAGGTCAATGTAACATTTTACATCTTTTTTTGGAACGATTGCTGTAACTTTCGCTGAATGTCCTACATTTCTTCCTCCACCTTCTAACAGTGTTACTTTTTGAAAATCATCCGGGTTACTGACACTTAAATAATTCCATCCCGAAAGAAATGCGGAATGCGTTCCATTTACAGAAGCTGTTATCGTTCCTCCTTCTGCCTGTAATTCCAAGTAAACAGACAACGGAATCCAAAGTCGAAAATCAGAAGAATCTCCACTGTCTTTCCAAATGACTGTCGCATTATGGTCTACTGTAATTTTTCGTGACTGAATATATTCATTGCAGTTTACCTGTCCATCATTTAATTTCTGAGAAATCCATTTTGTCATATATCCTGCTTTTCCGTTATAACTCTGCGCACTCCATGTCACAGAAGTATCGGATAACGAATATTTAAAATTCTGCCATCCATCTTCAAACGGATTATAATAGACAGGATTTATTGCATCTTCTGTCATTTTTTTTACTATTTTATAAAAGGATTCTTTTTTCGAACTATTTAAGAGATGACTATAAAATGTATTTAAAGAATATTCGTTGTTTACGATATGAATTGCATACTGAGTTGCCATATAATCATATTTCCAGCCATATCCGGTCTGATAACCACTCCAGACACTCTGTTCTCCAATATAACGACATCCCCAATATAGAAGATATGCAAGACTTGGCGCAATTCTGCCAGAACCATTCCAGCTCACATCGCCAAGTGGGCCATCTTTATTATACTGCAGGCAGTATACCGCACGTTGTTTTCCCTTTAAATCCGGATTATTTTTATCCGTAGCTGCCACATACTTAATCGAACTGTTCATCTTATCCTTGGCGCTCATCAGACCAGAATCAAAACTGGCAAAGGATTCATTCCATTTCACCTCTAATTTACTGCTTGTCGCACTAAATAAATGAAATGCTTGATTTTTTTCATAAAGACCTGAGTCAACCAGTTCCGGTTCTAATTCTTCTAACAATTTGTCCTGTTCAAATTTTTCTTTTAATTCTTCTTTTTCTACTTCTTCTTTTTCTAATCCGGCTTTTTCTACTTCCTCTTTTTGCTTTAATTCTGATTCTTGTGTCTCTTTTGAAGTTTCCGTTTCTAATATTTCTGATTCCGATATCTTCGATTCCGGCATTTTTGTTCCTGACTCATCTGTGTCTTGTGACCCTGATTCTTGTATTTCTGATTTTTCTTGTAACTCTCCCTCCATTATATTTTCCTGCTCCTGCACGGTTGTATTTTGCATTTCTGAGCCGGAAGCCCAGACAGCTCCTGAGAAGGTATTTCCCCACATCAAGGCAGAAAGACCTAAGGCAAACAGTTTGTTTCTACATTTTCTCCAGGACATAATTACCCCTTTCCGCATAGCTACACAGAAAAAAGTGTAAAAAATCCTCGAACTTTCCTTTTTCTGTATATTCATGCACTATTGTATTTTTGAAAAGTTGAAATTTTTGACCGAATGGTCAGGATTAAACATACAGACTTGATTTTTTCTGTATCTGAAGTGTAATGAAATAATAACATATCTGTTTTAAAAAAACAACTCGGAATATTTACTAAATACTTTCCAGGCAATTTCACTTATTTTCAGTAAAAACGCAGATACTCTCCTAAATTAGAAGATTCTCTAAAAAAGTTTTATATCTGTCAGGAATCTTTTTTTCACAAGCAATAAATAAAGACTTGAAAAAGGCCTCAAGAGATAGAAGGACTTTCCTCCATCTCCTGAGGTCTTATAATTGAATTAACAATCAAAATCTAAAATTTTATTTTTTAATTAACAGAGATTTTCCTGTCATTTCTTTCGGCTGTTCCATACCCATCAGTTCAATCAGAGTCGGAGCGATATCTGCCAGACAGCCACCTTCTCTTAATCCGTAAGCCGGGTCTGCATTTACCAGAATAAACGGAACCGGATTTGTTGTATGAGCAGTAAATACTTCACCTGTCTCATAATCCCTTAACTGTTCTGCATTTCCGTGGTCTGCACAGATAAACATCTGTCCGTCTACTTCTTTTAATGCATCTACCGCTTTTCCAACACACTCGTCTACTGCTTCTACAGCTTTGATTGCAGCTGCTTCCACACCTGTATGACCAACCATATCCGGATTCGCAAAGTTGATGATAATGACATCGTATTCTTTAGAACGAATTGCAGAAGTCAGTTTATCGCATACTTCATAAGCGCTCATTTCCGGTTTTAAGTCATAAGTTGCTACTTTTGGAGATTTTACCAAAATACGATCTTCTCCTTCATTCGGCTCTTCTACGCCACCGTTAAAGAAGAATGTTACATGCGCATATTTTTCAGTTTCCGCAATACGCGCCTGTTTCATATTGTGTGCTGCAAGGAATTCTCCAAATGTATTTTCGATAGAAACTTTGTGGAATGCAACTTCTTTATTTGGAATTGTTACATCATACTCTGTAAAGCATACATAAGTTAAATCCAGTCTCTTTTCTCTTGCAAATCCTTCAAAGTTATCATCACAAAATGCTCTTGTAATTTCACGTGCACGGTCCGGACGGAAGTTAAAGAAGATAACAGAATCTTTATCCTGAACCGTTCCAACTGGTTTTCCATCTTTTACAATAACCGTCGGCTCTACAAATTCATCTGTTTTTTCTGCTTCATAAGAAGCTTTTACTGCACATACAGGGCACTCTGCTAAAATACCTTTGCCTTTTGTCATTGCATTGTAAGCTTTTTCTACACGATCCCAACGGTTATCACGATCCATTGCATAGTAACGACCTACTACTGTCGCAACCTGACCGACACCAAGTTCTTTCATCTTGTCATTTAATTCTTTGATATATTCTTTTCCACCTGTTGTCGGTGTGTCACGTCCGTCTAAGAAGCAATGTACAAATACTTTTTCCAGTCCTTCTCTTTTTGCCAGCTCTAACAGTCCATATAAATGTGTGTTATGGCTGTGTACACCACCATCAGATAATAATCCGAATAAATGCAGGGCAGAATTATTTTCTTTTGCATTTTTTACTGCTTTTAACAGTGCTTCATTTTTGAAGAAATCTCCATCCTGAATTTCTTTTGTAATTCTTGTCAGTTCCTGATACACAATACGACCAGCGCCCATATTTAAATGTCCAACTTCTGAGTTTCCCATCTGACCTTCCGGAAGTCCTACTGCCATACCACTGGCATTTCCTTTTACAAATGGGCACTGAGCCATTAACTGATCCATAATCGGAGTTTTGGCTTCACATACTGCATTTGCCTCACATCTATCATTGAGTCCATATCCATCAAGAATCATTAATACGGTTGGTTTTTTACTCATAATTTCTCCCTTCTGTTTCTATCATTTTTTCTGCTTTGTCTGTCTTAATTTCTCACAGTAACTTATTATAGCACGAATCAGATTTTGGGTAAATCCATTTTTTCTGAATTCTTTTATGCCAGTACTTTTGAAAGAAATTCTTTTGCCCGGTCACTCTTTGGATGTTCAAAAAACTCTTTCGGAGAACCACTCTCTAAAATATATCCCTCATCCATAAACAGAATACGGTTTGCCACTTCTTTTGCAAATCCCATTTCATGAGTAACAATAATCATGGTCATGCCTTCTTTTGCAAGTGCCTTCATCAGGTCTAATACTTCTCCAACCATTTCAGGGTCAAGTGCACTGGTCGGCTCATCAAATAAAATCACATCCGGATTCATTGCAAGAGAACGAACAATTGCAACTCTCTGTTTCTGACCACCTGATAAAGTAGACGGATACACATCTGCTTTGTCCTCCAGACCAATTCTCTTTAACAGATTCATTGCCTGCTCTTTTGCTTCTTTTTGAATTTCTGCTTTGGATGTCGTAATCGGAATTAATTCTTCTTTTTGTTTGGAAAATAAATTTTTGATTCGGATTTTAATATTTTTTCTTTTATTTTTACGAAGCTCCTGACATTTTACATAGACCGGAGCAAGCATAATATTCTGAATTACTGTTTTATTATTAAACAGATTAAAATGCTGGAATACCATTCCCATATGACGGCGGTGAATATTAATATCCACTTTTATATCAGCAATATCTACACCATTAAAGATAATGCTTCCGCCTGTCGGGTCTTCCATACAGTTTAAACAACGTAAAAAAGTACTTTTTCCAGAACCTGAAGGTCCTAAGACAACCACGATATCACCTTTATTAATCGTTACGCTGATATCTTTTAATACTTCGGTTTCACCAAAGCTTTTTTTCAGATTAATTACGTCTATCACTTCTATTCAGGCTCCTTTCTAACAGTTTAATCAACAGTGAAATAATTAATACCAATACAATGTAAATCATAGCCATTACAAGATAAGGTACCATAAATTCATAACTATTGCTTCCAATGTAACTAAATGCTACATATAAATCTGCCGCACCGACAAAACTTACAACAGAAGTCTCTTTAATCAAAGAAATAAATTCATTTCCCAGCGTTGGCAGAATATTTTTAACCGCCTGAGGAATGACTATTTTCACCATTGTAACACCGAAACTTAATCCGACTGCGCGTCCGGCTTCTAACTGTCCGGAATCAACAGACTGAATACCACTTCTCATAATTTCAGAAATATAAGCGCCACTGTTTAATCCAAATACAACCATTGCCACCTGAACACCGGTAATATGCACCCCAATAATCGGCAGAAGCACATAATAAAATACCAGCAGCTGTACTACCATAGGTGTTCCTCGAAAAAGACTAACATATACACTGCAAATTGCATTTAATACTTTCGGCAGACGTTTATATTTGGGCAGCACACGCACAGTCGCAATCAAAGTACCGATTACAATACCAATAATCAAACCGGTAATTGCAATCAGGAGTGTATTTTGAAGTCCCTGTACTACCTTTACATATCCGTTCTGCTGCAGAAAAATTTCAATAAATTTATCAATCTTCTGTCCAAAATTTCCCATCTTATCACCTTTTGTAAAGAAAAAAGCGGACGAAATTCTGCCCGCTTTTTTAGTTTATCTGTTTCGCTTCCTGTTTCTTTTTTATTATCTACAGGAAAATTTTTTACTGCATTGCATTAATTGCTTCTGTAATGCAGGCAGCCGGTGCCGCATCAATAATTACATATTTGAGGTTTCCATTTACTAAGTCCTGTACCGCAAGAGAACCATTTTTATACTGTACACATTCAGCCGGAAGCCCTGCAAAATCCCAGTCATCGCTTCCCTCAATATAGTACTGTGCGGTTGTTCCTGCCTGTACACCAATCTTGTCAGATGAAGTAGTTTTCTGAAGTAATGCTTCTACATCTGCTGCTTCTTTACAGTCATCAAATGTGGTATCATCTGCTTTTACAATCAGACGCTGAGATGCCTGATAATAAGTATCTGAGAAGTTTACATATTCCTGTCTTTCTTCATTTACAGTCAGACCTGCCATTGCAATATCACATTTGTGCTGTCCAACAGAAAGGCACACTGCATCAAAATCCATGTTCTGGATTACCAGTTCCTGTCCTAATTCATCAGCTAACATAGAAGCGATTTCCATATCGATTCCGTAGTAATCTTCACCCTTTGTATACTCAAATGGCTCAAATGCTGCGTTTGTTGCAACAACAAGCTGGTCTTTTGAAGTATCAAGCTGTGCTGATTTTACTGCTGTCGGTTCTCCACCGCCAAAGTATTTCTGACAGATGTCATCTAATGTTCCATCTTCTTTGATTTTTCCGATGAAATCATTGACCTGTGTTAAAAGCTCTTCCTGGTCTTTATCTACACCAAAAGCATATTCTTCATTTGTCAGGTCGATATCAATTACTTTTACTCCTTTACTGCTTCCTGCGGAATCGCTTTTCGCAGAACCGCTGTTATCAGAGGCGGATTTACTTTCTCCACATGCTGTCATGGAAACTGCCATAACAGAAGCTAACACTAATGCAAATAATTTTTTCTTCATTTTGTTCTCTCCTTCTTTTATTTATTCATGATTTTTACCTCATGATGTATTAATATTCAGCCTAATGCATTATACCAGTTTTAAAGCAGAATTTCAACATTTAAAATTCCGATAAAAAAGAACGACTCCGACCAGCTCAAAATCGTTCTCTTTCTTTTTATTAATAAATTATTAATAGACCACAATCGGTGTATTAATTTCTATGTTATTATAAATTGTCGCTACTGCATCAAGCGGTGTGTTGACACATCCATGAGAACCATTTGTCAGATAGATATCCCCGCCAAATGCAGTTCTCTTTGTTAAATCATGGATTCCAACACCACCGTTAAATGGCATCCAGTAAGTAACCGGCTCTGCATACTGCTGACTTCCATCTGGATTGTATGCCGTTAATGTAAACGGACTTTTTTTGTCTTTTAATTTCCAGACACCACCTGCCGGTGTTGCATGTCCGGTATTTGGATTTCCGGTTACGACTGGTGTGTCAACAATCAGGCTTCCGTTTTTATAGAACCACATTCTCTGCTCAGAAATGGAAATCTCTACATAAGTTCCGTTAATTTCATTTCCTTCGTGTGTCTGTCCTTTATACAGCCAGGTTACTTCTACGGTCTGGCTTTCTCCGCTGTTCATAGCAGTTAAAAGCGACTCTGTCGTCTTATCCTGCCATAAACGGTATCCATAATCTCCTGTCGTTAAATTTACCGTCTGACCTCCGCTTGTCACAAAACTTCTCGCTTTTCCCTCCGTATTATACTTAGAAGATAAATCAATGACATATTGTTTAACTGCAGTCTCATCAAACGAATAAGTATGATTTGCCTCATCTTCTTTTAACCAGGACTGAAGCTTATTTCTATCGACTGTTTCCTGTCCAGAGCCAAAATCAAGCACATACTGAGCAGATGTCATTTTATTTAACTGTTCTGCTTCTTTAGTCAGTGTTTCATCATTCTGGCGCACTGCCGGTTCTACATAACAGCCTGTATTTTCTAAAGAAACCTCTTTTTCACGTTTGTCCACTGCTTCTTTGATTGTTTCTAACGTTTTTTCCTTATCGAGTGTATTTCCTTCCACTTCCGGAACAATTTCATAAGAACTTCCATTATCTTTTATGTAAGCGTCCTGCGGTGCTGTCATATTTGCATCCTGCATACATGCCATCTGATTCACATAATTCTCAAGACTTGCTTCGTCATAAGAATTTTCCTGACTTACTGTATAATTCTTATCCTTTCCAATCTGCAAAATCCACTTCCACGCATCCTGCTGTTCCATAATCTTTTCGATTTCATTATCGTCTTTATAAGTAATCTGGATATCAGAAGCTTCTATCACATCCCGTGCATCTTCTCGTTCTTTAATCGTAAGGGAATAAACTTCTGCCTCTTTTTTTACAATTTCTTTTATGTATGCTACGTTCTGATTACTGCAGTCTGTTCCATTTATTATTGTGCCTTCATAGAATTTATCCTGATAATAATAGCCAATCGCAATATAAGCCGCTGTCAGACCAAGCAAAATCAGAATCACCAGCCCAATCAGCACTCGTTTTAGTACCTTATGTTTCTTCTTTCCCTGTGTTTCTTCCATTTTTACCTCTTCTACCTTTTCTAGTCCTCTCAATTATAATCGCTCCTATTTTACCCTAAAAATTGACAAAAAGAAAGCCTTTTTCCTGCTTCTCTTGAAATTTCAGAGAAATTTTATTAGTATTAAGATACTTTAAGGTTACAGGAGAAATTTTGATTATGAATCATTCTAAAATTTATGAAAATTGTTCACTTTGCCCAAGAAACTGTCACATTGACCGGACTTCTTCTCTTGGGTTTTGTCAGTCCTCTTCTCAGATAAAGGCTGCCCGTGCTGCGCTTCATCACTGGGAAGAACCCTGTATCAGCGGTACAAGAGGCAGTGGAGCTGTTTTCTTTTCCGGTTGTACCCTGCGCTGTTGTTTCTGTCAAAATTATAGCATCAGCAGTGAAACCTATGGCAAAGAAATTTCTGAACAGAAACTCGCACAGATTTTTCTTGAGCTTCAAAACCAGGGCGCACACAATATTAATCTGGTTACCGCCACGCAGTATCTTCCATCTATTTTAAATGCTCTTGACCGGATAAAAGACAAACTTAACATTCCTGTTGTCTATAACAGCAGTGGATATGAAAAACCAGAAACAATCCGGCTTTTAAAAGATTATGTCGATATTTATCTTCCAGATTTGAAATATTTCAGTTCCAAACTTTCACAAAAATATTCTAAAGCAGAAGATTATTTTAAAGTTGCCTCAAATGCAGTCAGACTTATGATAGAGCAGACAGGAAAACCTGTTTTTGATTCTGATGGAATTTTACAAAAAGGAGTGATTATCCGACATCTTGTACTTCCAAACTGTCGAAAAGATTCTATCACTCTGCTTCATTGGATAAAAGAAACACTTCCTGACAAAAGCTATCTCATCAGTCTTTTAAGTCAGTATACGCCTTTTTATAAAAGTCATGAATATCCGGAATTAAACCGCAGAATTACCACTTATGAATATGAATCTGTTTTAAAAGAAGCAATCTCACTTGGACTTGTGGAGGGATTTATGCAGGAAAAGAGCAGTGCAAAAGAAGAATACACCCCGCCCTTTAATTTGGAGGGATTATAAATTTTCCATGATGTTTTAATTAAGAAACAGGTCTACTGATTTTACATTTTGAGATATAATACTTAGCTATTTGAAGAACTTTTTTTTAAATTCCTGAAAAGCTGCAATAAGAATATCTGACATAAATACTTCATCATATTCATAGCAATCTTACAACTCATATTCTTCTGCTTCACAGTGAACACTCCCATCAGGTAAACCTAATGGGCTTCTCGTAACGGACGGCAAAACCGTCCGTTTTCTTCCTTTAGAGAAGAGAGATTTCCTTTCTACAGATACAGGCAAAACTCAGATGCTTATGCGCAAGTCGCACATAAGTCCGCATTGAGCCTAATTAACGTAGATAAGGTGCGCGTTGTTCCCGTACCATACCGAAGATCATTGGCTTCGGCTGGCAACCTTGTCATCACTGACTCGGATTTTAGTAATTCTCTGATAAAATATCGTGCTCCGATATTGTAACTCGCGTTTAAGTCGCAATGATAGATCTTTCCGTTTGGGAAGACACAGATGGAATAATTATATTTTTCTTTTCCGTCCTGCATATACGTGCCACGTTCCACTTTCCCGAAACCATCGAATGCCAGGGCAGACGTTCCCCATGCACAGATTCGACTGACACGAATTCCACACTTGTGAGCATGATGTTCCACAATACGCTGGATTTCCCGTTTTCTCCAGAGCTGCAGGCGTTGTTTCTTCGAACCTCGTTTTTTGCCGTTGGTATCCAAATACTCGAACACAATCACATCCACATTGTACAGAATGGCAAAATCCATGATACCTTTGGCTGTTTTCCGGCTGATGTCCTGGTTAATGTCATTGACACGTTTCCATAAGACCGGTGTTTTGCGATTGCCATGCTGCTGTGCTTTCTTCTGTCTGCCTAATGCTTTGTATAAATGGTCTTTTTCAGTGGCAAAATTAATGAATTTTCTTGCCACGACAGTTCCATCACTCTGCATAATGGAGCAGACAGCATTCTGATTGATGCCTAAATCTATTGCACAGATTGTCCTATCCTCAATCGCTACATCCTCAAAGGTCACAGCTTTAGCAAATGGAAATACCAAATACCAACACTTGCCACATTTTTTTAGCTTCGGATTCTTCTGTACTGTATTCGGATCGGATAAGCAATGTTTCTCAATATACTTCACATCCTGCTTACAAAGTAAAACATCCAACCATACCCAATCCTTGCGGTGATACACCTTGACTCTGACGGTATCACTGCCAGTGCGAATGAACATATTCCCTTTGTATAAGGTTGGCATAGCGTTACGTTCATAGGTCAGCTTTGGTTCTTTGCCTTGCTTTCCGTTGTTGACCCAATTCTCATGATTGGATGCATACGAAGAATACGCTCCAAGGGCTTCCTGAATTGCTGTTCGTCTCAAATAAGCCGGCATCTTATAAGCACACTGGTTGAAATCATAAGCCGGTTCCGGATTTTTCTTTGTCTGAAGTGTCAAATGTTCCATATAATTGTTGCGTTCTTTTCCAGACAAGACAGAAATATCCGACCGGATGAAGGAACTGTCTAGGCAGCTCTGCGAGAAGCATCATGTAACTATACGCTATATGGAGACAGATAAAGATCATATCCATTACATGATTGAAATTCCGCCAACCATTGCAATTTCTGATTTGGTACGGAATTTGAAAAGCTATACCACCTATCACATCTGGAAATCCTATCCGGATATACTACGGAAACACTTCTGGAAAGAGCGCACCTTTTGGACAGATGGCTACTTTGCCTGTTCTGTAGGAAATGTATCAGAGCAGATGCTAAAGGAGTACATAGAAAACCAGGGCTAAATTGCCCTGGTTGGCTGTCTTGACCTATCAGCTAAATCTAATGGGATTGCGACAGCATTATTTCAAAGAAATAGTCGTCTATCCAATAAATATTCAGTCAGAAAACTCATTACATAAACATTCTTTTCTGATGCACATCACTTGAATATCATTCATTATTCATCAGCGTCCTTCGTCACTTCATTTGAAAGGTCAATCTGTAATCTTGCAGCCTCAACTGCCGCTCTGCAAACTAATGCATAGTTAGAATCACCGTGTGTCTCTGTGACCTTTTCAAGAAATTTATCAATCTTATCAAGAAAATAACCACACTTGACTGTAATCTCATTATCTTTATCACGATAGAATGTTGCGAAATCATCCTGACTACCGATAGTACCAATTACTAATACGTGTCTTGTAGAAAAAACCTCGGCTTTGCCACAAACCTCGGCTTTGCCACAAACCTCGGCATTACCATAAACTTTGGCATTGCCATAAACTTTGGCATTGCTATAAACCTCGGCATTGCTATAAACCTTGGCGTTAACGTAAACCTTGGCATCCTCCCAAACTTTGGCATTGCCACAAACCTCGGCATTATCATAAACCTTGGCATCATCCCAAACTTTGGCATTGTCATAAACTTTGGCATTGCCATAAACTTTGGCATTACCGCAAACTATGGCATTACCATAAACTTTGACATTACTGCAAACTATGGCATCCTCCCAAACTTTGGCATTGTCATAAACTTTGGCATTACTATAAACCTCGGCATTGCTATAAACCTTGGCGTTACCGTAAACCTTGGCATCATCCCAAACTTTGGCATTGCCACAAACCTCGGCATTATCATAAACCTTGGCATCATCCCAAACTTTGGCATTGTCATAAACTTTGGCATTGCCATAAATTTTGGCATTACCGTAAACGTTGGCATTACCGTAAACGTTGGCATTACCGTAAACGTTGGCATCATCCCTAATCTCGGCTTTACCCCGAACCTCGGCTTTACCACAAACCCCGGCTTTACCGTAAACCTTGGCATCAGCCCGAACTTTGGCATTGCCATAAATTTGGGCATTACCGTAAACGTTGGCATCCTCACAAACTATGGCATTATCGTAAACCTTGGCATCATCCCAAATCTCGGCTTTACCCCGAACCCCGGCTTTACCACAAACCCAACTTTGGCATTACCGTAAACTTTGGCATTGCCACAAACCTCGGCATTGCCATAAACCCCGGCTTTACCGTAAACCTTGGCATCCTCCCCAACTTTGTCATTACCGTAAACTATGGCATTGCCACAAACCTCGGCTTTATCCCGAACCTCGGCATTACCGTAAACTATGACATTGCCACAAACCTCGGCATTATCATAAACCTCGGCATCCTCCCCAACTTTGGCATTACCGTAAACTATGGCATTGCCACAAACCTCGGCTTTATCCTGAACCTTGGCATTCTCCCCAACTTTGGCATTACCGTAAACTATGGCATTGCCACAAACCTCGGCTTTATCCCGAACCTCGGCATTACCGTAAACTTTGGCATTACCGTAAACTTTGGCATCGCCATAAACCCAAGCATTTTCTTCATGTGAAAGGTTTTCTTCTTTCTCAATCCAGCCGCCAAGTTCACCGATTTCGACAAAACCAAATTTTGCTACCGCTCTGATTCTGTGAAGTGTAGCTGTTCCAAAAAGTAAATTTATTGTCTTGGTTTCTCCTGTAAATTCAAATTTTTTCATAATTTCATACATATTTTTACTGCCTTTCTAAGTGTTTGTTTATTTTTTATTTTCTTTCGTTGATATTATATTAGCTAAACATCACATATTCATTTTTATAATATAAACATACCTTAATATTATATTATAGTCAACGAAAAAAATATAAATAAAAGGTAACTATTCAGAGCCCCCTATGCAAAGATAAACTCAGGGCATCCTGAAAAAGCTTTTCTTATTGCGTCATATGCGTTATGCCCCTGCTTATGGGCAGTACCGACATAAGACATGATTTTTAGATAATCTCTGGCTCCGTCTTCACTTCTGAAGCAGCCGGATACCTTCGTTTTGACCTTTATCATCCTGATATCACGTTCTGCCTGATTGTTATCGAACGGAACCTTGAAGTTATGGATAAAAAGGCAGACTGGTGCCTTGTATTTTTCAAGGCGCCCTACCAAGGCAAGAATC
>OLNT01000031.1_pt1 | contig 100305 bp, 125 predicted proteins | sample 1672641 | NCBI WGS metagenome assembly OLNT01 (sample SAMEA3136708, study PRJEB25190) | human gut metagenome
GATGAATAAATCCACTGAATTGAGGAACGGTAAAATCTAATTCTCGATATTTTACCGTATAAATACGTAAAAATAATACGATAAGTTTAAAACTTACCGTATTATTTGAAATCAAAACTTGTTATTGTGGTTTACCTATTTTTGGCTATTTTGCATGATTGACAAAATCATAACTATAATATATAATAAAATTATCAATATAGATAATTTTAGCACACGGCAAATACACTACAATGTTAATTGTACGTAAATTTGTCCTCTGTGCTTTTTTTATTTCTTCACAAAATAATTATATTTTATTATTTTTAATCAATACTTCCTATATATATAGTGCCTATTTTTTATGGTTTTCTACATTTTCATAAGTAAATAGGCACTTATATATTTGCTATTATGAAATTTTATGCTCTGTTAAATCATCAAGTTCTAATATTATCTCTTTCTTTTTATACATTTCCTCTACTTTTTTTACGGCTTCTTCATATGAATTGGCTTTCACTGGAATTTGCGTAGAATAAACTTCATAGACATTAATATTGAATATTCCATTATCTCCGATATAATGTTTGACCATTTCAGCAAGTCGTTCTTTTTGTTCAGGATTTTTATCAAGTTCCTTAGCAAAATCAACTTTTCGCATAAATTCGGACCAACAAACATCTGAATTTGGCTCTTTTTTTACAACTTCTATATATCCTCGACTATAATCGCCTTGCAATACACCGTATTTTAAAGCCATATTAATTAATATCATTGTTGGATGCAATCCATTATATTCTTTTCCTAAATCTGCATTATGCTTATTATTACTCATTTTCATTCTCCTTTACTCCGTCATATATTTTTGTACAAATAATGGGGTTTCATCATATAAATAGTATTGGTATTCGGTATTTAATTCATCAACCATAAAATCAGAATAAACCTCATCATAGTCATTCCAATCAATACCTTTAATTTCTTCAAGCCATTTTGAAAATGACAATTTATCCGAAGTATCGACTTTTGGGATTTCCTCAATCAAAAAATCATTTTCTTCAATATCAATCCATTTTAATACCCAAGTTGAATTGCCGGCATTAAAGTAATATATTGCAACCATACCGTTATTTTCCCAACCGGATGTCACAATTTTTTGATTGGTTTCGGTATCAATACCATACCAAAAATTTGGCTGCAAGGTGAATCCATAATATCCTTTCCAAGTATCTCCTTTATATTGTTTTAACTGTAACATAATAATCACTCCTTCACTTAAATATCTTCTGGTTCTTCATGGTAACGCTAAAATATATGGTAATGCTTTGTTAGTGTAAAATATTCGACTTTTCTAATCATTTCTTTCTTTAACTGCCAAAAAGTAGCTTGAATATACGAACCTGCAATTCTTATATCATTATTTACCGCTTCAAGATTGAAAATTCTTTGCCAACTATTAATAATTGCTGCTTTTCTTTCATCTTCCGGTAAATTATCTAACCATTGCTGTTCTTCTTCCCATTCTTTTTCGTTATTACATTTAGTAACAAAATCATTATTAAGAATTAATGACCAGTTATCAAAATCAGAAAGTAAAACTTCATTATCAGGGATTTCAAACTCAATGCATACTAATTCATCACCTTCTTCACCAAAGCCCATTTCGTAATAATCCGGTTTTTGATGCTTATATTCTATTGTATGCCAAGCCCAAAGAGGTAATTGTAATCCTTTTGGGTGATATATACCTTTATTATCCATTTCTTTTACAAGCCAATCATACGCCCTGTGAAATTCATTTGACGAATTATACCATTCACTTTTGTTTGTATCACACGTAAAAACACCTTTCTCTTTAATAATATCTAATGTACTTTTTGGCTGAATTGTCCATAAAATCATTAGAATTCCTCCTTTTAAAATATAATTTCAAGACAGTATATACCGTCTTTGCATCTGTAAGCATATACATCATATGATCCATCACCATATCCTGATGAGGTACAAAAGCCATGCTCATTTATCAGATAATCAAAATTATTTGCTTTGCAGGCTTCACAAAAGTCATACCATTCTTCATCAGAATAATTGGGCTTATCTTGATAAAATCCTGCCATACCGGCATCTACTCCGATACTTCCAATGCATTCTTTCTTGCTGTTTTGTTGGGGCGAATTATGTCCTTGCAGACAAATCTGACATATGAAAGTTCTTTTGTTTTCAGTGTCAATGTACGATATGCAGTTATATTTACCCGGTATAATTTTTACATTATCCATCCTACACCATACATCATCGCTATAGCACGGATCAGTAACAGATACAATACCCTTATCAAATGTAAATGTTCCTCTTACTTGTTTCTTTAATTTTTTCATAAGTTATTCTCCTTTAAATTCAGTTATTTATATTCTTACATCTCTTGTTTGATTAACCGGCACTTCTAATAACTTTGCAATATTACTTGAAAGTTCAATTAATGTATTGGCGAATCTGTTATGATAGCCTGTGTAATCTTTCAGATTATCCGCATATCTGTACATATAGCGTAATACATATGTACTTATTTCAGTATTAACATAAACGATTGCATTGTTATTGGGATTTCGTATAAATCCCGAACAACCTCTTTTGTCACCATTCACATTGATTGTATGCAAATGATATTCCATTCCTTGAATGTGTTTCTCAATTGCATTCCGTAATTTTCTACCTAAAATAATATCATTCATACTTAATTCCTCCTTAAAAATAATTATGTTTAATATATAAACAGCTTAATAGCTGTAACAAAAATAATAAAAAGAGTGATTAAACCCAAATAGGGCTTAATCACTCATAAAAAAACTATATTAATTAAAAAGGAAACATTAAAATGTTCCATAAACTTCATATTTATAATATAATTATATCATATCGTAAATTGAAGTCAACAATATATTTATTGCTCTTATTTATTTGACTTGCTTTCATTGAATAAAATCATTCCAATCTTAGAATTTGATTATTGGTAACAGGTGCAAGGTAATAATCTGAATTATTCATAATTTTGTTGTATTCCTTTTCACCTTGAAAACTATCTATAACAGCTTTTTCTTCACTTGACATATCTTTATATGTTTTTCTGCCATAACTCGGCGGTAACCACTGCTTTTGCTGTGCCGCATAAATATTAAAGCGATCAATAAGTTCAGGACAAGTAAATACTAAATGTACTGTACCTTTTTTATAAAATGTTGCTTTAAAATACTTACATTCAATATTTTTTGTGACACCATTTTTGAAGTTATAATCTATGAAATTCCAAGAATTTAATTCTCTTGTCATTCCACCATCAAGAAAATTAAATATACGTTCAATATCCTCTAATACGTTTCGGGCTTTATATGCTCGTGGTTCGCCACTCCAGTCACAAAATACATCATAACAAGGTATTATTACCTTGTTGCCTATTTTATGTGCTTTATTGGTTTTCCAACCGTTATAATAATGTCTGTTTTTAGAGAATTCAGGATAATAAGAATGTTCGGCAGTCAAACGGTCAAACATGGCTATTATTTCATCTTCTATACCCTGTTTTACTTGTGAATTCATCTCCACAATAACAGTCTGTATATTAAATTCAGTAAAGTCATAATCTGATAGTGTTCCGACTTTTTCACGCCATTCATCTTGTAATTTACTCGTTAGCTTTTCTGTAAATTTCCGATTTGAAAACAGTTTTCTCCAATATTTAAGGCGTGTATCTTTCAGATATTCATTTACTGAAATCTGATCATAAGAATTGCCATTTTTATTTGTCAATCGTAAAATACCACCTTTTTCATACGGATTATCACTGAAGCTACATGTTATGTATGGTTTTAATGCTCTATACTGTCTGATTAATTCAAGACCGGCTTTTACCTCAACATTAAAATGTACAATCATTGATTTTATGTAATCAGTAACATCAAGATATGTGCTATCTTCAAATGCATCATCTACATTTTCAGCTTTAGCCATTTTCTCATATATGTCGCTTTTCTCCTGTACATTTTCTATTGCGATTTTTATAAGTGCAATTTCAACTCCTGTTTTGCGTTCTGACGATATAAAAGCATTTTCTATATATTCAATATCTGCATCATATTTATCAAGTTGTCTAATTAACTCTTTTCTGCTTTCTGTATATGGATTGCGAAGCGTTTCGGCATTAAGTAAGCAAACGATATTACCGCCTTTCTCTTGCATTTGCAGAGCTTTCAATAGATGCTTATCACCGTTAGAAAATGGTGGATTCATGAGGATAAGATCGTAACGCTTATACGGTTTATATGTGAGAAAATCATCGTGAATAATATGTATTCCGTTTGAAAAAAATGTTTCTTTTTCCATTTTTATTTTCTCTAACTTCTCAACATCTTTACGAGGTAAATCTTCATATTGTTTTGTTGTGTTATTATAATATCGAAATAAATTAGGATTACAACAGTTGTATTTGCTTGTTATATTCTCTATTTCATTTTGTAATTCTAATTTTCTATCTCCAAAATTGTATTTAAGTATCTGTCGCAAATTAGAATCAATTTCAATACAATCAACATCAAATTGTTTATATTCTTCATTTTTTGCAACTTCCCTTAAAATATCTCCCTTGCCTGCTGACGGCTCTAAAATAGTTTTTACACTTTCCCAATGTATTCCACTAATCATTTTTTCAACCAAACTCGCCGGAGTTGGATAAAATTCACTTGATTGTTCGTTTTCAACTATATTCAATACATTATTCAACATTATATTTATCTCTCCTTTAAATTATTATTTTATTAGCTTAATTTAAACGCATCATTATAAGCAGTAGCTAAAGTTGTTTTTCCATTAATATGTTTGTAATCTTCTTTTGAAATTCCGTTTGTCATTTCTCCATATAAACCACAGTAGTTTTTTACCAAAGTTAAATCATCAAAATAAGGATGTTTTATTACTTTCCATTTTGAGATTCTGTTTCCTTTTTTTACTTCAAACACTTTATTTAATTTTATTAATTCACTCATACAAATTCCTCCTTTGAAAATTACATTGTTTAATTTATGTAAACAGTTCATACTGTAAAAAAGAAAATAAAAAAAGAGTAATCAAACCTAAATAGGATTCGATTACTCTAAAAAAACTATATAATTATTAAAGAAAACATTAAGATGTTTCCATAAACTTCATATTTATAATATAATTATATCATGTCATAAATTGAAGTCAATATATTATTTTTTTAATCAATTACCTAAATACTTGTCAATCTTCATTGTCAGCTTATCACATAGCTTTAATATTCCGCCTGTTCCATTCTTTTTACCGTCATCAAATATTGTTTCACTTGCTTCATCTGCCAAATCTGCAAGTTGATTTAATAGCCGTATCATTTCTTTTGTCATAACAATTCACCTTTCTTTTATCTTCTAAGATCAAATCTAAAATATTTGTTATTTTCATAGCTATTACCTCCAAACTTAAATATGGCAATCAACTACTGTTACAATAGTATCTTCATCTAAATTGTCAAGAAATTCTTTAAACTCTGATTTCCAATCTTCTATATTTTTCCCATTGGAAACACAAGCCCACCAACCCATTTCACCTCTTTCGTGCCATTCTCCAATAGGAGTAACAAAGGCAAAAGGTATTATATCTTTCCAATCAATTTCGGATGCATAATCTTCATTTGTAGTTTCGCCGGACAATGTTTTAAGATAATTATTCCATCTTCCTCCGATAGTATACCAGTCCCATTTTGAATTAGGGTTATAAGTAGATAATAAATCTCCATTGAGTTTAATCATATCTTCATCAAAACGCCCTTTCATGTCCTGATAACATTCATCATCAGTCCATTCCAATTTTTTGGGAAATTTATTTTTTAAATAATTAATATGCTCCTCATTATTACAATTTTCCTCATAATCTTTTGGGCTTGATAAATACTTCGCATAAGGTCCATTCTTATAGTCCTCAATTTCTTTTCTTATTTTTGCTATTGCTTGTTCTCGTGTATACTGTACATATGGAGCATACACAATGTTTTCATCATATGGAGCAAGCAATTCCTCAACTGTTCTTCCGTTTTCTTTTGTAAATACCAATGTAATAAAATGTGACATAATATTTTCCTCCTTATAATTAAACTCTTACGCCTACACATTCATAAAATATATCAGCATCAAAATATGGCAACGACTTAATAAATTTTTTATCATCATCACTGACTCTTTCATCCCACCATTTTTGTTTATCCACTTCAAAAATTATTGTTTTGACATATCCACCAATAATTTTACACTCAGGATGTCTAATAATTTCATCTTCACTCATATCGCTTATGGAAATAAAATCCGAATATTTATATGATTGTGGGCAATTAAATAAAATATTTTCAAATCTTGTTATAGTTTTATCATCAAAATCAAAATCCGTTACATGATTAAACATTCTAACTTTAGGAGTATTGGTATTACAATATCCACTGTTATGATTTCCGCTATTATAATGTCCACTATTATAATCTCCGGTATTATGATGTCCACTATTACAATGCCCGCTGTTATAATTTCCGCTGTTAGAATCTCCGCAATTATAATCTCCACAATTATTCTCTCTACTATTATAATTTCCACAGTTGCCGTCTCCGGTATTATGATTTCCACTATTATAATGTCCACTATTATAATCTCCGCTGTTATAATTTCCGCTGTTATAACCTCCACTATTATTCTCTCCACTATTATAATCTCCGGTATTATGATGTCCACTATTACAATGCCCGCTGTTATAATTTCCGCTGTTAGAATCTCCGCAATTATAATCTCCGCTGTTATAATTTCCGCTGTTACGCTTACCAGAATTTCCTTTTCCAGTATTACACATATCTAACACTTCAGCCCAAGTCAATTCTTTTAAAATCACAATCTTGTTTGTACAACACTTAGAGTTGGTATCATTAAAATCAATTTCTCCTATTGCCTCAATTTCAGCAACCTTATTGTTCGGATCAAATTCGTAAAAATTAAAACAGTCTATTAATTTTTTACAAAAATGAAAACCTACTTCACAACACTTTGGACTTTCCGCTATCTCATAAGTCTTTCCGACTTCATACTGATAACCTCTACATGTCCAATCTGAATTAAATACTTTATACCCTTTCATTTTAAATTCCTCCTTTGAAAATTATTTAATATATATAAACCGTTTATTAAACGGTAAAATAGAAATAAAAAAAAGAGTAACTAAGCCCAATTAAGGTTTAATTACTCTTATAAAAAAACTATATTAATATCAATGAAAATAGTTAATCTATTTTCTGAAACTTCATATCTATAATATAATTATAACATATCATAAATTGAAGTCAATAAACAATATTAATTTTAAAATTCCGTATAAAATCTACATTTCATTATATATATAAATGTCGTCCTATATAATGTCTTTCCCATTTATCAATCATTTGAATTCTCAATTCAGCCAATTCCGCATCCGTAAACTCAAATTCGATAGCAGTTAACATATAATCAATATAGTCATCAATTACATATGTAAGTGCAATATAATTTTCAACATCCGAAAAATCTTCGCCAATTTCTCCGCTTCCATCATTAAACGTGAAAACACATTTGTTGTCAACATATACATTCCATTCATAATATCCCTGTACAAAATTAATTTTACGCATAACATTTACCTCACTTTTATAAATTAACGTACCGTAAAACCACATACCATAAAGGTATGTGGTAGTTCACTCAATTATTTCTAATACATAATAACCAAGACATTTTTGCATTCTGGTATTAATATATTCCTTATTCTTTTTCTCATATTCAGAAAAAGATATACAAGGAAGCAATAATCGTTTTTTGCCTCTTGCATTTATATGAGAATAATAGATACCTTCACGCAATACATTTTCAGGATTTTTTAGTCCTAATAGTTTTATATACTGAATAGCGGCTAATTTTTTGTTTTTCTCCGCTAAATCAAATGCTAACATATTTTTCCTCCTTAATCAAATTATCGTTTCATTTACTTTAATACAATTAACTCTGCTTCTTCGACATATTTCTTTGCAGCATTATATCCATTTCTATTAAGTTCACCTTCAATACTAAACCAAAGTGAATCTAAAAAATTTGGAATAGATACAAAATCTTTGTTTGGATATTTTTCTCTATATCGTTTATACGCCGTTTTATATAATTCATCTACTACATCACGCTTCATAATAATTTATCTCGCCTTTCAAATCATATATTTTTAATTTCAATAATTGCATCGTGTTCTTTCGCATATTTGTAAAAATCCACCGTGTCATCGCAAGTATAGTTGTCCAAAAATTCGTCAAATGTGGTGTAATATTCCGACTGCCTTTCTTCCCAATAATTTTTTGCAAAATCTCTTGTTACTTTAACATAAGAAATATTATTATCGGCAATATTTTTGCGACTTATTGTATCTTTGTATACTGCAATCCATATAGTTTTCATTAAATCACTCCAATCTACATATACACTTTTTTCAATTCTCTATCTTCCAATCCAATAGTACCATCAAGTAATGAAACCAACGCATTATACTGTTCATTTTCTTCAGGATAATTTGCTTCTATGTAACTAAGGATATTCCAAATTAATCTTTGACTTGCACCGTCAATGTTGAAATTTTCTTGAATATACTCAAAAAATTGCTGTTTATTCATTGTGTCTGTTTCCTCTTTGTCTAAATTATTGTACAAATTTTGTAACTTTTCAGCAAATTTTTTTAATGCGTTCTCTTTATATTCTTCATTATGTACAAGGGCAACCACATCAGGCACTCCCGAAAACCCATTTCTCTTTGCCTCCAACATAAGATGTGTTTCTTCTTCTACATCAAAAACCTCATAGAGTGTCCATATCTCATTAGCCAAAATTTTAGTTAATTCTTTTTTTGTCGTTGGATTATCTATTATAATTTCATTACGCCAATCCTCACAACAAGGATTATCACCTTGCATATACAACTCAATCGTTTCATCTGTTGCTTCTGATATTCCAAATGAAAAATCCGTTCCGTTCGATAATTCGTCAAGATATTGTTCTAATTTGTCTGTGTTCATAATATTAATCCTCCTTCTCAATCGTCACTTTATATCCCATTTGTTTCCAAAACTTTTCCGTTGCTTGTTTACAATCAGATAAAAGATAACTATAGGCTTCTCCATAATATTCCTCCATATATGATTCTACGCACATTATTGAAGGATATTTTAAAGGCTCAGTAAAATCCCAACTACTACCTATATATGCCTCATTAACAATTCTGAAATCATCTTCGTTTGTCAACTTATACCATATATAGGTATGGTCCTCGTTTAGTTCTTCATCAATTAAAGGCATTACATTGTCTAATTTTATGATACGCAATTTTTCTGCCTTTTCGATTTTTGGTTTCATCTCGTTCTTTACCTCGTAATCTCTACACTCTGCTTCTGTATTAAATTCTGTTCCGTCATCTGCTATATATACCGGAACTTCCTGTATTATTGCTTTTGTTTCTACTTTCATATATAACCACTCCAATCTAAAATTTCAATTCAAAACTCTAACCTTAGCAATATATCTTATCCTTATTTTATTTTGTAAAACATCGGTAACAAATATATTTGCAACTTCTTTTAAATCGGCTTCTGTACTATTATTGTCAATAACTATATCATAATCATAATTAAAAACTCTGTCATCAGCCAAATTTGACGTAATATGTGGTATATTATCACGTTTAACAAGGATTGTTATTGCATTAAATTCTTGTACTGCTCTTTTTATTTCCTCCGGTTCTCGAATATGTAAAAAGAGTATATCTTCATCAGTCGAACTTTTAAAGGCATCAACTTTTCCTCTCATAGCTGCAAATGGTAAATCATTATATTCAGAAACAATCAATTTTAAATCACATAAAAATTTTCTGTCTCTTTCTGTTTTTGAACCTGTCCAACCTATGTCTTTTGCAATTTTTTTTATTTCATCTACTGATGAATAATTAATGACTTGTTTATTTGTTAAACGGCAATAAAATTCACTCACAAATTGTACGAATGTATCTTTGCCTACTCCACCACTACCGTTAATTACAAATATTTTCTTACTATCAATCGTTGTCATAATATATTCCTCCCTTTTGCTCCATTAATTTGACTTGAAACGTGATTTTTCATCTTCGGTAATAATATCAGTAATGAATACTTTGATTATTTCAGCATCCTTATCATTAACTTGTGATAAAATGTGTCTTAAAGTGCTTCCAACACCTTGAATAATATCTTTGTGTTCACCTTTTACTTCAACAACAACTTTATCTGAATCAGGATCAGATGTAATCAAGCAAAATGAACCATCTTTAAAATTTTTTGCTCTTGCTAAACGATTTACTATTTCTGCAAATTCATTAGTCATTATAATTCAACTCCTTTTATTTTACGATTGCTATTACATTTTCTTTATTATGACCATTGATTTTACACTTGGTTTCATTAATGTTTTTTACGAAAACCAAAGATGTTTTATCAATGCAGTGTGACCATTTCGGTGTACCTTGATTAAATACACGTTTTAATAACAGAAATCTTGCCTTACCGGGTTTTCTACTTGTTGCTTTGTTTATGAGATGTATAATTGTATTATGCAGTATTTCTTCTCGTTTGCGACAATACCTTTCCGGTATATTATTTTGTTCTTTTTCTGCTATTTGTAAAATCTTTTTATAATCAAGATAAGTAATATATTTCATCTTTAAATCCTCCATTAAAAATTTATATATTCATATTAAATTACTCTATTTCAACTTTTAAATAAATGGATTTACCATTTGTGCATTTAATTCTTATAGCATTTTTACTATGTTTTATTCTTAGCACACTTTTGACACAAGGTTCATAATGCTCTAATCCGTCTCCATAAGCGAATAAAGCATATAAATTATCCAGAACATCATTTTTGTCAAAATCAAAATCTCCTTTTTTAAAAGATTTATATTGCTTATTTGTTAAAATCACCATAATCTTTCTCCTCCTTCCTTGTTTATTTAATCGTAAACAAATACTGCTCTTCCACCGAGTTTTTTTATTTCATTTGTAATATGTTCTATTTGATCAAGCATAACATCCATAGAACAAATACAAGCTCCTTCAGAAATATTCCTATATATACTCCTACAATCGCTTATAGTAATTCTACAAATATTATCATCTACCTTAATTATTCGGCATTTTATTGTTTCCATTAGAATTCCTCCTTTTAAAATTGCATTGTTTAATTTATATAAACAGTTCATACTGTAAAATAGAAAATAAAAAAAGAGTGATTAATCTATAAATAGGTTAAATCACTCTTTAAAAACTAAATTATTTATGTAGAAAACAGCTAATGCTATTTTCGTAAACTTCATATCTATAATTATATTATAGCATATCATAGAACAAAGTCAACGCATATTTTTTTATATTAATAAATATTCATTTACTGCTTTAACTGTTTCTTTAAAGAATTTTTCTGTTATGAAATAATCATATTCTCCTAACAATGAAATGTGTAATATTTCTTTGTCATTATAAAGCGTATTTTCTATCATATCACAAATATCATCATATATAAAGGTTTTGATATAATATTCGGATACACTATCTTCAGATACCCATTTTTCATTTCTTCGCTTTTCATATTCTTTTATCATCTCGTCATTTGACATATATCTATACTTATCAGCGATACTTTTGAAAAGCGGAATATCATTCCAATAATCATAATCATAATCTTGATCACAAGAATTCTGAAATTGTAATGTACTATCAAATAAATGATATACTGATGTAGGTACAGCATATATACCTAATAGTTTTTTGTCTGCAAAGTAGAACCAACGATATTTGAATACGTGATTTTTAGCCCAAATTTCCGTCTTTCTTTCAAGTTCTTCTGCATTTTCAAGTGTTTTCAAGTCTATAAAACTTGTATCTTGATTTTCTCGCCAAACCGGACTGCATAGGCAATTTTCTTCAGCTATATTCGCATAATTTTTGCGACATTCTTGTTTATATTGCAATAAAAACAAATATAGGTCTGCCGGTTCAATGATTTTAAAACTTATCGTACATCTGTAACTCATAATTATATGCTCCTTTCATATTATCCTTATTCATAATATTTATATGTACAAGTATCATTAAACTCAGTATCGAGAATCAATTTATTTTCTTCTTCATTCCAAAAAAGACTTGTACGCCCGACTTCGTATCCACTCTCAATTATAACTGCTCTCATTGCTTCAAGAGCTAAATCAACCATAAATTCATATGGTTCTTTACCGTTTGGAATGGATATTGGTGTTTCAAAATCGCCGTTTGAATAAGTAATGGCTATCTGACCTCTTTTAACATAGTCAACACCATACTGCAATCTACAAGATAAATTCTCATTATAATTTACAGTAAGCCCATTACAGATGCAATGTATCCCTTTAATATTAATTTTTTCGTCTGAATTTATAAGTTTTAAAATACTATCTATGTTAGGAAATTTATCGTTACATTTTTTTATAAATGTAATGATTTTCTCTTTGCCGGTATCAGTTAATGTATATTTCATTTCAATTACTCCTTTTGTATTTAAAAAAATTTAAGAGTTAAATTGGTTGCGTAATCCATAACCATGTTCTTTTAAATTTTTTGCCATTTTTTCGGCATCTTCTTGGTTTGTAAAGACGTATTTATTAAAATCACTTGGATGTAAGTCCGCACTGTAAGTTTCGCCTTCATATCTATATCTTACACAAATACGGATATAATCATATAATCTTTTGCTCAGAAAAACTTTTTCATCCTTATGTCTTGTGATTTCAAATACATGAGCATTAAGCACTTCGCAATCCCAGTCGGAAATAACGTAAATTGTTTGTCCGACACTGACACCCCAATCTTCAAGTGCAGCCTTTTCAGCTTCTGTCATTTTTTTATTCTCGTTAACTTCTATATATTTTTTTAATTTATCTCTGATACGCCAATACTGAATTCCGTATGCATCACCTTGAATTTCTGCTCTTTTGTCTCCGAAACAATCCAATGCCACACAGATTCTCTTAATTTCTTCTACTGTTAATTCTATTTTCATAAATAACAACTCCTTTTCTGAATATATTAGCAAACAATATAATCACAATCAACTGTTGTGTTTTCATCTGCATGTTCAACTTTGTATCTACCCATCAATGAGGTATCCTCAATGTATGAATTTGCTTTTTCAATAGCTTCCGTTTTGTCAAAGCCAATAACAAAAAACGAAAAGTTTTCATCTATCATTCGGATTACCCATAGGTTATTCATATCAAAAATTTTCATAATAATCTCTCCTTTAATTGTAATACTTATTTTGTTTCAAACAATGTCAAAATGAACTTTAATATAATTTATAGCTGCACGATAAATGTTGTATTTTCTTCTGGTTTTATCTGATATAGAGTCATCTTCAAATGTTTCATTGTCAATTAAGTTTTTTTCACATTCTTCAAGTGCCTCTCTGTGTCCGCCATAAATTACTGTAATATTTCTTTTTCTATCTTTAAATGCTGTAATGCTAACATAGTCACCAACACTTATCAGTAGCATGCACTCATCAGTTAAATTTATATAAGCATTTCCATTTACACAAGCAAAACTTTTAATTGTTGCATCATGAATATATGCATTACCGGTAATCCGAGCAATATCATATATACACGGATTACAAAAAAACAAGCATTGTCGAAACTTCATTCTGAAATAAATGTCTTACTTATTTGATGGGTTATTCGGTTTCAATCTCGAAAAATTCTTTAATTTCTTTTACGACACATTTAATGTGTTTCTTTTCTTCTTCAGTTTTGCATACTTCGACTTTTCTTTCTAATTCTTCGAGTGAAAAACTATGAGGACTGTTGCTGAAAGTTACATTATACATATTGCCGTTTGTTTTATATGCTGTAACTATAATTTCTGATTCTTTATACAAAGGTATAGTAATCCAGTTACTATAGGTGTCTATATGTGCGTCTTTTTGTAAAAATGCGTCATCGTTTATGGTTGCATATCCCCATGCTTGAGCGTTCATTGTTAGTCTTGCATTATCTGTGACAGTGCTGTGTTGGCGAGCATAAGAATTACCGTTTAAACGTGCGTTTCCGCTTACTTCTGCATTTTCAATTGCCATCGCTTTGTCGCATAGAACAGCGTTATTACGAACTTTGGCATTATCCCTTACAACAGCATCGCAAAAAACTTTGGCATCATCGTAAATCCAACATTTATCACAATTCGACAAGTTATCTTCACATTCGATAAAACCGCCGAGGTCGCCTGCTTTAACATCATCAAAATCTAACAGAGCTTTAATACGATATAGTGTTTTGCCCTCAAATTCGATAGATTCGTTTGTTATTTCATATTTTTTCATGATAATCTCTCCTTTTCTCTCCTTTTAAAATTTAACCTCAAAACCAAAATGACAATATCCGTAAGTATCAGTTAACCAATCGGATATATCATCTAATAGTTGTTCTTCATCATCTTCATAATCTTTAACGTCAAATTCATTACTGATGTCAATTTCTTTTGGCAATGTTTTTAATAATTCTTTATCGCCATCCGTATCCCATTTAATCTTAACTACTTTCATAATTATACCTCCTTAAAAATATATTAGATTTATATAAACAGCCTAAGCTATAGAAAAATAAAAAAAGAGTGATTAAACCCGAATAGGGCTTAATCACTAATAAAAAAACTATATTAAAAATAGAAAATAATATCATTTACTTTCTATAGACTTCATATCTGTAATATAATTATAACATATTAGAAAATGAAGTCAACATTCTTTTTTATCATATTCATATATCATCATGACAGATTTTAATTTTTCAGTCACTAAAATACTCCTTTATAGATTCTTTTGTTATTTCATTATTTGAATATGGTTCGTATACATTATTCCACGGTGCTTGATTTTGTGATAATGACGTTAAATCAGTTGCAGTATATTCAGCAAATTGATTAATAACATCATTTATCATTTTTTTATCTGCATTAGAAATGATATTGTTATTATATTTAACCCTGTGTACACTCCATATATTATCTGAATCCATTTCTATATAAGATGAAATTGATGGGATATGTCCACCTCCATATTGTTTGTATTCACTATATGCTTTTGGTATTACAGGTCCAAAATCCCATGCTTCAATTATTTCTTTAAAGCAAGCATTATTCTTATTTATTAGGAAATATGCTTGAATAAAGTACAATATTTTTTGCAATTTTAAATTAGATATAATATAATCCTTATCATTGCTATAATTAATAACATACCTACATACATCAAGTACATTATACATATGCTCAGACCTTTCTGTAAATTGTTTATCTATCTCTTTATAATAAATCTTTATCAATGATTTGAAAATTCGCCCTATGAATATAGAGAGCTTTTCCGTCAATCATTAATTTTGTTGTTTTAGGCAAATCCTGACACACTTCCCAATAAACCTCGTTACCGGAATATGCACAAATAGGATCGCCAAGTTGTGATTGGATAACTACTACTCTTGATTTTCCAAAGTAATTCTTGTATTTATTTACGATACTTGCAATAAATACATTATCCCCAAAACTGCCGTCTGACGTACTCTTTATTACTTCAGGGCTTTTGAAGTCTACTTCAGGATTTAATCCGTTTTCAGCAAAAATCATTGTGCTACCACAGCTTTCGATTGTTTTACCATCAATAATTACTGTAACAACACTTGATAAGGTTTGATTATATCCCCAACCATTCTCATTATTATATGTTTTTTCTTTAATTACATTAGATTGTAAGTCAATTTTTTGACCGCTTACATTCATAAAGTTTTCACCCTGATTGGTATAAAAACCTGCGTTATATGTATTACCTGTTATTGAACCATTTAGTTCATTAACTTCATTATCCCATAATGCACATCCGGTACAAGAGATAATAGCAAAAAGCATTGTCAAAACTGTAATTAAAATTTTCTTTTTCATAATCGTATTCTCCTTAATTGTTTATTTTTTCAACCGATAAAATTTTGTAATCGCAATCTATGCCTAATCCGTAAATTCTTTTACATTCATCTACAGAAGAAACAGTACATGATTGTTCTCGCCATTCCCAATTACTCAATCTGTCACGGTATTTGAATTTTATATTATACATTTTTTCCTCCTATCTTAAACTACATTTTTTTTGATTTTACTCTATAAAGTTACTACTATACCAATCAATTTCCTCATCGCCATCAAAAATCAATTCATGTACCGGTATATTTTGAAGATTTTTTTGTGCATAAGTTATTGCTTCATTAAAATCCAAATTATCCGGCACTTCCATAGTAGTTTCATAATATGCACTACAGCATACTTTTACTCTCAATTTTTTCATAATAATAACCTCTCTTATATCTTTAGTGAATAATTACCCAACCTTGCTTATTTCATCATTAATTTTCTCTAAATCAAAATATAAGCATTGTATAGATTACTGCCTGTGTCCATTTTCTGTTAAATAATATCCTCATGCTCTTTCTTCCTCTCTTATTTTTTGTAAATCTTCCCAGTCTTTAATAAGTTTCTTTGCGAATCTTTCACAATTTTGCTAATTTCATTCATTTTAAATTCTTCCACAAAAAATTAATCAGTTACAACAGCTCCGCAATTTGAGCATTTGTTTTCAATAAATATAGCTCTTTCATTGCAGTTGCCGCATAGTATTAATTTACTTTGACAATCTGTACAATAATCTGTTTCTTCATCAATTTTAAATGTAAATTCGTTCAAGCAACCTTTACACGTTTTTACTAATTTAATAGTATTATCATATCCACAGTTTGGACATAAAGTTGTGTCTTCAGGTAACAATTCATAACAGTTATTGCAAACATTTTTTAGCTTATAATTACATTCCGGGCAGAATGTATAATCTGTTTCAGCTACATTGTATGTAAAGCCACAATCAGGGCATTTCTTTATATACACATGTGCATTTATGCAGAAAATAACTAATAATATTCCTATTGCTGCTACTGTTGTGAATAATACTTTTTTTGTATCTTGCTTGTTTGTTGCTAAAAGATACATATATCTTACAGCAAAGAAAACAATTAATAAAATTGATACGATTGCGATTACATAAAATAACATTTTAAATTCCTCCTTAAAAAAACAAAAAGAAAGCTATCTTGCTTTCTCCATAAAATAATATTTTGTTTATATATAAACTGTCATAATTGACAGATAACAAAATTAAGAATCTATATAAAAAAAGAACAGACTAAATCTTTTTTGGGTATTAGTCTGTTCTTTGAACTTTAAATAAAATTGTAATAAGCTATAACCTTATCACAATAAACTTCATATCTTATGATTTTATTATATCATAGTCGAAATTGAAGTCAATACTATTTTTCTGCTAAACATAATTTTCAACCTTATTTCTGAAATATTGTTTCTTCGTCAAAACATTCACATTCTATGAATGAAATCGAATGACAATCTTTTAATTTACCATTTTCACAGAACATTGCAAATACTTTATTAATATCATTATAGCTTAATGGATATTTATTGCTCTTATTTTTGAATTGATATATTGAATTAACAATGTCAATATGTTTTTCATCTATAGGCATAAACAAATAAACAATATCTTTACATTTCTTATCAGTTATTTTATAAGCATTCTCAAATGTTATTAGCTTATAAGGAACTTGCATAATAAAATAATAGCAATCTAAGCAAAACTTATTTTCATTATGCAAATTGAAGTCGTATTTATCACCAAGTGCTTTCCAAGCTATAACATTGAATGCAAATTTCGATACTGAACCATCTGCATTTTCGACTTGCCAACCGTTTTTATGGTCAAAAAAAGCAATAACATCGTTATATGAATTACTCATATTATTAGTGACATAAGTAACTTGCACCTTTTTAAAATCATCCGGTAAACTTTCAAAAATACTTATCCATTTCATTATTTATCTCCCCTTTCAGGTTTATATAATCTTATACCATCATAAATTGGTTTTTCTGATATTTCACCCGATTCAAGTTCATCTAAGCCTTTTTCAATCATATACATTTTTGCATCAAAATCATCTAATTTTGCAACAATAAATGCTTCGATTGTTTTTGGCTGACTGATTGCTCCCCATTCTTGGTTATAATGATGTGAAGCGATTATATGTTGTAATTGCTCCAGTTCATCAGAATTTATAATAAAATCCTTTGTATAATCTTCAACCATTCGCACTCCCAACATTAAATGACCGAACAAGTTGCCATTGACTGTATATGATGCATTCCCCATAATGTCAGTATCCAACTCTTTTAGTTTTCCTATATCGTGAAGCAAACAACCTATAATGACTAAACCACGATTAGCCTTAGTATAGATTTGACAAATTCTTTTTGCCGATAAAGCCATTCTTAAAGAGTGATATAGTAATCCTCCATAGCAATTATGGTGCATACTTTTAGCTGCTGACCACCGTAAAAGTTTTTCTTTATTCTTTTCATAAATCTCTTCACCCAATTCTGCTAAAGCAGGAGCTGTTTCAGCAGCTTCGTTGAATAAACTTATACACATATCGAACATTTTCTTGGATTCAATCGGAGCAGTTATAATGAAATCTGCTATATTTGCATTGTTGTTTATTTCAAAGTACTGTAAAATATAACTCACATTACTTTGAAATGTGTTTACGTTAATAGTACACTCTGCAACATTACCTATTACAGCTAACTCTTTACTATTAATACTGTTAAAATACTTTGCAATTACAGTTTGTTCTCCATCCGACAATAAAATGTCACAATATATTGATCCATTTCTTGCTGTTCGTTCTTCTATATTCGTAACTAACAAGTTAGTTACATACTCATTTCCTACTTTCATTTCTTTAAATTTTACCATTTTGTTTCTCCTCCTAAATAAAAAGTAAATTGATTATAAAAAAAGAGCAGTCAATCTTCATTTTCTGAATTTTAACTGCTCGATTTAACTTATTAAATAAAAAGAGAATATAGCTTTAGCCATACTCTCTAAACTTCATATAATCTATTTATATTATATCAAATTACTTTTTGAAGTCAATATTTTCTTTTTCTTCAGTTCTTTCTATTATTTCTTCAGCTTTCTTATTAGCGTTTTCTATCCATTCATCAAAAGTCAATTCATTTGTCATTTTACATTCCTCCGATAATCAAAAAATCAGGGCGAGACCGTAGTCCCACCCTTCCAAAGATATTCTTAATGAATTCTTTTGTTAACATATTGATTATACCATACCGAATATTAAATGTCAATTTACATCGAAATTCGGTCCTTAATTTCTGCCATTTTAGCAGAATTAAGTCTTGTATCTCCTTTTACCCTTGAATAAGACAAATAACCATTCATTCTATCTATTTTGGTTAGATTATTGCTTCCGCATACAGGGCAAACATCCATCTCAAGTTCTTCATGACCACAATCATCACAATAAGCTAAAGACAAATTAACCCCTTCATAGAAGCCAAGTTCCATTGCTCTTTTAACAAGTGTTCTGATTGCTTCAATATTGTATCCAACCGGATAACGAACATATTGAATCTTACCACCGTTAAATAAATCCCAGAATCTTTTTTCAAGGTCCTGTTTTTGTATAGGAGTAATATTCTCCGTAACATGGCAATGAAAACTATTAGACACATATTCTCTGTCAGAAACATTTTCAACTATACCATACTTATTTCTGAATTGTTTTACTTGAAGTCCACAAAGTGACTCGGCAGGTGTGCCGTATATCGCGTACAAATTGCCATCTTCATGCTTAAATTGAACCACCTTATCATTTATATACTTCATTACATCTATCGCAAATTGACCATCTTCTACGAGCGATTTACCATTGTATAGTTCTTGTAACTCGTTTAAAGCGGTAATTCCGAAAGATGCTGTAGCAGATTTAAGTATTGGTTTGATTTTATCATCCGGTTTTAGATGCCCACCTAAAAAGCCACCTTGACAATAAGCAAGTGGATTTGTAGATGCTTTCATTTCACCAAGATATTCATAGGTTCTTATATGAATTTTTCTAATCATATTCAAGTAATAATCTAATATTTCATAGAAATCTTTTGATTCTTTTCTTGCTCTCGCCAGTATCATAGGCAAATTAAGCGAGACAGCACCAACATTAAATCTTCCGACAAAAATCGGTTTATCATTATCGTCTGCCGGTTCTATTCCACCTCTTTCAAACCAAGGTGACAGAAATGCACGACAGTTATGAGAATAAACACCGCTAACTTCAAAGTGTTCACTATCTGTTGTAACATCATAACTATACATTGTTTCTTTTACAGGAATAACTTCAATTACTGTTGAATTTACGCTGTAATTAATTCCGTTATTTCCTTTATAATGTTTTAATTTTTTTTGACAACAAATAAAGTTAATTAATTTATCATTCATCTGAAATTCTACTCTATATCTAATTGCAGTAGGTCTTTCTTTTGAATAATGGTTATGATAAATTTTTGCCGGCATTCCAAGTGACTGAGCTAAAGCCATTTGTTGTAAAGCTAATTCCTTATTAGTTGAACCGATTTGTACAACTGAATAATTATTATCAGAATCGTTAATATATCCGTCTGCATCAATCATTCCTGCCATAAATGAAAGTTTTGATTTACAATCCCAAGAGAATACTTCATTAGGAATTTGTCTGTTTATTTTATTTTCGCCACCAAATTTAGAACAAAAATAATTAATAGCACGTTGCATATTATCATTATTATCAGCAATAGCACATAAATCTTTATAATCACCTTTTTTGCCTCGCATTTGTAATACAGTTTTAGTAGTCATACCGAAATATTTTGAAAATGTTTTATGAAATTTACTTTCGATTTCATCTTCACCGGTAGCTGCAATCGAAGCAACAATACGATGATTTTGATAACAACCGTCACATAGCATAAATCCAAGTAACCATGCTTTATCCTCATTAAAACTTACTGTTTCTTCGGCGTATTGTTTCGTGTTAATTAAGATTTTATCATTTGTTTTTAGATTTTCTGCTTTTACTATACCTTTATTAATAATTTCAAATGGATGATCCGGTGTGCATAATAATCTTCTTCCATTTGAAAAATGTACGTCCACAAAGTTATCCGAAACATTTCGTATAATTCGTTTAGTATTAACAAACCCTTTTTGTGTATCATAGATTTGTACATTATTCAAGTCCATATACAAATGCGGTTGCCCTTTAATTTGAGTTTTTAATTCAAATTTATCAGACAATCTGTTCCACATTCTTTCAAAGGATTCGACATATAACTTATTATTAAATTTGTATGTAATTATTTCTTTGCCATCAACACAGCCCATAGGTGAAATGATTTTACCGTATTTTTTATACATTGATGCCACATATCCTTCACCGGAAAGGCTTAACCAATCTGGGTACATTGTTTTACTTGAACATTCGATTCCTGCTTCAAATACATCTTCTAAAGTCTTACCTTTACCATGAAGGTTTTCGTCATAAAGAAATACGATTTTCGGAAATAGTACAGGTTTCTTAAATCCTTCTTTTCCTTGACCGTTCTTTCTTACATTTAACATAGTTATAGATGCCATTTTGGCAAATCGACCTGTTCCTGTTCCTGTCGTTACCGTAATGAACGGATAATCACCTCTGCTTGATGAAACAGAATTGAATTTATATTCCCAACCTTGAAATCCTTGTTCAAAATCTCTTTGAACTTCTTTTAAAGCTATTTCTTCGGCTTTATCCTTATCTAAACCTAACTCAACATATTTTTGAATGTATTTCTCATATGAATGTTCGGCATAAGGCTCAAGCAGTAAATCAACTGAAGGTATTGTAAAACCTCCATACTCTTGACTGGCAGCCGAAATAGTTACGTCTCCGATAACATCAAATGCTGTGTCAAGTGACTTAGGTTGGTTATACCATAGATTACCCATTTCAAAGCCGTCTTTTAAAACATTTTGCATATTAAACAAGCAGCAGTTCATTGTATCACGTCTTGCAGACATATCATGAATGTATATAAATCCGTCACGACACGCTTGAAGTTCTTCTGTTGTAAGGAAAAACTTCTGATATAATTCCTTATTAAGCTGATTAAAAATCAAACTTCTTTTGGTTGAAACCAAAGCACTGTCAGTATTGGAATTATCCTTATCACCAATGTACATAATTGACTGACTCTTTTTATATACTTCATCAAGCATTTTAACAAAGTCAATCTTGTAATCACGATAATCTCTATAGCTTTTCGCAACTTCCGAATTAACTTTATCAAGTGCTTTTTCAACAAGATTATGTATTTCCGGTACTGTGACAGTTGTTCTGTCATTTTGTTTTGCTATTTCTTCTGCTTTACTGTACACATATTCAACTATGTAGTTTAAATCATAGTCTGATAATTTCTGCATAACTCTTGTAGCCGATTTATTAACAGCTATCTTGATTTTCTCCTTCTTGAATTCTTGAAATGTTCCGTCTTTTTTTATAATACCTTGTAACATATAAAATCCTCCTTTTTACTACCCGACAATCAAATTATCGGGTAGTTTACCTGTTCTTATGAAGCCAACTTTGTATCGTCATCTACAATTTCAATAACCGATAAGACTTCATTTTCTCTTTTTTCCCTATCTTCTTCTTGTAAAATTCCTTCTTTAATTGCAATATTTATATCTGCTAATCTTTGAGCAACAAAACTTATTGCGTTATTTACAAACTTATATTCAAAGTCTTGTTTTACTCTGACTGCAAATGCTTCAGGTCCTTCTCTCAGATATATACTCGTATAAATATTTGCAAATTTTCTCGCTATCTTCATCTCCTTTCTGCTTAAAACTTCCTTTTCCGTTTTTTGCTCTTTTGATATTTTGCTTATGATCTGCTGAATACATTTTTTTATCATAAATTGAATCTTATCTGTTGGTATCGGCTTTCCATATTCATCCGCTCTACCAATTACATAAGTACTAATCTTTTTCACCTGTGCCGGCATTAATGGTACAGATGTGGTTTTAGCCGATTCATTTATCATTTTTTCAAGCATTTCAGCATTGACGTTCGTAATTGAACCATCTTTCTTTATAATTTTCATAACATATTTCCTCCTTAAACAATAAATCATCAGTATGAATAAATAAAAAAAAGAGCAACTATGTTTCCGATTCGGATTCATAATTGCTCTTTAATTAACTTTTAAATAATGAGAGGTACATTTAGTGTTCCTCAACCTTCATACTTATAATTATATTATATCATACACTATTATGAAGTCAATATTATATAATAACAAAAAAACGACCATATAAGAACTATTAAAGTCTTATATAGTCGTTTTAGTTAATTAAGCGAATGGATTTTCGGCATCATCAAAATCGCCGAAATCATCAAAGTCGAATCCATCACCAAGTTCATCTCCATTTGTCGCTTCGGTTGGTGTTTGCGATGCTTGTGTTGGTGTACTTGCTGCCGGTTTATTTCCTGAATTTGAACCGGTATTACTATCACACAAAGTCCAATCATTAACCGATAGATTAATACCTTCAGCATCCTCACCATTTTTATTGATGTATTTGTTTACACTTGCCGAACCGATTAGTACAAGATTAACAGTGTTAGGATTTCCGATTGCTTCAAGCATATGTTTAAATCTTTCAGCACGGTCCTCCCAAACTGTGACATTAATCCAAACAACGTTATCTTCCGGTATATTTGTACCAAACATACTGTTAATGATTTTAGTTCTGCCACTACAAGCAACAATTGCTCGAATTAGTTTCTTGCCGTTTGCTTCTCTTTCTTGAATTTTTGAAACATAGCCTTTAATAACCATGTTTTTAAAAGTGTTTCCTTTACTCGTTACTGCATTAACCACATTCAAAAATGTGTATTGTTTCTTATTTGTGTTTGCCATAATAATTTCCTCCTTATTTCTTAAATAAAATTTTATAGTATTTAAAGCTGAAATGAAATAAAAAAAGAACAATTATAACCGATATAATCAAAATCGGATTTATAATTGTTCTAAATTTAACTTTTATTAAAATGAAAACAGATAAGTTTTCAGACACTTCATACTTTATACTATTATTATAGCATTACTCAGAATGAAGTCAATAACATTTTTTTAATTTTTATTATATTTTTTATTTATTTTTGATTATATTAGTTTTCCATTCTTGATTGCACATCATTATGTAATATTTCAGCTATTTTGTTGTGTTCAATTCGTGCTTCATTATCATCAAAAGACGATAAATACTCTTTTATTAATGTCAACAATACTGTACGTGCTTTATCTCAATTATTTACATCTCCTCCTTACTTCTCAACCTTTTCAATTTTTTTTTACCTTCTGCCGACAAGTCGTTTTCGTCTTTAATATTATTAAGACACGATATTACTCTGTCATTCATCGTAACTTGAAAATTTTCGTTCTTCGGTAATAGGCACTCTGTTTCTCCTTTATGGAATACGCATTTTTTGCAGTTACAAATCATTTTAATTCTCCTTTCCATCTTCTTTTATAACTATATTAAGTTGTCGTCCTAACCATTTTAATCCGTTTATAGTTAACCAATAATAAGTATGGTTGTCACACTTCTGTACATTTATAATATCTTTCGGCAATCTGTTCAAAAGATTGTTACCGATTTTGATGTCACAATAATAATTGCGGTATGGCTTGTAAAAGGCTTTTCCGTGACGGTGATAAGGTCTTTTATAATTAAGTCCTATCATATGCTTGCATATGTCTATCACTCTATTTAATTCTTTGGAAGTAAAATCCATTTCAATCCCCATATCTAAGCCCATATTACCTAAATACTCATTATAGTCATTATCACGTTTTTTTACCCAATTCCACGGATGAGAACAACCTAACATTCCATCTTTATGTTCTATTCCGTATTTTCCTTCTGCTTCCGGACAAACATCTTCCGGAGCTGATAACGGACAATAATCACATCTCATTTTCTATTCCTCCGTCATTCCTTTTATAATTTCATTTATATCACTTTTTTAAAATAAGTTTTTCTACGTCATATTTTTCACTCCTTTTATTCTAATTTAAAAATATTTATATAAAAAAAAGAACAGACTAAATTACCTTTAAAGGTTTTAGTCTGTTCTTTTTTAACTTTAATACATTTGAGATAAATCATATCTCAATAAACTTCATATCTTATATAATTATTTTATCATAATCGAAAATGAAGTCAAGCAATTTTTATCATTATAAAAGTGATAACTGAATATTATTAACAATATCATTATTTGATAATAATGTTCTATATGTTTTCTTTGTTGACAGAGGACAATGTTCAATTAAATTGTCTAATTGAGACATTTTTTCTATAACAAGCATTTTATGAAAAGGTGAAATATACACAACAACTTTTTTATCATCATTAATAAGATTTATAATATTATTAAGAGTACCACGGCTTTTTCCGTCCCAAACCATAAATCCATAATCAGCATTTTTAGCCATTGCTTCATCTTTTTGCTTATAAAAATCAAATCCCTTTATCGAATTATTAACGTGAATATTTTCGACTTTCCAACTTCCAACATTATTTCTTGCTTTGCCGTTGCTTGCATATACTGTAACATTTTTATATCTTAGTTTCATAAAAAAGTTTTGTACAGCTGTGTCAATACCATAGCAATCTCCGACAAAAACATTATAATTTTTATTGTATATAGACATAAGTTTTTTTTGGACGTTATCATCAAGACTTGTTATGCTTCTTGCTCCTGCAATAAATATTTTCATAGTTATCACCTCTTTTAGTTACGTTCTCGTTTTTGCAACTGTAAAAACATAAACGTTGTCCATTAAAAAATCTTCTTTTAATTTTTCAATACACGCTTTAACAGTTGCACCTGTTGAATATAAATCATCAATTAATAATATATTACAATGTCTGTTGGCATATTTTTTCTTGTCGATTTTTCCAGTTAAATCTTTGTTGGTTTTCGCTAAACTTTTAGAAGTTATATTTGAATTTTTAATTATTGCTTTTGTAATTATATCCAAACACATTAAATACAAATATTTATATATCTTTTTATATATCTTTGCAATACTTTTTCAATTCATCAAAAGTATTTATGTAAATATAATCAATACCCATATTTATATCTCCGGTTGGATAAAAATACAGAGTTATATGTCCTATATTAACATCATCAGAATTTAATGTTACAGCCCATATCGGATATGCAACATTACCACGATATTCAGTTGTATGAGCATTTGACAAATAACGTATATTATTCGTAGTCCAAGTCAGTTCTACTATTGCTCTTTTTACATTGAATTGTTCAGATATAGAAATAAAAATACCGGAATTGATTATATCTTGTGCTTCGGTAATAAGTTTGTTTCTCTGTGCCGACAAATCAGTAATATTAAATTCTTCGCCGGCACTGCTTAAATTCCATACATCTTTTACTTTATTAATATCAATTTGTGTCAAATCATTATTCCAAATCTCAGATATTTCATATTTTGATTGAGCATTTTTTGAAATTTTTACGGTATATGATCCTGTTATATTATGCGATACCAAATCAACCACTTCAATACGAATTAGGTCATCATTAATACCGCTATTGGTTAAATCTACACCCCAACATACTCCATAATTATTTTCGTCTGCATAGTTTGCCGGCATTAATTGATCATAAGTCCAATCTATAAGAACATTCGATGAATTTGCCACTTCTGAATCGGTTATATCTTTATATTCTGTATGACTTGTTCTAATACCTCCTAATTGCTTTGATGTTATGTAATAACCGTATTTATGTTCTACTGTTGCTTTTGAATAAGTCGGATTTAAAATTAATCCATTTACGTTTTCGTTAAGTGTTATTCCTACATTTAAAGTACCTCCGGTTACATCAGCACACGCAACTGTTTTATTATTTAAGAATAATCCATCATCTTCAGTTACCATACCGGTATAATCAGCTTGTTCTGCTGTATTGTTTTCAATAGCAACAATCGTAGGTTCTGGTGTAACTAATCTGCCAGTATCTTCAAAAGGTGTTTTTCGAGTAGCCAAAAATATTATTAAAGCAATAATGCATAAGACAATTATACCAAATATGATTTTCTTTTTTCTTGAATTTAATAAATTATTTAGAATATCCATTTACTATCATCCTTTCTGTTCACATTGCAAATGCAGTATTAACATCTACATTAATAGCATTGGCAATAGCTTTTTGAAATCGTAAAATTTGTTTATCTGACATATTTTCGGTTCTGCCGTTTAGTAATTTAATCATTTCAGCGTATGTTAAATTAGCTTTAGCTGCAAGTTCAAGTTTGTTTATATCATTTTCTGCAAACCATTCATTCATGTACGGATAAACAGATTTCTTCTTTACTCGCTTATTATTTTCAGTTGCTACTTCCATTATAACAGATAAGTCAATGCCCGATACCTTACTTATCTTTTTAGCAATTGATACTGGCATCCACATTTTGCCTGATAAAATTTTAATTAAATGATCAACATTGAAATTAATTTTTTCAGCTAATTCTTCATAGTCCATTTCGTTTTCTATCAACCATATGCGTACATTTTCGTATACACATGAAGATAGATTTCCAAAAAGGCTATAGAATAAATTATATATACATTGTTTGCTAAAGCCTGTAGCCTTACAAATTTTTCTTACGCTATAACCGTTTACTCTCATAGTTAAAATTTCAATCTTTTTATCTTTTGTCATTTTATTCATATTCATAATTATACACCTCATTTCTTATTGAAAATCAAATCAAATGATGGACCATATTGACTTGACGGATCATCTTTCATTTTTACTTCTGCTTCAAATTCTTTGCCTGTTTTTGAGACAAGTTTTTTCATCTTAACCGATTGACCGCTTAATAATTTTTTTACTGTCGCAGCGGTAAATGTTGTTTTTGCAAATAAAGGACTTTTACTCTTTTTCCAAATATTAAACTTACAGTTTGTAGGCTCTTTCCAATTAGAACAGCAAAATCCTGTTTTTGTTTCAACAATATCACCGCCACAGCGAGGACATTTACCAATTACTGCCCCACCTTTTTTCTTAATTGCAATAATACTGCTGTTTACAACCGGATAATTATCAACGTTTGTGACAATATGTTTAATTGTGTCATAAACACTGTCAATTAATTTATTGTAATTAACTGTACCGTTTTGTATTTCTTCTTGAATAGACCACCATTCAGCTGTCATATCGGCTTTCTTGATTTCGTCAGGCAATATTCTGTAAAGTTCTCTGCCAAGTGCAGTCGAAATTACTTTCTTACCATCTTCTCGTAAAAAACCACGTTTAACCAATGATTCTATGATACCGCTTCGAGTTGCAGAAGTCCCGATAGAACCTCTTTCACCTTCTTTACCCTCATCTTTTGAGAGTAGTAATTGTTTTATTTTCGGATCTTTAACATATTTCGATATACAAGTCATATCTTCATTTAATGATGCTTTCGTATATCTTGAAGGTGGTTTTGTTTCCTTTTCAGCAATATCGGTATCCGTTATTTTCCCTGAATAAATACCTTCCGGTATTTTACTTAGATTACTTGCCTTATCTTTTTCAGCTTCATTAAAAATACTTCTATAACCCTGTTCTATTATAACGGTAGATACTGCCTTTATAGCTTCGCCATTACCCAATTCAATACTTAGATTTGTTTGCTCTTTTTTTGCTTTTGGCATAAACTGAGCTATATAGTATTTACAAATAGCAAGATATACATTTTTCTCAGCTTCGCTTAATTTATCTAAATTAACTTTTTGATTTGTCGGAATTATAGCAAAGTGAGCTGAGATTTTGCTACTGTCAAAACACTTTGATTTTAAATTCATATCTAAACTTTTAGGCTTATAACGAATATTCATTATAACAGCTTTCATTGTTACAGGAGCTTCCTTATAATGTTCTTCCGAGAGATATTGACAATCCGAACGGTTATAAGTAATAGCCTTATGATTTTCTCTTAAAGATTGTGTAATATCAAGTACCTGTTGTGGTGAGTAACCGAATTTACCGCTACAATAAGTTTGTAACTTTACCAAATTAAAAGGTAATGGCGGTGCTTCATATACTATTTTTTTCGTTATGTTAATATTTTTTAATGTTTGTCCTTTAAGTCGATTACATATTTGTTCGGCATATTCTTTGCTAAGTATATGTCCGTCTACTAAATTAGAATCAGTCTTAGACGGAATAAAATCCGCTTGAACCGTATCATTATTGAAATTAATATCACAAGCAATAGTATAATACTTTTGTTTGTGATGTCCTTCAATGGCTAAGTCACGATTAACTACCAATCCTAATGTTGGTGTTTGTACTCTACCGATTGTTAACAGAGTCTGATTTTTGCAAGAAAACAATCTGCTCATATTTATTCCGACCATTAAATCAGCGACACTTCTTGCATATGCCGACCAACCATAAGGTTCATGAGGTTTATTATCAGTCATATGTAACAATGCTTTTTTCATAGCAACAAGTGTTGTATTAGCGGTATCAAGCCTTTTAACAATTCCTTTATAATTAAACCATCTCAGCAATTCATCAATTAAAAGTTGTCCTTCATCATCAGGATCACCTGCGTGTATGACTTCATCTGCTTGTTTTAGTAGATTGCCTATTTGGTTAACTCTTTGTGATTTACTGATTTGACCTTTATTAAGGTTTCCGTCTTTTCCGATTTTAACTTGCCAATCTTTAAAAAATATTGGAAGCGAATTTATATTCCAAGACTTATACCCTATATCATAATCTTCAGGTTCTTTAAGACTAAGCATATGACCGAATACCCAAGTTACTATGTAATCACCTTTATATATACAACCATTTTTCATTGTTGCCGTACCCGGTAATGCATCTGCTATTGCTTTACCCAAAACAGGCTTTTCTGCAATTACTAAAATCATAAATAAACCGTTACTGAAAACTTATAAAAAGTTATAAACTTTTATGTTTCATTCCTACTTCATCGTATATGCTTTTGACATGATTTCTCATAATCTACTCGCAAGTTCTTGTACACTCCATAGGCGTAAATTCCTGACTAACGTATCAGTACATATCTGTAATAACTTGAAAGTGTTATGCTACAGATTGTTTTAAAACATTTTCTCCATACTGTTTTAGATTTAACGCTGCTTGATAATCTCTATCAATTATATTTCCACATTCACATTTGTAAATACGGTCAGACAACTTTAAATCTTTTTTAATACTTCCACAACAACTACATAATTTAGAACTTGGAAAAAATCTATCGGCTATAACAACTGGTATATTGTTCCACATAGTCTTGTATTCAATCTGTCTTCTAAATTCATAAAAACCTTGCTGTTGTACTGCTTTGGATAAATGTTTATTCTTCATCATTCCACTTACATTCAAATCTTCAATACAAATGAAACTTGGTTCTCGTTTCACTATCTTAGCAGATGTTTGATGTAAATAATTCTGACGAATATTCGTTAGTCTGTGATTTAATTTTAAAAGTTCTTTTTCACTTTTTATAATGTTACTTGTTTTACAATAACTTGCTCCTTTCTTATTTTCCTCATATTTTCTTGATATGGAACGCTGTAACCTGCGTTTTTTCTTTTCTAATTTCTTTACCGTTTGCGTTTTGTTTATGTTCTTGTATGTATTGCCATCAGAACATATTGCTAAGTCCTTTATTCCTAAATCAATTCCAATACCTTCATTTGATGGGAGAGTAGTATTATCATTAACTTCAATACCAACTGACACATACCAATATAATCCGTCATAAGTAAAACGTGGATTCATGTATTTACAGTCAGTTGGTATTCTTCCTTTTTCACAAAGTTTAATCCAGTTTAACTTTTGTTTATTCTGTTTTTTACTCATTGAAAAACTTTCAACTTTTACATGGGTATCGGTAAACTGAATTTTTATATTGTCTTGATAAAAAGATGGAGTAGAGTGTTTCTTACTCTTAAATTTAGGATATTTACATTGTCCTTTGAAGAATCTCTTATAAGTATTACAAGCATCTTTAATTGCTTGTTTTGTTACATTATTGCTTACTTCATTCAGCCATTGATATTCAGACTGTTTCTTTAATTGTGTAAATTCTTTTCGCAATTCACTATCTGATAAAAATTTGTTCCCTTGCTTATAATTATCCTGTTCTCTTGAAATAGCCCAATTATAAGCAAATCTATCACAGCCTGCATATTGAAACAACTTAGTCAATTGTTTATTATTTGGATTCAATCTCACTTTTATTGACTTTATCATTTGATTCACTTTCTTCCTCAATTAGTTCTTTCTATCATTAAAAGTTATAAAAGTCAACATATATTTATAACTTTTTATAACTTATAACAAACAGTTACAACCCTCCTTTTTCTTATTTTATACTTCATTATACAAATTTTTTAACAAAATGTCAGAGTTGAATTAAAAATTTCTGTTAAGAATATAACGTAATTAAAATACAACGTTTTAACATTTTATATGTGAATTCGTAACCGTCACTAAATCCATCTGATAGAACAATTTTTTTGCCTGCAAGAGAACATTTCATAAAGCCCTCATTGAGTATTTTTTTGAGTTGAGCAACTTCCGCTAAATTATTGCTATACCAGTCTATAATATAACTTGTTTTAATCCATATTTCCTTTTTCTCTTTTAGCAATTTACAGAGTTTTTTAAAATCAAATATGTTTTTCATATCTGTTTTTTTAGACTTTACATATATAAATGCTTGTTTCATGCAAAGTTTAACCCAAGCATTCGGTCTTTGTTCGTGATGATATTCTATTTCATTTATTCCGAATTGTTCAGCTATACTTTGTGCCATAGCCACTGAACGAGATTCACCGGCATGACAGGATATTATTATGTAATCATATTCATATCTATTAAGACGGTCAGATAAAAAACCACATAAATTAATTGCATCATTTGCCGATAATCTGTCTTTTGCTGACAAACTATCTGCAAAATACATATTAAAGGTTTCAATATTTTTGCCAAACATTTTTTTTGAATTTAACGTTCTATGTGCAACGTTATTATTTATGTTGATGTATATTACTTCTTCATCATCTATTTGATTGAGTAAGTAATCTTGTGCTTCTTCTTTATTAAATACAATAATCTTCATTACTTCTTCTCCTTTATTAGCACTCCGCAAATAGCATATCATTTTGAAATTGTATCTCTTACTGCCGAACGGAACATCATAAGCAACATCTCTGATAAGGGCTTATTCCTATCCTTTCGTTTCGCATTTTTAGCATGATAGAGGGTTATTCGTCCGTAATCTTTTTTCATATCAGAAACAAGTACACCTACTTCATATGGAATTTCACCTTTTACTTTATCATATACATCTTTCGGCATTACATAGTAATTATAATCTCCAATGAAATTGTGACCGTTTTTGCTATGAAAATCTTCGATTGATGATTTAACTTCATAACAGTAAAAATCGCCTTTTTCAATACCGGAAACAGTATTATTGATAGGTTTAAATCTCATCAAATCTACTCTGCAAGCCTGTTCGGTTCTATAATCAAAAGTCACTTCTTTTGCTATATATATTCTTGTATCGTGATACGGATTAAGCAAACTTTCAACTGCATCGGTTAATTCTTTGGTTACAAGTGGTCTGTTACTCATTATCTTTCGCTCCTTTTGTTTTTTTACTTTTTGATTTCAACTATTGAGAAATTAAGTTTTAATTTTAATTTTTCACATAAATCACAAATTTGTGAAAGAGAAAAATTGTAATTACCGCTTTCGTATTTATATAACATTTTAGGACTTATTTTTAAATAGTTTGCCATATCTTTTGAGGTCAAGTTGTGCTTTAACCGATATTCTAATATAGTTGTTGAAAGTGTATATTGAATATCGTAATAGTATAATTTTGACACGCTCATATTAGCATATATTCTATTTAGATATTTACCTGCATTTATCAAATTTACTTTACTATTCATTTTAATCCTCTAATTATATAACTTATTGTATATTTCTGTTACTTTTTAGATTTTTTATTCTTTTTTTGATACATTGCAATAGCTTGTTTGCTATGTTCTTGTACTGTTTTCTTCACATATTCCAATGTTTCTTCTTTGCATGGTCGATTATGTTTTTTATAGCATTGATTTACATTGAATTTCTTAGTCTTTTTGTTATATCGAATGTCAATTGTTAAATGTTGTTCATCTATATCAGCTGTGTAAATAATACAATGACCACCATTAATTTTTTGAAGATATGTATCGACACAGTTATCATTAATTTTTCCTTCTAATTGAAGTGCACTTTTTGTTTTAATCAAATAAAACGGTTCAGGTAATTCTAAATATTTTAAAGGTGTTTCAGGAATAACAAATTTAATTCCTCTATTTGCTTTTGCTATATATCTATGAACATATTCATCATGTAATTTATATATTTTTTTCTTTCCGGCTGAAATATCAACCGCCTCTTTAAGTTCAACCGCCATATCAAGATAATCTATTAATGTATCTTTAGAAATATTAGGATTTCTATTTCGCATAATATGATATAAGCATCTCTGACCTATTTCTTTCCTATTTCGTATTGATAATTTAATCCTATCTTCACTCAATTCTGATTTAGCTATATCATCAAAAACTGAATTAAAAAGTATATTTAATTGATTTTGATTAATATATTTTGCTGCACAGCATAGATAATATATAGCTTTTGAATTTCGTTTGTTTATGCTACTTGGTAATTCGATTTTAAATAATTTTTCAAAATATTCTTTTTTGTTATGATATTTTGAAATATCCGTTAATTTGATTGGTGGATAAAAATCATCTTGAATCATATCTTTCCAAAAGTATGTTTTTTCTGAGTGCAACAAAAATAATTCTCTTTTAACTTCATCAGGTAAATAATGTCCTAAATCGGATGCTGAAATTGGAAAATATTTATGATTTTTGGTTGACGCATATATACTTTTATTCTCGTGAATTATTATATTTTTACATGGGTTATATATTTCTAAAACAATGTCGCTTTCAATCCAATCAATATCTATCAAGTGTGAAGTAAATATAGTTATAGCAAGGTATGGTTTTCCATTTTCACTAATTCTATTTTGAACTTTAACACAGACATTTGCATCTGGAGTTTTGATTTTTGTAAAAATGTAACTATAACTATGGAAGCCTCTATTCTTTGAAGATATATTGCATATTGCATTTTTAATTGTCATTATTTCATCAATTTTAGGAATAATCTTAAAAGTAAATTCATTAGAAGATGTTTCTTTATCAAATATACCTTTTATATTTCCACTTTTAAAAATTTGGTAAAGAGTATTATAAAAACTCTTACAGAAATTTTCTTGTTCATTAATTTCACTATCTGATATGTACATTTTTATCATCATCCTTTTCTATTAAATTGCCACAATACGGACACTTATCGCCTATATGTTCCATTCCATCTAAACTGTGGTGACAATATGTACATTCGGCGACCTTATTTATAAATATATGAGTCAGTTCATAACCGCAGTATGGACAATTATCAATATCTTTCATATCCTTTAGACTTTTTTCACAATTAGGGCATTTTGAATATTGTTGCTTTTCATCTAAAGATTTTTTAGATTCCGGTATTTCTCCAACTTTAGTTTTTATTGTTTCTCCGCAATACGGACAAGTGTCAGTTGCACTATCCGGTAAATATTTATTACAACTATCGCACTTATTGGTTAATTTTGCATTGCATTCAGGGCAATAGTCAAATTTCTCATATGAATGATACTGATATTGACAATTCGGACAAAACACGAATTGTTGATCCTTAAAGTAAACATGTCCACAATAAGCAGCTCCAAAAGCAAGTATGATGGCTAAAAATATTGAATAAGAGCTTAATGCTATATCTTCATAAATAATAAAACAAATTCCGGTGATAAATAATATCAGACTCAGAACACCTAAAATAATACATGTAATTAAACTCATTTTAAATTCCTCCTTAGTTCAGATATTTGCCACAAAAAGGACAACATTTTAAATCCAATAAACTTTTGTAACAATTTTTACATGCTACATTTATATTTTGATTATCATATTGATTTTCTTCTTTTGAAGTATAATAAACTCCAAATATTAAACCAAATACTATTGATAAAGCTATAATTATATTCCCTATAATCGAAAAACGTCTTTTTTCAAATAAAAAGCCATACGTTACGAGTATTGTACCTATTACTAAAAGTAACAGCATTATTATTAAAACTAAATTCATAGTATTACCTCCGAATTTTTGACACTAATTGTTTTCGGGAGGTATCTCTCCAACTTTTACTTCAATTTTATTTCCGCAATAAGGACAAAGATTGAAGTCATTATCCGATAAAGTTTTACCGCAATTATCACATATATTTTTTAATTTCGTACCGTATTGAGGGTAATAATCATATTTCTCATTCGCCTGATACTCATAATGACGAGTTGTGCAAAAATCCTGCTTTTGTGAAGCATAATAATCATATCCCGCCAAAAGAGAACAGATTATAACTGCCATAGCTGCAAATAAATTTACATATCCTAATACTTGTTCATCAGTCGAAAAACATTTAATTCCTTGTTTTATGAACAAGACAGTTAAAATTAAAAAAATAATAAGTATAATTAAAAATAATATTGATTTAGTCATCTTAAATTCCTCCTTAGTTATTTTAGTTTGATAATTTACCAACACTTGCTTCAATTTTTCAATTTCGTACCACATTGTGAGCAATAATAATTATTTGTGTTTTCATGATATGCAAAATTACAATTTGGACAATATTCAAGAGTTGATTTTTCATAATAAAAACAACCGATGCTAAATATCGTAATTACGATCATAGCAGTAATTCCGAACACCCTTAATGATAATTTATGAGCAATACATTTATAGAATAAAAACAAAAGTATCATCATACAACATATTGCAAATAGCAAGAATAATATTGATTCAGTCATCTTAATTCCTCCTTAGTTAATTTCAGTTGGTATTTCACCGACTTTAAATTTAATTTTTTTACCACAATACGGACAGGTTTCGGTTGCTTCGTCCGGTATTATTCGATTGCAATTATTATATTGTTTATAAATTTTTTGTTATAATGAAAACAATTAGTGTAAAAACCACCATGATTACCGAAAGTATACCAAAAGCGATAGCACTTCCAATATTAATGTTGCGATAGATTTTTTCATCCTTAAAACTTTTGTATATATGAAATATACAAGTTGTAATACAATATAAAAAAAGCGGTAAATATAGTGCAAAAAATACAAACATTTTAAATTCCTCATTTCTTTATTTTCATATTAAAGATAAAAAGATAAAAATATATCAATTACAACCATTAATCCTCCTATAAACCATGCATCCATAAGAGAACTTCTATTATACTCTTTGCCTGTTACTATAGAAAGTATTAATGTCACAGCCGTCCCAATAAATAGAAATGTAATTATAAATACCGTACTTTTGCTCATTTTAAATTCCTCCTTAGTCTATTTTCTTACCACAAAATGGACATATATCTTTTATGTAATCCATACCCTCAAAACTATGATGACATTCCGGGCATTCATTTGTTTTTTGTGTTAATACTTGACTTAGTTCAAAATTACAATACGGACATTGTTCTATATTTTTCATTCCTTCCAAACTCTTTTTACAATTTGGACATTGTGAAATGTTTTGATCTGTCGTATTACTAATCGCAGGAATTTCACCTACTCTGGTATCAATTTTACTACCGCAATACGGGCAATTGTCAGTAACATTCTTAGATAAATATTCACCACAGTTATCACATTTATTTATTAGTTTAGTTCGGCATTGTGGACAATAATCATATTCCTGATATATTGGTAAATGATAGTTGCAATTTGGACAGTATGAAAAATTATAATTACAAATACATGAACCAAGGATAAGTATTCCAAAGAGAATTGAAATTCCGAAAAATATCACTTCTTCACATTTGAATGCTAAAAATAGAAAACCAATACAGCCCGAAATACCAACCCAAAATAAAATAGTTGTCAAAATACTCATTTTAAATTCCTCCTTAGTCTATTTTCTTACCACAAAATGGACATATATCTTTTATGTATTCCATACCCTCAAAGCTCCTATGACGATATTGACACTCTGCCACTTCGGTATTTGTAGTCTGATAATATTGCTTTTGGATATTAGTATCAAAAAATCCATTCTGATAATATATTATTGTTAAAACTATAGTTCCTATAATCAAGAATGCTCCTTTTTCCAAATTATTCATCGGTCTTCCTCCTGTACAACCTAATACAGTTAAAAGTATTCCTGACGCTCCTACTCCTAACACTGCTGTTTTATGCAACATTATAGGCAATAAATTAAATATGTTCATTTTAAGTTCCTCCTTAGTTACTGTCGTTCGGTATATCACCGACTTTAAATTTAATTTCTTTACCACAATATGGACAGGCTTTGGTTGCTTCGCCCTGTAATTCTTTATGACAATTATCGCATTTATTTTTCAACTTTGCTTTACATTTAGGCAATAGTTATAGTCAATAATTGCTCTGTATTCATAATTACAACTTGTGTAATAGTTGCATTATAATAAAAGTACATATGCCCACCTACAAATCCTAACATTCCAGCAAAAATCATTGCTACTATAAACATTAATATAGCTTGCCAGTATAAATCTCTTTGTCTAATTATAATAATGCCTAAGTATAAAAATGTAAGACTTATGCCACCATAAACGCAAAAAAAAAGTATAATCATAAATAAAGCCATTTTCTTTCCCTCCTTAAATTTCACCTTTAAATGTCAATTAAAATAGTACATACACCCTAAGCAAGTCGCTATAGAGCCACATATAAATGCCGTAAAAAAATACCAGAAAGCAAGTCCATCAAACCATAATGACCAAGTATGATAACTACCGAAGAATAAAAATATTAAATCAGCAATTACAAAAATTATACATAAAACAAAATATAAATTCATTTTTCTTTCTCCTTATCTGTAATTTCAATATTCCTGTCATTTAATTCAAAATTGCACTGTGGACATTTATCAACTCTATACATCATTTTATATTCATAATTACAATTAGGACAATGCATATCTCTTATTGCAAAGAAGTAATAGAAACAGCTTTCTGCACAAATAATTATTCCGATAAAGAGAGCTATTCCTAAGCAACATAAGGCATTCAAAAACTCTTTATCTTTTATTCTAAAAGTAAAACTACTTAAAGAATCATATAATAAAAAGAGTAGAAATATCAAAATTGTTATACAACATATTGTAAATGATAAAAAATACAAGTTCATTTTTTTCTCCTTAAATTTCACCTTTAAATATTAATTAAAATAGTACAACATATACCCTAAGCAAGTTGCCGTCAATCCACATGTAATTGCCATAATAAAATACCAGAAAGCAAGCCTATCAAATCGCAAATATGCAGCAAGATAACTACCGCCGAAAAGTAAAAATATTAAACAGGCAATCCCAAAAATTATACATATAACAAAATATAAATTCATTTTTCCTCCATTAAATCACTGTAACATAAAGCCCCGGATACTTTTCCTTAAATAATTTCATCTTCAGTTTAAATACGTCTGTTTGTATTCCTTTTGTATCAATTATTTTATATGTACCGTCATTCTCAAATACTATGAAGTCTGTTACATATTCGATTGCTTTATTTTCTTCTGTTCCATCACTGATAACAAATCTTGCTTGCATACAAAAGCCTTTAATTTCTTGGCTTTTCGTCAATAATTTCAATGTTACATAGTAATCAGCCTCCTTTTTGCTTGCAAACGAAATTCCATCAACTTTAATTTTCTTTGCGTTGTATTTAGAGTTGTTTTTCCTCTTTTGCGTTGTAGGAATTTTACCGTTTTTTAAATATTGATTATATTCTTCTGTTGTCCAATTAATCATTTTAATCACCATATCTAAATTTTAGAGTATTGATATACAATTTAAACCCAAGAAATTAAGGTCTAAAAAAATACCAAAAGGATTGCTTTAAATCTAATCCCAAAGGCTTACTATATATCTTAACTTTTATACCTATATTATACCATATTCTACGTGTTATGTCAAGTCTAAATTGTAATATGGTCGTTCTATTTTATATTTTTATTAAATAAAAAAGGGGCTGTTAAGAAACAGCCCAATTAAATATACGAAACGTATTATTCATATTTCGTTGAATTGTAAGATTATTAGCATATGGATATAGATGATTAACATCTCCACAAGTAATAATTCGTATTTTATTTTTATAAACATTGATAACTGCAAATAATCCTGTTTTAAAATCTCTTACGGTAAATTCACAGTTCTGTTTTAAAATATTTTTATCATAATTTGATAAATCATTTATAAAATCAAGTATATATGTATTTTGAAGCATTAGACTTGATTTTAATCGACTTATTATTCTCTCTCGTGCATGTGGAGTCCAATATAATGTATATTGAATTCCGTTAAGCATAAGTGTAGTTTCAGGATTTCTATGATATATTGATTTCATCTTAAAATCCAAATTGTTCATATGTTGTTTCCTCCTTTGCTGTTTTTGTCTTGTATAAAGCCTTTTTCAATCGCTGTTTTAAATATGTAACTCTTTTATCAGGCTGCTTATTGCTTATTGCATAATCAACAGCACTTTTTTGACCGCATAATGCCACTATATCAGTAGCACGAGTTACACCTGTATACAATAAATTTCGCTTTAATGAAAAACGTTGTTCCAACGCCATAATTAATATGACAATTTTGTATTCCGATCCTTGCGATTTATGGATTGTACTGGCATATGCATGAACAATATTATTCATATCATCTTTAGTATAATCAATAATATTACCATCACCGTTAAATTCAATTTTCACAAGTGTCGTAAACTCACCGTTTTCGTCATTACCCAAGCATATATCTATAATATACCCTGTATCACCATTTTTTGCTGAATCAGTGTTTTTTGTCTGCATAACTTTATCACCGATTCTGAATTCAACATTGTTTATATTTACAGTTAACTCATCTGATTTTTTTGAATTTAACCGTTCGTGCAAATGTTTGTTGAATTCATTCACGCATAGCGTACCTTTATTTCGCCAAGGTGTTAACAATACAACATTATCTATTCCATATGCTTTTACGCAATTTACGTAAAAGTTACTGGCTTTTTCAAAGATTTCTTCGTTATTATCTCTATAACAATGAATAAATTTTTTACTATATACTAAATGTGTATCGCCGGAATTTATTTTCTGTGAATTTTTAACAATTACACTTTCTTCATTCTGTCTGAATACAACATCTAATTTAGCAACATCTATTCTTTCTGAATCAATCATATCTCTTAATACGTTTCCGGCACTTACAGATGGAAGTTGATCAGGATCACCGACAAAAATCACTCTGCAATTTGATGGAATTGCTTTTAATAATTTTGCTGCAATAAATTGATCCATCATTGAAACCTCATCAATAATAATTAAATCCGCTTCAAGATTAGAAGTCTGCATAAATTCTTCACCATCATCATCACAACTATATCCCAAAGCTGAATGAATAGTTTGAGCGGAATAACCTGTTTGTTCTGACATTCGCCTTGCAGCTCTGCCTGTCGGAGCTAATAACAAAACATTTCGGTTCTTAGCGACTCTTTCAAAGACGTATAAAATTGCCTTTTCAATAGTTGTTTTACCTACTCCCGGACCTCCTGTTATAATCACCATTGGACTTAATAAACTTTTAATAACAGCATTCCTTTGGCAGTCAGCCAATTGAAAACTATTAAGAGATGAATACTCATTTAGATATTTCAGAACATTTGAAGTCTCAAACATTTCGTGAGTACCATTTTTGATTTTCCTTATGTGCATTGCAGTCGAACACTCTGCATAATATGAGTTCATATCATAAACTAATATTTTATTTTCATCAATATGTTCAAATGCAATATCATTATCTTGAACCATATCATAAAGAACATCATTAATTTTCAGTTCATCAACTACATTAGATTTTAAATCCTTATTTAATAAATTCATTAATTCTTTAATCAAAATAGGTTTTGGAATACACACACTGCCTTTGGCTTCAACCATTGCTAAAATACAAAAAGTTGCACCTTTGATGCGTAGTGGATTAGCTAAGTCAGCGTGTAAGGTTTTGCCTATCTGGTCAATAGTTGAAAAGCCTATCCCTTTAACTTTAATCAGTTCATATGGATTGTTTTTCAATATAATACTTGCATTAGGACCAAACTCAGATGCAATTTTTTCGGCTTTCTTCAATGATAAATTAATAAAACCGTTAAATACAGCCATAATTTCTCTGATTACTTTTGTGTTTTTTAATTTAATCAGGATTTTATCAAGTTTATTTTGAGTAACACCCTTAATTTCAAGTAATCTTTCCGGTTCATTATCTAATACATTCCAAACCTCTTTACCGTATTTCTTAAATATCTTTTCTGAAATCTTATCTCCAATTCCGCATTTTAATGATGACATATATGTACGAAAACCTTTTAAATTCAACGGTTTTTCAATTTCAAAAGATGTTGCATTAAATGAAGTTCCGTATTTGTTTTTAACATAATCTCCCTCAAAATTAATTGATAGATTACGAATTTCAGGTAAATTATATCCTGTTACGGTGATATTCTTTCCTACATTTTCACTTTTATAAACAGCTACAATATAATCATCTTTTTGATATATGGTTTTTATATATGCAGCATTTATTTTCTCCATATAATCATTCCTCCTTCAAAAATTCAAATAATTTATGCTTTACATTACTTTCATATACAATTGGTATATTGTTTGATATGGCATACATAATTTCGTTTTTCATACCGCTTGAAATTTTATCACCGAAAACATATAAAATGTCACTTATTGATAGAAGCTCCATTCCAAATTTTATAGCCAGTTCTCTTTCCGGTAATACATTATCATCAAGGAACATCGGCAAATACGAATGTGAAGCCCAAACTTTGATATTTGTATCTTTAAACATACCGTTAAGATAATTGCATTTATCTCTGGCTGAAAGCATATTTAATTGTATTCCTCCTTTCGTATTAGCCGATAATGGAGAACATACATATATTCTACTATTTTCTTTTACTATCTTTTTTAAATATTTTGCATTTGTAATTAACAATTTAATTCCTCCTAAAAAAATCTACTGAGTCCAATTATGGACTCAGTAATTAAATTTTACACTATTTTTCTCTCCTTAATTGAAAACACTCTTGTATTTTCAGGTATCACAGTTATTACTTTTTCATATATTTCCGGGAATACTACTTTTAGCATTTTCTTATCTAACAATGTATATGAACGTGGTGAATAACTTACTTCATAATAACTCGAATCGTCTTTCTTCACTGTTCCTTTAACAGTTCTTCCGAGTTCTTCCGTTATCATGAGTTGTAGACTTTGCATTTTGTTGGTTATACCGTCTGCTTTTGCGATAAGTTTTTTCTTTTGCTCATTTAATTCAAGATATTCTTTAATTATTTCTACATCTTGTGGTATAAGTTCAACTGCCGGAGCGTTCTTATCTGCCGAGCCTGAAAATCTTCTTTGAATTTTTAAATCAGTTTCAGATTTACCTGAATAGTCCGGTTTTTGATTACCGAGAATGTATGTATCCCAAAAATACTTTATCTCATCAAGCTGTTCCTGTTCTTTCTGCATATCTCTTTCGACATATGAGCATACAAATTCATTCACCGTATTTCCGTAAATACAGCCGATATATGTTCCTGCAATCTTAGGATCATCAAGAACAGACAAGTATTGTCTGCATTGTGGCAAATACTGTACAGGAATTTTGTTATTTTCCCAAGCACTCTTATTGAAAAACGTTGTTGTTTTTGCTTCAAAGACAAATATACGTCCATCCGGCATTTCAACAATAGCATCTATATTTGCCGTTATGTATGGCATACTCTTTTTTCTGAACATTCTTGTTTCAGGAATAACTTTTGCTCCTGTAATATTACAGAAAGTTTCAATTACAAGACTTTCAACTTTGTGTCCATAACTAAAGATAAATTCTTTACCCTTTTTGTCCTCTTTATTTTCTATTTCGAGTTCTTCCGGTATACAATGCTTATCATAGTATAACTCTAATTCAGTCCTATACGGTGATACACCCAAAGCTATAGCGGCATCACTACCACCGATACCGATTGTTCTGATTGCTTCCCATTCAGGAATAGACAAAAAAGCGGTATCAACTATAACTTCTGCATTATCCCATTCGTGTCGCTTTTGATATGGCATCTTTTCAGCAATAGGTTTAACATAATCAGCAATTTCTTTAGCTGTCATTGTATCAATTAACGATTCACCTGAATTAGCTTGCTGATCAAACAGTATTTTTGCACCTTTAGCAAACTGTTCACCTTCAAGTCCTGTTAAATTTAATGCTTCTTCCAATTTATCCATTCGATTATGAATGTTTGTAAGAATATTATTAATTCTCTTTGTAGCTCTTACATCAACGTATGATGCCGCCTTTTTCGGTAAATTACATTCAAAAAATTTTCTCATATTGCTTTTTCCTCCATTTCATTCTTTAAAATTTTTCTCATAAACACATTTAATGCAATCATAAATATACAATTCATCAAATGTGATATAAACAATTTGATTGTTAAACTATCATTTTTTGCTAAAATAAACGGTTGAATAATACCAACAACCAATATTCCAACACAAACGATAAATGTAATGAAATTTGATATTCCTTTCAAAGTAATTCCTCCTTGTGATAAAATAATATATATAAACCGTATGTATTACGGTAAAAAAGAAAATAAAAAAGAACAACTAAGCCCAAATTAGGGTTTAATTGTTCTTTAATAAAAACTATATTTGTAAAAAGAAATAGTTTAAACTATTTCTAAACTTCATATCTATATAAATATTATATCACAATCCAAAATGAAGTCAACTTATATTTCTTCGATTTCTGATAAGATACTATCCCTCCTTAATGTTCTACATTATATGTACTTTGAATCTTGTTATAATTGTGAAGCCTCACATGACTAAAGTCACGTGCTTCCTAAAAGAATAGTTATACACTATTCTGCTTGCTTTAGGCAAGTGGACTACATTTCTACTATATAGCTAAAACTCAGAATATCTATATCTAAAGAGATACTAATTCTGCATTTAAGCTAATTAACGTAGATAATGTGCAGGTGCTTCTCTTACTACATTGAGGAACTTTTGCCTCAATGAGCAACCTTAAATTTGCATTTAAGGATTTTAGTAATTCTCTGATGAAATATCTTGCTCCTATATTATATGATGCAGATAAATCACAATTATAAATTTTACCATTTTTAAATTTACATAGTTCATATGTAGTAAAACCACCGTTTTTACCACGAGAAACAACTCCACTACCATCATAAGCAAATTTACTTGTTCCCCATGCACAGATATGACTAACTCTCATACCCAATCTATGAGCTTTATTTGTAACAATAGATTGTACTTCAGTTTTACGCCACATATGAAGTTTTTGTTTCTTTGAACCATTCTTTTTGCCTTTGGTATCCAAGTGTTCAAATACGATTACATCAGCATTATAAAAAATAGCTATATCCATAATATAACTTGCTGTTTTTACGGCAATATCATGATTAATACCTTTCACTTTAGACCAAAGTTTCGGTGTCTTTCGATTGCCATGTTGTTGAGCTTTTTTAACACGGTTTAAACAATGTGTAAGAGAGTCTATTTCTTTGGAATGTTTACAAAAATGTTTTCCAAGAATAGTGCCATCACTACGCATAGCAGAAATCGTAGCTGATGTATTAATACCTAAATCTACTGCAATAATCGTTTGGTTTTTTGCATCAATATCGTTTAATTTTACATTTTCTTCAAAAGAAAAATCTAAAAACCATTCTTTTCCCCTTTTACGTAAAATCGGAACACAATGTTTTTTTTCCAAACAATGTTTGTTGATATAATTAACATCAGATTTACGAAGTTTTATAGTTATCCAATCCCATGTATTACGAATAAAAACTTTGATTTTAGCTTCATATTCATCTGTCTGTTTATACATGACAGTTCTATACATACATGGATAAATAAATCCGGCATTAGGTAACGAAGGTTGTTTACCCTGAGGACTTGTTTCCCAATTAGCAAGATTACTTTTATATGATGATACTTTGCCAATGGCTTCATTTATAGCCCCTCGCCTTAAATAACTCGGAAATTTATAAAACTGTTTATCGAAATCATTATATTTAGGATTTTGGTTGTTGGCTGTTTTATGACAAAGGTGTTCTATATATTTTTGTTTCAGCAAGTTATTCTGAATATCAGAAATATTATTCCATTCATTAAGACAAACATTTATAAGGAAGTCCACAGCATGACGATATATAGATACTGTATCTTTAAAAATATGATTATAATGCTTAATCTTAACTGAATATGTAGAAAATATCTTCATACTAAAACCTCCTTTTGACGTTATTTCGTCTTCTGATTATTGATATAATGTTCTATCTGTTCAAGCGTTCTATCACTTACCGTTGCCACAAAATACGAGGGATTCCATAAATGTCCACCCCATAATTGTTTTTTTATTTCAGGATATTTTAAAAATAACCAACGTGCAGTGTTTCCTTTTAAAATTTTAATTGCATCTGACAATCGTAATTGTGGTTTACAGTTTACAAGTAAATGTATATGGTCAGACATTATCTCTATAGCAATAACATTCATATCTAAAGATTTAAGCGTATATAATAAATAATTCTTCATATCTATTTTTATATCGCCTATGAATATGGGTTTTCTGTATTTTGTAACCCATACGATATGATATTGTAATGAATATACATATCCTCTACCATGAGTAACATCTTTCGGCATAGAAAAATATATTGTTTTATCCATATTTATATTATACCATATGTCATAAGTAAATGCAAGAAAAAACCACCTAACTCACGACTAAAGTCACGAGTGTGCGGTGGTCGATCATCAATTCTTCTTTGTTAATAAATACTTCCTATTAATTTCATATTTCATTCTCCTTTGTTAACCTAATATCCAAGTACAAAACAATCTCTTTTATGATTCCAAAAATGGTTTTTTAAATCTGCAAGAGTCTTTGTTCCATTTTTTAATGCCTCATAATCTGCTTTGAGCATATCTTTTGTGTAGTTTCCACGACTATAAACACATGAACTAAACTTCTTGTCTTTTTGTGCATACCAACCTTTACCTTTAGGGAATGTATTCTTGGCAACTGTCTGAAAACAAATTATCATTCCATAGTAATCCGGCAAATAATATTCATCAGTAAAATCTTTGAGTTGAATTTTTATTCCATCAGGAGTAACTGCCTCATCAACAACATTTGTATCATTTTTATTTTTCATAATTTACCTCCATTTTCGTTTAAAAACTGAAATCCTTTAGCATATCATCATTAACATCAGGAATTAATTTTCTGCATTTTTTAAAATAATTTTTTAGTTTTTTAGAAATTCTTGACCGTTCATTTCTTTTGCCTCCTTTGTTAATTACTTATGAGAACTTTTTTTAATAATGTTTCAAATTCAACTTCTTTTTGCTTATTTCTTTTTTTTCTGATTTCTTGTAACAAATTCTTTAATTCGTATTCATCATGAACTTCGATGTCATAACCTAAATATTTTCCAAATTCATTACTTTCTTTAACAGATGACAACCAATCATAATTATACTCATCTTCTTCTCTTGTAACAGTTTCATTCTCAAAGTAATAAACATAGCTTTTGGTTTTAAACGAATTGTTCTTTAACAAATTATTTAATTCGTGAAGATTACACTCGTATATATTGCCGATTATGTTGTTATTTTTGTTTAATCCGGTAATATCAACATAGTAAGCGAATACTTGCTCATTTTCCGAATAAAATTCTAAAGCATTTCTATCATATGAATCTTCTATAAAGATTCTGCTTTCTCTCAAAGTATTAGTTCCACACCGTCTCGTAATCCAGATGAAATGTTTTTGCTCGTCCTTATCTGAAATAGCTGCTTCTCTGAAAATTTCATTATCAAGTGCAAAATCTGTTTCTTGATAATGTTTTGTATTGATTTTGGAAATCTGACTCAATACATCAATTACATTTACGTTCATTAATTTACTCATAAATATTCCTCCTTTAAATATCACTATTTTATTGTTCTATATAAAACAGCTTTTCACTGTGAATAAAAAAAAGTAGATTATTTTTTTTAATAATCTACTCTAAATCAACTATTTTACAATAAAAGAATAATGAAATAAGTCATATTCTAAACTTCATATATCTATTTTTATTATAACACAGACAATAAAACAGTCAATACATAGTTCACGATATATTTTTAAGCATTATTTCTACCTTTTCATAAGCAAATGACGGTAAAATAAAAAAGTATCCCATTCAGAGATACTTTTCTATATTATCTTTTGAAAATTAGTGTTTTACCGTCATTGAATTTAATTGTAACTGAAACAGGATAACCATTTTGATTTTGTGAATATAGTAAATATCTTGTATCAGTTATTTCAACCGGTGTTTTATGATTTTTTTCACACTGCAAACATTTCGTTTTATCCGAATACTCGGTTTTGCAAATTTCACAGCGGTATTTTTCAATCTTCTTCATAATTTCCTCCTTATTAATGTGAATATTTATTATAATATTCATCATGCAAGCATCCTTTTATTATCGAATTTTGTCTACGACCGAACATAGACTCTTTTCGTGCTTGTTTTTCACTACATTCCTTTGCAAATTGATTAATCTCAAATATAATTTGTTTCCATTCAATTTGAAATTTCAATTCTTCTTTTGCTTTGTTGATTTTTTTGCGTTTTTTTCGCATAAATTTCTTTAAATTCAACATACCCCTTATCCTCCTGCCAGTATTAATCTGAAATATTATATTCCTTTGCTATCTGCTTTTTAACCTCTCGACATTGCATATAAATAGCTCTTTTGCAATTATGGTAATATTGAGGACAATTTATGCAGAAGTTTTTTAATATCTTTTTAGCATCTTTTTTATTTTTGATATTCATATCATATGGAAAATCTAATTTCATTTTTATATCTCCTTTTTATCGTTTGTTTGTTAATATCTTGTATATTGCAATATCTTCGTCTGACAATGTTGAACCAAATCCATAATCTATTGTTATTTCTACCATTTGAATATGTGAATCTTTATCATCATCTGACATATTTGCAATTCTCCTTAGAATTCTTTGCTTATCAATACCATTCATTATTATTTCAGCCTTCTTTATCAACAAAGATTAATAATCAAGTCGTACATCTTTATAACTTTTACCATTATCATAAAACTTAGTTCGTAAAGTTGCATCCACATATTCACCAACTTTATCTGAATATTTATGATATGCGTTTTCATCTGTATAATGATATGTTTGACCTTCGTATTCAATTGCAATTTTATAACTTTCAGGTATAATCTGATTACACATTATCACATTATTATTAACTATTATTGGTGTAACTCTGGTATATGATGAACTATAATTCGCATCTATAACCTTAACTTGTATCGGAGTATCCTCTACACGAACAACTTTAGCACAACTGGTTAAAATTAATAATAGCATTAATGATACAATATATGTAAATATTCGTTTAATATTTCTTTTTTTCATTTTTATATCTCCTTTATCTTATTATTACTTAAATAAAACAGTTGTGCAAAAGTGGACAACTCATCGAATATTGTTTTTAAAACTTTCACACATTCATCACGGTTACATAATGTTTTTATTGATGTAATAATTACAGAATTTCTGTTATTTTGTTCTATTATTAAATCCGGGAAAATTTCCGCTAAATCATTAAGAACATTTTCAGTTGTAATAAATGATGCCATATCTATACAACCAATTAATTCATCATTCTGAAATAATCCGATTCGTATAGGTTTAATGGTATCATTGAAAAATTCATTGTTTAAGATTTTTCTTAGAACAGAATGAACTTTTGTTAACCTTATTTTTGATATATGTTCACTGTCTACAATTAATAAATTGATGTTTTCCAATTTTTTCACCCTCTTAATTTTTACATTTGATAATTGTCTATTTGCTTTTTTAATTCGACTTTAACAATATTTTGCTTGTCAATAGGCAAATCATCAAATTTTAATCCGATTGCCGAAAGAGCTTCTTTATAATCACAAGTCAAACAGGCTTCGTGATTAGCCAATTCAGTTGCAATTATTTCTCTAAAAGAATCCAAATCGTTTGATAATTTTTCATACTCTTTTTGTAGATGCTCAAAATATTTCGATTCTTCATCAATAATTTCTTTATTTGCAACATAGCAAAATGACATCGAATTAAAGAAAGGATGACTTTTCTTCCCTTCTTCAATAGCGTTCTGGTCCTCCTCCGTAATTGCGAACGCAGAGATATAGTCATATCTCATTATCCAAAGATTACGAAGAAAATAATCTTTTCTGTTATATTCTTCATAAGAGTCTATCGGTTCAAGCAATTCTGAATCAGTAAATAACTTCTTATTTAGTGACTTAATGTAATATTGCCATATGCCTTCTTTTCCATTTTTCTCAACCGTGAATGAATGAAGTAGTTCATAGTCATTTGCATGATAAATATGCCTACCATTTTTGAATACCAAAACTGAATATCCAAAATGTTCACCTAATTCCACAAAGAAACAATCATGTTCTTTGATTTTCACGGTTTCTATTGCTATTGATTTTGCCTGAGCAAATGTTAATTTTTCGATTTCTCGAATCGTCATATTAATTCCTCCTTAAAAATTTACTTTAATTTGTATATAAACAGCAATGCTGTAAAAAAGAAAATAAAAAAAGAGCAATTATATTCCAAATAGGATTTATAATTGCTCTATATAAAACTATAATTAGAAAAAACAATATAACTATTGCTTAAACTTCATACTTTATAAGTAAATTATATCATAATTAAAAATGAAGTCAAGCAATTTTCTTTACTAAAATTGCGTTAGGTAAATACCTTCCGCCATCTTGAGGTGAACTACAACGAGTTATTATTTCTCCGTTATAACCCATAATTGTACTGCTTCCACCGTCACAAGCAGCAGCATTTACAACATCATATTTTAATAATTCGTTTGCACAATCCTCCATAGTCGCACCCAAGCTATAACCCGGTTTACGACCGTCAATCGTGAGAATTAATATTGCTCCATCTTCCCTCTGTCCGATAGCCGTTCGAGGTGAAATTCCCCATCCGGCAGAACCTTCAACTTGTTTTTCACCGTTGAGAATTAATGCAGGATTGAATTGACAACCATCACGAATGTTTGACCAATCAGAAATGTTTCCTATAATCAGCTTGTTATCCTTGTCTAAAGCGATAGTATTATATGTATCAATATATGTTCCCCAACTTTCACCTTCTGAATAGCTGAGTCCCATAATTTCACCACCGTCTCCAACTCCGTCATAATCTGCAAATCCACTTGCATTTACGCCGAGTATGGCATTATATCGTTCTAAATATGTCAATATGTTATTTCCAACAACATCCTTTTTTGATGTATGCCCGATAAATACTCTTGATGGTTCTTCTATAATTGCTATCTTTCCTACATATGATTCACCATATATATTGGAAATAGCAATTCGCTGTTTATTATCTACGATATAAACAGGATTTCCGGCAAAATCTAATTCATCTCTACTTTTATTTTCATATAAAGAAAAAATTTCAGATTTCATTTCTTTTTTTATTGTATCCTCAACCTTGTTTGTATTTGCTGCTGAACTGTCTACCATTTCAACTTTTTTGTTCATAACTTCATCAATAATATCTTGTGAAAAAATGCTTGTAGCAAGCCATTTATGATGAAAAGTGTTCATTGCCGTTTCTATCCATAAATTTCTTAATTCAATTAATTTTCCACTATTTATAATCGAAAAAGTAAAAGTAAATATATTACTCACAAATATTAATACAATTAGAATTATTGTTATTATCTTTCGTTTCAAAATCAAAACTCCTTTCAAAAATAGCTTCTCCCTGTCAAGAGAGAAGCTAAATAACTTAAATTAATCTTTTCTTTACCATATTCACCAAAGTTTTTGGTAACTGGCTCAAATCAGTAATATCAAGATAGCCTGAACCGTATATCTCTCTTATTCGTTCTCTATCATCGCCAATAGCGGCAGCAAAAGTTTGAATACCTTTCTTTTTGTATTTCGATACTATTGAACGTATATCTTCTTTTGCAGAATTACCGCCATAATTATCGGCATTCGGTTGTCCGTCTGATATTATAAACATTAGTTTAACTTCTTCCGGTCTCTTAACCAATAATTCATCAGCAAATATAATCGCCATACCGTCACGATTACTTGCGTTTTTTGATTTGATATGATTTAAGCGGTATTTGTCATTATTTGATATATTCTCAAACGAAGTGTATTGTTGAAAATTCACTCCATAATTATTACTATGACCACATATACAAATAGGAATATTTAAACCTGATGCAAAGTCATATAATAGATATGCCGCTTTTCTTGCAGCTTCTATTCTTGAACCACTCATTGATCCTGATTCGTCTATCAAAACCATAATAGCCATGTCAGGCAAATCCTGTGGCAATTTGGTATTTGAGAAAAATTTTGAATCTATCCTAAATGTATCTCTTGATTCGATTTTTCGTCCGAATTGTCTCCTCGTCAATATACAACCTTGTTTCATATCATCAAGAATAAATTTCATTTTATTCTGAAGTTTTTTAGAAATAGGACCTAATTCTTTCATTTGTTTTTGATACTCTGTCCTATCTGAATTGTCCACTTCCAAATCACGCTCTACTGAATACGGAATACCTTTATGTGATGATGTCATATCAGCTGAATTTATAATCTGTAAATCATCACTTTTCAATGTATTTTCTGCTTCTTGTTTAGCCTTTTCATCTGCTTGTTCAGAAACAATACTTTTTGCAATGTTTTTTGCTATATTTTCAGCTTCTTCTGCTGACATACCTTTTCCGGCAGATTTTTTATCCCCTTTCTTTGCATTCGTTCTGTTTTGAGGTATTGCCGAAGCGTTACCTACTGCATTTTTAGCACCTTGATTTAAACTATTCATAACATTTTGTGTCGATTGTTGCTGATTGCTTTGACTGTTATCAGAATTATTTGATTGATTACCGTTTTGTCCTTTCTGTTGATTATCATTTAGCATTTCTCTGATATATTTCCAAAGAACCAACAAGCATTTATTAATTGCACTGAACTTTTCGTTTAAGTCATCTGTTGTAGTGCCTTTTTCAATTTCAGATGCAATGTTAATGATGTTATCTAAAAGCTCATTACTTTTTAGCTTAGATTCATTTTCTATTACAACTGAACCGAATCTTGCCTGTTGAAGAATTAAAGAGAACATAACAGATAATTCATCTGCTTGTTTATTCTTTATGGCTTTTGTCAACGTTTCAACCGATTCTGATTGTCCTCTAAGTGATTCGGTTGAATATATTAATGCTTGTTCAACCAAACCGTGATAATCATCTGTTATTTTTCTCTCGTCATGCACATCTGAAAAGATATTTGAAAGTTGATGATATATATTGCAGAATATAGGTCTGTAATTTTCATTGCTTAATGCTTCTTCTATTTCATCAATATATTTTTCTTCATTCTTATCTTCCGGTATAATTTCTCCAAACAATTCACCGCTTTGTTTAAGCGAATCCATTATTGCATTTTCTTCTTTAAATTGTAAATACAATATATGTGCACATTCATGTGCCAAAATGCCGATAATGGTTAATATTCTTGATTCTCTTTTGGTGTAATATTGAATTACTCCATTTGCAGTGTTTATATGCGTTTCTGTTCCGTCAGTATAAGCAGTACATGAACTTTTAGGATCATGCTCAAACGATACTTTCGGTTGCCTAAACTGCTTATATAGAATAGAATTAACAACATTTTGCATTCTGCTTTTAAATTTTTCAGACGTAAAGATTTCTTCATCTGTGATTGTCTTTTCTATTTCATTTTTTCTTACTTTTATAGCATTTGCCATATCTATTCCTCCTCAAAACCAATAAGCAGACTTAGAAATTAAGCCTGCTTATTAAAAAATTAAATTTCTCCTTACGATCTTACGATAGTTCTTTATACTTGCTGATATTAGTATTAATGAAATCCAATAATTCTTGACGTTCTTCATAATCCGAAGTCGCTTTAGATACTAATGTATCTGTAATATTTTCAAGAATATTTGATATTCCGTCATACTTAATTGTCATTACAAGCATTTCAAGCTCTGTTACAGATACCGCACCTTGTGTAATATCATGTTCCTGACAATACTGCGAAAAATCATTCCAAAGGTTATAGCAATCTTCAATTATTTCATCATCATCAAAACCGGTATTATACTTAATACGATCTATCACCATTTCTTTTGGCAATTCATATGAATCAATAATGAATGACATTCTTCTTAAAACTGATGGATCAACAGGTCTGCAAGAATTATAGCCAACATTATCTGTAAAGATACAAATGGCATTTTCATTTCGTCTTGCATAAGAACCGTCCAGTAACGGAATTACACTGTTTGGTCTGTCATATTCGTTTAGTCCGACAAGTACGCCTGCATCCTTTATACGAGATACTTCCTGTACTTCTACAATATAACCTTTTGTTAATGCTTTCACATAATTGCTCATAACATGAACAAAATGTGGTGATGAACTATTACGCTTCGCAACAGCTTCGCCGTATGCTTTCAAACACATATCTTCTGTTGCATTTTCGTCTCTTGTTCCTGTAAGCATTTCATAAGCCATTTCAGGATCAAACTGAATGGTTTCAAAATCAGGTAAATTATCAGTATTTGCAGCAGCACTTGTATCCGGTACAAAGTCACTCAAGAAGTCTTGTGTCACCATATCAGTATGACACGTCATTCTCAGTAACGGCATATCAAGAATACAAGCCATTACTTCTACACCGGTTGATTTTCCGTAAGATGTTATACCTCTCCACATAAAGTTCACCATAGGACGTTTATCGCTTTTTGATGCAATATAACGTTTAGCCATTTTGGCTACTTCAGGTGGTATCGGAAAATCATCAGGAAATTGAGGGATAAGCATTCTTTCTTCATCGCTCCAATTATGAGAATTGATAAAAGATGCAAATTCCTTTTTTGCAGATTCCACTGTTAATTTCTTTGCTTTCTTGTTCTTTTTGGAATTTCCAACAAGAATATCAGGTGTTCCGTATATAACATCACCATTCAACGAACCGGATGAAATGGTTCGTTTACTAAGCATATCAATATTACCATCATCTGGTATATTGATTTTAATGCTTCCGTTAAGTATTTTCTGATATATGTAGTCATTTGCACACCATAATTCAGATTTATTTCTTTCTTTTAAAGGAGATTTACTTTTCAATGCATTTGATATATCTTCTAATGTAGTAATTAAAGTGAAACCAAAAGATGCATCTGCACCCATAATGAATACAATAATAGCAAGAAATAATGTTGTCAAATGAATAGCATCATTTCTATTTCCTAATGTTTTAAAAGGTTCTGCTCCTCCGGCTGTATTAATCTTAACTGCCTTTATTTCTCCATTAGTTTGATAAGTTACGACCTCATAACTACCATCAGATAATTTTCTTTCAGCAGCAATTTTAGTAGATGATATTTTTACCACAGCATAATCTGTTCCTTTATTATTCGACATATACATTAATGCTCTGGTTATATCTGCATTTATTGTTGAATAACCTTTTGTATTCAATGAACATATCGAAGCACCATCTTTTCTTCTCGGACTGTCGTTTTCTAAACCGAGGGCTTTTAATCTTTTTATATCCCAACTTGATTGACTCTTAAAAATAATAGGAGTTGCCATTAAAAAGCACCTCCTTCATTTTCAAGATAAGCAATAGCTTCATCATATGTCATGCCATCTGACATAAGATAATTAACTGCTTCTGTTGCTGTTCCGAACGAATATCCGTCAATAACATACTTACTGTTCTTGTTATTGATTTCCGTTCTATAATCATTATCACAGTTATAATTACAAAATCCAAATCCAAAATTCGTGTGTCCATCATAATAAATCTCTCCATAAATATTGTAACTCATAAAAATTCCTCCTTAAAAAAATATAATTCTTTACTTACTTTTCCAAATAATTGAGATAATCAATTATTTCTAAAACGATTGCCGTTAATATTCCGGCTAATATTATGAACATTAGTTCATTCCTCCTTAAAAATCTTACTATATATAATCAGCACAAGCGGCTGTAAAAAAGAAAATAAAAAAAGAGCAACTAAGCCCCCGATTAGGGTTTAATTACTCTAAAAATAAAACTATATTAATGAAAAGAAAACAGTTTCATTATAACCATTTTCATAGACTTCATATCTTATATATTTATTATAACACAGTATATAATGAAGTCAACGACTTTTTTTATAAAATGAATATAGCAATGCAAATTATATATATCAAATACATCACCGGAACAAACGGTATAGAAATATTATTATCTTCGCAGGACTCATTTGAGTTTTCCTGTGCAGGCAAATTAATATTTACAACAATATTATCCGTTTTTGCTAATTTCAATTTGTTATTGATTTTTTCAATCAATTTATGTTTTCCTATTAAGATTAAAGAAGCTATAACAAACATTAAGCCCATCAAAGGTATAGTCAGATTAATTAAAAAATATATATCCACATCACCTTCGCCAATCCATTCATTTCCGAATTTACTGATTATATAACAAGCAAATCCATAAACAATAAGTAAACCAATATGTATAACTATTTGCATAATTCCATACACACTACCTAAATAAATACATTTCAATACTAATATAATCAGAATCGCTAAATAAATAGGTAATGTATATGTAATTCTTTTGCATATATCTGTCATTGATATTACCATTAAAATAAGTATCGTTATTATATACGGTATATACAAATATACTGATGCCAAAAGATTACTGTCAAGCATATTTGTCACTATTTTGCCGATCAACAATGTTCCGAACATATATCCGATACTACTCAATATTTTGTGCAAATACTTTTTCTTTTTATCAATAACCGTCTTATCATAAAAACCGGTTATAATCCAACCCAAAATAAAAGCTATTACCCCTTCAAAAGAAGGAATAATAGCTTTTGTTATCATATATCATTAACATAGTCAAGAAATGAATTAATCGTATTTATTGCTTCTTCTCTTGTAACTATGTCCTCCGGTCCAAACTTATCTGTTTCTGTATTTATCCATCCTTCCGAATAAGCCCTTTTCACGTCATTTTCACACCAATGACCGTTTATATCTGTATAAGTACAATTATCTTCATAATCATCATATGAAATAAACCTTGAAAGGATTGCTACCAATTCTGCTCTCTTAACATTTTTATCAGGTTTAAATTTACCGCATCTATATCCATACAATACATTTGCATTTGCAAGTGTAGATACGGCATCATTATACCAAGCATCTTTATCTGTATCCGTAAAAGTATTTACATTCTGAAAATAAGATGCCTTTGTTTCATCACTAAATGTTCTATACAGTAAATTTGCAAGCTGTACTCTTGTAATATTTTCGCCTGAGCCAACGTCCTCTGAGTCACCGTACCCTTCAAGTGTTACGTTATAATCCGATTTAAACCGAAAGTCAGTAACCGGTTGTGCAAAAGCAACACTCTGTAGTAACATAGCAGTGCTTAGTCCTACCAATAAGATTTTCTTTAAGTTATTCATTTTTCAAAACTCCTTTTTTTAGATTGCCGAATAGAAAAAAGTATGAAGATTTATATGACAATTTGACAATTATAAATCCGAATTTTTCAATATTTAATTTTGATGACACAAATTTCATCTATTCATTATTTGGAGAAAAAGAATAGAGAGTATGAGGCATGTGTCAAATTCTCATACTACAAGTCGAAACGATTATCATTGTTCACTCTATATTCAGTTTTAAGTGTTATATTTAATTCTCATATTCTATTCGGCATTGAGAATACGGCTATAAACTTGCCTTCATTAATATAGTCCTTATTTTAAGCGTTATTTCTACCTTTTCATAAGTAAATGGCGGTAAAATAAAAAAATCCCTTAAAAAAGGGATTTTACTTATGAATTTATGTATTTTAAAAAATCATCAATACCTTTTGAATTATCGTTTATCCATTCTTTTTCAAAAGGGATACCGTATTTATTAAATAAATAAGTATTTTTTTGAATTCTAAAAATGAATTCATTAATTGGTGAATTATTTTTTATTGGTTCAACCTTCTTTCCAAGCTGTTTTATTATTTTACATTGCTTGTAATAAACCGTTTTAATAGACTTTACATCCCAATACCCCATTTTATATTTATGACCGTTTTGTAATATAATTTTTTCTAAATTCTTTGAACCTTTTAAGACATTTATATTAGTAAGTTTGTCCATATCCAAAAAATTTTGAACAATTTTAATATCATTCGGTTTAATATCTTTAAATATCTGTTTCAACTCATTTAAAGAATTAACACCCATAACAGCCATATATACAACATTTAAGTTTGTTGTAAAACTTAAAGCAACGTCAGCCTTTAACGGACCTTCTGTAATTCTGATGATTGTATCAGAATTAATTTCAGGATTGGTAATTGGAAAATGAACTCTAACCCTACTTGACGTTCCTTGTGGAAAACCTTTTGAAGATAAAGTTATGTATCGCAATTTTCCAAAATCTTTTCTTACCTGAAAATTCACAATTTCCTTATAACGATTTCTTATCGGAATCAGTATTCCCGGTGTATATCTAAAACACCAGTATTTACCGAATTTAAAGAATCCCGGTATTTTGTCTAACTTTAGACCTTTCTTTATAAGGTGTTGTGCAATAAATAATCCTGAAATGATATGCTTACGACTTATTTTTTTAAATTCAGGTATCGAAAAATAAATTTCTTCAAAATTTGATCTATCCCATAGCTTAAAGCTCCAATCTTTTCCTTTAGGAAAATACAGATACTCCGGCATTGTCCGATAACCGAATATCTCAATTTCAGATTCTGTCAGACCTCTTTTTTTCAGGGATTCAATATGATCTGAATTAAGTTTTAACTCAGGAATATCAAGAATTGCAGAATACACTTCATTTAATTGGCTATCTGTCAAAGTCGTGTAATCATTTTTGTATTCTTTATATTCTATTGTATTTTTATCATCTAAGCAAAGTAAATTTTCAATTTCTTTAAGTGCTTCACCTCTGTTATCTTTTGTACATTCTTTATTCAATCCGTATCGGCAATACAAATCTAATATTCCACCACCGATACCGCATTTTAAACAATTGAAAGTATTTTTTGTATTATCTATGTTCATATGAAATTTCCCACAATGAGGGCATCTGACATTATATGAACGTCCTTCAATATTGCCTTTTACTTCTAATCCTAATAAGCCAACAACTTGACTGATATTAAAATCAAACATATTTCCTCCTTCTCCAAGAGAGGATTTTAACCCTCTCTTGAAATAAAAAATTAAGCAGTTAAAATAATTTTGCAGCCTGCAACAATATCAGGGTAACTGCATTTATTAGCCATAAAATCAATATATTGCTTATCAATTGCAGCGACTTCACCAAGCGATTTTCCTTTGTATTTACCGATACTAAGGATTAAGGCTTGTGCTTCAGTCAAATTCTTTGGCACATTCACAGTTTTTTCTGCTTTTGCCTTTGATTGCGGTTTGGATTCTGTTTTGGAGATTTTCTGTTTTTCTTCGTTTGTTTTTGTAACAGCTGAATTATTAATTAATGGATTGTTATCCGTATTAATTGTAATTCCTGCATCACAAGGAAGAATATCAGGATTTTCACCGCTTTCATTGTTTGCACACATCGCAGTACCAAAACCACAATTAGCCAAAGCTCTGCCTTTCGCAATAGTTGCAGCTGATTGAATGATCATATTCATACTCGTTATATCACCATCAACCATTTTACCACCAATACCTGTCGCAACCAATTTATCATCCATATAAATTTTACAAGTTGCAACAAACATTTTAACTTGTTCAAGATATTTAATATCTGATTCATCAATGACACCTTTTATGTCATTTTCGGCACAATATTGGTTGAACCACTCTATTCTGTATTTCACTTCTAAGTACGATTGTAGTTCTCCATTCATACCTACAATTTGAGTAAGTTTCTCTTTTGGCTCAAAGCCTTTACATTCTAACATATAAATTCCTCCTTAAACTTCAATTAATCAACGTTTCTTATGAACGATTATTATTATATTCTCTGCGTTCTTCTTCCCTTTGTTTCAAACCGTTTATAACATTCGGAAGTACAACGGCATTTTCCCAAGTTTCAATGTATCTGATAGTTCTTGTAAACATTCGATACATATCTTCATTGGAGATATTAATAAAGGCTTCATTTGTTACATTTAATGTTTTCGCATTATAATTAACAGTACCGCCTTCTTTTTCGATAATGTCTGCAACTCCATTGGTAATTTTAATGCACCAAGGATAATTACTTTTCTTACCTTTATACATTGGCTGATGTGTTATCAGTAACTTATTAACCGGTGCTTTTCCGTCTTTTTTACTATATACATCAACCTTATCCTGAGAATATGTAAAATCATATCCTTCAATTGGTGAAGTAATTCCTTTACCAACCGACACAAGAATTTGAGCAGCTTTATGTACAGCATCTAAACTGACTGCATTAGCACTTTTGCCTTCCCTTATTGCATTGATAAGGGTTTTATATGCTACTCCCAAATCTGACTTTTCTTTAACTGTTATGCTTAATTTGTCAGATTCATCTTGCTTGAAAACAATTTTTTTTATCTGTTCAGCAATGTAATAAACCTTATCAACTGATATATTAGCTGATACGCTTTTACTGTTGCCTGAACCGGAATAGTCACAAATCATACATTGAATTGTACTGTTAGGATTGTGGTCCTTACCTCCTATACCGTGCATCTGAGCGTAATCCTCTGTTTTTGACAAAATTAACTTATCTCTCAAATCCACTACCTTATTAAGTGAATTTGACTTTGCGATTATTGTACTTATCATACATTTTCCCTCCTTAAAATCTCTTAAATATCTATATAAAGCTGATATTCTCAGCTAAAAATGAAAATAAAAAAAAGCAACTAAGCCCAAATAGGGTTTAATTGCTCTTTGAATCAAAACTTTGAATATAAAAAGAGAATACAGAAAAACCACATTCTCTAAACTTCATATACTATATTTATATTATAGCATATGCTAAATTAAAGTCAATAAGAGAATTATAAGAATTTAGGACTGTCAGTACAATTATTTTCACATATGTGTATTTATTGTTAGATTATTGCACAGCGGATTAACTGTATCCTTATCCCACAAAAAAACTTTTATAGTATCTGCCGGACCTAAGTTAGAAATATTTGAATCAATATCAAAAACAACACTGTTAGATGAATCGTCTAACATAATCAACGATTGTTTTCTTATTTCTTTAATAAGTCCGTTTGAATATAACACAGCGTAAACGTCTGCCGTTCGTGTTTCATTGCTTGAGTTATGACATTTCAAAGAAATATTATAGTTTTCTTTTGTTGTGCTATAATCAAGTTCATAACCTGACTTGACATATTCGATTGAATAATTCCCCTTATTAGCTAACATACTGATTTCGGGTTCATACTGTATTTCATCAGCATAAGATACTGCCGGAATCATACAAGCCGATAAACACCCAATCACCGCTATTGTGCTTATAATTTTTTTAATATTCATAATAACTCCTCCTCTATTTATACAAACACATTTTAATTTTAAAAAAACTTAATCAGGGATTACTCTGGGGTTCGGCTTATCTCGCATAGTGAGGAGCTTACTGCCCAGAGCTATTGCTTAGGAAGTTTGGGAATAAAAAATTTATTCCTCATTAATATAGTCCCTATTTTATTTCATTTTTCTACCTTTTCATAAGTAAATGGCGGTAAAATATTAAATCAATCAAAAAAAAGAGAACAACATAGCAGTTGCTCTCTTTCCCTGATTTTTGATTTTCACTTAAATTCCATTATTCTTAGCTTATACGCTTTTGACTTTCTATATAATCGGCTATTATATCATCACAATTAATGGTGTAATTTGTCGTTACAAAGAAATTTTTAGTCCATATTGATTTACTGGTAATGATTTCAGGATGCTTTTCAGCTAAAATTTTAGTAGATTCTTTTCTGATTATTTGATGTAGTTGCTTTGGACTATAATCACAATTGCATTTAATCCGCAAATCAGCCGTATAGTCTTTTGTATCAGCCGAAATTAACTGGAAATTATGTTTGTTGCAAATTTCAACCAAAGCCTCTTTAAAGTCTTTCCGTATTGAAGCAAACTTGAATATTTTTCTACTTCTTCTTGTACAGAAAACGAGTCTGTATTCAATATAATAAGTTGCATATTCATTTTTTTCAAATCCTAATATCATTATTATCACTCTTTCTTAATTAATCTATTGTAAATTCAGATACATTTGTATTCGCATATACTGTCATATTATCAAGTGCTGTCCATATAAAGTATTTCACTTTTATTGGCTCATTAAAGTCATTTGAAATACTGTAATCATTCTTTCCAACATTAAATCCGTTGATAGTCTCAATTTTTAATAACGTACCTGATGAATTGTATACTGCGATTATTCCTGTTGCTATTATATATCCGTCAGTATTGTTTTCAGCAGTACATACAATATCGTTATCAACGTTTTTAATACTTGTTTCAATCGTATAGTTTGATTCCGGTTCTTTCTCTAACTTTACAATAATTGATTTACTTGCAAATGAAGTCGGTGTTGACATAAAACGGATTTCATATTCACCTTCTTCAAGATCAAGTTCTGTTGCTCCTGTTGTAAACCAATTATTTTCACCCTTATTTGATATTTCGACTGTTTCTTTCAGATTTTTTATCTTCGTTCCCTGTACTTCAAGAAAATCGGGAGCATCTCCGAGAGTTGGTATATAAATTTCTTGCGGGTCACTATCTTGAAATTTTTCATTTGATGCTTTACATATTATCGTTATAGTAGTTCCGTACCAAGAATCTTCAATATTTAATGAACCGTTTTCTGTATGATATTCTTTTCCGTTGACTAAATATGTAGATGTATTATTTAAGTAATCTAAAGTTCTTCTGCTGTATTCAATTTCAGCTGTTGGTGTTATTTCTTTAGGTTTAACTTTTTCTTCTACATTTAAAGTAAAGATTTCACTCGCAAAAGCCGTATCTGTTGCTTTATATCTGATTTCATAAATACCAAACGGAACATTTTCAAGAATTTCTGAATTAATTTCATGCCATTCGGTCTCTGTTGTTAATTTATATTCCATATCTGAATTAACATTATAAATATTATAATCAGCCGTTGCGATACCGGTTGGAGCTAAAGACAATGTTGGTAAATGAATTGATTTACTGTTGCTGTCAACATATTCATCATTTCTTGCTTTTCTTGTTATAGTTAAATCACAACTATACCAATTATCAGCAATATCTAATTTTCCGTCAATAGGTGTTATTTCATTATCATTTAAAGTATAGTTACTTTCAGAATCAAATCCGACTAATTGATTGTTCTTATAATCAACTGTAATATTCGGTGTTTCCTCTTTTATTTTTGTACGAACAGTTACAGAATCACTTGCAAAATCAGTATCTGTAGCTTTATATCTTATTTCAAATTCATTTGCTCCTAAAGTGCTTGTTTCAATTTTATTTGATGTACAAGGTGTCCAAGTATCTGAATTTGTTGCTTTATATTCCATTGTATTATCTACACCGTTTATTGTTGTATCGGTTGTTACAATGCCGTTAGGAGCTTCAGGACGTGCAGGTATGTTTAATGATAATACTTCACTGTCAGTAAAACTGCTATTTCTTGCTTTTCTTTGAATTTTAAGAGATGTTCCAAGCCAATCACTGTTAACATCAATCTGACCATAAGAAAAACTGAATATAATTCCTATCTCATTTTTATTGCTTGTTAAAGTAATCGGTTTATCGTTAATGTCGTAGTTTCCGTCATTTATAAAACCGTTAATGATTTCATTTTTATAATCTATCGTAAGTTCAGGTGTTTTTTCAGGTGCTGTTTCCGGTAAGGCACTAACATAATTATAAATACCTTCAAAATCAATCATACCATAACCGGTATTTACATCATAGCCTTCTTCGTCAATGTCTATTGCAGTTTCTTTAAGAATTTCTTTGAACATATCAGTATCAATATACGGTCTCATTTGCTTTACACCAATTGCAGCTGCTGCTACCATTGGAGTAGCTTCTGATGTTCCCATATGAGAAATATACGGTGCAACACCTTCCCATCCGTATGTATAAGTTCTTATTTCTTTGCCCGGAGCTGAGATAAATACACTGTCATTCGCTGTTGAAAAATCGCACTTTTTATATTGATTTCTCTCTAAATCATTTATCATATCAAAAGTGTATGTATTAACCAATCTTCTTGAATCAAATACGTGTGGATTATCAAGAGTCGTGTACAAGCCACTGGCAATATCTTCATACAATTTAACAGAATCACAATTAGGTTCGACTGCACCTACACCTATTACATTCTTACAAGAGGCAGGATATATATTAGCATTTGCCAAATCACCATATTTGTCTACTTCACCTTCATTGCCTGCTGCTGCAACGATTATCATACCATTAGAAGTTACTGAATCAACAACAGTATTAAACATTTGTATTTGACTTTCTGTAAGGTCCGGATCAGAACCCATACTAATATTAACTACATCACAACCATCTTCATAAGCTAATTGCAATGCTTTTAATATGCCGGCACAAGTATTTGCAAAATCTGAACAAGCAGTATCCTCGACTTTATACGGTATTACAGTACATTCATCAACTATACCGGCAATACCTTTTTCATTATTAATTTTCGCTGCTATATTGCCAATTATACCAGTTCCGTGAGGGTGTGCATCACCCATAATATGTAGACGTTCTTCATTATTATCTAATAAAGCACATACATTAATACCGTCTTGAATATCGACACCTTCAAAGTCCTCCCAATCACGCATAATTCCGGTGTCAATAACACCAACCTTTACCCCTTTACCTGTAATATCATTTTCACGATATACATAGTCTCTCATAGCATTATGATGCCACATCTGATAGTATAGCAAATCATTTGTATAATGCTCCGGTAAAGGTGTTGTCGTTGGTTCTTCCGTTGCTGTCGGTTCATTTGTAGATGATGGTTCTTCCGTTGTTTCAGGAGTTTCAGTTGAAACAGGTGTATCTATTTCAGGTATATTTGTTGTTTCAGGAATATCTGTACTATTAGGTTCTGATATTTCATCTGAAAAAAGTTCTAAATTGTCATCAACAATCGGAATTGGTTGAATTGGTGTGTTTTCTGCAATAAAATTAATATCAACTTTATCTTCTATTGCTTTTATGGCTTCAATTGATTTTGATACATATACATTTGCATCAGCTGAGATAACAATAATATCATCATTTGTAATATCAAAGTCAGGTGTTTCTTTTAATGAAAATATATATCCGCACTTATTACCTTCCGGCGGATAATTAACATTGCTTTCTGCTGTTGCTAAAGGTATATTTATAGTTGTAATAATCATTATGATTGCGATTATATTTGAAATAAACTTTTTCATATATTTTCTCCTTATCATCTGCTTTATTAACTATATTATACCATATTTTCGGCTAAAAATCAATAGTTTTGTACCATTAATAGCAATATTCTCTAATTTTAACAAGAATAAATTGTTAATTTGTATGATATTATGCTTGACAGATTCAAATGTTTTGTTCATCAAAAAAGAACATCCGAGTGGATGCTCTTTTTTTGATAAGTAATATAAATTTTTTATATTACTTTATATATGACAATGCAATAGTCAAAAGGATTCCCGATATTATTATCACAATGAGAACATTTAATTTTTTTAGGTATATCAGCAATAACACTATAACATTGCTTTGATACTTTATTACATTTCGGGCAAAGAACTTTTATATAAGGTTTTACAATACCATTATCAGAACAAATTTTTAGTATTTCGTAGATTGCTTTTTTATCTAAATTGAAGTTTTCAATAATATCATTTGCATATATCCACTCTTGCTGATGATATTTACCAAGAAAATTTATTAAATTATCTAAATCAATATCAAACTTCTTTTCTTCTAATATTGGTTTTGACTTCAAAAATAGATTTAAACCCATAATTCTTCCCCATTCATCAATAATTATAAAATATTACGATTATATATTTTCTCCACACCTAAGAGGGAAAAATCCCTCTCAGGCAAAAAAATCAGTCTATATCTTTGATAACAGCATCCGGTGTTTGAGCTACACCTGAGAATACCTTATCATCAATAGTGTCAATCGAAAGAGTTTCCGCTGACTTTGGATTGATAGTAAAGTCTTTTTCACAGTATCCTTTAAACACACCAATACCTGTTGCAGTCAAAGTAGCTGTTCCGGCATTGATATTATTCGTATAAGTCAAATTATAGTCCTTACCTTCGACAAGTGTATATTCAAGCATTGTTGAAGTTTCATTATTGTATTTTTGATATACAATTGTAGGTACAGGCTTTTGCTCGGCTTTGTTATAGGTAAAAGTTCCTGTTATTGTAGGGTGTAATGTACTCATATCTACAGGATCTTTATCATGTCTTTGTGGATCATAAGGCTCAATTGTGAATGTAGTTTCAGCTACACCTGTGTAATTGTCTTTACCTGTAATTTTGATGTTACCAGTACCTACTTGTACATTATTTGAATACTCGACTGTATAATCAGTATTTTTAACAAGTTCTCTGCCGTCAACTGTTACTGTAAAGTTCGGATATAGTTTACCGCCACTGAATTCTGCCGTTTCAATATCCGTAAATACAGCATTATTGATACTTGCCGATGTAATGGTAAAGTTATTTGATTTAGAGTTGCTAAATCCATCTACACCATTTACCGTTACAGTTCCTGTTCCTGCATCTGTATTGTTTGCATATGACAAGCTAAAATCTTGACCTTCAATCAATGAATATGAATAAACATCATTAAAGTAATATCTTATAGAGGTCGGTTTCGGTTTCTTTTCATTTCCGTCATAAACATAGCTTGTATTATCCCAATTAATTTTTAACTTATCACTATTCAATGAAATTGGATTACTTGAATCAGGTGTAAAGTCTTTAATTGTGAAATTCTTAGAAGTTGTACCTGTAAAGTTTCCTTTACCTGTAATCGTCACGGTTGCTGTTCCGACTCTGTTGTTATTTGAATAACTAAGTGTATAATCTGCGTTATTTGAAAGAGTCTTACCGTTATATGTTATTGTAGGTATAGGTGTCACTGCTACACCCATATATTTTTGCTCAGGAATAGTATTTACACTTGTATTACTGATAGATTCAGGATTAATTGTAAACGTTACATTTTTAGTTCCGGTAAAGTTATTTTTTCCTGAAAGTGTGATTGTAGCCGTACCGGCATTTACGTTATCGCTGTATGAAACAGTATAATCAGTATTGGCAACAAGTGTTTTATTATTATATGTAGCTGTTACTGTAGGAGTTAAACTATTTCCTGTATATTTTTGTGCTGCTATTGCAGCTACACTAACATCCGACATATTTCTTGAGCTAATAGCAAACGTAAAAGTTTTTAAACCGCTAAAATTACCGATACCGGCAACTTTTACAGTAGCTGTTCCTTTGTTTACATTATTAGAATAAGTAGCTTTAAAATCAACATCTTTAGTTAAACTTTTTCCGTTATATGTAATAGTCGGTAAAGGAGTTAATTCTGAACCGGTATAGCTTTGATTTGCTATTGTTCCAAACGATACTTGTGAAATATCTTTAGATACAATAGAAAATGTTTTTGAAGTTGTTCCTGTAAAATTACCTTGACCTTTTATTGTAACAGTTCCTGTACCTACATTAACATTATTGGAATATGTTAGCGTATAATCAGTCCCTTTTGTTAATGTTGCTCCGTTATAGGTTATAACCGGTAATGCAGAAATCGAATTACCTGTGTATGTTTGATTTGGTATACTTCCGATAGTTGTATCCGAAATATCTCTTGCAACAATATTAAAATTCTTTGTAATTGTGCCGGTATAATCTCCGATACCTGTAATTGATATTGTTGCTGTACCTACATTTTTATTGTTACTGTATGATACTGTATAATCAGTATCTTTAACAAGTTCAACATCATTACAACTAACAGTAATATTAGGAACAATAAGTGAACCTGTATATGTTTGATCTGCAACATCACTAATAACTACGGTATTATCCGTTGTATTTTTGAAATCTCTTGCTTTCCAATAGATAGTACCTGTTGTTCCCCAATTTGAATAACAAGGAATTGAACCTTTATATTTATCTATATAAATGTCACAAGTAGAATATTTTTCTTCGTTATAATATTTACAAGCTGTATTTGCAACACTTGTTATACTTGAAGGTAAATTTACTCTCGTTAAACTATCATTATCAGCAAAAGCATATTTTTCGATTGTTGTTACACCATTTTCAACATTAATAGTTTTTAAATCATTAATGTTATAAATCAAACGTGACTTTATTGTTGTAACACCTTTAGGGACAGTTAATTCATTGTTTTTAAATCTCGGACCATTAGAAAACGCTAATTCATCAATTCGTGTTAATGTACTTGGAAGTGTCAAGTTAGTCAAATTGGAACAGCTTATAAATGCTCGTGAATAAATTGATTCCAATCCTTTTGGCAGATTAATGCTTTTTAGTAATGTACATTTTTCAAATGCACTTGTATATACGTATTTTAATTTGCTGTTATCAGGTATTGTAACAGTTTCGAGTTTCATAAAACAATAAAAAGTTTTTTCACCTATATATTCAAGTGAGCTTGGTAATGTTACACTAATAGCATTTTTAAATGATCTTGTTAATCTGTCATTAATTCCTGTTATTCCTTCTTCGATGATTATTTCAGTTACTTCATTCGGGTTAAACTCAACCGTTTTTGAATTTGTCCATGTTGCTGATAAATTTGCCGGTACTTTTCCAGAACCATAAATAGACAAAACACCATCTTCAAATGAATAATACAAATCTGAAGTTCCCGGTATCGAATTAGCATCAGAAGAACTTGTTCCTGAAAATAATGAAATTCCAAAATCATCATCTGAAACATACTCATTCAATGGATTATTATTGTTTAAATCTTCAAAAGGTGCTTTATTATCATTTTGTGTTAATGTTGATTCTGAATTATCATCCGTTGGGATTACTGTAGGCTTGATTGTAGGACTTACTGTAGGTTCGATTGTTGGACTTACCGTTGGCTCAATTGTAGGGCTTGCTGTAGGTTCATTTACAGCTTCCGGTGTTGTAGTTACCTCAGTTATATTCGTATCATTTACATCAGTATTTGATGTTTCCTTATCAAAATCAGCTAAAGCCGACACAGATGTAACACCAATAGCTGTTGTCAATACAACTGCTGTTACTTTCTTTTTTACTTCATTCATAATAGTACGAGAAGAACCATACTCAAATGGTTCTCCTCTACCTCCCTTCTTTAATTAACGTTATGATTAATTACTGCTTCAAGAATCTGATTATAAGCCCAATGCTTATCTGAAACATCATTAAACGGATTTTCTGTATTACTCATATCTGTTCTTTCAAGAACTGAATTTATAATCTTTACTGCCTCTGCTCTTGTAATAGGGCTATCCGGTTTAAATGTTCCGTCCTCATATCCATCAATATATCCTGCTTTATATGCCGAATAAATATAATCAGCACTCCACAATGATTTATCAACATCAGAAAACGGTACACTTTCAAATTTGGATACTGTCTTTAATTGCATAATCATTGTTACAAATTCTGCACGAGTAATTTCGTTATCCGGTCTGAATGTTCCGTCAGTATAACCGTTAATTACACCGGCTTTACTCATTTCTTCAATCGGTTCAATATACCAAGCACCGTTTACAAGGTCCGAGAAAGTCAGCTTCTCGTTATCTGATTCAGTATCTAATACTCTGTAAAGCATTGATGCCGTTTCAGCTCTTGTTATATTACCGTCCGGTTTAAAATTACCGTTATCATAACCTGAAATATATGCCTTATGCTCATATTCAGGTTCAGGTGTCATTGTCGGAATCGGACTTGTTTCCGGTGTTGGAGATGGTATTGTTTGCGGTATTACAAGTTTACCGTTTTCATCTGTCACACCTTCTGCCTTATTTCCTTTCTTGTCAACTACCTCTACCTTTTTGTTTGGTATTGGCTTTTTATCTTTATCGGTTATGATAATTGTGTAACTGTCATCTTTCGATATAGTCTTATTTGACGGCAATGTAATAACTTTGGTATCATCGTTATCCTTTACATTGACTGTTATCTTATTATTGCTTTTATCTTCAACTGAAACATTTTCTGTGTTTTTTAAAGGACCATGTGATCCTCCTGAAGAAGATTTTTTCTTGATTTCAAATGTAGCATCTTTAGAGCCTGAATAATTTCCGATGAAATTGATTATAACTGTTGCTGTACCTGCATTAACATTGTCTTTATACGTCAATGTATAATCAACATCTTTTGTCAATACTTTACCTTCAACAACAATTTCTATATCTTTTTTATCTTGAACTTCCTGAGTATTGATATTGGGATTGGTTGTTTCCTCGGCATTTACCATTACAGCAGCACTTGAAGCCAACATTGCAGCAATCAATATTGAAGAAATTAACTTTTTCATGAACATATACAGGGAAATCAATTTTCATTAACTTCCCTGCTTCCTCCCTTCTTATCTTGTTGTGTCTGTAATTACCGGCTCAGGTTTAATTTCTTTACCGGTGTACGTTTGGTCAGCTATTGGACTTACAACGATTGTGGTATCATCATCAGTGATTACTCTTGAAATAATTTCAAAAGCAGTAGAAGCATCACCTGAATAATTACCTATGAATGTAACTTTGACTGTTGCATGTCCAACGTTGACATTATTTTCATATGAAAGCGTGTAATCTTTATCTTTTTCAAGAGTCACGCTATTATATGTAATGGTTGGTTCAGGTTTAATTTCTTTGCCTGTATAGGTCTTATTTTCGATAGTTGAGAAATTAACCTTTTCTTGTGAAAGTACATCAGGTACGACTTCAAATGTTGTTGCTGCATTACCGCCGTAGTTACCCTTAAATGTAATTGTTATATCGGCTGTACCAACATTAATATTGTTCTTATATGTAAGCTCATAATCCTTGTCTTTTACAAGAACAACACTGCCGTACTTAACTTCCGGTTCAGGTTTAATTTCACTGCCTGTAAATGTCTTATTGTCGATATTGGCAATCTTTACTTTTTCCTGTGTTAAAATATCCGGTATAATCTCAAAATCTGTTTCTGCCGTACCGGTATAGTTTCCGGTGAATGTAACTTTTACTTTACCTGTTCCTACATCTGTATTATCTTCATATGACAAAGTATAATCTTTATCTTTTTCCAATACAGTTTCGCCAAACTTAATTGTCGGTTCAGGTGTCATCGGATTGCCGGTATAAGTCAAATCATCAATCGTTGTAAAGGTTACATCATCTGTTGATAACGTCTTTGCAATGATATTAAAATTGATTTTTCGTATTCCCGAATAATTCCCCTTAAACGTTGCAGTAATCGTTGCCGTACCTACGTTGACATTATCTTCATATGTCAAATCATAGTCAGTTCCTTTTACAAGTTGTACCCCACTGTCCATTACAGAAATGTCCGGTGTAATAGAATCACCACTATAAACTGTTGTGTTGCTTTTCGGTGCTGATGTTGATTCTGCATCATTACTTTTTGCTGCAAAACAATTAATTGCAGAAAAAGCCAAAGTCAATGATAGTGCACCTGCTATCATATTTTTGATAGACTTTTTCACTTTCATCATTCCTTTCATAATAGTTTTTAGAACTCCAAACCTAAAATTAGCTAATTCTTTTAGGGGGAATAGAATTGCAGTCTTTTTTTGAGAGAGAATTATATTTTTTTTAGCTTTTGCTAACGGAGAGAAGAGTTCTAAAACCTCTCTCATTAATATAGTCCCTATTTTTTTGCGATTTTCTACCTTTTCATAAGTAAATGGCGGTAAAATAAAATTTTTCAAAAAAAAGCCCTGAATTATTAGATTCAGAGCTTAGATTTTCATAAATTAATTTGCCGTAAAACCACATACCTTTACGGTGTGTGGATATACGGCATTTGTTGTAACTACCCTTGATTCTGAATATACTTTTCGATAATCTCCTGAGAAATTTGACCAATACTACATACAAAGTATCCATCAGACCACAATATATGACGTTTCCAAAATTGCGTTGTTAAATAACTTTTATGAAATTTCCACATCTGATATGTACTATATTGTTTAAGCTGTTTAACAATATCAGAAACAGATACTTTAGGACTATATTCTAACAATATATGTATATGATCTTTGTCTGTTTCCATTTGAATGATAGTATATCCATACTTCTTTGCTCCATCATGAACAAATTGCTTAACTTCAGCAACTTGTTCGTCTGTTTTAAATAGTTTTTTCTTATATTTTGTCACAAAGATAATATGTATTTTCATACTATATTTGGAGTGACCTCCACGGTTGTAACCATCCACGAAGAACGAGCCTCCAATCTTTTTAGATTTATCATTTTGGGTGTTTTGAAGCCTTTCGGCATTGTTAAAAAGTCAACCTTATTACCTTCTATATCCATAAGAATTGCATAACCTGTGGACATTCTTCCCTTGATAAAATATTCTTTACCAAAGTATTTGACTTTATCAAACTTTCTAAAGCCATATATTTTGTCTGTAACAATAGGTTGCTCTGAACGAATGCCTTTTGTCTTTTGAAAATCACCATCTGAAACGCATTTCTTTTTGTAAAGGTTTGTTTTTACAATAAATGGCTTCCCTTGTGTTGCTATTGTACAAGCATCATAATAATGTTCTTTTTCTATACCAATAGCTAAACGATTTGCTTTTGTTACATAGCCAAAAGTTTCAATTACTTCAGGGTATAATCTAAAAAGTTGCTTACGTATAGAGTTCATCTGAGTAGCGTATTTAAGTGTACCTTTAGCTTTACCCTTAAAATTAGGAGCAATCTTACCATCATGTAAGTTTTTATGACAAGTATGACAAAGCGTAATCAGATTACTATCTTCATCCGAACCACCTTGACTACGGAATATTATATGATGTACCTCTAATTTACTATCCTTGTGTTTGCCTTTGCAGTATTGACAAGTATAATTATCTCTATTAAGCACCATGGCTTTTGTATTTTCAAAACCATAATTAGTTCCCTTTTGATAACCCCAATGTTTTACTTTAGGATTTGCAAGCATTGGATTTTTCATAAGATGCATATCAAACTGCCCTGTTTCAAATACCATTGTTGTAATTGGAAGAATTGATTTAATATATTCTATCTCCTTGACATGGCTATGAAGTTTGCTTTGCATTGTAGGACTGAATCTATCCTTCCGAATAGAGTTCCTACGATTAAGCCATCTTGCTTGTCGATAGCGAGTTTTACGATTTCGCCTATTTCTACGGTATTTGGCTCTTTGTGACATTTTATCAGTAATATCGTTTCTTACAACAATTTCTGACATATAGATAATATCACCACTGTCTTTACTGACGGCAGTTCCAATAGTTCCACTTCCGGTATCCACACCAAGAGTTAAATCTTGTGTATAATTTGTTGTTTCATAAGTTAATTTAATTGTAAATGGGCAACGCTTAACTACTTTTGCTTTACCATCTTTAAGTAGATGTTTAACTTTACCGTGCCTGTTTGTAGGCATAAGTGATTGTCCATTTTTGTTAAGTACGTATACCATAACCGGCACTCCTTTCTGTGAATTTAATCACACAACTCCATTACATATGCAATGGTAATGCGTACTACACTATGCCATTACCACATAGTTGTTTCGTCCTCAACTCGACAATGATATAAAGGCTTTTTGTATACATATCACAAGGCTGTTCTTACTCTGACCTAACTTAAATATGTACGATAGAGCAATGGTCTGTTGCGTTAACCAAAGGTATCATGACCTAAATATCGTAGTTGCTATTTCTAACAACTTAGTCTGGTGAACCATTTAACAGAAGCCACACACCTTTATGGTGTGTGGTAGTTCACGCTGCACTTACCTCCTCGATTTTTTCAAGCATCTTTGTCAATATTTTCTCCATAGACGGACAGCCTTTTTCTTTTATCAGCTCAATTTTAAATTCAGCATTCTCTTTTTTACCGTAAGAATCATCTTTTTTTGTTTCTTCAGCTTTCGGATATTCTGTTTTTAATTCTGAATTTACACTTTGAACTTCTTTAGGCTTTTTCTTGATTGGATTTCTTTCGCTATCTGTTTTTATCGGTTCAATTTCAATATCTTCCACTTTTTCTGCTTGAAATTCATCTAAAATTTCAATATCCGAAGTTTCGATAATCTCATTTTCTTCAAAATCAAGTATTGTTTCTTTATAATCGTTATTGGTCAATTCAATATCGCCTTTAGGCTTAATATTTTTCTTATGGACCTTTTTAGATTCTGCACTATTGGTTTTTTTCTTAATATGATTTAAGATTGAATCTTTATGAACAGCCTTTGCGGTATTTGTCTTTTTCTTTTTGTCAAGATTCTTATAGTAATCTTCTACAGATTTCTTGGCTTGTTCTTCAAAAACTTTCCTTCCTTCAACATCTGTAATATCAGGTCTGTCTTGAATTCTTATATCACTGAAATACTTTGCTTCCGGATGCTGCGAAAAATCATATTTATACGCTTTCATAACATTTTTGCCACGTAGAATAATAAGTTCTTCATTACCCGGTACTCTCATAACCTCATCTTCTGTCATAATTTTACGCTTACCATCACCACTGCTGTGTTTTCTTCCTATTTGGAAAAAGGACTCTATTTTTTCATGTTGTTCCGTCTTTACCTTTATAGTAGCATCTCCGGTTCTGCCTGATATGAATTTAGCTGTTTCCGGTTCATTACAACCCAAGAATAGGTGTGTATCACAGTTTCCCAAAATACCTACCCATTTACCTTCGGGATAACGTGCTTGTAATTGAGTAATACCCTGAAAGATAATGGATATATTAAGTCGTCTTGAACGTACTGTAGCTATCTTTTTATCAAAATCAGGAATAGAGCCGATGTTTGGGAACTCATCAAGCAAGAAGTTTACCGGAACAGGGCATACACCACCGTTCATATCAGCATATTCTACCAAGTCTATAAACAATGATGTAAAGAAAGATGACGATAAAAAGTTTAAAGCACTATGTTGGTCTGACATAATACAAAAATATGCACAAGGTTGCTTTGCAGGCAAAACCAAGTCAATATCATCTTTAGCTGTAATTTCTCGTATAACCTCATTTTGAAATACTTGTAATCTCGTTGCTAATCCTGTAATAATGTTACCTCGCATATTATCCGAACCTTGTTTAAATGTCATATACGGTCCAAGGCAACATTTTTCATCTTTTGTTAATGAATTAACATCAAATACCGTATCTAAATACGATTCGCCTGCCGGATTCTGAATTAGGTTATATGCCTCACCTATGCTTTGTCTGTTATTTTTCGCAAAGTCGTGTCCTCTTTCTACTCTTAACATAAGTGCTTTTAACAGTGATTCAGCCGAACTGTCAAACACATTATTTCCTGCACCTGTATTATTCATAATTACATTTGCAAGTATTTGTGCTCTCAGTTCATCACCACGAATTTCTTTTAACATATTCCATCCGTCAGATTTTGCAGGGTGAACCAAGTCAAATATTTTAACAATATATCCGTTGTCTTGCAGATATTTAGCAGTAGATTCATATAATTCACCTTTTGGATCTGTTACAATTATACTTTCACGTCTTTTAACTGCATTTATAATAAAAGGACGTGCATAACAACGTGATTTACCTGTACCTGAAGCTCCGAATATAGCAACGTGTTTATTCATTCTGCTGTTCATATCTGTATTCACTATTCTGTTACCGGTTTCATCTAATTGCCCGAGAATAACACCTTCTGCTTCTTTGGCATTATTTACTTTACAATATCCTTTTAATTCAGATTCTGTAAGCAATCCTGCTGTTCCATACACACCTGAATCAGAATATTTGAAATTTCTTTCATCTTCTTCAAAATTATCTTTTTTTGATTGATAAATTAAAAATCCTGTTACAAGTAATAGTATTCCTAAGATAATTAAACTCTCTTTAAAAGGGAATCCTAAGACCCCTATATCTTTCAATAGAGGTCCTAAGCTCCACTTTAATTCATTGGCACTTTTAAAATGCTGATACACAAGAGCAAAATATACTGAAAATATGTACATTGGAATACAAAGAATTGCAAATTTCTTTAGTTTTCTTTTTATTTTTTCAAACATAATTAATTTCCTCCTTTGTTTTCCTCTGTCTTATTATCTGTTGTACCTTTTTCCTTGTTTTGCTTCATCAGTTCATCATCACCTTTATATTTCGCATATGCTGCATCATTATATCCGCAAATATCACCCGATGGGAAAAATCCGTAGAATTTATATTTAGAACCATATTTATTTAATACGGTCTCGCCAAATTGATATGCTTCTTTTGATTTTGCGTTTGATATATCCATTGGGAATGTATCAAATTCAATTACATAACGTGGTAAATAACGATAACCTTGATTGAATACTTCTTTAACAGCTTGAATAGCAGCATCACTACAACCTCGTGTCCAAGATGCAGCGGCATACCAACCATACGTTGTTGTACCAAACGGTGCTACAACTTTTCTTACAAAGCTCTCACTTCTGTCACTGAATTCTTCAATATGATTTGCAGCATGAGAGGCATATATTCTACACGAATTCAAGTCATTACCGCCACCTTCACCTGTCATACATGTAGCAACCCATTTGATTGTATCGTCAGATAAGTTATATGTTTGACAACCTGTGAGATAACCGTCAGCTCCTTGTGCGGATGAAGCCGGATAAGCCGGTCTGCAATAACCGTCCCAACCTAAGCCTATCATAGAATCAATAGAATATTTCTTTTCCCATACACCCTGACCTGAGTTTGTACCGTATCCGTTATCGTTCATATTAGATGATGTATTGCCTTCAACAGTATACACATAGTTATCCTCTACTTTTTCAACAATACCGATGTGAGCACCGTGCCGTCCGTATGATCCTCCACCTTTTAAGATAATATCACCCGGCTGCATTTCAGTAAATTGAGATGCAGAAGTGACATTAACAGCTTGTCCTTTTTGTTCAAACCAACTATATGTAGTCGAACATAGTGCTGATTTTGGAATGATACCACCATCTATAAGTCCACATTCATTCGCACACCATGACACAAAGATATTACACCAAAAATCACCGTTCATGCCAAACCATTGACCGTATTTTGTATAATTACCACCACCGGGATTAGCAGTTTTATCTTCCAATTGTGAATTAGAGGCTTTTTCCAAATAACCAACTTCATTTAAAGCTACTTGAACTAATTGAGTACCACTGCCTCCGCCACCTGATAAACCTCCACTACCGTATATTCCGAAATATTCGCAAGTATTTTTAACCATATCATCAAATACCTCACTATGATAATTATTTGGATTAATCGGATTCTCGTCATCTTTAGTTTCATCAAAATTTACAAAATCAGATTTGATTTCATCTGACGATTTTACTTTAATTGTATATGTATAATTCATATATGAGCTTACCACATTGCCGTTTTCATCTTTGACTTCAATTTTTTCTTCTTTTATATCCGGTTCTAATGAACACAGCTGTTGTAATGCTGATGTTGCTTTATCACCGTATTTATCTTTAAATGAATTTTTAAATTCTTGTTTATCAAAATCATATTTCTTTTTCTCGGCATTAATTTCATCCATTTCTTTTTGCGGTAACATTGTACCGTCCCAATATGTAGGCTTTACATTCCAATTAGATTTTTTCCATTTTTCTTGTTCTTCGGCAGGACCGCCTTTATCAACTGTTGTTCTCCTAAACCAACCTTTATCGGCAGTTCCTAACCAATCAAGATAATCATTAAAATCAACATTAATAACATTGCTGTCATTCTGAGTCGAATATAAGCAAAGCAGATTTACCGCCTCTTTATCACTTGTCGTAGCCCCTGATGTTACAGCATCATTTACCGTTTTCACTGAGCCGTTCGGTCTTGTAGCAAAGTCAGCTTCAATTTCTTTTATCAGTTCTTCATGTCTTTTGTTAAAACGTTCTTTTGTTTCTTTCAACATATTATTCATTGTATTTTTAGCTGACTCGGAAGCATTTTCGGCATCTGTTGTTGTATTATCAGCTAATACTTGTATAGAATCTGAATCAATCATTGATTTTTCAGTATCTGTATCTTTATTTCCGAATATGCTTTTAAGAAAATCACCAATGGAATCAACCGGTTGTTTCAGCACTTCCAGAAAAGAATGTTCACCTGAAAAAGCATCTTCAGACGGTGTAAATAAAACGCTTGGTACAACAGATGTCATCATTACAATCATTGCTGTAATAAATCCTACAACACCAACTATAATTTTCTGTACATTACCGTCTTTGGCTATATCTTTTGCACCACCTATTACATCACCGGCAGCTATACGTCCTGCACCTTTAGCAACATTAACTGCCGTTTTTGCAGCATCGGCAGCTTGCTTTGCACCACTTTTTTTATTTTCATTTTCTGCCATTATAATTCACTTCCCTTCTATAAGAAAAACGTACCACTTCAAACGCTTAACGTCTGAATTTGTGGTACGTTTGAATACATTTTATTTTGTTGATTTACCAGACTTTGGACTATGTTTCGGATTAGTGTTCCGTTGTGGATTTGACATAGATGATTGTGTGTTGTTTGGTGTTGCACCAACATCCACATTTGATATTTCTGCTGTTGTAGATTTCGCATAATATCTTCTGTTATCACTGCCGGTAAATGCAGCATATTCAGCTTTTTGATCATTCGTTAATCTTTCGTATGATTCTGCTGTTCTTATACTGTATTCTTGCGGTAATGATACTTCATCATCTGTTGTTGTAGGTGTATATGTACCGGATATTTCTCCGTCATTCATATTCATTTCAAAATTTTCTACTCCAAAGCCGTCTGATGATTGCTGTACTTGTTCACTTAGTCCCGGCAATACATTTTCAACACCACCGTCACTCGGTGTATCGCCGTCAAACAGTTTTTGATATGTTGCTGTTTTAACCGCTTCATCTTGAATACCACCGTTTACGTTTGCATTCATTATTCTGTTTGCAGTATCAGGTGTATTGTGCATAATAGTATTTGCTTTTATTTCCGAAGCATTACCCATTTGTGCACCGCTATTCATAGCTTCTTTAGTTGATGAATGAACAATTGCATTTGCAAGGTTTTGTGAATTCGTACCTGTTAATATAGGTTTATTATTAATATCTTTACCTAATTGATTACCCTTAACTTGACCGTTTTCATCAAATACATTTTGATACTTTTTAGCTTGTTCTTTTAGATCGGTAACCGATGTCGGTGCTGTTGTCGTTGCTGTATTTTCATCTTCATCATTTCTGATTGGGTTTCCGTTGTCATCATAAGTTAATGTAGGTTCATCCGAAGATGTTGTTTGTGTCGAATTATTTGTATTTTTTAGATCAGTACCGTCTTTTTTAGGTAAACCATTGCCATTTTTAATTGCACTATTTCCTGCAAATTTACCAAGACCATAGCCAAGAGTACCTGCCATACCGTGTTTAGCAACCATTTGTCCCAATTCTTTATTACCTGCACCTGTTATAATTCCACCTGCTGTTGATTTTAATGTTCCTCCAAGTGCCAATAAATCATCTGCAAGCGAACCACCGGTATGAGCTGCATTTATACCCATTGATTGTAGATATGTATCAAATTTTTGTGCTACTCTACAAAATGCAATAGCCAATATAAATCGTAAAAATACATCCGATTGTCCATTTGCAAGAATAGACATTAGCATTTTTACTGACCATACATTTAATAGCATCAGCAAACATTGACCTAAAAACATACTAAACCATTTTGAGAATATTTGATGTGTTGAACGTGATGAAACAGTAGACCAAGCAAGAGGTGAAGTAAATGTTAATACACCTACCATCAAATATCGTTCTACAACTTCAAGTAACAGTTTTATTGTATTCCAACCTATAACGATTATTATAATTAAAGCAAGTAATACTCCAAATCCACCACCATTTGCTCGTGGATCATACATTGCAATAATTTTTGCTGCATTTGTCATGACATCTTCTTCACCGCCAGCTATTTTTGTGGCATCAATTTCCATCATTTTAGCGTATGGATACGAGAATAAATTAACAATAAACTCTAATATGTAGTTTCCTAAAAATATCAGCAGAATTGCAATAATACTTCTTACTAATATTTCCAAAGGTGAGCTTGTAGTTGCTTTATCTGATAACGGACCGGAAAAAAACATATATAGTTGGAAAATTGCTATGGCTATAACCAATGCTATTCCAACTCCCTGTAATATTCCGTATAAGGTTAATACAACCGGAAAATTATTGGTAAAAAAGCTGATATTAAAACCTAACATCTTAATGATCCAATTTATCGCAAAATCTAATCCTGATGCCATCCAATTAACCAATGTACTTACCAAATTATTAAACATAAACTTTTTCTCCTTTCTCTATGATTAGTCTTTCGGATTAGGAGAAGAATCTACATCAACGTCCTTTGACGGTCCGTCACTCATATCAGCAACTTGACCATCTTTAATGGCAGAATCTAAGATAACACTTCTATTTTCAAAGCTATCTTCTTTCCATTCGGTATTACCCACATGATTAACCGCAAAAGAGATTAATGTCGGAATCAGCATAATACCTGCTATTGCAATACCGATATTTTTCAAGTTTGCTTTTAGTTTTTCTCTGCCTTTATCACTGCTTATAAAAAACGAAAAACCACATATGGCTAAACCAAGAGCAGCAGTTGGCAACGAAATTTTAACCATAAAATTGAAAAACTTTCCCATTGGACTACCTAAACCGGCTTGACCAAGAACAGATGCAGCAGTATTATCCGCCGCAAATGCCGTACATGCAACACACATTATGCTAAATATAGTGACAATACCTATAATTAGCTTTTTATATTTTTTGCATCTACCGAATTTATGGCAGATGTTATCTGCTTTTAGCATTCTATACCTCCTCCTTTTTAGATATGGCATTCACAACTGAGTGTGAATGCCTTTTGTTATTTGAGTTATGCTGAAAAGACTCCGGCATCTCCACTGTTACTAAACCAACCACTGATTTGGTTGATAATTGTTGGGGCAAGAAAAACAATAGCTATACCAATGGCGGTGTAAAGTATTGTTTTCTTAGCTTTCTCCATACCCTTTTCACCACCGGCAAAAATTTGGTAAGCAGCAAAACCCAAAGCAACAGCTGCAATCGGTATAGCAATTGTTTTTAGAACGCCATAAACACTTCCCATACCTGATGCTATTTGTCCTTCAATTGAGCCTCCATCTGCAAATACACAAGTAAGTAACATAGCCATACAAGCCATTGCTGTAATAGCAATTCTCGCAAACTTGCTTGTCTTATCTTGTTTCATTTTTGAAGCCTCGTCCATTGCCGTACACTGAGCTTTAATCATTGCATTATCAAATGCACTCATTACTTTAGTCATTACGACCAACTCCTTTCTTCTTTCGTCAAAAAACAAATATCAGGAATTTATGTATCCCATCATACTTTCTAACATTGTCGGATCAACTTTAGGACTCTCATCTTCATCATCAATTAATTCCATTTTAAGTCCGTCTACTTGTTCAACATTATCAGCCGTATCATTTGTTTTTTTGACTCCTTGATTATTTTGTATATGTGAATGGCGTTGAGGTATTTCTTCGGTTTTCTCTAAAACAGTTGACTGCTCAGTCAAAACAGATTGTGTTTCTTCCGGTTTAGATTGAACCTTTGGTGGTCTACCTCTTTTCCTTTTCACCGAATTATCTGTGTTACTTTTTTTTGTAACTTTTTTTATATTACTTTCGTAATATTCTATTGCTAACGCAATATATCTCGCTACGGAGCGTGATGGCAAGTCATTAAGCACTTCTATTGCTAATAAATGTGACGGTTCAATCTCATTAAACTGAATTGTAAATCGCCTTTTATTTTTCTTAGCTTGCATTTATATCACCCACTCTTTTTTTGGTTTTGAATGGCATTTAAACACGCTTCATAGCCTTTTGCATTAGCATGTATACTATCAATGTAATATGGCTTGTATATCTCTTGATTTTGGTCAATCCATTTCTTTAATCGAATAGAACCGCCTCCGATAAAGATTCCTTTGGCAAATGTTAAAATTATTCCTTTTTCTTTCAATAGACTGACTAAATCTTCAACATACCTTGTTGTTATTTGATTTATAATATCAACCATTGGATATTTAGGATTAATTTCAATACCTGTTGCCATTATGTGATCTATTTGATTTTCGTCCGGTGCAATACCATATTTATTTTCAAGTTCATCTTTTATCTTGTTATAAAGAATAATCATTCCGGCATTTATTGACTGACAAACATTTGTGTCAATCTTACCGTTATTCAGTTGAATGACATCAGTTGTATATCCACCAATATCGACTATATATGATTTATCAAATGTGCTTATCTGCTGAAAATCGTCAAATATAGCCGCATATCCTTGTGAGAAAACAATTACATTTTGAATTTGAATCTTATATGATTCACCTTCATAATTGAATTTTATAAATGCTCGTTCAAAATACTTTTTGAACTTATCTTTATACAATCCCAGATGTGAAGGTGGTAAGCCGACTCCAAGCAAAATCGGAATAGCTTCATTTGACGGTTTTATTCCTCTGAATTTCAATTCCTTAGCAATTCCGAACAAAGTCAAAGCAAAATATTCATCATTTTCAGTTTTGTCTTGTAAATAATTTACACGTTTCTTTGTTAAGGTGTAGTATTCATCATTATATTTAAGCACTTCTTTGCTTTGTATAGGCTTTGCTTTTTGCTTATTAATACCTGATACAAACACATTATGTACAGTTTTAATACAACGATTTCCTGTATCAACACCAATTATTATTGGTTTCATACGTTAATCACCTTCCTTAATTCATGCAGGTTATATCTAATGTCACATTTGTAACTTTGTCGTTTAAGTATTTCTTCAGAATTTCATTAATCTCGCTTTTTAATTCTTGTATTTTTTCTTCTGATAACAGAAAAGTTGAATTTTTTGATTTTGGATCTGAATTAGTATGAATTTCTATCTCTGTTTCTTTACATTCATCATCCGATCCGTCATATTCAAACTGAGATAAATCACCTTTGCTTTCCCAAAATTCTTTATCTTCATAGCATTTTATTTGTTCAAAATATATATTGATAAATGCTTCGGTAGCTTTTCTGTCAAATATCTGATATATACTTGTTTTAGCCGTTTGACTATTATGTAATTCATCTCTTAAATACTGGAATGCAGTAAACATAGCTTGTTTCTCACCGGCAATTTCAATTACCTTTCGATAACAAGCTGCCATATTTAAACGATACATAACTCTTTCTACGAATGGTAATCCTCTGAATACATTAACTTCTTTTAATGTCATAAACACTCGACTGTATGTTGTATTCGCAATCAGAGAACACATCTTTTCATAATCAAATAGTAAGACTATTTTATTTTTTGCATCTTCTATGTCGTATCTTTTCTTTTTAGTTTCAAATATCATAGATTTGACCTCCCATTTTATAAATTAGTCGAATATTTTTAAAGGGGAACTTTTGTATGTTTTTTCAAGAGACTTAATATTCGACTTTTGCCTCTCATTAATATAGTCCCTATTTTAAGCGTTATTTCTACCTTTTCATAAGTAAATGGCGGTAAAATAATTTTTGATAACAAAAAAGCCCTGAATCTATGGATTCAGAGCTTAATAATTAAAATTTATATATTTTGAATCTACCTTTATATCGGCTGTATTTATATTTTATCGTATACTTACCGCCTCGATATAAATTTATTAATAGGTTTTTGTCGTTATTATAACTTTCTTTTGCAAAAGTATTTGAGTAAATAGTTTGTCCATTTTCATTAACTATTTTCAGTTCCAATGTTCCGTTTAAACTGTGTACTCTAAGCATATGAAAGCCAATATTATCAGCTGTAATATTTATAATACTTTCTTCCCAATTTTCTACTGATTTCGTATCTATGGTTTTGTCAAACAATATTCGTTTATCATACGAATCACAAAATTTTGGGTTATTAATATCATAGATAGTATCTTTATATATGTTTTTTGCATAGCTTATGTCATACATAAAGCATACTTTTGTAGCTATTAGTCCTATTAGTAAAAATAGAATTATTCTTTTTCCTATATTTTTTCGCATTTTTTCACATCCTAATCTGTCAATTTTCTAAGCAAATGACAGATTAGTTGTGTCTGTCTTATATTTGCTTTACTTATCCTGCATTTATGTTATTCTCTACTTCTCTTTTAAATGGCATTGTAATTGTACCTCTCGTATTAGTTTCAGATTTGATAATGTTTTTTACACACATTGGATAATACGTCATACTTCCCTCAATCGTAATTTTAGGGCTTTGACCGGAATTACCCTTATCAAATGTTATCTTATCGACATTAATGTCATATTGCCATACACCTTCATCATTCGTTTTTTGCCACTTTTTAACCATATCACCTGACACTACTTTAGCTTTACAGCCCATATTTTGAATGAAATAATTATTAATATTTTCATTAATTTTATTCTCATCAATTTCAAAATCACCTGACATAATCGTAGAATCCTTCACCGATGAATTAAGTGTAAGATTAAGATTTCTATCCAATTCAGTATTGATAAAGTCCTGATGTGTATAGATGTTATAGTATTCAAGTGTTATGAATAAAACTAATCCGAATATTAATATAAACATAACAAACGGAAGGTTTATTACACCTCTTTTTGTCCTTTTCAGTTTTTTTTTCATCTGTAACACCTACTTCCAATAAACTTGTGATATGCCGGTTAAACTTTTTTTAATATCTATTGTATTTGTATGATCTTTACTTAAAGTAGGTAAATATACTGGAACTTCAACAGGATAATCAAACGAAATTGTAAAACTTGATCTCATTTTAAGTTTTTTATCCGAACTTCGATGATTTCCACATGTGTGTATTGCATTTGCCGGATATTCAATTTCTAAATTTTGCACATTATTTTTGTCTAATCCGTTCTTTTCAATCAACTTATTTACTGTATCTCGAACATCATTATCTTTAACAGAACCACTGACCTCTATTGCTCGTACTATTTCTTTGGTACAAAATGTTAGTTTCATATTCGTTATAAACGGTGGGAACAGTACAATAAATGATGCTATTAAGGTAAATATGATAGCCATTTCAAACAGAGTTTCTATCATTGCAGTACCTCTTTTTGTCTTTTTTAAAATTTTCAATTTTATCACCTCTATACGATTTAATCACTCACTATTTATAATAGTTACCACAGCACCCATTGAATTGGGTGCTAAAACACGAATCTTTTTTATTCCGTCACTTTTGTATTAAAAATATCTTGAATTTTATTAGTAATACTGTCTAAAATACCCGGCATAAATTTCTTCATTACAGCAAATACAATAGCACCAAGAACAACAGCTACAACAGCATAAATTAAATACTCAAATGTTTGTGAACCTCGCTTTGTTGATAAGAACTTATTTTTTAGTTCTCCTGCCTTTAAAACAGCCTTTACTTCCATTTTTCTAATTGCATTCATAATAACAATCTCCTTTCGTATTTTACGTTTATTTTTTTCTATTTTCTTTTTTACGATGATTCATCTTATCACTAAAGTGACAAGTGTTCTCACCATATATATAAAATGTTTTAAAACATTTTATTTCGTGAATCACTCGACAACAAATTATCGAGTTCCTTTTTCATCCACAATGGTCATTATTACATCCATATAAATGGCAGTTTTTCCATCATGTCCATAGGCTTTTAATTTAGGTTTATTCCAAACCAACATTTTTTTATGATATTTCTCAATTCAAAAATACACCCATACTTCCGACTAATTGCATTATAATAGGATATAATAATGTCGCAAATATACTAAAAACTACAATCATAGTCATTGGTTTTACTTTTTCAGGTCGCTTATCAATTTCACGTTTGACATTTTCAATAGCTAACACATTCATATCATGATTTAATTGTTGAAAATATACTGATTGGTCACTACCCTTATTGCTCGCTATAACAGCATTTGCAAACTGCGTTAAGTGTGAAATATTAATTCTGTTTGCAAATCGTGTCAAAGCCGATTCTTCGTCCATTGTTTTTAAATCGGTGATTAACACATCCAAATCATAATAAAAATTTGGTTTAGCTATTTGTCGATAGTTAATTGCAAATTTTAGAAAATCTTTGCTTTGCCGTAATGCATTATTATAGGTACGAATAAATGTAGGCAGTTCTTTCATAATCTGCTCATTTCGTTCTTTTAACTTATCGTTTAATTTATCAATGCTTTCTAAATAAACGATTATTGATACTGCTATCGTCAATACACCAATCAGTGTAGAATTTAATAAAATCAAGCAAACACCTATAAAAACACAATATGCAGCTGTAACTATTGCACAACCATAGAATTCTTCTGGATTTTCTTTATATCCTGCTCTCTCTAAATCCCTGCTCAACTTCTGTCTTTTATACATATCAATATTGACAAATCTTGCTATAAATTTTGCCGGTGTACTGATAAATAGCTTCTTTAAATCGTCTAATACACCTTCTGTACCTTGCATATTTTGAATATTTTTATCAATTTCTCGTGAAGGTACTGTTATAAATCCTGTAATTATCTTATACAAGCCATATGAAATAAGGATTATAGTAATTAATGCTAATAAAAAAACCTTCATTGTATAATACCTCCCCCTACATTTCAACCGGTTTATTTATTTTAATAACTCTTATTGAACAAATTATGATTACAAGAAAAACAATTGCTACTACACATTTGCCACCAAACGTAGTAGTTAATATATCATACCAATCTCTGTTTAAAATTTTCAATCCCGGTATAACAGCTATTGCCATTCCGGCAATAATACAGAATTCCCTATAAATCTTATACATCACGGTATTTGCCGCCTCCTGAATGGATTTCAAATCACCCATTTGCTGAACAATAGCCGGTAATGTGTATTTTTGGTCCTTATTGTCTTGACATAAAATCAAAATATCAACCCATTCTTTTGCTTGCCGATTATTCAGCTTTGATTTCAATTTGTACAAATTTTTTACAATATTTACTTCTACAAACGAATTCAATGTTACAAATTCGCTAAAAATATTATAAAGAGGTTGCTCTATACCGTTTAGATTATCTTTTACCGCTTTCACAATATCATCACATTGCAAGTATGAGTTTGTTATTACACCCAATGTACTTTGCAACTGTTCATTTTCATATTGTTTATAACTTGTCAACTTAATTCGCATTACCTCTAACGGTAATAGCAAGAAAGCTACACCTAATATGATCGAAAGCAATGGATTGTGAAATAAAAATCCAATGGCAATACCTACAACTGATGATGCCGCAGTCAAATAAAGAAAATGTGTATACGTAAGTTTTGAATTGCTTAATTTCAACACTTCTTCTGCCTGTATTTTAAATTTCGTATAAAAATTTTGCTTTTTACCTGTAAGATTTTCGATACGTTCATCAGCTTTTTTCTTTTCAATGCTTTTCCAACTTTTGATTTTCGCATTCTTTTCCTGAGTCATTATCCTTAATCCTATAAAAGTCAATAAGAAAATAATAACTCCGGCAATTACACTTCTTAGCACATTAAACCACCTCCAACTTTTCAGGATTGAAGTTAGGTGAGTATTTTTGAATATCGCTTAATTCAGCACCATTCTCCAGCATTCTCATTGCCAATTTATCTGACAAATCACCTACTCTTTTATGTTCACCTTTTACTTTTACCTTACCGGTTTCGTCTTTTTCCCAACCTTTAATGACAAATTGGTAAATTGTATGATATTTTAAATCACCGTCTTTATATGAAGTCGGCTCAATAATCTTCATACAACGTCTTGTACCGTCTTTTAGCTTTTTAATGAACACAACCAACGGAAATGCATCCATAATCATTCTCATAATCAAATCTTCGGATAAGTTTGTGCCTTTTTCTTGACAAAGCGTTAAGATACGAGTGTATGTTTCTTCCGGTGAGTTAGTATGTAGTGATGTTGCAATAGTGTGTCCTGTACGACCTGCTTCTTGTGCATCCCATGCTTCCTCACCTCTCATTTCTGCCGGAACAATAATATCCGGATCTTGTCTTAAAGATTGTTTAAGAAGTTCTGTCTGCGTAGTATTTGAACCTTCATTTGTCTTTGTATGAATAACACGATTTATTATTTTACCGTCAGTATCATACTTTATCAGATTTAACTCTCTGCTATCTTCAATAGTATAAATACGCTTTGAATCCTCAATATCAGTAAGTAAACAACCTAAAAATGTTGTTTTACCACTGCCTGTAGCTCCACCTATTGCAAGTGAGATACCGTTATTTAAAGACATACTCAGAAATTCAAGTTCTTCTTTAATAACAGAACCGCCATTAATGAGCATTTCCGGTGTTATAGCATCTTTCTTCTGTCGTCTTATAGATGCAACCGTACCTATTTCCTCATCAATTACCGGTGGTATCATTGCTGAAATACGAGTACCCTTAAAGATATATGAATCTCGTACCGGTGTAGAGGCATCAATAGTTACATCACCCGAAGCACACATCTTTTTTACCATTGAAACAGCTTCTTCAGGTGAGTTGAAACTTTCATCAATTTTTCTGTAACCGTTTGAAGTTACAATTTCTATATCATTCCATGCGTTGATATTGATTTCTTCAACGGTATCATTAAAGATATAGCTTGTAAGAATACCAAAACCTGCCATATCATCAAAAATCTTTTCTGTAAGTTCGTTTTGGTCCGATATTTCTGTACAGCTGAGGTTATTTTGATTTATGTACTTTGAAATGAGATTTTTTAGTATTCTTTCGCCGTCATTTGCCAAATCCAAATTAGCCAAATCACTTGCATGGTTATTTGATATACTTGAACGTACTATATTCAAACATTCATAATATGGTTTTGCCTCTGACTTCTTGTTTCCGTCTTTCTTTTCAATATATGTGCCGGCATTTTGTTTATCTGCAAAGTATATTGCATTAAATACGTTACCATTAGCCATTTGTCTCACCACCTGTATTTGTATTATCAATGAGAAGTGAATTCTTGCTGTTTACACTTGTTATTTCTTTCATCAGTTTTTTGACAAAATCGTTAAAATGTTTCGGATAATTTTTGAAAATTGAGCCTTTGTACTCTTCAATTACAGGAATACCGGCATTTTCGCAATCCTTACATTCTTTATCATACGGTAATTCCGCAAAGAACTTGATTCCTGTTTCTCGTTCAAATCTTGATGTTCCGAAATAGTTTTCATCTGCATTGGCAACATACATTACCGGTGTATTTGCCTTTCTGTTAACCATTTTATTGATAAATGGTTCAAATGCTCTGAAATAATTCATTCCCTGTACTGTCGGTTTTATCATTTCAACAACTGCCGAAGAATAAAACAGTGACAGTGTACTTAATAAATTATTTACGTCATTATCACAATCAACAATGATATAATCAAAATTTGAAAGTCTTAAATTCATCCAAAATTTATGTACTGATTGTATATCATCCATAACGTGTTTATCTGCAAACGTTAAACAATCAATATAATTAGAAACTGATAATACAAACAATTTCTTATTCTTTGGATGTTGCTGAAATTGCTGTTCAATATCATATTTACCTGTTGTATCAAACAAAATATTTTTTATGTTAGGCTTATTTTCTTCTATTCGCATACCCAAAAAGCCTTGAATTGACGGATATGCAAGTTCGGTTTGTATTAAACCAACAACACTTCCTGTTTGTGTAAGAGTCGTTGCAAGATTAACAGCCATAGTTGTTTTGCCACTGCCATTAGCCCCACATACCGAAATTATTTTTGTTGCCATTCTATACTCACTTCCTTACTTTTGTATGTAATTTGCTGCTTTCTCGCCTCTTGCTACGAATGTAACATGAATATTACCTTCATACTCCATTTTAGTAAGAGCTTCAGCTTGTTCTCGGCTTACTTTCAAAGTTAACGTAGTCGGAATGTTATCATCTTGATTTTCGTCCATTGCTGCTGTTGAAACATCAACACCTGATGAATTTGAAGTAGCTAAAACCTCAACATATTTTAGCAATGGGTTTTCGATAACTTTCTTTTCGGTAGTATCATAATAATAAATTGATACTACATCACCTTCTATAAGTTTTCCGGTTACACAAGATGCCAAGTCTTTAACAGTAATTGAGATAGCTTCTTCACCGTTATTTAAAGCATAAAGATTTGAATTTGTTGGACTATCACTTAGCTTTCCATCAACAATGAAGTCGTCTTTATAAATTTGTGTTGTTGTATATTTGCCAACAACTTTTTCTTTTTCGGTAATTGCACCTGAAACATTTGCATCTTCAGGAATTGTTACCTTACGGACCATATTATCCGTAATTTGCGTATTTGCATCTACTGTATTATTCAGCTTGATTACATCAACTGTTTTACCTGTATTTTTTGGCATAACCATAACCACTACAACCAAAGCTAATATCAAGCAAAATATACCTATAACAAATTTGTTTTTAAAAAATTTCATAATTTTTAACCTCCTGCATTTTAAATTTCAGAAACTTTTGTCTTTTGTTTTTTCATAATTTTTTTCTTTACTTTAGCTCGTATCTTTTCGATTATTATATCCTCATCTAAATCAGTCATTAATCTGTACCAACTTGATTTAAAGAAGCGTTCAACTTCTGCACTACGGACTTGGTAAGAACGCTGATATGCTTCAGCAATTAATGCCATTTCATAGTCTTTTGCAGCTTGAACTATAATAGCATTCGCTAAACAATGATACCTATCTGAATGTTGTGATTCCTGCACACTTATGTACATTTAACTCTCCTCCGTCATTTAAACAAATAATGTGTAAGTTTTTCATATATGTGGTCATTGTTATGACCGTTAAACAAGTCCGGCTCATATTCAGCAAAATTTATACTCAGCATATCGTAAGCATTCTGAATATCAACTTGTTCTTTAGGATTGATGAAATTCATTATGACTTCAACACCGTTATACATATTATTAGCTATATTTCCGTGCATAGACTCTATATCCCACGGTCTGCTACCTGATACGGCAATAACTAAATCTTTATCCTTTAGTTCTTGCTCAGATACATAATCATCAATACCATAATCCATAATAACGAATTGATATTTTTTCTTTGAAAATTCAGAAATATCTGTTGAATGTGGATACATAGGTATTTTTTTGTCATATACAAAATTGGTATTGTTCTGAACCATTCTTCCGTCACACGTTATTAGAGCATTTAAAACATTTGACTGCCGAGCTTCATAATAACACGCCTTATACCCCGAATCTATCAAATACTTGGTTAATGCAATAGCATGATGTGTACAGCCCGAACCGGATTTTGAAGAAAATAAAGCAATAGTTTGTAAAGGTTTCTTTGTTGGTTTCTTTTTGCGAATTGAGAACAATCCTCTATTTTTGGGTTTTTCATTACTTTGATAATTGATTTCAGATGAATTGTTTTCATCTTCATATTCGATTGGTTCAGGTTCAACGTCACCTACATCTTCCCAATCATCATTATCTGAAATACTATCTTCTTCAGCTTCATAATCTTCGTCTGACTCATCATACTCTGTATCATCATCTACGCTGTCTGATTCCTCATAGTATTCTTCATCATCTTCATATTCGGTTGTTTCTTCATAATCATCTGTTGCTTCTTCAGTCGTATCTGTTTCATCTTCATATTCTTCTGTTTCATTTTCATTATTATCATAATCGCTCTCATATTCTTGATCATCATATGTATCTTCGTCATTATAATCATCTTCATCATATGTAGATTCTTCAGCCGTTTCATATTCGGTGTCATCATATTCTGTATTATCGGCATCTTCTTCATATTCGTCATCATTTGTTTCTTCATCAGTTTCATCTTGAACAGATTCAGTATTTTGTGACGGCGGCAAAGGTTTAGATAGTCTTGCTTTTTGACCTGTAAGAATTTTATCTTCAGTAGCAAAATGTAAAAGCAAATTCTTCTCATCATAATAACCTTGATATATATTACCGTTAACAGAGATAACTCTATATGGCAACTCATATATTGGATTATCATTTACCGGTGACAATTCAATTTCAGGAACAACTTGTTTCTGCTTCTTATTTGGATATTCATTTGTACTTTGTTTTTTATGATGTATATTCTTTGATGTATTACTTTGATTTACGGAATCAACCTTTTTACTTTTTGGTTGATGTGTTTTATTAATCGGCTTTTGATTACTGACTTGTTTTGCCGAATTTTGAGTGTTTTGCTTTTTAGGTATTTGCGGATTACTGATTTTTTTTGGCTTAACATTTCTGTTAACCGAATTATCTTGTTCGGATTTAATTATCCTTTTCTTCTTCGGTAATTCTTGATTAATCATATTTAATTAGCACCTCTTTCTTTATTTTTTGTATGTATTGGCACAATGACTTTACCTTTGATTTTGTTAATTGGTATCATACCGATTTTTTTGCTCCGACTGTCATTGCTATTATTACGGTTATCACCTAAAACGAATATCATATCTTCAGGAACTGTCTGAGGAAATTCAATTTCCGCTTTTTTCTTAATAGGTTCATAAATATAATCTTCGTTTTGTTCTTCACCGTTAATAATTATTTTTCCGTCAGCATAATCAATATCGACTGTATCGCCTGCAACTCCTATTACTCTTTTGATATAATATTTGTTGTTCAATTTAAAAGTAATAATATCGTTCTTTTTCGGATTTTTATAAAACAATGAATTGACAAGAACCACATCACCGCTTTTATATGTCGGATACATTGAATTCCCATTGACAACAGATATATTGAATATTACTCCAAATAACAAAATAACTATTAATGCTGTTGGAATTATTTCGGCAATTATAATATGTATTATATTTTTCACAAAGTTGTCAGCCTCCTTTAATGAACTCTTATCCGAATGTGATAACCGTTAATGTCTCATCACATTTTTTAACTTGCGGATACATAGGACAAAATTATGAAACACATATCTATTATCCATTGTTACAATACTCATAAGGTGAATGATATTATGCTAATCAGTAAAGAACATGATAAAATGTTATGAAATTGGTGTTTTTATCAAATGGTATATCAATAAGTGATTAGTATAATTGTTGAGAGAAGTTTTTTTTCGGATAAGAGTTCTTAAAACGTCTCTCATTAATATAGTCCCTATTTTTTTACGGTTTTCTACCTTTTCATAAGCAAATGGCGGTAAATTTATATTTGACAGATTTTATCAAATATGATATAATAAAAATTGTAAATTGATAGGCTTAAAAGGTGGATATATGAACAATGATTCTATATCCATCTTTTTGTTTATTAAGAAAGTGAGAATACTCGTGACTTTAGTCATGAGAGGTTCAACCATTGAAAGAAAGAAGTGTATTTTATGAAAATAATAGCTTGTTTAGATGATAATAATGGTTTACTATTTAATAATAGACGGCAAAGCAGAGATAGAGTAGTTATTGAAGATATATTAAAAGATTGTCATAATTCTAAATTATGGATTAACAATTTCAGTAAATCCTTATTTGATAGTCCTCATGTAAATATTTCAGAAGAATTTTTGAATGAGGCTTGTGAATCAGAATATTGTTTTATTGAAAATGTAAATCTTAAACCATATGAAAAATATATTGATGAGATAATACTTTATAAATGGAATAGAGTCTATCCGACTGATTTTTATTTTGATATAAACTTATCTACTTGGAATTTAACACAAGTAACAGAGTTTAAAGGCAATTCACATGAGAGAATTACTAAGGAGGTATATAAGAAATGATTATTAACAAATTATTATCCGGTTTAATTGCTATTACTTTATCATTTTCTTTAACAGGCTGTGGTAATGATACACAAGAGAATAAGACCGATAACATAATTGAAACTACACCAATTGTTACAGTTGAATCAACCATAGTACCGACACCGATAGTTAATCAATTAACAGAACAAGTTAATACTGTTTTTGATATTAGTTCTATTCCGCCATATTCCGGTACACCTTATGTGGATGTAAATAATAATATCCCCTATTTTACATCATCTGATTTAACAACTACTGCTTTTGAAAATTATAGTTCACTTGACAATTTAGGTCGTTGTGGGGTTGCATATGCTAACATATGTAAAGAAATTATGCCAACTGAAGAACGAGGTAAAATCGGTCAAGTAAAACCTACGGGATGGCATACTGTAAAATATGATAATGTTGACGGTAAATATTTATATAATAGGTGTCATTTAATTGGGTATCAATTATCCGGTGAAAATGCGAACGAAAAGAATCTAATAACAGGTACTCGTTATATGAATGTTGATGGTATGCTGCCTTTTGAAAATATGGTTGCTGACTATGTTAAAGAAACAAATAACCACGTTTTATATAGAGTGACTCCGATTTTTGAAGGTTCTAATTTGTTAGCAAACGGAGTTCTGATGGAAGCTAAATCAGTTGAAGATAATGGTGACGGAATATTATTCAATGTATTTTGTTATAATGTTCAACCGGGTATAACTATTAACTATGCTACCGGTGATAGTTCAGGAAGTCAAGCCATAAATGAATCGGGAAATGATTCAGAATCAGCTCCTGTAGTTAATTCATCAACTGATAGCAATGGAACTACAGATATTTCAAATAATGTACAAACATACGTGTTGAATACTAACACAAAGAAATTCCACTATCCAACCTGTAGTTCTGTAAGTCGTATGTCTGAAAAAAATAAACAGACAGTATCCGAAAGCAGAGATGATATTATTTCACAAGGATATTCTCCATGTGGAAATTGCAATCCGTAAAAATAGTCTTGACAAAACATCAAATTTGTGGTATAATATATATAGTTAAAGAAATAAAATACTAAATATAGATGTGGAATATAAAAATTCTGCATCTATATTTTTTTATATTCAATATATTTTACTTGGAGGGTTAAACCATGAAAACTTATAAAGAAATACTAAATAACAAATCTACACAACAAATCAGATTGATTACAATTCACAACATATTAAATGATGTTGATATGAATTTATTAACCGAAAAAGCAAAGCAAATTTTTATTAAACAAAACATTCAAATTTCTGATGAACAGTTGTCGGAATATATTAACTATTGTGCTCAACAATGGTTAAACGCTATTAGACTCACTACTATTCCCCAAGCCTATGATAATGCTATTTCAATTTTAGAAAAGCATCAAACATTCTTCAATTATGCTTTATTCACAATAGAAAATGTACTTATCAAGCAAGAAATTGAATCGCAAGCTAAAAGAACAACTATATTACAGCTTCTTATAAAGCATAAAAATGTTATTGACACTATTATCAAAAATTTTATCGCAACGCATAATACTTCTACTGATAGTAAAGTTGATTATAATACCGTTCGTGATATAATTATTGATCAGTTATCAATTCTTCCTGAATTACCTGCATTTAATACAGTTGATGAAATCAAAAATACTATTAATACTATCTTAGAGTAAAATTATATGAACACATTCAAAAAGGTCAGTACACATAATGTACCGACCTTTTTCTTATTCTGTTTCAACAAATGAAATATTACCGTTTTTGTACACGAACAATGGTTCGTTATTATTACGATAAACTTCTTTGTCAGGAGCTTTGACTACGACAGTTTTAACATATACAATGTTTATAATAGTCGTACCAAAGGTTTTGTAGCTATTTTGGCAGAAATAGCCGTGTTTTTCTCCGTTTGGACGTTCATCAATTATGCAAAATTCAGGATATTCCATCATATCCCACATAGCATCTTCTGATGTGCTTAGGAATTCAACGATTTTTGAAAGAATATATTCTTTTCTATATCCGTATTCTGATAATCCCATTCTTTGTCCTGCTCGTTGTGCTATGTGATTATTACACACCATAGCAAAATTCAGTCCGTTGACTGTTTCAAATTTTGCATAATATCCTGACATAGCTGTAAATTCTGATACTGCCTTATAAGCAGCGTTTAGTGTTGTTTGATCCATCTTCATGATCTTTCCTCCTTAAAAAACAAAAAGAGCAACTATAAAAAGTTGCTCTCCATAAAATATAATTTACAAAATTGCTTCTTTTTCGGTATATAGTAGGTATATACCTCTTTTTATTTCCGGTAATATTTCTGTAAATTCACATTCTGTAATTGCATATGCATTTACTTTAGAATTATAACCGGTAGCATATTCAAATAGGTATTTAATCACACCATTTGTTATTACTTCACTTTCAACTGCTTCACTCTCCTTTTCATTTAATTGTGGCATTAAAATTTCATCCCAACTGATTATCCTGTCTTTATAAATAATCAATGCAAGTCCGGCACTTGTTTTTAACAATCTGCCAACTACTTCAATTTCATTCTGATAATTCGTATTAACTATCAGAAAGTTTTCAGGATTGATTTTTAACAATCTGCCAATATCTTTCCTATTAAGTTTCTTCATTACAAATTCCTCCTTAAAAATATATCTAATCAGCTATTTGCTGTTATAAAGAAAATAAAAAAAGAACAGACTTATAACCATTAATGGTTTTCTAAATCTGTTCTAAACTATTAATAACAGGAGAACATGGCATAACCATGTCCCATAAACTTCATATTTATTAATTATATTGTATCACACTCGTAAAAAAAGTCAATATAATTTTTTTAATTTTCTATCGGTAACTTTTTTATCGGAGGTGATAATATAGGATAATGGTCCGAATAATCAATGGAATTCATTACACTACCTTTAGCATATTCCTCTATCGAATTATTCGGCTTATGAATTAACATATGATCAATATTTGTACTTTTTTCTTTACCTTTAAACGTAGCTCCTTCAATTAATTCTTTTCCATCTAAAGATAAATCATTAAGCTCTTTTTTAAATGTACTAACAGATGATTCATAATGTTCGGCATTCATATCACCCACCAACATAAGTGAAATATCAGATTTTATCTTGAAATGTAATTTTTTGTAGTTAATTATTTCATTCCAAAATTTTTTAATTTCTTCTGTATCTTTTTCATTGCAAGGAATATGTAATCCTAATACTTGCAGTTTATATTCCTCATTACACACTTCAATAAATCTATTAAGATAATCATTTGATTCTCTTCTATTATAAAAGTCATGTTTTTCTACCCACTTTGATTTATTATTTGCAATTGCTACAGTTATAAAATTTGCAACGCTTACATTGTAAGAGCATATAAATTTATAGTCTTTAAATTTTTCTATAATTTTCTTATAACAAATAGCATTATCTTTTAACGGTACTTCTTGTAGGATAACTAAATTGTCTATATCACCAAGCAAAAAGTCTTTTATAAATGCTTCAATCTTATTCAAATTCTCATGCATATTTATCAACTGCATATTTATCAACGAATCTTTATTGCCTTTAAAGCCATTAACGTTGTACGACATAACTCTCATACATTAACACTCCTAAAAATGAAATAAGGCATCTAACTTAATAGATGCCAAAATATAAGTAATTACGAAATGAATTACAAGTGGGTATTTTTATTATATCACATTTTACACTGATTGCAAGTATTTTTTCATATCTGCTATTTGCTTTCCTACTGTGGTTCTGTTCACTCCGGTAATTTTTACAATATCAGCTCCACTGTATCCTTTACAATACAGTTTTAGAACTATTTTATTTCGTTCTATTTTCAGCTTGTTTATATACGATTCAACAAGCAATTTTAATTCTACTGTATCTTCAAAATGTTTATTATCGCTAAGATAAGACCATTTTTCTTCACCATAACCGTCCATAGTTTTTGTATCATATGAAAATTGTTTATCCATTGGAATTTTTCTTGCAGATTTTTGTCTGTGTAATTCATTGAATATTTCACATTTAATACAAGCATACGCATATGTTGAAAACTTTGTTTGACCATTATATGTAATAGCAGCTTTACAAAGTCCGATAGCTGCTACGTCATAAAATTCATCAACACTTAAAGAATTTCTATATAAGTAAAAATATATAAGTTTATGATTATCTTCAACTAATTGTTGCTGCTGTTGTGTTAAGATGAGTTGCTTTTTCATAAATTTCACCTCACAGCTACCTTTTTAGTGATTTTAATAATGTGACTGTCTATTAGCCAATTAATCTGTTCCAAGAAAAATTCTTGTAGTCTTAAATCAGTATCATTATCAATATCTTTCATTTTATAGAAGTCTTTGAATTTGTATGTACATTCGCCACCATATGAACTGCACTCGCTTGTTACCTTTCCGGCTTTTGCTGTCGGAGCGTCTACATCATAAAAGCAAATCCAATATTCACTGGCTATACAATTATCAGATGCATTTTTTGCAGTTGTTCCGCTCAAACACCAAGCCTTAATCAAGTCATTTCTCCAAAACGGTGTTCTTGTAATTCTATCTCGGTCTATCACTTCAGCTCTATTCAGATCTTCCGGTCTTATATTATATTTATTTTCAATTTTTGGTTTTCTCATTTGTTTTTCTCCTTTGATTGTTGTAATTATAATGTGTTCTATTAATATAGTCCCTATTTTATTTCGTTTTTCTACCTTTTCATAAGTAAATGGCGGTAAAATATTAAATCAATCAAAAAAAGAGAGCAACATAACGGTTGCTCTCTTGCAAACAAGGTTATATATTGGCATTCACAGGTTTATCATAAAGTTTATCCTGTACTTGCCTTAACAGAATTTCTATATCTTCTGTTTTTTCAATTTTTGGAATATCAATCGTAATATTCACATACTGACACCCTACTTCTCCTGTTTCTTCATCAATTACACCTTTGCCTGCAAGGCATAATTGTTCTCCCGGTTTGATTCCTGCCGGTATTTCGCAATTCACTGTACCATAGGCTGTCGGCACATTAATCACTGCTCCCAAAACAGCTTGTGGAAATGAGATAGTCATATAGTAAACAACGTCTTGACCGGTCCTCACAAAACCTTTCTTCTGTTTTACTTGAATATTGATAACCAAATCACCGTTTTCTCCACCATTGATTCCGACATTGCCTTTGCCTTTTATTTTTAATACTTGTCCACTGAATATGCCTCTTGGAATACTTATCTCATATATGAATTTCTTCAATACCTTACCGGTATTATTACAAATTGTACAATTATCGGTACGATTTTCTTCCTTACTGCAAGGACATATTTCTTCATGCTGAACAGTTATCTCCTTTCGGCAGCCGAGAATGGATTCCTCAAAAGTAATTTCTACTGTAGTATATACGTCAGAACCACGAATACCTTTCTGTTCAGGCTCAGGCTTTTCTGATTTTGTTGTTTCTTTCTTCTTTTCTGTATTCGTCTTACTTCCGGCATCACTGAATATAGTACCAAAGTTAAATATAGACTTGTGTTTCTTTTCACGATTTTCTAATATAAGCCTATACGCCTCTGATACTTTTGCAAATTTAGCAGTTGCATCTTTGTCATCTCTATGTAAATCAGGATGAAATTGTTTGGATTTCTCTCTATACGCTTTTTTTACCTGCTCATCTGTTGCTTTCTTAGTAATACCCAACATCTCATAACATTCTTTAATATCCATATCAGAATCCCCCTATCATTTGCATTACATTATTTAAGACTGTATTATCAAGCGGTATATGAACATTAGGAATCATATTGACTGTATAAAGTATGAAATATACGATAATTGCCATTATTAAGCCTTTAACAACACCACTTATAAAACCAATTGACTTATCAAGTTTTTCCCCTAAAGGAACTATTTTTACTGCATTTGATATTAAGTGTATTATCAATCCGAATATGAACATAAACAATGAAAATAACAGTATCATTACGAATGAAGATAATAATTTTTCGGCAGATAAATTAACAACATTATTTACTGAATTAATCATTTGGTTTGCAGGATCAGATAAATTAACAAAACCTAAGTTAAAAGCATTTCCACCTTGAAACACTGAACCATTGATGTTCTGAATAAAACAACTGATTTTATCACTAATACCCGATTCATTACATACATATTGCGTTACCGGAATAGCTAAACAGCGTGAAAGTATAAAAGACAATATCATTGCTATTAATCCTCCTATACTTTTGATACCACCCTTTTTTAATCCTATAAATCCGTACACAATAATAATACCAACAAATAACATACTTATAAGCATTTTTATTCACTCCTTTCTTTTAAACCTTGAATTGTCAAGTCAAATGCAACGATATATCAAAATAAACTTCAAAAGGCGATTTCCAGTTCAAGCATTTGCGTGGACGCTGATTTAAAATAAGCGCTTTATCTCTAATT
>OLNT01000041.1_pt1 | contig 84807 bp, 84 predicted proteins | sample 1672641 | NCBI WGS metagenome assembly OLNT01 (sample SAMEA3136708, study PRJEB25190) | human gut metagenome
ATGAAAAGCGCCCATACAAATCATTTTATATGATTTGATGGGCTTTTTTTATTTTTGTGGTAGAATTATTAATATATTTTCAAGGAGGTTTACTTATGAACTATATACAAACGCAAAAATTTAGTGATGTTTATGTTTCTTGTAAAACCATGATGCCTTTTCATCGAAATACAATTAGTGCTTTAAACGTGCTTGTGTATATGATGAAGGCGAAAACGCAGAAAATGAATTCGAAACAAAAATTAGCTTCTACCTTAAATCGTGCTTATGGAACAAAGGTGTCTTATGGTTTAACATCTTATGGAGATCTTGTTCAACTCGATGTTCGTTTTCAGTTTGTCCGTCCAGACTGGATTGAAGATAGAAGCTATTTAGATAAAATTAAAGATATTATGGATGAAGTTCTGTTTCATTCTGTATTGGATGAGGAAAACTTTAAGGAGTCAGTGTATTTGTTAAAAAATAGATTGTTGGCACAAATGGATGATCCGGCCAGCTTGTCTTGTATGTATGCCTTTGAGATGGCACATGCTAAACATTCTATTTCAATTCCTGTGCAGGGAAGTTTAAAAGATTTAGCGACACTTACTTTAGAGGATGTGAAAAAAGCCTATACATTATATATGGATATGGCAAAACACTTCTATATCTGTGGTTATGTAACGGATGAATTGTATGATTATATTGATAGTTTAGATTCGCATTGTGCTTTTATATCGGAAAGAACATTGCTTCCTCGCGTAGAAACAAGCTATAAAACCTTTGAAAAGGATATTGCGCAAACTTGTATTTCGCAAGTCTATTCGACAGGTGTTGATATTTCAAGTTCGGATTATGAGGCTGAACTAATTTTAAATAGTATTTTGGGGCAAAGCCAGAAGAATTTAATGTTTGATGAAATTCGTGAAAAGAATAGTCTTTGTTATTCTATAAGCTCTTCTATTATTCGCTTTGATGGAGCTTTGTTAATTCATACGGGTGTGAATCGTAAGGATGTCACAAAAGTATTAAATTTGATAGAAACACAAATAGATCGATTATTGAACATGGATTATGATGATCGATATTTAGAAATCGCAAAGATGGACTATAAGGACCGTATTATTAGTGGATTAGATCATGCTCAATCTTTGATTGCGCAAGCTTTTTTAGATGATCTTTTACATCGCCAGCTCACGCCTGAGCAAAGAATTGAGAGAATTATGAAGGTGACAAAGGAAGATATTTCACGTGTTGCCTTACGATTGAATTTGGCTTCAGTGGCCATTGTTGCGGAGAAAGAAAATGAATTATAATTTGGATATTAAAAAGGAAACATTGTCAAATGGTTTACAGGTGATTCTTGTTCATAAACCGGATTATCAAAAATCACTATTTCTTTTAGGAGCTAAAGTAGGAGGGTTTGATATTGATCAAAGCGTAGATGGGCAAGTGATTAGACATAAGAGTGGAATTGCGCACTATTTAGAGCATCAAATGTTTTATTTGGATGGAGAAGATGTAAGTGATTTATTTGCGAACCTACAGTGTTCTACAAATGCATATACTTCTTATACAGAAACGGCATTTTATTTTTCGACTACGGCGGATGTGAAAAAATCATTAAAACTTTTATTGGATTTTGTCGAAAATTTAGATGTGACAAATGAAACGATTGAAAAAGAAAAGGGGATTATTCTTAGTGAATATGATATGTATCAACAATCGCCTGAACAACGTCTTTTTAAGGAAACTTTGATTTCTTTATTTCAATATCATCCAATGAAAGTTGATGTACTCGGTTCAAAAGAAGATATTCAAGATATGAGCATGGAGGATTTAAAACAATTTTATGCATTAAATTATGATCCTAGTAAATTGTGTCTTGTGGGTGTAACTGGAAAAGATACAAATGAAATCATGGATTGGATCAAGGAATGTCAAAAAGATGTTTTGAGTAAGTTAAATAAAAAGATTGAGCGTGTCTTTAAGGAAGAGCCAAAGGAAGTAAATCGCAAAGAGTATGTCGATCATATGGATATTCATCAGCCATTTGTATGTGTTGGTTATAAGATGGATGCTTGCAAGACAAAGGAAGAAGCATTCGAAAAAGACTTTGCGGTGAATATGTGGTTAGATTCTATCATGGGTCCTTTAAATCCTAATTTTCAGGAATGGCTAGATCAAAGAATCTTTACACAGTTTGTAGGCGCAGAAGCGGACTTTACTTTGGATCATAGTTATATCTTGTTTTATGCTCAAACAGTAAATCCAAATGCCTTTATTGAACTTGTAAATGAGCTTGTACAGAATAAGTCGATTTCTGATGAAGACTATCAGTCGTTGCATGCACAGGCAATCGCGAATAATTTGCGTGGCTTAGATCATTTTGATGGCTTGGCCAATGATTTACTTCGAAGTCACTTTGAGGAGTATGACTATATTGAAAATTTAAATAGCATTCAAAATATGGAAATTGAGCAAGTACATGCCTATATTAAGAATTTGGATTTCTCACATTCTTGTGTGACAAAAATTCTTCCGAATGACTCTATCTGATCTAATTTGTGTTTTTTTTAGCGAATTAGAGGGGAAAAACGCATGTAAAACGCATAAAAAGACGACCTATAGATAAGATAGGTCGTTTGTTTTATATGTGACATATTTGTAGAATATCATTGAAGAAGGATGGTGATAAATATGGTGGTCAGAATTGAAGGAGGATAATCAATTATGAATGCGTTTAGTATCGTGGGAAAAATTACGGACATGCCAATGTTAAAGGAGACAAGCAATGGATTAAAAACTTGTGAGCTTCCAATTCGAGTGCAGCGTAATTTTCCAAATTCAGAAGGTGTTTATGAAAGTGATGATGTAATCGTTGAAGTATGGCGAGGTCTCGCAGAAACTGTAAGTGCTTCGTGTAAGATTGGAGACTATGTGGGAATTAATGGTCGTATTCATTCGCGTAAATACCAGAAGGATGACAGGGTATATCTAAACTATGGCTTTGTAGCTGAAAAAGTTGATTTTCTACGTTGATCAACAGATAAAATACATGAATTAAGAAAACACATCCACAAAAAAAGAAGCGATCAATTCGCTTCTTTCTTGTTCTATGCCTAAGATTAACGGTTGTAGAATTCTACTACTAACAATTCGTTGATTTCTTGAGCTGTGAATAGTTCTTTACGTTCTGGGTAACGAACATAAGTACCTTTCTTAGCATCTTTGTTTACTTCAACAAAATCAACAGTTGCTGTTGCAGCTTCTAAAGCTTCGTTGATTACGCTTAAGTTTTTAGCGCGTTCACGAATTTCGATAACTTGTCCTGGTTTTACTTGGAAACTAGGGATATCTACTTTCTTACCATCTACTAATACGTGTCCGTGGTTTACTAACTGACGGCTAGCACGACGAGTACGTGCAAATCCCATACGATAAACGATGTTATCTAAACGAGATTCCAACATTACTAAGAAGTTTTCACCAGCAGAACCAGCTTTTTTACTTGCTTTTAAGTAAGTGTTGTAGAATTGTTTTTCACTTAATTGGTAAGTGTGACGAATTCTTTGTTTTTCCTGTAATTGAATACCGTAGTTTGTTAATTTTGGACGACGAGCATTTCCGTGTTGTCCTGGAATTGTGTTACGACGAGTTAATTCTTCACCAGTTTCTAATACTGAGAATCCAAGGCGGCGTGACTTCTTCCAAACGCTTCCTGTGTTTCTTGACATAATTTTTCCTCCTATTGTTTTATATCATTCACAAAACAATAACAGTACAAATCTTTAAAGGCTGTGTTGACAATGATACTTTCCGCTATCAGCTATTAGCTTACTCATATCGCTTAATAAGGCTGCAACGCATATCCTTTAACTTTGTATGCTGCTATCAATTTATGCTTATGTATCATATCAAAGAATATTAATAAAATCAAGAAAATGATGCAATGATTTTGAAGTTTTGCTATAATAAGAATGGTTTGCAAGGAGGTACCACTATGGATAGTGTTTTGAATTTCTTTCGATCAGTATACGCGTTCATTCGAAATCAACTTTCTGTGACTGTAATTATCTATCTTTGTATAGCAATTCTAGTCTTGATTTTGATTTGGATCATTATGCGTATGATCAAACGTAAAAAGGCGTCGAAACGACTTTCAGATCTTGAGATCGAAATGAATGAAATTCGTAACAATTCCTTGGCCTACAAATTCAACAAAGCATCGGCATTCGCAAGAGTGAATGATGATATCATGGATAAAGTGAAAGGCTTGACTCCAAAATATGATACTTGTCAAAAAAACTTAAGTGCTTGTGATGATTTGTTTAATGAAGCAGATGATTATGTTTCTAGACATCGTCTTCGTAAATCTATGCGAGCTATGGACGATTTAGAAACAATGATGGATGAGACAAAAGAAAGAATTCGTATTGTTACTCAGTCATTAGATCATGTCTTGGCTCGTGAAACAGAGGTTCGTGAATCGGCAAATGCTTTAAAAGAGCGTTTTCGCAATGTGAAAACTGTTTACCAAGATAATCGTTCTTCATTTTATGGATCTGTTAATTATGTAGATTCATGCTTAGAGGAAATTGAAAATGAATTCTCTAATTTTGAAGAGTGGATGTTTGCTTCAGAATTTAACAAGGCAAAGGAAGAACAAGAAAAAATCTCAAAAATGGTGGATGAGATTAGCTCTAAAATTGCAGCCTTCCCTGGACTATATGAAAAGGCCAAAAATGTATTGCCTCGTGCAATCAACGAAGTTCGATTGCACATTAAGGAATTACAGGAAAAAGATATCGACTTATCTTATTTAGAACCAGAAGAAAAATTAACAACCATTCAAAGTGCTTTGTCTAGTTCAATTGATCAATTGGATGCAGGTGAATTTGAAATGGCACAAGAAAACTTGGAAATCATTGGAGATCACATTCTAGCATTACAAGATGATGTAACGAATGAAAAAGAAGCTTATGATGAAATCCATGTAAGTCTTCAATCTAATTTAGATCTAGTTAATGTCATTGGTCAGGAACTTGAGGAAATTATGGCGCTTTATGCCAATATTAAAGATCGTTTTGGTCTAGAAGATTGGACACACCGCTTCTCTTTGGCACAAATCCAAATGGAAGATTTATCAAATCGTCGTGATGAAATTCAAAAAGAATTGAAACAAAATCAACGTCCTAGCGTAGATGTAGTTCATGGTTATCGTAAATTTTCAGAAGATGTTAATGAATTCCACGATCAAGTCAAGGATATGAAAGAGATGTTAGTGGGAGCAAGCAGTGATGAATCACGTGCTAAAAAACAATTGACAAAATTACAATTGATTTTAAATGAAGTACGTTTAAATACAGTAACACGTCATTTGCCTAGTATCTCATCTCAATTTTCTGCAGATTTAAAAGAAGGCGAACGCTTGATTCAACGTGTTCGTGTAGTGTTGGATCACTCACCATTAGATGTACAAACATTAAATGCAGATTTGCAGGATGCCATCGACTTTGTATATAAGTTATACAATAACGCAAACAATTTAGTCGGTGTTGCCGTTATGGTAGAAAATGCGATTGTGTTTGGTAACCGTTTCCGTAGTACGCATGCACAAATGGATTCGGATTTAACTCGTGCTGAGTTATGTTTCCAAAATGGAGAATATACTCGTGCACTTAAGATTGCGATTCAAGCAATCGAAAACATGCACCCAGGAATTTATGAGAAGTTAGTAGCTCAAAAAGATCCTGCTGTCATGAACCAGGTGCAGTAATGATTTATTTTGATAATGCTTCGACAACCTCTGTACGTACAGAGGTTCGTCGTGTTTATGGGCAAGTGTTAGAAACTTGTTATGGCAACCCAGATAGTTTGCATGCGGCTGGTCGCCAGGCAAGTTCGCTCATGGAAAAAAGTCGATCAAATATTGCTTCTATGCTTCATGTAGATCCAAGTGAAATTATCTTTACATCAGCTGCTAGTGAATCAAACACTTTAGCTATTGTAGGATATGCCTTGGCCAATGAACATCGAGGTCATCATGTACTCACAAGCAATGTTGAGCATTCGAGTGTTCGTCATGCGATGGAGTTTTTGAAGCGTTTTGGATTTGAAGTTGAATTTCTTCCAATTAATGAGGAGGGAATTGTTACACCAGAATGCTTAAAATCTCATATGCGTAAAGATACAATTTTAGTATCGGTTATGCATGTGAATAATGAAATGGGAGCTATCAATCCTATTTTAGAACTAGAAAAAATTGTACACCAAAATCCAACGTGTGTATTTCATGTGGATTGTGTACAGAGTTTTTCAAAAATTGATATTCCTTTTGAAAAACTAGATATGGCTACGATCTCTGCACATAAGATTCATGGTCTAAAGGGTAGTGCCATTTTAATGAAGAAAAAGAAGATTCAACTTGTTCCAATTATTCAAGGTGGACAACAGGAACAAGGACTTCGTGGTGGAACAGAGAATGCACCGGCGAATATTGTTTTGGCAAAGACAATTCGTTTAGCTTTAGAGGAACAATCAAAGGCTTATGATCATGTTTTAAAAATTAACCAATATTTGCGTGAAGAATTAACTAAAATCAATGGTGCGCATGTACATTCGCCAAAAGATGCGATTCCTTATATTCTTAATATTTCATTTGATCAAATAACAAGTGAAGTCTTATTGAACGCTTTGGATCAAAAGGGAATTTGTGTATCCGCAAAAAGTACTTGTTCATCACAAAATACGAATGCTTCTGAAGTGTTATTGGCTATGCACAAGTCAGAATTTGATGCGACACATGGAATTCGTTTATCTTTTTCTAATGAGAATACTTTGGAAGAGGCAAAATATTTTATAGAAACATGTAAGGAGATTATAGAGAATTATGGCTTATCGTTATAATCATATCTTAATTCGTTATGGCGAATTGAGTTTAAAAGGAAAAAACCGTAACAACTTTATTAAGGCGCTTTATGACAATGTTCGTAAAGCTTTAAAAGCATTCCCAACATTAGAATTTGAGAAACAGCACGACCGTATGTATATTTATCTTCATGATGAAGATTCTAAGCAGGTTAGTGATATTTTAGCTAAAGTTTTTGGAATATCTTCATTTTCATTGGCTATTAAAGTGGAACCAGATTTAGATCAAATCATTGATGCTTGTTATGAATCTTTAGATTTAACAACACCAAAAACATTTAAGGTGGCTGCACGTCGTAGTGATAAACTATTCCCATATATTTCAGACGATATTAATCGTAGGGTTGCAACTAAGATTTTAAAGAACAGTGACTGGAAAGTTGATGTTCATAATCCGGATGTAAAAATTGTTGTGGAGGTACACCAGGATGCAGCCTACATTATGACAGATCGTATTCAAGGTGCTGGTGGATATCCAGTTGGTGTTGGTGGAAAGGCCATGGTTTTATTAAGTGGTGGAATTGATTCTCCAGTTGCCTGCTATTTAATGATGAAACGTGGTGTACATATAGAATGTATTCACTATGCTTCACCTCCATATACTTCACAAAATGCCCAAGAAAAAGTAATGGAGCTAGCTAGACTTGTATCTGGTTATCAAGGTGATGTTTTAGTTCATGTTGTTCCATTTACAGATCTACAATTGGCAATCTATCAAAATGCGGATGAAAGTTATGCAATCACATTGATGCGTCGTATGATGATGCGTATTGCGACAGGCCTAGCTAAGAAAAGACATGCTCAAGCTATCGCAACAGGTGAATCGATTGGACAGGTCGCAAGTCAAACTTTAGAGAGTATGCTAGCAATCAATGATGTCACAAATATGCCGATTATTCGTCCAGTTGTTTGTATGGATAAAGTTGAAATTATTGATCTTTCTAAAAAGATTGGAACATATGAAACAAGTATTCTTCCTTATGAAGATTGTTGTACGATTTTTACACCAAAGAATCCGGTCACTAAACCTCGTGTGGATAAGTGTGAAAAATATGAGGCAAAATGGGATTTTGACAAGATGGTACAAGATTGTATAGATAATACAGAAGATATTTGGGTACATCCAGTTAAGGTTGAAGAAGATTTATTCTAAGAGAAGTGAAATATAGCGCTTCTCTTTTTCTTTTATGTTATAATCTTTTTATGTTGATATGTCCGGTGTGTAAAAAGAAACTAATAAAAGAAAATAAAACATTTCGATGCGAAAATAATCATTCGTTTGATTGTGCCAAACAAGGTTATGTGAACTTATCGCGTAAACAGACAAAGAATCATGGGGACAATGCTTTGATGGTCAAAGCGCGTACCGATTTTTTAAAAAAAGATTATTATGATTTTATGCGTCAATATGTAAAGGGAAAGGCTAATGGATCTATTTATTTGGATGCTGGTTGTGGTCAGGGTTACTATACAAAAGAGATAGGGGCGAACTTTGAACATAGTTATGGGATTGATTTGAGTAAGGAAGCGATTCTTCATGCGTCTAAACAAGATAAACATACGCAATATATTGTGGGGAGTTTATTTGATATGCCTTTTTTAGATGAGAGTATAGATTGTGTTACAAGTATTTTTGTGCCTTTAGGCCAAGATGAAATCTATCGTATACTAAAAGAAAATGGATATTGGATCGTAGTAGGTCCGGGTCCTAAGCATTGTTTTGAATTAAAAGAAGTATTGTATGACACACCATACGAAAATGAAATGCCTAAAATACTAGAACAATATGAATTGGTAAACCAGGAAATTATTCAGAAAAAAAAGATGGTAGATGATGTATGGTCTTTACTAGAAATGACACCATATCGATATAAAACGAGTCAAGCTGGACTTGATCGTGTAAAACAATTAGAAAGGTTAGAGGTTACGTTTGAGTTTGTCGTAACTGTGTATAAAAAACATGAAAACAACAGTAAAAAAATGGGGAATTAATGGTGAGGGAATTGCGTTCCATGAAGGAAAGCCAGTATTTATTGAAAATGCCATTCCGGATGAAGTTATTGAATTTGATATTAAAAGTGATGAAGGTACTTATTTAGTTGGAGAATTAACTCGTTTAGTTGAACAGAGTTCAAAGCGTCGCTACCCACTTTGTCCAATTTGGAAAGAGTGTGGTGGATGTGCTTTGATGCATGTAAAGTATCCAGCACAATGCAAGATGAAAGAGGGTAATTTAAAAGAAACGCTGATTAAGTATGCGGATTATAATGGTCGCATTTTACCAATTTTAAAGAATCATGAGCCATTGTCATATCGTAATAGCTGCAAACTTCCTTTTGGTGAAGAATATGGGGAGTTATATACAGGAATGTATGAGCGTGATACAAACCATTTCCAAAAGATGAAAAGATGTTATGTGCATTCAAAATTGTTGGAACAAACGCGTCAGGAAGTTTTAAAAATTATGAATGAGCATCATTTAAAGATGTATGATGATAAAAAGAAAACGGGTTATCGTACATTGGTGATGAAAGAATTTGATTCTAAGATTCAAATTATATTTGTGACGGGAAAAGAAGATATCAGTGAAGAATTTATTCGTGATGTGACTCAACTAGAGGGTGTTGTATCAATCTGGCAAAGTATAAAAACAGAAACAAAGCGTGAAGTATTTGGGGATATGCGGTTTATTTGGGGAGAAGAAAAGATGCATCTTCAATTAGAAGATATTCAATTATCTTTACTTCCTAGATCTTTCTTCCAGTTAAACACGAAACAATCCGTGAATCTTTATAATGTGGTTAAAGATTGGATGCCAAGATCAAAGACTACGGTTGAAGCCTATAGTGGTATTGGTGCTATCAGTTTATTTGTGAAAGATAAAGCTGAAGAAATCATTGGTGTTGAATCCATTCAGGATGCGGTTGATAATGCCAATGAAAATGCGATGTTAAATCATGCAGACAATGTATCTTTCATTTGTGAAGATGCGGGTAGTGCCTTAGCACATTTAGTACAAGAAAAAGAAGTGGATACATTGATTGTGGATCCGCCTCGTTCTGGTTTGGATGATACAATGAAGGAAACTATTTTAAAATCAAAAATCAAAACGATGATCTATGTATCTTGTAACCCAGCTACTTTGGCTAAAGATTTAGGTGTATTAAAGAAAGAATATCGTATTGTCAAGATTCAACCACTCGATATGTTTAGTCAAACTCCACATGTGGAGACGGTAGTATTGATGTCAAGGGTCGACGGCAAATAGCCGCGAAAGCCCGCTAATACTGCGGTTTTCGGACACTCGGGCAAATTTGGCATTGGGCAGCCAAAACGCTTCTCGGTAACTTATCGAAGGGCAATCTGGGTCAAAAAGTGTTAGAGTTGAGTTGCCACGATAGATGTCACTATGTTGAGTTGCCGAGTTAGATGTTGGGTAGTTGTGGCTGTGAGATAGATGTCGGAAAAAAGGCTCCCACACTGCCATCAGAGTCGGGGAGTTTTTTGAAACAATATTATATTCATACATTGACAACTGTAAATGTGTGTGATATAATATGTACATCTCTCGGAGGTGAAAATCATGGGATTCAGAGAAGACGTTAAAAAAATAAAGGCGCTCACGGATGAGAACCGCCTTGCGATCATGCTTGCTCTCCAGCATGGGGAGAAGTGCGGATGTGATCTGCTGGAGGAACTGAATATCACACAGCCGACTCTTTCGCATCACATGAAGATCCTTGCGGACAGCGGACTTGTAGATTACTACAAAGAGGGAAAATGGATGCATTACTCCATCTCCGCAGACGGGGTCAGGGAGTTCCGGGACATGATCGGTTCCTACGCAAGATGTGACTGCGAAACGGACGAGAGCGTATCCTGCGGATGCAAGGAAAAGAAGTAATCGATATCTATCATTCATAGGCAGTCCTTTGGGATTGCCTATATAAAGCCCTTAAGCATAGATACATTTCAATGTATCAAACTAATGGAGGCGAAGTCATGAGCAATCAAAGCAAAGGCATAAATACATTTCAGCGTTATCTTTCTGTGTGGGTACTGCTCTGCATGGCCATAGGAGTACTGATTGGGCATTTTATCCCGGCTATTCCTGATACGCTCGGTCAATTTCAGATTTCCGGAATTTCGATTCCTATCGCTGTTCTCATCTGGGTCATGATCTACCCTATGATGATGAAAGTGGATTTTCAGAGCATAAAACAGATTGGAAAGAATCCGAAGGGACTTCTGGTCACATGGGTTACGAACTGGTTGATCAAGCCGTTCACCATGTATGGAATTGCTTATCTTTTTCTGTTTGTCGTATTCAAGACCTTCATATCTCCGGGATTGGCAACGGAGTACCTTGCCGGAGCTGTGCTTTTAGGAGCTGCTCCGTGTACGGCGATGGTGTTTGTGTGGAGTACGCTTACAAAAGGAAATCCTGCTTATACGGTCGTACAGGTGGCAACAAATGACCTCATCATCCTTGTGGCTTTTGTTCCGATCGTAAAATTCCTTTTAGGCGTTTCCAATGTGGCTGTTCCCTATAGCACCCTGTTCGTCAGCATCTTTCTGTTTGTAGTGATTCCGCTTGTGGGCGGCATCCTCACGAGGATAACAGTCACGAAGCAAAGAGGCGCGGATTACTTTGAGAGCGCGTTTATCCACAAGTTCGACAATGCCACAACGATAGGTCTGCTGTTGACGCTGGTTATTATCTTCAGTTCACAGGCAGAGGTGATTTTGTCCAATCCGCTTCATATTGTTCTGATAGCGGTGCCGCTAACCATTCAGACTTTTTTGATTTTCTTTATCACTTATGGGGCAAGCAAGCTACTGAAATTACCGCATGATATTGCGGCTCCTGCCGGGATGATCGGTGCATCGAACTTCTTTGAACTTGCGGTGGCTGTGGCGATTGCACTCTTTGGCACGACAAGTCCCGCGGCTCTCGCCACTACAGTAGGCGTTCTGACGGAGGTTCCGGTCATGCTGATGCTTGTGCGGATAGCAAATAAAACGAAAGCGAGGTTTGCATAATGTGGACTTTTATTCAGGATCAGATCCTTGGGATGAAGTGGCTGAACACCATAATTGGAAAACTGCTGCTTACAGCCGGACTTGATACGGATAGTCGGATTGGCGGAAGCATACAGTTCTTCATCTATGACACAATTAAAATAACAGTATTGCTTTGTGTGTTGATCTTCCTGATTTCCTATATCCAGAGTTTCTTCCCTCCGGAGCGCAGTCGGAAGATCATGGGAAGATTCCACGGGATCGGAGCGAATATTATCGGTGCCTTACTTGGAACGGTAACGCCATTCTGTTCCTGCTCGTCCATTCCGATTTTTATGGGCTTTACGAGTGCGGGGCTTCCGCTTGGCGTGACATTTTCCTTCCTGATTTCATCACCGATGGTGGACTTGGGAAGTCTTGTGCTTCTCGTCAGTATCTTTGGCGTGAAGATTGCCGTGGCGTACGTGGTGCTGGGGCTTGTCATCGCCGTCATTGGCGGCACTTTGATAGAACACCTGCACATGGAAGACCAGATTGCTGATTTTATCCGCAATAACAACAGCAAGGTGGATATCGAGTCTCTGAATCTCACTGTCAAAGACCGGCTGATTTATTCCAGAGATCAGGTTGCATCCACCTTTAAGAAAGTGTTCCCTTATATCCTTGTCGGCGTGGCTATCGGCGCGGTGATCCATAACTGGATTCCCGAAGGCTGGGTGGAAACCGTTCTCGGCAGCAATAATCCGTTCGGTGTGATACTCGCCACGCTTGTCGGCATACCCATGTACGCAGACATTTTCGGCACGATTCCGATTGCCGAGGCACTTTTGGCAAAGGGAGCATTGCTCGGTACGATTCTCAGCTTTATGATGGCGGTTACCACGCTCAGCCTTCCGTCCCTCATAATGCTGAAAAAGGCTATCAAGCCAAAACTCTTAGCGACATTTATAGCCATCTGCACAGTGGGTATCATCATTGTCGGATACGGCTTTAATGTATTTCAAAGTTTATTCATCTGAAGGAGGATATGATCATGGCACTGTTTGGTAAGAAAAAAGAAGTAGTCAAGGCGGAGCCCACATGTTGCTGCGGAGGGACGGAAGAAGTTAAGGCTGAATCTACTCCCTGCTGCGGAGAAAAGATTGATGGCGTTTGCTGCATCAAAGTTCTTGGTGCGGGTTGCAAGTCATGTCACGAACAGTATGAGAATGCCAAGAAAGCTGTTGAGAATCTTGGATTGAATGTTGAGGTAGAGTACATCACCGATATGGAGAAGGTAATGAGCTATGGTGTTATGAGTATGCCTGCACTCCTTGTTAATGATAAAATCGTATCTGTCGGTAAAGTGCTAAAGCCGGGAGAAGTTGAAAAGTTGTTAGGCTGATCATTCAGAAGAGATAAAGGCTCCTCACTACCGGCAAATGCGTCGGCGGCGAGGAGCCTTTTTATGCTTCAATGTCGATTGTGATGCCGGACTTGAATTCCACGGTGAAGTGGTCGTTGAAGACGGTAATCTTCTCGATGAGTTTTTTGACCAGAGCCTCATCAAACTCTGTTATGTCGGTTTCCTGCTCGGAGATGAAGTCCTGCAGCTCCTTGATCCGGTTCATGGCTTCTTCCCGGTGGTGGCTGTCAAGCTCTGATTGTTCTTTCTGGTCACGGAGCCGGAAAATCTCATCAGCGATGGCATCGTAGTCCTGTTTATTGTTTGCCTTCTTGATGAGCTCCTTTTGCAGTTCCAAGAGCCTGCTCTGAATGCCGTCCGGTGAGAGGGTGTCAGCGTTGACCACAGCCTTGGCGATGTTCTGCTGTAAGGTTTTAAGAAACACGTCGCGTTCGGTGAGAAGCTGATTGAAGGCCTTGACCGTAATTTCCTGCAGCAGGAGCTCGTTCACCGTCCGGTTGGTGCAGTTCTTTTCAGCCGAGGTCGGTTCCAGACGGCTGATGCAGCGCCAGACGATGGATTTGCAGCCGTGGTTGTTCCAGTGAACGCGCCGGTAAAGCTCACCGCAGTCACCGCAGAAAACCATCTGTGCAAAACAGTGATTGCAGGAGAAACTGCGCTTCTTGCCTGTCGGGCTGACGTGGACTACCCGGCGACGGACAAGCTCCGCCTGCACCTGCATGAAGAGCTCTTTCGGAATGATTGCTTCATGATCGCCCTCAACGTAGTATTGAGGGACGGTGCCGTTGTTCTTGATCCGCTTTTTTGTTAAGAAGTCTGTGGTATAGGTCTTTTGAAGCAGCGCGTCGCCCATGTACTTCTCGTTGCGGAGAATCTTGTTGATGGTGCTGGTGTGCCATTTTGTCTTGCCAGCGCCGGTAAGGATGCCATCAGCCATAAGCCCGTCGGCGATCTTATCCATGCTGGAGCCTTCAAGGTATTCTCGGTAGATGCGCTTTACGATTTCTGCCTGCTCCGGATCAATGATCAGGTGCCCGTTGTCATCCTTTGTGTATCCGAGGAAGCGATTGTGATTAACCTGAACCTTACCTTGCTGGTAGCGGTATTGAAGTCCCAGCTTGATGTTCTGGCTCATTGACTGGCTTTCCTGCTGGGCAAGGCTCGCCATGATCGTGATCAGCACCTCGCCTTTAGCGTCCAGTGTGTTGATGGCTTCCTTCTCAAAATAAACTGGTATGTTCTTGTCTTTCAGCTGCCGGATGTATTGGAGGCAGTCAAGAGTGTTTCGGGCAAATCGGCTGATGGATTTGGTGATGACCATGTCGATGTTACCGGCCATGCACTCGTCGATCATTCGGTTGAATTCGTCACGCTTTTTTGTGTTGGTGCCGGAGATACCGTCGTCTGCAAATATGCCCGCCAGCTCCCATTCCGGATTCTTTTGAATGTACTCGGTGTAGTGTGTGACCTGAGCCTCGTAGCTTGTTTCCTGTTCTTCTGAATCCGTGCTGACGCGGCAGTAGGCTGCAACACGGAGCTTTTTCAGAGCTGATTGTTTTACTGTATTTCCGACCTGCCGTCTGGCCGGAATCACCATAACATTTCCCATTAGCTTACCTCGCTTTCAATGAGGCTGTAGAGGTATTCTGCCTGCAGCCTCGGATCTTCATAATGTTGCTCTGCCGCTGCCATACGAAAGCCGGTCGGAGACGCTGTAGGTTTTGAGTTTTTTTTCCTGTTCAACCTGCCGAGTTTCCCGGCACGTTCCAGACGGATGGCAGCAGCTTCATCAAAGGTCTCCTGATCGATGATAGCCGGGTAAAAATCGTCTCCGAGGTAGTGCCTGTTTTCCATCAGGCGCTTTGCCGTGCCGTGGTAGGTTTCAATGCCAGCAGCGGCAGCAGCCTTGGCCAGTGCCATCCCGGAGATGTAATTCTCATAGAGCTTTCGTATTTTATCAGCTTCATCCTTGTTAATGGTGGCGCAGCCGTTTTCAATGCTGTAGCCGTAAGGTGTATGTCCCATGTTCTCACATCCTTTCCCGAAGTGTCAGACCGCATTTCAGTTCAAAGCACACTTCATTTCTGGAGCGCACAATGATGCGGTTCACATATTCTTTAAACAGAGCATCATCAAATTCCTGAAGTATTCCACCTTTTTCTGTAAAGTGCAAAAGCGCTGTGGTTGCGGTGACCTTTGTTACATCTCCGGAAACAGCGTTTTTTAAAGCGTTGATCTCATCGCGGAAACTGTCCGCCTGCGAAAGCAGCTCGTTCGTTTCTTTATTGAAAAGGATCGGATCGATGATGCCCTGTGTCATGAGCTTTGTCAGCGTCTCGCGCTTTTCTGTATTCTGCGCCAATAGGGTCTGTATTTCCTGAATGCGCCGAAGTGAGTCGTCCGACGATGTGTTTTTCAGCGCGTCCACATATGGCTTTAGGATGATCCGATGTGCGTAGACCAGCTTGTTTATCATGGTGATGAAAGCCTGCTTCAGATTATCGTCTTTTACAAAAAGCATGTGGCATTTATCCTTATCTTTGATATGGGTATTGCAGCACCACGCAGTGTACTTGTACCCGGTGCAGCTGTGAATCCGGCGCTTAAAGGTTCCGCCGCACTCGCCGCAGATGATCTTGCCTGAGAAGGTGTAGCGATTCTGGTATTTGTCACTCCCTTTGGTGACGCCTTTTTCCGTTGCCCGCTGGTGAATAAAAGCGTGAGCGGCTTCAAAGTCCTCCCGGCTGATGATTGCCTCGTGATGATCCTTGACCATGTACTGTGTCTGCTCGCCGTGATTGTTGTGCCGGACAAAGCGTGAATCCGAGTACGTTTTCTGGAAAAGGCAGTCGCTGACATATTTCTCATTGGAGAGCATCCCGCGAATGGTTGTGGCCGTCCAGCGTCCGTTTCGCTTGGTAGGAATGCCGCGCCGGTTCAGGTCGTCCGCGATGGCGTGGGTACCTTTGCCGGAGAGCAGTGCTGCGAAGATTTCCTTTACCACAGCTGCCTGCTCCGGATTAATGATCATCTGTTCGCCATCCCAATCGTAGCCGTAGGGTGGGTAGCTGACTTTATAGGTGCCGCTCTCAAAGCGTTTCTGGATTGACCACTTGTTGTTTTCTGATATGGAAACAGACTCGCCTTCGGCCATACTGGAGAGGATCGCCAGAAAAAGCTCGCTTTCCATTGAGCCGGTGTTGATATTTTCCTTTTCAAAATAGATGGGAATGTGCAGGGCTTGGAGCTTCCTGACCAGTTCCAAACAATCTGTTGTGTTCCGGCTGAAGCGGCTGATGGATTTTGTGATAACAAAGTCCACCTTACCGGCCTTACAGTCATCAATGAGCCGTAAGAGCTCCGGACGTTTGTCCTTCTTGGTGCCGGTGATGCCTTCGTCGTAGTAGAGCCCAGCGAACTCCCAGTCATCACGTGATGTGATGTAATTTCCGTAGTGGGTTTTCTGTGCATCAAGGCTCTCAAGCTGGGCATCAGAATCCGTAGAGACGCGGCAGTAGGCGGCTACCCTGATCTTCTTGAGTTTGACCTTCGAGCTCGCTGTTTCCGCGATTTTCGTGACTTTTTTCAAGGGAAGTCCCTCCTTTCCGTACGTCTATACATCACTCTAAAGCGACTACATATCAAGGGATTTTCGGCATTATTTCCGCGAACAAGGGAGAGAAAGTTTCCCGATTGATGGCGGTTAATTTGTTGAATTCAGCCACAGAAATGAGGCCGTCATCGAGCATCTTCTTTGCGATTGTCTGTGCTTTGCGGTAGTCCAGATCGCCCTGAATTCGCTCCTGCGTGAAATATCCAGATTGAACATTTGTGATTTCGTCTGTCATAACATATCCACCTCCAGTTTCCACTGGAGATGAACCGTCGTTTTGAGCGGAGGAAAATAAAAAAAGCCTGCGGGCATTCCGAAGAACACTCGCAGGCATACAGATTGGGTATTCAGTTATTTCACTCGGATCTTCCAGCCGGTCAGAATGAGGTTGACGTTTTTGATGAGCGTCGGATTGAGCTTCTGGATTGCGGAAACCGTGGTGCCGTATTTTTTAGCAATTCCGGAGAGGGTATCGCCGCTTTTCACAGTGTAGTAGACAGGAGAAGATTCCTGCTTTTTCACCAGAGCATTGACCTTTGCCTGCACGGCAGAATAATCATACCCGGCAGCGGTGAGGCGCTCTTTGCGGTCGGTTCCGTTTCCCCATTTGCCGTCCAGCACTTCCTGCGCCAGCTCGTCTACGGTCTTTGCCGGAGTGACCGGAGCAGGAGTGGTAGACGTGTTGTCATCATACGCAGCCTTTGTATAGCCGTTGAAGCCGCCGCTCCTGATGATGGTCGGATAATCCACTAAGGCGTAATCCATATCCACGTTTCCATTGATACCGTCAACGGAGCCCTTGGAAGAATACTGCCAGATGCCGTAGTCGCCCTTATAGGAGCATTTGCTGGCATACTGCGCTACCCAGTGAGCGTAGGGCGTGAGCTTCGTGTCATCCATACGTTCTTTGAAGCCGGAAACAGCGGAGCCATAGATCCCGACGAAGTATCCGGCATCCTCCATCGTCTTACAGAAAGCAATGGTGGCCTCAGTGATTCCGGCTTTGGCAGAAGCAGGCTGTGCCTCGTTATCCATATAGACCGGATATTCCAGCTGCTTGCCCTTCAGGATATGCAGGAAGCGCTCGGCATCTGCTTTTCCGGCGGCAGCAGTCACGCAGTCTTTTCCGACAAAGTAATAAGCGCCGATGGGGATACCGGCAGCCTTCGCACCTTTGTAATTTGCTTCCCATTTGCTATCCGTATAAAAACCGGCATCGGAGCCGCCAGCCTTGATGATGGCAAACTCGATACCGGCCTTTTTGACCTTATTCCAGTCAATGGTTCCCTGCCAATGACTGACGTCGATTCCTTTTCTCGTCATGTTATTTTTCCTCCTCATCGTGACGGTCGTGGAGCTGCTCCAAGACCTCCTTTAATTTCTCCGGTACCGGCAGGCCGAGATGTGCTGCGTTCTCCGTCAGTGACAGTCCTTCATTAGACAGGTAAAAGAAGATGATCGCCGTGCGGAGCACTCCCGGATGTCCGAGCACCTGAACATCAATGACGTTCCCGATGCCCACCAGCAGGAAGATCAGCACCTTGCGGCAGATTCCCTTAAAGCCGACCTCGCTTGAGAGCTTTTTGTCGGCAATGGCACACATGATGCCGGTAAGGTAGTCGCAGGTCACAAAGATCACCAGCGCAATCAAGAGCCCGTCACAGCCGCCTAAGAAATAGCCAAGCCATCCTCCGACAGCAGCAAATACCAGTTGGATCGTGTTCCAGAATTCTTTCATGAGAAAATCCCTCCTTTGTGCAAAATAAAAGCCGCCTGCATTTTGCAGACAGCCTCGTGAACTGTATCCGTGTATGAAGTTATATCTGTTTTGGTAGCGCCTCCCAGAACCGCATATCCTCCTGTCCCAGCGACCACATGGCAAAGCCTCTCACTCCCCAGCGGTAGGCCGCTTCATTTGCCCAGTAAACGAGCGAATCCACGTCCTGATAGTAGAGGATGGAAAAGCCGTCAGCATCACCGAGAAAGAGCCTTGCTATCCAGATGTCGATGTCCTTTGGCGTGATGGTCACCGTATAATCGTTGCCACAGGTCAGGGCAAGCTCATGGGAGTGGTAGAACTCATAATCCAGAGAAATGCTCTCGCTGCGTGTCGCATCCTCCTCAATATCCGAGGTCAGCGTAAACACCTGAAATTCCGTATCCCATGTGGCGTTCGACCGGCTGATCCTTCCATACTGCGTAACTGTGCCGTCCGGGAAGGTAACATCAAAGCGCTCGTAGGGCTCGTAAGTCCATGCATCGCCAAGGCGGAGCAGCTCGCAGACCGTCCGGTTATCTGACCGGTATCCGGCATAGCCTCCGGAAAAGCCGCTGACTGTAGCTGTGAAGCGCAGCGTATAGGAAGATCCGGAATAGACACGCACCTTGTTTCCACGGATACGCATCTCGACTGTGTACATGGATGGATTGGTACGAAGGTCGGCATTTGCCGTCCGCTCTATGGTCTGGCTATAGCTTCCAAGTAGCGTGCTGCCGTTATATAATTCAACGGCCTGTGTGTTGTAATTCAGGCAGCAGAACAGATCACCGCAGAATACTCCGGCCTTGCCACTTCCTGTCGCAGGGAAGGCCAGCCTTGCCCGCAGGTGAATATCGGAAAAGCCGTCGTATCGCCATGCGAGCTTTCCGGAGCCGTCAAGCTGGGAGTAGACGCGGCTTTCGGAATATTCATCTTCGCGCCATACCGTCCAAGAGCCTGAAAGGGTCGTCCAGTAGTTTGTTTGCAGCACACCGTAGTCCCGGAAATCCTCATACCAGATAAGGGCAGAGTCCGGCTTTCGCCTCAGCATTTCGCAGGTGAGCTTGAAAGCTCTGTCCGGCTGACACTCGTTGCCGTCCACGTCGATAAAGTGGCGTGGAGAGAGCGTAAAGGTCGCAGTGCCCGCAGAGGGAGCCTCCGAAAAGCTGCTGCAAACACGGTAGCCGTAAAACTGTACGCCTTTTACATCTACGGATATCACGATGGTGTGCGTTCCGGCAGATAGTGAAATGTTGCTGGCGAGCGTCGTCCAGAAGGTGCTTCTCCAATATGGCCACCAGAGCCTGCTTTCCGTAAAATGCATCCGATTACCGTCAATCGAAACATAAATGCCGTTTTTATCCCAGAAGGGATAGCAGAGCCGGATGGCAATGTCGTAGGTTCCGGCGCTTGAAACGGAAAAGGTATATGTGGCAGAGCCAGCATCACCGAGAGTGGCCACGCCGTTTTCAAAGGATACAATGCCGGAGTAGGAGCTTGTCGTTCCATCCGCATCCACATAAATGGTGCCGAACTCTGTGTGTTGCTCTTTGCTGTAAGCGGTCAGGTAATGCCGCCTGTTATAGGTTCCGTTCATCAAAGGATACTCATAGCTTGTGGCGTCCCTGCCTTCCATGAAGTCGTAGACCTGCGGAAGCGCCCAAGGCACCATATCATAATCATCCCAATATGCGAGGATCGGGATGAAGGGCTGTGGAGGAGCATCGTCTGTAAAGTTATATTTCCCGGTCATCCAGTTCTTTGCCGCATAGTAGGTGTTTGACGTGCCGCGATAGGTTTTACCAAGGTTTGCAGGAAGGTCATAAATCTGCCAGTTCCAGCCGTATGCAGGAAGGCCGAAGAATATCTTCTCCGGGTTCATGACTGTGACTGCATAGTCGTAAATGCCCTCCAGCCAGTCCCTTGGAGAGACGGCTCCGGGAGCAGAGCCCGCCCATGCCATACCATAGCTCATGATGGCCGCCGTATCGCAGTAAGCGTTGAGATCGCCGTAAACGCACCAGTTTTCACCTCCGACCGAGCCGTTGATGGAATTCATACCCGGCAGGCAGATGTTTATGAGTTTGCTGTTATCATAGCCTTTTACTGTGTTATAGATATTCCGAAACATTGCCGTGGAGGCAGCGTGCGTGGAATACCCGTCGCCTTTCTCAAGGTCGATGTCGATGCCGTCGCACCACGGGTATTTTTCCATAATGCGGACGATCTCCGAAAGGAAGGTATCCTGAGCACCGTCGGTGTTATCCCGTAGAGCTGCAAAGATACTGTTCGTGCCATCGTTGGATATCGTCAGGAGCCATTTGATGTGCGGCCATCGGTTGATGTAGGTCAGCATATTGGAAATGGCCACGCCGCTTTCCGTGATGATACCGGTGCGCGATACCTTAAAAGAAAAGAGACCTACCTGTGAGAGGCGGTCTCCATATGCGGCAAGTGCCTGATACATTCTGGAATTGCCCATGAATGTCCAGACCATGCACTTGCGGCCTTTTAAATAATCATAACTCACAGGGCATCACCTCCGTCCTGCATTTCCTGAAACTCAACATAGATGCGTGCAGACTTTTTATCTGCCACAGTAATCGGGTGCTTGCTGTCACCAGCAGCGGAGTATTGGAAAAAGCCGTCCTTGGATGTTGCAGCGCCGTTCTTCAGGCACTTCCTCGTAGAAGCAAAAAGGTCAAATTCATCACCGGCAGCCGCCGCTGCTTTAAAAGTAGCTTTATGAGCACCTTCACCCAGCGCAAGCAATATACTCCCGGCAGCCATCGCCTGAATCGGATAGACCTTGTAGTCAAGACCGGCAGCAGTGGAGCCGAGGTTGAAGATGACGCAGGTAGCAGCGGAGCGGACGATACCGTTATAAAACCTCTTTCTGTCTGTAGCATCATCGCCATCGTATTTTTCCAGAAGTGTTTCGGTGTTGATGACAAAGCCTGTGACTTTATCGCCTTCCTGCAGCATCAGGTCGGTAAACCAGACCGAACCGGTGCAATCTATGACGGTTGGCTTTACCGTAATGTTTACGACGCGCTTATCCTGCTTTTTTGTAATTGTCTCTGTAAAGCGTGTAAACTCCGGCATTTATCCGTCCTCCGTCCATTGAATTTCTGATACATGGCCTACCCAGCCGGTGGCGATGGAGCCGCCCTGCAGGAGCATATCTGTGATATAGACTGTACCGGTGCAGTCGGTCACGCATACCCGGATGGTGATCTTTGTGACGCGGCCATACTGAGGAGAGACATCCTGTGCCACGTGTGTAAATGAAGCCATAGAAATCCCTCCTTCAGATCAGGTCTATAAATCGTGTTTCCGTTGTTCCGTCCTCGTATTCAAAGGTCACCTCAATGCCCACCTGTCCATTCGTACCTTTTGAGAGATTCTCAGAGGCAATCTGCGCCGAAAAGGTATAGCACTGCCGGTTGGCGGGCGTTATGGTCTGTGAAAGACTCTTTGTGGTATTCAGCGCACCTTCGCATTTGAAGGAAGCCGTGCCGGATACGCCATTGTCTGCATCCACGGTAAATCCGGAGTTTTGCCAGTAGGCAAGACCGGAATCTGCTCTGGAATTACGCAGGTGATTAAACGGCACCAGATCCTTCATTTCCTGACTGTCTATCAGATCGGTAGACTCCAGCGTATCGGCTGCGCTATCCCAGCGTGAGGAGGAATCGCCCAGCTCCCGGAGGGTAGTGGAAAGCTCCAGCACCGTATTCCAAGGCTCCTGCAGGTTGTATTCCCTGCGGACGATTCTGGTCTTTACAGACAGGTTCAGGTCATCATCCTTCACCATGACCGTATCGCCCAGCGCCCATGTTTCATGTTCATAGCCGGTCAATACTGACAGATCCATCGCCTTTAGCACATAGGAGATACGCGGAGAGGCATAGTCTGCAAGTCGCATGTGGGCATATTCCAGCATCTGATACGGATTGGTGAAGTTCGAGCAATCCAGCGTAGCAATTCGTATTTCGGAAGTATAGGTCGTGTCCTGCACATACTCGTTGCCGCCATTGATCGAAGCAAAAGTCATGCCGTCCTTGCCATAGGCGTAAAGCCTTGTAATCAGGCTGGTTGTATCAATGACGCGCTGGATGGATTTCATATTTTTCTTGTAGCAGAACAGCACGCCGGAATCCTCACCGGAGAAGGTCAGGAGCTTCACGATCCTATTTGCGTTATCGAAAATCAGGTCGCCGCCGTGAATGTTCTGTACTGCCCGCAGGATCGCCAGCGCGTTTTTCTCAGAACAAGTCCAAGTACGCTTTGTGGAGACATTAACCGTGCCCACATCCCAGTCAGTTCCCTGAAGAGCATAAGCTATCGGCACATCTGCAGTGTCTGCGTTAAAGGTAATCTCATCCTTTTTCACAGAGTAAGCAAGATCATAGAATGCCGCCTCCGCATAGACTGTGGTGATGGCCTTGCCACTTTCTTCCTTATCATCCGTAATTGTGCGGATACGATAGGTGTCGCTGACAATACGCACGGTCTTTTCGTTATCGATATAGGCGCGTTTGCCGTCCTGAAACGGTAGCTTAAATTCCAGCTCATCCACGCCGTTGATCTCACTGGTCACGATGATGTCATAGGCGTTATCCAGCACAGCTTCCACATTCCCGTCTGAGTCCAGAATGACCGGTCTTGCATAGCCAAGTTTGGTATAGAGCGGCTTTGGATTATCGTACAGACTGATAGATGTCAGCGTAGGCGTCCTTGCTGTATTTGTGGTAGAAAGCGTGACGCGGTATTTGATGTATTTCTTTGCAGGAGATTCCAGCTCGCCGTTTGCACCGACAGCCTGCCACTCTGTCCAAGTGGAGAGGTCATCTGAGGTGGCTGTTTCCACAAGCGAGATAGAGGTCTCTCCCGGAGAGTAATCTGCCTTCACAGAAACTCTGCCGTTGCCAGTCACACCACAGTCCCTTGCTGCAGTAATGAGCTGTCCGCTTGACGGATAGACAGAGTCCGTGGCTCTTAGCGTGACGACATCTGCTGTTGTCAGGGCGTCCACATCACCGGTAAGATCTGAGCCGTTTGCGGAGAGCGATTCCAGAAAATATTCTGCAAGGTCATCAGCTGTAAGATCGGAATTGCAGTCGAGAAACCAGTCATCAAAGCCGCCTGCATACCAATAGGAGTCCGCATGCATTCCCCAGATGAGGTCTGCCACACAGCTACGATTCAGCTCTCCGGTAAAGGTCAGTACGCCTGACTGCCAAACCGTGCCGGAGCTCTTATCGCCAAGGACATACTGCGCTGTCTTGGCATTTGGCTTAATCACGCAGGCAATAAAGTACCAGTAGCCGTTTAGCAGAGAGAATGATGGCGTTACCGACGTATCGAGGATCAGAGAACCGGAGGAGTTATACAGCATAATCCTCGGTTTTCCTCTGATCAGCGACAGATAGAAAATCGGCTGTCCGGAACCATAGCGGGTATTCAAGATCGGAGTATAGGTGTTGCCGACTGAATATGTCGTAGGCTTCATCCAGCCGCCGACCACGATGGTTTCACCGAGGTTTGAGAAGATGCTGCCGTCGTTTTCCACCTTCAGGTAGGTTTTCTCCGAAGAAGGATTATTGATGTTCAACTGGAAGTAGCGACCGAAATTGCCTGTTTTCATATCAGCGGTGGTGCCGCTCCAGTTATGAATATAAGCCTTGCGATCCTTCCCGGAGGAATCCGCCAGATAATCATCTGCATCCGGTTCTGATTCGTTAAAGCGCCAGAGACCGTCAGGAGCCCATGCAGCCGGGAACTCGCCGGTGAAGGCATCTTGGGTATTCAATATATTTTTAAGAGCCATGCAAAATCACCTCCAGCGGCTTCCGGCTTGAATGTTCAGTTCCGTAAATGTTGTATTTGTACCGACCGCAGCAATCACGATGGTGTTATCTCCCGTATTTAAGACCGGGAAGTTCAGCTCCGACAGAAGCGGGAGACCGTTTCGAAGCGTTTCTCCGTTGGAATCAACTACTTTTGCTGTCATAAGGTCGGAGTCAATAATCAATGTTTCTCCGGAGGCAAGCCGTCCAATAATCTGAAGCTCGCTGCCGTTTGTGGTTATGGAGATATACGAGTCCGTCCCGGAAGGAATTACACCCTTCAAGGAGTAGACCGGGTAGGACTCGATATTTCCAAGAGCGCGTGAAGCGGTAAAGGTTCCGGTTTTCGCAAAATCGAAGGTTTCATCTGATATGGCATAGCCATAAGGGTCTGGGCAGAAAAATTCCAGATCGAAGGTGCAGGAATTACGTACTGCCCAGTCAAAGGAGAATCCGGACGTAAGCCTTGCTTCATACACTCGTCCCGGTTCCTTGTCCAGAATGAGCTGGCAGAGGCCGTTGTCCGGATTCAGCCATTCGATAATATCGTCCTTCTTTGAAAGAAACTGTGCATCTGTACTTCCCGGAGGAATGAAGCAGGAAATCAGTATCTTTCGCTCGGATACCGTTTCTCCGAAATCAAATACACCGTGCCGTCCGGGCATGGTGATCGTGTTGTTTCTAAGCTCCGGCATCCTGTATTCGTTTGTAATCCTTGTCGCAAGTCCCATAGACTGGGAGGTTGTTCCGTTAAATGAAAATCCCATATTACACCAGTCCTTTCGCCCTGCGTCCTGCAGTCAGCAGTGTGTTGAGCTGCTGAGAAATCTTCCGAATATCGTCGTCGCTTCTGACACTCATTTCCTCGATATTGATGAGAGGCTGGTCGCCTGAAACGCTGAGGGTAGCGCTGCCTACTGCATCCTGAATCATGGAGCGCAGTGAGCTCACACCGACCACTGCTTCATCACCAGCTTCACCGCCGCCAAGAAGTGTGCCGCCGCTCTGGCCGAAGATGGTCGCATCCTTTAAGATCATTCCGCCGGACATCGCCTTCTTATACCAGTCCACAGAAAAGTGCGGTATGGATGGCGGGTTCAGCGAAAAGCTGCCTGTGATGGAGAAGTGCGGCAGCTTGATCTTCGGCAGGCTCCAGCTGAAGTTGAACACGCTCTTTAGCTTGTTTACGATGCCGGATACCGTGCTCCAGATCGTATTGAACACATTGGAGATCGTATTTTTGATCCCGTTTATGATATTGGACACCGTGCTCTTGATCGCATTGAAGCCATTGCTGATGCCGGACTTCATGGTATTAACTACATTCATGACCGCGCTCTTTATGCCATTCCAAACGGAGGTGACCACGCTCTTTACGGCATTGAAAATCGTAGAGGTCGTAGTCTTTATGGCATTCCATGCGGTGGTGATGACCATTTTTATGGCATTCACGACAGTTTCAACAGCTGTTTTTATCGCATTCCAAACAGTAGTAACCACGGTCTTTATCACATTCAGGACGGTTTCGATGATCGTCTTGTAGATATTGAAATAGGTGGTCACCACAGTTTTGATTACATTGAATATGGTTTCAAAAAAGCTCTTGATGCCATTCCAGATCGTAGAGATAACAGTCTTTATGGCATTCATCACGGTTTCGACCGTGCTCTTTATCGTGTTCCATGCTGTGGTAAGAAAACTGCTGATTGCATTTACCACGGTGGTGAAGGTGTTCTTTATTGCCTCCCAGATACTGACGAAGAAGTCCTTGATCGCCGTCCATACAGTAATGGCGATTTCTTTAACCTTCTCCCAGAGGTTGATCCAGAATTCTCTGAAGCCCTCGCAGTTGTTCCACAGGTAGATAAATGCAGCTACCAGCAGGCCAATGGCTGTAATAATCAGGCCTATCGGATTTGCCGCCATGACGGCATTCAGGCCTGCCATCGCCGTCTTTACTCCAGCCATAGCAGTGGTAACAGTAGGAATAATTGTCATAATCGTACCAACAGCGGATATAACTTTGCCGACGATTACAAGTACCGGCCCGATTGCAGCAGCCACGAGCGCAATTTTTACGATCATCTGCTGCATAGGCTCTCCGAGGTTGTTCCACCATTCGGCGAGGGATTTCAGCTTGTCAGAGAGCTCTTTAAGGACAGGAGCGAGAACTGACATCAGGGAGTTGCCGACCTCCGCACCGGTTTCCTTCAGAGAGTTCATGGTCATCTGAAACTGGTCAATCGGGTCGAGTGTCTCATTGAAGGTATTCTCGACACTGCCTTCAAAATCTCCGAGGAAGCCGGAGAAATCCGACAGGTTGAGCTTTCCGGTCTGCACGGCATTATAAATGGAGGCACCGGCCTTACTTCCGAAGAGGTCATAGGCCGCCTGCAGCTTTTCTGCATCGCTGCCGCTTCCCTGCATAGTAGTAGAGAATTCCGCAAGCACCTGATCCAGCGTTTTGCCGTCTGCCGTTGCATTTTTCATGGCGGTCTTTAAGCCCATCATAGCGGCAGAGGTATCAAGGCCGGACATTTCCACCATGCCCATAAAGCCAGCAGCCTGCTGGGCGGTGAGTCCCATTTCCTTTAGCTGCGCGGCATTGGAGGAGAGGGCGTTTGCCAGTGTATCCATATCAATGCCGGTGGCCTGACCGGTAGCATTTAAGGCATCCAGAAGATTATCTGCCTCGGAAGCGTCCATGCCGAAGGCGTTCATGACGGAGGATACATTGTCGATAGATGTCGAAACATCGGTATCATTGAGCTGGGCAAACTTGATGAATTTTGCCGAGAGGTCATCCAGCGCCTGCCCGGTCAGGCCGAAACGGGTGTTGACCTCGCCGACAGCAGCACCGGCAGTTTCGAAGTCCGTCGGTATCTCTGTGGCGAGGTCTTTTACGATCTGGCACATGTCCTCCAGCTCATCGCCGGTAGCGCCCGTTTTCTGTGCAACGATGTCGAGGCCAGCGTCCACCTCGTTAAAGGCAGCAATGGAGGCAGCGCCGATGGCGACTATGGGAGCCGTGACATGTGTCGAGAGACTTGTACCGACATCAGATATTTTCCCGCCGACCTCTTGCAGCTTGGTGCCGGTTGCCTTGAGTGTCGCGGTGATTGAAGTATCAGTATTTTTACACTGCTGTTCGAGGTTTTTGAGCTCGTTTTCGGTCTCTATGATCTCACGCTGCCATGCATCATATTGCTGCTGGGTGACGGTACCGTTTTTAAGTCCAGCATCCATCTGGTCTTGCACGGACTTCAGCTGTGTGAGCTTTTCCTTCGTTTCGGAGACTGCCTGTTGTAGGAGCTTCTGTTTCTGTTCGAGCAGCGTGGTATTTGTCGGGTCGAGCTTCAGGAGCTTGTTGACATCCTTCAGCTGCGACTGTGTTGATTTGATTTCCTTGTTTACACCGGATAGGGCTTTGGAAAGGCCGGTCGTATCGCCGCCGATTTCCACGGTTATGCCTTTTATTCTGTCAGCCATGCGATGACCTCCTTCCTGTTAAAATCGATCCATCTGCTCCTGTGTCGCGAGCGCAGGATAGTTGTAATCGTCGTTGCTCATTTCTGCGTACATGTCATTGACAGTCCCGATGGTGAGCAGGTCAAGCTCCGAGATGGAAAGCCCGATCTGCACGCACCGGAGTAAAAAGAGCGGGGTTGTCATTTCCCGCTCTGTCGGATGATGTTTTTTTTAGACTCCACCTGCTGTTCCACATTCAGTCCCCACAGCTCGATGATCTGAGGCAGGATTTCATAGATGGAGAAAGTGTTGAACTGGTCGAGCCAGTCCTCCGGAGTATCCGGGACATCAGGATTCTGATGCTTTGCCATCAGCCATGCGATGTTCTCAAAAAGTTCCAGACTGAAAGTGTCCAGATTGGAGCTTTCTGCATCGTTTTCATCGATGCCTTTCTGTAGCTCGTTTAAATCCTTGTATATGTCCCTGTGGAACTTGTTTCTGTATAGGCGAGGAATGGTGGCAGAGGCGCGGAATTGTACCTCCTTGCCGTCAACCTCGATTGTTTTTGTTACAGCCATATTGCGCCTCCTTACTCACCGTCGTCACCGTTGCTTACCGAAGCACTCGGCTCATATACAGCGTTGTACCATGCGTCGTAAACAGTGCTTGTAGTGTTCGTGCCGGTTTTGACCTTCACAATGCCGGAAGGGAGCGGAGAAGCCGTAATGGAGAGCGTCTCTGTCTGCACCTCAGTAGAGTCCTCCTTGGTGCTGCCGGTGACGGAAGGGCGGGTCGCGCTGCAGTAATACATGCAGTGACGTATCTTTCTCTGATCGCCGGAGAACTCGAAAAGCAGAGCAAAATGCTCCGGCTCCACGTCCTTGTTCTCCACAATGACACCGTTGGCATCTTCGGTCTCGTGCATGACGTCCGTGAGAAAGCTCTCCGGAATCAGCGCCAGCTCAAAGTCGCCGGAATAACCGTTGTTGTTTGAAACCATGTAATATACGGAGTCGTCCGCATAAAACGGATCATTATCTCCCTCAGCATCCAGCGAAAGGGATACGGCACCGGGCATTGCTACAGGCGTGCCAAAGGTAACAGTACCGTCAGCGGCAAGCGTAGCAATTGCGTAGTGGCAGTTTTTAAGGCCGAACTTGACCTTGTTACTCGTGTTAGACATAGTTTTTAACCTCCTATAATCTGTGTTTGATATAAGACCTCGTACAGCTTCTCCGACTCGATCCATACCTCAGATTTCTCATAAGGCAGGTCGTGGGCGATTAAGATGTTCTCGATCTGGGTTTCTGTTTCCGGGTCTTTTACGTCCGTGTATAATTCGATGTTCAGTTCATCAATTTTCTTGAACACCGCGTCATCCGCGAACATATTGTCAGAGCCCGGATATAGAAAAACGAGGAAGGGTGGGTCTGGTGACTCGCCTTCGGCAAAGTGGTCGTAGGCAAGCGGCAGACCGGCTTCCTCTAACATGGTGATTACATCGTCGTATGTCATGATCCACCTCCCAGTTTCTGCTTGATGGTATTGACGAGCTTTTCGTTTCCGCGCTCCTCGGCTGAGGCGATATGAGGCTGCGCCGGAACACGTCCGCCGCCACGTTTCACATGCCCGTGCTCCAGAAGGTGTGCCAGCTGATAGCGGTTTCTCGAATGCACCACGAGGCCAATGCTCTGTGAATCCTCATGCATATTCTTGACCGACCAGCTTTTCTTGTATTTGCCGGTATCGACCGGAGCGCCAGTCTGAATATCCTTGCGGACGGAAGCGGCAGTCTCTTTCACGGCAGCCTTCAGGTCATCTGTAGCGAGCTTTGAATATTTTTCGAGTTCCTCCATAATGGCGTCGCCCATCTCGCTTATTGATACATTTCTACTCATGCGTTCTTCTCCAGCTTGCAGTTGAATTTCAGGCTGTTATGCTTATAGCCCATCGGATTCACATAGGTGATGTTGTAGGTGCGCCCTTCCGCGATGATCCGGTATTTTGTCGATTCCACATCCGCAAGCTCAGAGCAGTAGCGGCAGGTGAAGTCCAGCGATTCCTCCGGATTGATGACTACACCGGAAGATTCGGAACCGGAGCTCGTGCCGACAGTCGCCCAGCATGAAAAATAATCCGCCCAGCCGGTTTTGTGGTTTTCGTATTTGTCGACGATGACTGTATTTTTCTGGAAGGTGACTCGCACCCTCATAGCTGCTATATTCATGAAAACGCTCCTTCCCGTATTGCAAAAAGAAGAGAGCGCAGTGTCATGGTAAGAGCATGGTGGTCGGCTTCCTCCCTGTGCTCAAAGAGATAGGCACAGGTATAGAGGATAGCGACCTTCATGGTTTCACGGATTGCAGACAGCTCCGCCTCGGTATATTCATCAGAAGAAGCGGCATCGGAGTCGATCACTTCCCACTGATCATCCGTAAGTCTTGCAATATCAATACATAAGCGAATTGCGGAGGCCAAGAGGATACCGACCGTGGCATCCTCATCCGACGAATCTACGCGCAGATAGGCCTTCACATCTTCAGTTGAAATCAAAGCCACGGTCGTTCACCTCCCTGTCTTAAGAACCGGAAGTTGCCTTCATGTCGAGAATCTTGATGCCTTCGGAAAGGATTAGCTTGCCGTCAACACGCTCCGTGCAGGTAAAGCCGACCTGACCGTTGGTAGCGTAAAGCTCGTTGAGACGCTTGATCGTGCGACCGGCTCTATCAGCGATCCAGTAGCAGGAGAAGTCGCCGAATGCGATGGCTCTTGCGCCTGCGGCCATTGTAGGTACCTTCGGAGAGGTGTAGAGCGGATAGCCAAGCAGTCTGTCGGGCTCTCCGGCAGTAAGTGCAGGCTGCCATACATAGACGCCGTTCAGATCCTTGAGCTTTCTGATAGCTGCGACAGTGGCATCGTTCATGAGGAACTTCGCCTTGCTGCGATAAGGAGCCTTGAGAGAGTACACAAGGCTGATCAGCTCATCGGCGGTAATTGCCGTAGCGGAAGCTGCGGTAACGCCGGAAGGAGCACCACCAGCGGCAGAAGGGATGAACAGGCCAGTAGGTCTGTCGATAGCCGTCTGGCCGGTCTGCACAGCACCGTTGATGAAGGCATCCTCTTCAGCTTCACCGAAGGCGCGACCGAATTCCTCAGAGATGTAGCCCTCGATATCAAAGAAGCTGTCGGAAAGCAGCTCGTCGGACACCTTGATGAGGTCAGTCAGCTTGAAAGCGTCAATGCTGGTCTGAGCGAAGGTCGGATTGCTCTCGGTGTAGGCACCGTTCTCGGCAGTCCACACCGCCTGCGTGTGGCCATTTGCCACAGGGATCTTGCGTTCGTTCTGTGTGGTAATGACCTTGCAGCCGATAGTACGCATGATGTTGTTTTCATTAAGCGCCTGAACAAGGGTGTGCTCGAATTCAATCGGAACAAGGTATCCGCCGTTTGCATCGGTTCCTTCCTCAAGTACATCGCGGATTGCAGGATTGCCGGGATGACGGATGTTGTCCCAGAAGGCCTTCTTGTAGGCTGCAGAAGCTCTGCCGGGCTTATCCTCCGGTTCATCCTTTACACCGGGCTTTCCGGTGAGCGGAGTAGAAGTCGGTGCACTCATCATCTTGTCGATCTGCTCCTGACGCTGCAGGCGCTCGATATCCTTGGTGAGGTCGGTGACTTCCTTTTCCATCTTGTCGTAGGTTGCGGCATCCTCCGCAGAAACCATGCCGCCGTTCTGAGAGTGGCTATTAAGAAACGCCTTAGCGGCCTCCCATGCCTTCGCTCTCTTGTCCATGAGTTCCATAATCTGAGTCATAGTAAAAATCCTCCTTTAATGTGCGAGAAGCGAAAGGCGCTTCTCAAGATCGGTTACTGGTACCATGTGTTTATTTGCTTCCGGCTTCTTCTTAGGAATCAGTCGGGAAAGCAGCGAATCAGTGACAGCCTTGCGGGAGAAAAGCATCTCCGCGTCAGGCGTATCCTCCGGGACAGATTTCTCACCATCCCTGAACAGAATCTCGTCAGCAAAGCCGAGCTTCACGGCCTCCTTGGCGTTCATCCATGTCTCAGCATCCATGAGCTGTGAAATCTTGTGGCGGGAAAGCCCGGACTTGATTTCGTAGGCATTCATAATGGATTCCTTGACTTCGTTTAACATGTCGATGGCTTTCTGCATTTCCTCGGTATCACCGATGGCGATGGTCGCAGGGTTGTGTACCATCATCATGGCCACGGGACTCATGCAGACCTTTGTTCCGGCCATAGCAATAACAGATGCCGCCGAAGCAGCAAGAGCATCAATCCTGACCGTCACATCATGCGGGTAATCCATCAGCATGTTGTAGATCTGCGCAGCAGCAAAAACATCACCGCCCGGAGAGTTGATCCAGAGGGTGATGTTCCCATCGCCTGTATGCAGTTCATCACTAAATAGCTTGGGTGTTACTTCGTCGCCGAACCATGTCTCATCGGAAATTTCCCCGTCGAGGTAGAGTGTTCGGTCGGAGCCAAAACTGTCCGGCTCCTCGTTTCGCACCCAGTTCCAAAACTTTCTGGTCATAGTGCCTCCTTCTTTCTGAACCGGGTGCACCCGTCTTCGGGTTCCGGTTCGGTTTGTGTTTCCTTCGTTTCATCAGCTTCCTCCTGCGTCTGTGCCGAGACCGCAAAAATGCCTGCGTCCTTGAGCTTGGTCATATTTCCATTGATCAGGTACAGGTCGCCGCCTTCCTCCTCCGGAATACGGTCGAGGTTTTCAAGCTCCCTGATATCGTTAGCGGACATCCAGCCATTCTGACGTCCGACCGCATAACCGTTCATGCGGCTCTGGTAGTCGCCTCTGAGAAGCCCGTCCACATTGAACTTAAAGAAGTATTCCTTCTTTTCATCCAGAGAGAGCAGGGCTCTCTGCATGGACTGTTCCCAGCGGCATACCCACGGGTCGAGCGTGTATTTTACGAATTCCAGCGACTGTTGCTCGATATTTGAGAAGCTCGATTTCTCAAGGTCGCCGATCATGTGAGGCGGGATGCGGAAGATACGTGCGATCTCATTGATCTGGAACTTCCTTGTCTCCAAAAACTGCGCCTGTTCCGGTGAGATGGAGATAGGCGTATATTTCATACCTTCCTCCAGCACAGCTACCTTGTTAGCATTAGAGCTGCCGCCGAAGGCAGAGTTCCAGCTTTCTCTAACACGCTCCGGATCTTTAACCACACCGGGATGCTCCAAGATGCCGCCGGGAGTCGCACCGTTTGCAAAAAACTTAGCTCCGTATTCTTCGCAGGCTATTGCCATGCCGATGGCATTCTTAGCCATTGCAATCGGGCTGTAGCCCACAAGACCGTCAAAGCCAAGGCCGGGAACATGCAGTACGTCGGACGGCTGGAGCCTCACACGACTGCCGTTCATCGTGTGCGCTTCGTCCTGCGATGTTTGGTATTCGTAATAAAGCTCTCCGTTTTCATCACGGTTGACCGTCATACGATTTGGCATCAAAGGATAGAGCGCGACCACTTCACCTTTGCCGTTCCGAATGATCTGCGCGTAGGCGTTTCCCCACAGGAGTAGGTGCGTCATCAATGTTTCCCGGAATACAAAGGATGTCATTTCCGGATTTGGCTCATCGTGAAGCAGGAAGTATAGCGGATGATTTATCGCTTTTTCCTTGCTGCCGCCTTCGCCGTATCGATAGAGGTGTATCGGCAGGCCTGCAATTGCCTCGGACAGAATCCTCACGCAGGAGTAGACCGCCGTCATCTGCATGGCGGAGCGCTCCGTTACAGCCTTGCCGGAGGTCGTCCCGCCGAAGAAGAAGCGGTAGGAGCTTCCGGTTGTTGAATTGGTAGGCTTATCTCTTGAACGAAACAGTCCTGAAAATATGCTCATATTGATCACCTGCCTTTCAGATAAATAAAATGCCTCTGTCGTCATAGACAGAAGCACCGTTGTCATTGCCGCAGCGAATCGCACGGTCAAGCGCCATGATGGTGGCGATAGCACCGTCGATCTTCTCTGTAGATTTTTCCTTGTCAGCCTTGATATTTCCGGCTGGGTCAGTACGGATGAAGATGTTATCCATATTCCAGCGAAGCACCGGGTGGCCGCCGTGAGCGAGCTTTTGCTCAAGTGTCAGCTTCATGAGTTCCTTTGTGGGCGGGCTCATATCCTTAAAGCCCTGTCCGAAGGGCACGACAGTAAAGCCCATGTTCTCCAAGTTCTGAACCATCTGGACTGCTCCCCAGCGGTCGAATGCGATCTCGCGGATATTGAAGCGCTCGCCGAGATGCTCGATGAATTTCTCGATATAGCCATAATGGATGACATTGCCCTCGGTGGTCTGCAGCATGCCTTCCTTTTCCCAACTGTCGTAGGGCACATGATCGCGCCTCACGCGAAGTTCCAGCGTATTCTCTGGCACCCAGAAGTATGGGAGGATCACATACTTGTCGTCTTCATCCCGTGGCGGGAACACCAGCACAAAGGAAGTAATATCCGTAGTGGAGGACAGGTCAAGACCGCCATAGCAGACACGGCCTTCGAGGTCGTCCTCATTGACCGGAAAGGCGCAGGCGTCCCATTTATCCATTGGCATCCAGCGGACAGCCTGCTTTACCCATTGATTAAGGCGCAGCTGCCTGAAGGAATTCTCTTCACCGGGGTTTTGCTTTGCCGATTCGCAGGCCGCTTCCACTTTGTCAATGCCGACCGTGATACCGAGAGAGGGGTTCGCCTTTTTCCACACCTCCGGATCAGTCCAGTCCTCGTCAGGTTCCGCACCGTAAATGACCGGATAGAAGGTTGGATCGACCTTCCTGCCGTCGAGGATGTCCTGCGCTTTCTGGTGGACTTCATAGCAGATGGTGTTTGTATCATTTCCGGCTGTGGTAATCAGGAAATACAACGGCTGCATTCTGGCATCGCCGGAGCCCTTTGTCATTACATCAAAGAGTTTCCGATTCGGTTGGGTGTGCAGCTCATCGAATACCACACCGTGGATGTTAAAGCCGTGCTTACTGTAGGCCTCAGCGGAGAGAACCTGATAGAAGCTGTTGGTAGGCTCATAGATGATCCGTTTCTGGGAGGCCAGTATTTTGACGCGACGATTAAGTGCCGGACACATCCTCACCATATCCGCAGCAACATCAAAAACGATGGTGGCCTGCTGTCTATCGGCAGCGCAGCCGTAGACTTCGGCGCGTTCCTCACCGTCACCGCAGCAAAGGAGCAGGGCGACAGCAGCGGCCAGCTCTGACTTTCCCATTTTCTTAGGAATTTCGATATAGGCCGTATTGAACTGACGGTAACCGTTCGGCTTCAGGACACCGAACAGGTCGCGGATGATCCTTTCCTGCCAGTCGATGAGCTCGAAGGGTTTTCCTGCCCACGTGCCTTTGGTGTGGGTGAGCTGCTCGATGAACATCACAGCGAAGTCCGCCATCTGCTTGCTGTAGTGAGAAGTCTCTGCCATGAAGCGGGTCGGCTTATAGTTTTTCAGTTTTCGCATTGGCACGGTGGCCGCCTCCTTTCAGAGCAAAATAAAAGACCGCCATAGCGATCTGGTATCAGTACGAGAGAAAGAGCCTTCTGGCTCAGTCTCCCGGAATATTCATATTCAGGGTTTAATGCTTAGTTGTGGTTCTCCAGCAGGATGCAAAGCGCCATCTCTGCTTCCTTACAGGTGGGATGAATGTCCCAGCCTCTGTCGTAGTTGCAAACGGTCTCGCCGTCAATCTTGATCATGAGCTTGCTGATCCTGCCGCCATTGATGCCGTAAGTTTCGCTTGGCTCATCGTAGTGCTTTACCCAGTAGTGGCACTTGGTATATTTTTCCTTGTCCTTGGCATCCGGGATGCCGATCACTCCTTCGCTCCACATTTTCCTTACGCCTCCTTTACCGTCATCTTGAAGGCCGGGATGAGGGCGTGCTCGTCGCTTCCGAAGTGGGTGTAGCGCTCCTTGACCTTTACAATTCCGTCCAGCGTGCAGCCGAGCTCCTCAAACTTTGCAATGGTCTCGATGAGGCTTGAGAAGGTGGAGCTGATGGTGAATTCCTTTACTCCGAGCTTCCGGCAATCTTCGAGGATCGCTTCGATGTCGTAATCCCAGATGACTTCGGCGAAGTTCGGCAGGTCGTTTCCGGCTTCCTTGCTGTAAAGGTAGGCCTGTCCCAGCGTCCAATGGCATCCGATCTCTTCCCAGCGCATTCCGGGTTTCGCGTTTTCTATGGCTTCGATTGTGTACTTCATGGTGGTTCCTCCTTGTGGTTGTTTTCCCTTTTGGTATGTACATATATCACTCTGAACGCCTGTAATAGCAAGCTATTTATCGAAATATATGTGACAATCCTGCAGGTAGTTTTGAGGCCTAAATTGTGTAGTTTATGCCTCGCCGGTCAGAATGAAATTCACGTATTCTTTCCGGTGATCCTCAAGGTATAAAACCAGCTCGTAGAAGTCTCTCTCATAGGCCAGACGCTGTACCGTGTTCACATCGAACATATTGGTAAGACCAGTGTCCCGGATAGCAAGGATCTGCTCCTTTACCTTTTTATCCATATCAGTCCACCACCTTCCGCACACGGTCGATGCCGTAGATGACATTCAGGCCGGAGCCGTTGTCCCAGTTCACCATGAGGCTGCCGGTATCGTCGACTCCTGTAACGGTTCCCTTGGTGCCGATAGGCGGAGCCTGCACATCGTCCATCTGGAGAAGCTCCACGCGGGTGCCTGCCGGGTAGCGGGAGCGGAGCGCTTCAAGCTGCTCTTTCGTGATCATTCGCATGCTGCCACCTCCTTTTCCGGTGCGCCGTTCTTCCAGCTGGAGTTGCCAGAGAGATTCTTAAGGAGAATCTTGCGCTCTGCTTTATACTCGTTTCCGATGAAGCCAAGTCGCAGGAGGAAGCAGCGGAATGCGTACTTCTCGTTGTCAACTTCCTTCTCGGTGGCGCTGATGCGCTTCAAATCCCGGCTCATCTTGCCAAGGGATGCAATGAAGTGGGTGTAGGCCTTGACCTCGTCCGGCTCCGGCATCTCAGTAAACCAAGGGAAGCTGACTGTATCCTCTGTGACCTCGATGCCAAGGTCGTCAATGCCGAGTGCCTTTTTGATGAGGCTTTCCTTGGCTGTGAGGAGGTTGGTGAGGTTTCCGACCGCCACCTTGTCGAGCGGGAGGCTGACCGTAAGGCCGGTGGCTTCGTCGTCGCTTTCAACCACCTCGGTATCTTCCGGTGTGAAGCCATCCGAGATCAGGCTGTGGATGATGCGTTCCAGCTTGTCAGCGTCCTCGCAGGTTACGCCGCCTTCTTTGTCGACCGTGACGTCGCCGATCTCGTAAGCGCAGGTTGGCATACGCATGTAGATCGCCTTGTCGCCGGTGAGGTTTTCGATGGCTGCGACCAATGCTTTTCTGTCGTTTCCGGTTACGTTGTAATTTGCTTTCATGAGTGTGTTCCTCCTTTGAAAATGTGGTTGTTGCTGTGCCTTTCGGCATGTATATACATCACTCTGAAAGCCTTATTTATCAAGCGATTTTCGACATTTTCTGAGGTAGAAAATCGCCGAAGAATCCGGGCAGAAATTGTGTATTATACACCCGCCGTCGGAGAGGTCTCGACTTCCTTTGCCAGAGCGGAATAGAAGAGCTTTTCGCCGTTCCTTATTACATACACATTTTCCCCATCGCCGGTATCCTCCACGTAACGGCGAAGGATGACAGAGGCGTATTTCGGATCGAGTTCCATCATGTAGCAGATGCGGTTTAACTGCTCACAGGCCATCAGTGTGGAACCGGAGCCGCCGAAGGTATCAATAACTACAGAATTTTCCTGAGAGGAGTTCTGGATGGGATAGCCCAGAAGATCAAGCGGCTTGCTGGTCGGGTGATCCTTATTGCGCTTTGGCTTATCGTAGTTCCAGATGGTGGTCTGCTTGCGGTCGGAATACCACGGGTGCTTGCCGTTTTGCAAAAAGCCGTAGAGCACAGGCTCATGTTGCCATTGATAATCGGAGCGACCGAGCACGAGGCTGTTCTTTACCCAGATACACACACCGGCGAGGTGGAAGCCTGCGTCAATGAATGCCTTTCGGAATGTGAGTCCTTCGGTATCCGCATGGAAGCAGTAAGCGGCTCCGCCTTTTTCGAGGTGGTCAGCCATGTTCTTAAAAGCTGCCAGCAGGAACTTGTAAAATTCCTCGCCCTTGAGAGAGTCGTTCTGGATCGTAAGGCCGTCCGAGGCTTTAAAGGATACGCCGTAGGGCGGATCAGTCAGGACGAGGTTTGCTTTCTTGCCGCCCATGAGTTTTTCCACATCTTCCGGCGAGGTGGCGTCGCCACACATAACACGATGCCTACCGACCGTCCATATGTCGCCGTGCTCCACGAAGGAGGCCTTCTCAAGGGCAGCAGTGAGGTCAAAGTCATCATCGGCAATGTCCTTCTCATTCCCGGTGCCGAGCAGCTTATCCAGTTCACCGGCATCAAAGCCGAGGAGAGATAGGTCAAAGGACTGATCCTGCAGGTCAGATAATTCGACCGACAGCATTTCCTCATCCCAGCCTGCGTTAAGCGCCAGCTGATTGTCCGCAAGGATATATGCACGCTTTTGTGCTTCCGTCAGGTTCTCGGCAAAAACGCAGGGCACGGTTTCATATCCTTCCTCGCGGGCAGCCGTAATGCGACCGTGGCCGACGAGGATGTTATAATCTGCGTCAATGACCGCCGGACTCACAAAGCCGAACTCCCTGAGAGAAGCCCGGAGCTGTGCGATCTGCTCCTTGCTATGTGTCCGGGCATTCCGGGCATAAGGCACCAGTTTATCAATAGGTACCTGTTCCAATTTCTGTGTGTTCATTTACATATTCCTCCTGCTTCGAAGCAGCTGCTCCATCACGCTGTCCTGTGGGCTGCCCTCAAAGGGCTCGGTGCAGTTTTGCTTCACAATGTCATAAATCTCGTACCAGAGCAGGTTGGCCTGCTTCTGAAAGTTCATTAAAAGTTGTGTGAATGGGCTCGCAATGGCAGCGCCGGTGGTCGGGTGCTTTCCGAGCATGCCGTATTTGCTGACCGCTTCGGAGCACTGAATGTACCGGGCAAAGGCCTCAGAGTAGCTTTCGAGCAGGCGCTTGTTTACCAGCCTCTCGCAGCCACGTTCCTTGAGCCACAGCCATGTTTCCTTATAGATTTCATCTGCGCCGAGGGGCTTGCCATCCTTCTGCAGAGCAGAGAGGTAATCGTCCGGACTTGGCATATCCATGCCTTCCAGCTCTACGCCGTCACCGATGTCGTCAACATCGAAGTTGGTCATGTCTTCTGTGAAGTCCGGCAGCTCCATACGCTTTGCAGGTGCGCCTTTCATAATTTTGTCGGCGAGGGCGTCCGGCTTGGAGCCAGCTTTGACACGCCGCCCGCCGCGATAGGTTCCGTCTTTCGCCATGTCGATCACTTCCATTTCTGTGGTGCAGGGTTTAATACCCTGTTTGAATTGCAATTTTTGCGTAAAAGACCCCGCGCCGTTTTCCGGGGAAAAGGGTCGTAGAGATTTTGACCGCCCTACCGGTCGCCGCGCTCGCGGTGAATCTTCTCGTGACACGAACGACAAAGACTCATAAGGTTGGACTCGTCATTCGATCCTCCGTCAGCAAGCGGCACGATGTGGTGGACTTCCTCGACCGCGACGTAGCGTCCTTCCTTTAAGCACTGCTCACAAAGCGGGTGCTTGTGAACGTAGAGGTCACGGATTCGTTTCCATGCTCTGCCGTAGCGTTTGCCGGTAGAGTAGCCACGCTGGAACTTCTCGTAGTGTTGATCCATGATCTTTGCGTGCTCTTCACAATAAACGCCGTCCGTAAGGTGTGGACATCCGGGATAGCGGCACGGTCGTTGTGGTTTTCTTGGCATAAGCCGTGCCTCCTTTCAGGGCATAAAGAAAGCCCTGCAGGGTGTTCCCGCAAGGCTCGTGTGCTGCGTGTGCAGCTGTTCTTTATTCTGTTTTGCTGATTATATACTATCATAAAGGACGGGTGGACATCTTAGGACAAAGCAGGACATTTCGGGCGCATTTCAAATGATAATCGGATCATCCGGAAGCGTCACATGAAGGAGTGCCTTGCCATGCCAGCGGCGAATGGTACGGGCATCTGCACAGAGCTCCATCCCGATTTGCTCCCATGTATAGTTATGGATGTACCGGTACTTGAGTACCATGCGCTCGTCGGTATCAGGAACTGCCTCAATGACCTCCCGTATCTGTTTCTTGAGGTCTGATAGCATTTCCAGCTCACCGGCGATTTTCTTTTCCAGTGTCCACAGTTTCTCAAGCGTCCGGACAAAGGGAGCTTCCGTATTTCGTGATGTCTGCACGCGGTCTTTATCATATTGGATAGCCGACACGCTGCCTGCCATCTCACGCAGGTTTTGTGCTTCTATCGTGTCGGAGTTGATTCTCTGATCAAGGCGGTAGGCCTGATGGAGATATTCTTTTACTGTCATAAGGGCTTCGCCTCCTCTCGTAGTTTTTGTATGAGATACTCGCCGTCTACACTCGTTAAGGTCTTGTACCAGCCGGAGCGGAAGAACCGTTCACATTCCATTGCGTCCGACATGGCAGCTTGATTACCGGGCTTCTTTTTCAGGCGCTTCAGGGCGTCCCGGTAATCCTTTACTGCCTGCAGCACGATGGCGTTGGCGAGATTTTCATAAGGATCGGCCATCACACCACCTCAAGGTCAGCCTTGACCGCGTCAATCAGTGCGGTCTGCGTCATTTCTTTCTTGGATAGCGCCTTTACGATCCTTTCGTCGATGGTGCCCTTGGTAATAATGTGTTGGATCACGACAGTGCCGGATTCTTGACCTTGCCGCCAGAGACGGGCGTTGGTCTGCTGATATAATTCCAGAGACCATGTAAGGCCGAACCACACAAGGGTGGAGCCTCCGGCCTGAAGGTTCAAACCGTGACCGGCAGAGGCCGGATGGATGACTGCTACAGGAATCTTTCCCGCATTCCAGTCAGCAATATCGCGGCTGGTCTTGATCTCCCGGACATTGAAGCGGTTCTTGATGCGGCTTAGGTCATGTCGGAACCAGTAGGCCACAAGAAGCGGTTTTTCATTGGCGGCCTCGATAATATCCTCCAAAGCGTCCAGCTTCCTATCGTGGAACTCGATGACCTCACCGGTATCGGCATATATGGCACCGTTTGCGAGCTGTGAGAGCTTGCCCGTAAGCGATGCGGCATTGGCAGCAGTCACTTCACCATCGGGAAGCTGCAATATGAGCTCCTGTTTCAAATCCTCATAACGGCTGCGCTCAGAGTCGGTAAGCTGCACTTCATATTCTGTTGAAACCAGTTCCGGCATCTTCAAATGGTCGGTGGACTTCATGGAAATCGTGATATCTGAGATCCTCTGATAGATGGCATCTTCCGCATAGGGCAGCGGCTTGTAGGAATAGATGATCTCGCCGTTTCGCTTGTCCGGCATGAAGTAATTTGTCCGGTACTGCGTGATAAAGCGTCCGAGGCGCTCGCCCATATCCAGCACTTTAAACTCTGCCCACAGATCCATGAGACCGTTGGAGGAAGGAGTACCAGTCAGGCCGATAATCCGATGAATCCGTGGCCGTACCTTCATCAGCGACTTGAAGCGCTTGGATTTATGATTTTTGAAGGACGACAGCTCATCGATAATCACCATATCGAAGTCAAAGGGAAAGCCGGACTCATCAATCAGCCACTGCAGGTTTTCGCGGTTGATGATCGTGATATCTGCTCCATGCATGAGGGCGGCTTTTCGCTCCTTCGGTGTCCCGACTGCGACCGCATAGGTCAGACCTCTTAGGTGCTCCCATTTCTGGATTTCCGCTGGCCATGTATCGCGGGCGACTCTTAAGGGAGCCACAACTAAAACACGATGCACTTCGAAGCTGTCAAACAACAGGTTATATACTGCTGTCAGGCTGATGATCGTCTTGCCAAGTCCCATATCTAAAAGGACTGCGGCCACAGGGTGCTTTTCAATATAGCGGATGGCATAGTCCTGATAATCATGTGGATTGAAGTTCATCGATCATCCCTCCAATCTGCTTCGGATCGTCAATGACATATACCCGGTAGCCAAGCTCCCGCAGCAGCCTGTGGCGCGAGAGCTGGAGAGGGCGTGGCTTTTTGCCGGGTGCCTTCAGCTCTGCGAAACCGATATGGCCGTCAGGGAGTAAGATCAGGCGGTCGGGCATTCCTGCGAAAGAGGGACACACCAGCTTAAGTGCAATGCCGCCGTTCTTTTTCACCGCCATAGTTAACTTGTTTTCTATCTGTTTTTCTATCATTGCAAACCTCCGTCAGGCGTTAATTTCAGGGGATGTGCAAGGTGTATCAATGGTATTTACCAAACTTTTTCTTAGAGCTATTTTTTAAGGGCTAAGAGAGTTTTTAAATAAGACCTTGATACACCTTGTCATAGTCCCGGATTACTGCAGAAAATCTTCCTCTGCACCGCTGTCCTCATGAATCTTTAAACCCTTGAAATAGCGCTTCCGATTCAGTGTCAGCCGCTCGAATCCGGCTTTCTCCAGCGCAAAGTAAAAATCTGCCGTGCTGCGCACATACTCATTGCAGTCCAGCGAGTAGTTGCGGTATGCCTGATAAAGTGCCGAGGAGCTTTCCTTAAAGGACTCATCCACATCACACTTCTCGTCCAGAAAATGTCCGAACCAGTCGTTCTGGCTGCGATATTCATCGATGGCCTTTGTTACGCAGTCCGGCACCGGAATCTGGTAGTCCAGCGCGATGACCTTTTTAGCACCTTCGATGATCCATGCCAGAATGCTTTCACCGGCATTTTCATATAGGTACTCACCGTAATTTTTGATGTCGGCCTTGCCCTCGATCTTGGCGTTGAACGGGATCACGATAAGCCTGCGCCAGATACCGTCATCGGAAGCGGAGACGCGAGGCAGGTGGTTCGTATACAGCACCAGCGTATGGCAGGGCTTGAAGGAAAACGGGTCTTTATACTTTTTCTCCGCAAACACATCGTCCGTAGAGCAGAGCTGCTTGACGGTGGAGTCGTTGAGCCTTGCGCCTTCCTGCATTTCCGCAGCGATCAGCAGGCGTTTACCTTTGACCTCAGCCATTTCCGGTTTGATGTTTCTGCGGCAGCCGACGGTCAAGGTATCTGCGGATATATTTCCGCTGTAGAGTCCCAGCACGCGGGAGATGGCATTCCAGAAGGTGGATTTGCCGTTGCGTCCATCGCCGTATGCGATGATGAGCGCCTCCACAAAAACTTTCCCGATAGCAGCAAGGCCGCAGATCATCTGTACATAGTCGATAAGCTGCTGATCCTTCTGAAAAATCAGATCCAGATTATCCTGCCAGAGCTGCGCTCCTTTACTGCCGGGTGACACGGACGTGATTTTCGTAATAAAGTCATCTGCAGAATGTTCGCGGGCACCGGCCATACCTTTGCGAAGGTCGTAGGTCGCCTCCGGTGTGCAGAGCAGGAAGCAGTCTGCGTCCAAGTCTCTCGGCGAGATTTCCAGCATCGGGTGCGTCTCTTTGAGGGTAGATGTAATGTTCTTGGAGTCGCGTCTGCGAACGGCAAAGCTCTGGTAGGCCTTGGCGGCAAGGAACTCCTGATAGGCCTCCATCTGCTCGTCGCTCATCAGCTGTTCAGCTTTGGCCTTGGATGTGTTATCAAGTATTTCCTGTGCACCACAGTTTTTGAGCTTTTGCAGAGCCTCCATCATATTTCGATTGGCTTCTGCGAGCTGCCTGCGGGTGAGTTCATGAGCGACGGCCTGAGCGCCGGGCTCTGTTTCCTGCCAGTAGTGGTCACTGTATCGGATAAAGTGGGTGGCCGGTGAATAGCGCAGCTCGTTTGCAAAATACTTTGAGAGCACCTCGGCCTGTCCTACATCAGAAAAGTCCTCCGGCTTATAGCTGTTCTCGTCGTTATAAACTTCCGGAGGGACATAACCATCCTCGCGGCTGATCTTGGAATAAAAGCGCTGGGCACTGTGCCAGATTGTATTAAGCTCGCTGTTATCCAGAGGCGGCACGCAGATCGCGGCCTTTTCCAGAAAACTTTGGTAGGCTTTTTCCGTATCGCCGTATTTCTTAATGACAATACCGGCAAAGCGGGACATGGTAGCGTTACGGCTTCCTTCAGGGATCACGACATCTTTTTCATGCCCGCCGGGCAGGTCTGCATCGAACTCGTCGTCATTCAAAAAATCCGTGAGGTTCATGCGACCGGGATAGAGCTCCACATTCGGCTCCTGTGTTCCGAAGAAGAAGCGAGCAGCATCCAGAGCCTTCGTATCAAAATACGGAAATATGGAATTGACCAGCTTCTTCATATCGCTATAGAGGGCGGCATCCGTCACTCGGTCGATGGGAAAGAGCACATGGAACTTTGGCCTTGCCGGTTTGCCGTTTTTCTCGCGCTGATTAAAGCGGCTGTAATGGATGGCGAGGCTTACTCCCGGAAATGCCTCCAGCACGTCTGCCGGTGTGATCCAGTCTTTCGGATCTTCTGAATGGTCGTTATCACAGTCCACGGGAAGACAGTCAGCGGAGAGGAAATTGTCGCTGTTGCGGTAGTGATTTTTGTACTCCGCACACACATAGTCGTGACCGACTGCGTCTCTCATGCTGTCCGCGTCCATGACAACGGTCTTATGCGGATAGGAGCAGTTTCCGGGATTGCCGATAAAATCGGCGCTATACAGGGTAAACATCAGTCGTACACCTCCTCTGATTCTTCCTCCAGCACCTTCGTGATAAATTTCAGGGCGCGGATCATGGTTTCCAGTTCGCAGTCGCCGCCAAGGGTAACTTCAAAACCGTTGCAGCCGAATCTGTCCATAAAAGGCCTGACATGGATATCTGTGCTGGCTTCATCGGAAATGCGGAAATAAGTGCGTCCGCCGTGGCCGGTGTCGCCACCTTTGTAGCCGGTCGTCCCGGCTTCGACCTGCAGGATATTGGCACTTACCACATCACGGGTGTAGGTAGTAATCTCCGTGCCATCGAAAAGCTCTCTGCGATTTTCTTTAATTTCATACATAGCGTTAAACCTCCTGACATTCTTCTGTGAAATAGCGCAAGTGATAGCCTTTCCACTTGGCGCGTTTGATTTCTGCTTCCATACCGGATGAGATGCGGCTACCGAATACCCAGACCTCAGCACACTTGCTCATGAGGGCATTCCCGAAGAAAAGACCAAGCTCACGTTCTTGCGGATTGTCATCATCAAGGAACTGCGGAAATAGCAGATGCGGTGCGATAGGGATATATCCCTTGTCCACGGCAAAGCGGCTGTAGCGTCTGGCATTGGCCACGTTTGTCTCCACATCTCCGGAAAACGGAGAGCAGATGTAGACGATAGGCCGGAAAGCACGAAGGGACCGCTTTTCATTTGCAGCAATCCGGGAGAGTGCTTCACCTGCAGTTGGGTCAGGATAGCCTTCGCTGTTGCGATAATCGTTGCTCACTCAAAAGTCCTCCTTTCCGGGCAGACTTAAAGGCGTCCACCTCCAATTTCCACTGGAGATGAACGCCTGATTTGAGCGGACGATTTTTAATCTTTTTTGTAAAAGGGCGTGGTGTAACCGTCGGCGCGGAGCTTCAGGCCTTTTGCCCACGGAGGAGTCCTGCCCATCTGTTCACAGAGAACGTCAAGAGACATGCGAGGATCCGCTTCGATAACCAGCTCGTCGTGGATATGCATGACGATGGAGCAGCAGCGCAGCGTCTTCATGGCATAGCAGAGAATGTCGCGGGAGGTTGCCTGCACGATATTTTCCACGAATTTCGGCCCGTATGAATCGAGCCGTTCCCATTTTTTCGTGCTGCCTATGCCCTCATAGGTGATACACTCGCCTCCGAATTTATTCGTACCGACCTTTGGCTTTACATAGGCGAGGTTCCGTCCGGAGGGCAGTGTAATAAAGAGCATCCCGGAGCGACAGGAGAAGGTAAGTCCGTAGCTGCTGGTTGCGTGTTTATATTTCACGGCCTCCATAACAGCTCGGTCGACATCCCACCAGAATTTCACGATATTGGGATTTGTCTGCCGCCATGCATCCACCAGCGGAGGAAGCTCATCTTCGGAAAGTCCCATCTCAATAGCGCCCATTGCCTTTAAGGCACCGACCGAGCCGCCGTAGCCGAGCGCAAGTTCCGCGATTTTGCCTTTTTGACGCAAGTGGCCGTTAATGCCATGCTTCTCGACCGGAACATGGAACATCTGACTGGCGCTGGCGCAGTAGATGTCACCTCCGGTTTCAAAGACTTTTTGACGCCACGTCTCACCGGCATACCACGCGATGACTCTTGCTTCGATGGCGCTGAAGTCGGAAACATAAAACTGCGTACCATCCTTCGGGATGAATGCTGTCCGGATCAGCTGGGAGAGGGTGTCCGGGACATCCTCATATAAGAGCTTCACGGCGTCAAAATCTCCGGATTTTACAAGAGCGCGTGCGTCGGCCAGATCCGGGAGATGATTTTGCGGGAGATTTTGTAATTGTATAAGCCTGCCTGCCCAGCGTCCGGTACGATTGGCTCCGTAAAAAGCGAACATGCCGCGAGCCCTGCCGTCATCACAGACCGCACGCTCCATAGTCTGATATTTCTTGACGGAGGATTTGGCAAGCTGTTGTCGGAGTTCCAGAACGGTCTGAAGTTCTGGAGGAGCGGTTTTGATAAGCTCTGCCACGACTTTCTTTCCAAGACTGTCAGTTTCGAGCCCGTTATCGGAGAGCCACTGTTTCATTTGCTGGACGGAGTTTGGATTATCAAGTGCTGTCATATCTTTCATGGCAGCAGTCAGTTCTGACTGGGAGCGGGAGTCCATCTCGATGGCTTCCTTTACCAGATACATGTCGAGCCGGACACCTCTGTCGTTGATTTCCTGATCGATGTGGTATTCATCCCAGACCTCCTCCGGTACAGGGAATTTGACAAGACGATCCTTAATGCCGATCTCGGTTTCTACATCGCGGATATTATATTTTTTGAAGGCCTCCCACTTGTCCGGCGCATGGAAAGGGTGATTCCTCGTGCGACCGCCGTTTGCTTTCGTCGGAGCGCAGGGCACGGAGAAGTATTTGATCAGATCTTTTCCCTCAGTGAGTTTCTGCTTTTCAAGACCGAGGACAGAGCCTACGCTTTCCAGAGAAAGCGGCAGTCCCATTGTGGCCGCCCAGACCATAGAGCAGCGCCAACTTTCCGGATTTAAGAAGCGTGCGCATTCGGTCGAGAGAGGGTGGTTATCATGGAAGGGGTCGAGGCTTACTCCAAGATCACGGAGATATCGGGATAAACACACCCGTTCAAAATTTGCATTGAAAGCCCATTTGATGACAGTATCATCAGTCAGGGCATCTATAATTTCCTGCGGCAGGCGCTCTCCCTGTGCAAGGTCGATGACCGTTACCTCGGAGCCGTCGACGCTGTAGCCAAACAGCAATATTTCAAAATCCGGTGACTCGGCATATTTATATACGCCGCACTTGGATAGATTCACGTCGCTGTAGGTTTCGATATCAATACTGAGTGTTTGCATAGATTTTCACCTCAATTCAAACAAGCGGCTTAAGATCGCTCCTAAGCCGCCTGCCGGTACTGGATTATTTCAGGGATTCCATACGCTTGATATGGTATTCGTCGTCCTGCGCGGCCTTTTTCTCCTCACGTTTCTCACGCTTGAAGTCGTTGATCACCGTCTGGATGGCGACCACTGCCCAAGACAGGACTACGATGCAGAAGCACCCGATCAGAATGTTGCAGAGAAGGGATGAAATCATAACTGTGCTTTCCATTGTTTTGCGCTCCTTTCCTTAGTTGAGAAAATCTTCATCGTCGTCAGTAGCAAAGTCGGACTCAGCGCTTGCCTTGCCACCGAGAGGCTCACCGTCGCGGATCTTCTGCAGGTTGTTGAGTCCACAGGCGATTCCCTTATTGCCGGAAGAGTTGAAAGCATAAAACGTGATGCTGGCTCTGCCGTACACACCGCTGTACACTTCGGAGCGGGTGAGAATCGGATTCAGGTCTGCGTCCACGATGCCGGGTGCAGAGGTTGCATTGGCGTTGACGAAGTAGGCATTCTTGTAGGCCTCGTCGTCCGGACGCTCTGCATCGCCGTCACGCAGAGGAGTCTTCAAAACAGAGAGCGCCGGTACGGACTTGCCGTTGCCCTTGAGCTTGGCCTCGCCCTCCTTGTAGGCAGCCTCGATAGCAGCCTGAATCTTGGCGATGGTCTTGGTGTCGGACTTCGGGATGATGAGACTCACGCTGTACTTGGGAGTGCCGCCGTTGATGGATTTCGGCTCCCAGACGTTCGCGTAGCTCCAGCGGGTGTCAACACCGGTGATAACCTTCATGGGATTGCTGATTTTTACATTCTTACTCATTGTCGTTTTCCTCCATAAAATCATTTTTTGCTGTATTCATGGCCGGGCGCTTGTCGCTATCCGGCACAAGTGTGGGTTTGCCCTGCGGCTTTTCAATGTAAGCCGTTAGGAGTTCATCAAAGCGGGACTTGCCGAGGAGCTTCTGCATGGCGGTGATGCCGAGCAGCTTTTTCTCATACGGGTCAAAGCCTGCTTTCTCGACCGCATCAATGACGGCGGCCTCGTTGCTGTATCTGCGGTTGCTGCGTCCTTCGACGAGCTTAAAGCCAGTCCATTCCTTACCGGAGAGAGCTTGCTGCAGGGCGTATTCCTTGATATCGGAAGCCCAGCTAACCAGCTCATCTACCTTGCCGATGATAACCTCGATCTCGGTATCCGTAAGCAGTGGCGGGAGTTTGAAATCATGCTGCGCGAGCTTAAGATTTGCCTCGGCTCTGGCGCGGCACTCATTCTTAGCCTTGCAGAAGCCGCACCATTCACCGCACAGGAAGTTCCCGTCACCGGCAAAAGCCAAATCTGCGGTGGGCTTTAAGACTTCATCCGCCCAGCGGTACAAGTCGTCCTTGCTGATTTCGTAGGTGCTGACGTTCTGACGCCTCGGTTGGTAAATAGTCATGGAAACCTGTTCGATGTCGTAAATGTCATCGAAAAGCTCCAAAGCGCCGAGAGCGTAACACTGCATCTGCGGATTCTCCTCTGCAGAGACCAAGACGCCTAAGCCGTGCTTGTAGTCGATCACTCGGAGCGTACCGTCCGCAATGATGATGCAGTCGGCGGTTCCGAAGCCTTGTTCTACCCAGCGGGAGAAGTCCACACGCTGCTCGATAAGAACTACCGGGTCGGTGCAGGTTTCCTTGGCGGCTTCGACCTGTTCCAGCACATATTCGGCATAGCCGCTGGTGCAGTCCTCCATCTCCTCGGAATACCACTTGAGGCTGTCGGTCGGATCGTCGACAGGCATACCGAGTGCGGTCTTGAGTTTGTACTCGCCAAGCGCATGTGCATCGGTGCCTTCTGCAGCGTAGTCTGATCCTTTGTCCTCATAGGTTTCGCAGAGCCTCGCCGACGGCGGGCAGTGTAGCCACCTGTCGGAGCTGGATGCGGACAGGATCGCGTGTGCTTTAGTTGCCATTGCCGATCACCTCCGCGTCCTTCATCAGGGCTTCGTAGTTTGCCGGATCGATCTCCGAGAGCTTTGCAGCACCGTACTTTTTAAGCAGGGCACGTACTTCTGCGGTATGACCGGTACGGGACTTCTCGGCGAGGACGGCTCTTACGTCCTCCAGCATGAGCTCAGGCTTCGCTTCCTTCTTGGCGGGAACTTTAGTGGCCTGCGTAGAATTGTCGTCTCCGGAAAACTGCTGGTAGAGCCAGTCGGCTGCGGCATTAATAGAAGCAGCAGCGGTGCGGAGCTCTTCGATGGTCTGTGCCATTTCTGCCATCTTTGACATTTTCTTTTCCTCCTTCCTCGGATTGGCTTGCGGCAAGGAGTGAGAGGTTCCTTGCCAGTCTGGCGGATACGTGGCTGATGGAATTCAGGAGTTTGATCTCCTCGTTCACGTTGCCGCCGGTGTCTGCGTAACTGCGGTACATCATGTGTTCACCTCGCTTTCTGAAGGCTGTGTTCTCTTGCCTTCACCTTCCACTGGAGATGAACTGTCGATTTGAGCGGAGGATTTTATAAAAAATTTCCGGCCACCATCCGAAAGAGGGACAGTGGTCGGAAAGGGTGTGGTTCGTGGTCTTGGTATTACTTATCGCCGGTAATCCTGCGCAGGTCGGTGCGATACTTCTTCATCTGATCCGCGAAGGTCTTCTGCGGGCGACCGAGTTCTCTTGCAATAGCACGGTCGGAGATGCCCTCCGGGTGATCCTTCCAAAGCTGAATGATGGTATCGGCCTCCGGATCAAGCTCACGCAGTCTGGCAAAGAGCTGCTCCAGCAGCATGCGGTCGGCGATGACTTCCTCCATCGGCTTACTGCGATCAGGAATATAGTCACCGAGGGTGCCGTTGCCATCTGGAAGCGGCTCGTCGAGGGAGACAGTATCGGGAGCGTGATATTCACACAGATCGCATTGTCCGTCGCATTTCCAAAGATAATACTTCGGGCACATGCAGCGTCCGTGATACTGCTCACGTTTCTGGGTAGCCCAGATGTCTGGATAGAGGGATCGATACTGTTCCTCTGTGATAGGGGTGAGTGTGACCTTGAAGGGATTCTCTGGGTCACGAAGTGGAAAGTAACGCTGGTTGTCATTGTTTTTCTTAGAATTTTTCATTTTCGGTTCCTTTCTGAGCGAAAGGAGCCGAGAGAACGCAAAGCCGAAGTCATAAGAAACACAAATGGCCGGATAACTCTGAAACATTGTGTTTCAAAGTCATCCGGCCATTTGGTAGTTCATCTCGACTCCGTTGCTCGGTATGCTTTGCGTATTAAGTTTTCGATTCAGTTGTTACATTCCTGCCTGCATTGCGTAAGCAGCAATACGGTTGTGGGAAGATTCCTTTACTGCTGACTCATCGCAAAGGATTTTTACGATGTGATTGCAGTTAGGACACTTGAACTCGATGTACAGCTTTTCCTTCGGAATATCTGATACATCGCAGGCTCTCTTTCCACAAACGGGACATTTGAGCGGCTTGTTCATGCCTTCCTCCTTTCTTGTAGTATATAAGCGTGTACGCTGATTTACTACACCTATGGTAAAAAATATGGGAATGCACCTGTGAGAGCACATTCCCGTGCTAACAAAAATATTCGTCGAGAGATAGTTCCTCTCTGGATACCAGCTTTAATTCCTGAAGCCGGTATTTCATGGGTGTGTAGTTGACACTGAATTTCTCGGCCAGTTCAGAAATTGCCTGATCGACATCGTAGGTTTTCGGAAGTGGTGCAGGCGGTGATGAACGTAAGCCCATTGTCTTAAGAAATTCAGCTGTGGCTGCCTCCCGTGGCATCAGGAATGCAGCAGCGCAGTAATTGGCTTGGTATTCAATGACTTCAATAGCGGACATGTTTGACCTGTCTCCGGTCTCTGCGCGGAAGGCTTTCTTCTGGCAGAAGTGCTGGTAATTTGCTGACCGATTCATAAAGCAGCGTGTATGAAGCTTCTGATGGAAGCATTCATGAATGCAGCTGAAGTTCTCGATTCCACGATTGTCGCCCTCGTTGATGCTCCGATCAATGATGATAGTTCCCTTTTCGACAGGAGTCTTTTTGGGAAACACCCCATTGAATATTATGTTGTCCGGCGGGGTCTCGTCTGCTTCACTGAGGGGAATCCAAGCATAGTAGTAGCCGTTGTTGTAAGCTGTCATTCCAAGAATCGACTGATCCGGTGACAAGTAAAACCAGTCTGGCGTGCAGTGTATGAAATCCACCACGTCATATACATCGATCTTCTTAGGCCGGGTAAGGCGCTCCTTGTCAAAAGACTCGTTTAGGCTGTTTGCTTCATTTTCAAGCTGGGTTTTGCTGTAGTCATAGTATCGCAAATTACGAGTTACCTCCGTTTTTCTCCTGACTCTCCAGCATGTCGATGATTTTCTGCCAATCATCCTCACCGGCATTGATGTCACGAGCCTTGCGAAGAGCGGTACGAAGGTTGCCGACACCCATCACATAGTCAGACAGGTCAGGAGATACGCCGTTGTCTCTTGAGAGGGCAGCGTAATCGAATAGCGTGTTTGTGTCATCCTCGTTGAGACCCAGCACCTCAGCGATTTTGTAAATTTTGTCTTTGTCTGGCGGATACCTCCTTCCTTTTTCAATGTCGCTCATGTAAGCAGGAACTATACCCAGCTCCTCGGCGAGTTTTCGCAGGCTGAGTTCCTTCTCCTGCCTTTTGGCTTTCACAAATTCTCCAAATTTGTTTTCCATGATAATCCTCCTTTCGTAGTATGTAAGCGTGTTCGCTGAAATACTACACTAATTATACACAAATCTACTGTCGAAGTCAAGGACTCAAATGTAAATTTTCTTTGACCAGCGGCACCTGCTTTCTGGGTTTCTGGGTTATCTTGAAAGGCGCTTCAGAGCAGTGGGATAAATATAGTTTATTCCTGACCTGCAGGAGGCTGTGCTGATAAGGTGCCGGTGCTGACAGCCTCAATGGCCTAAGTGATGGTCGTATTTTTATTGCGGTATACGCGATGATAAATGCGTAAATGCAAATTTTTAATCTGAAATTGGATTGAAATATCTCGCTTGATGTGTTATAATTTATGAGGCGTCTTTTGTCGATAGGACTCTAATGGTTAGGAGGAGAATACATGGCAGTCAGCTATAAGAAATTATGGAAATTACTAATTGATAAAAATATGAAGAAAAAGGACTTAAGAGCTGCCAGCGGGATCAGCACAACAACACTTGCGAAACTTGGCAAGGATGAAAACGTCAGTACTGAAATCCTGTCGAAGATTTGTGCTGCCCTGAACTGTGATGTCGGAGACATCATGGAAATGGTGCCCGATGATTCGAAGGATGTGGAATAAATGAATGGCAAGGACAATAAACAGACAAGGAGTTTTTTGAATATGAATCAGTCAACTTATAACGCATTGAAATCCTTTATCTGGGGGATCGCTAACGATTGCCTTGTAGATGTATATGATGTGGGCGACTACAGGAAGGTCATTCTTCCGATGCTGGTCATCCGCCGTTTTGATGCAGTCTTGGAGCCGAAGCACGATGAAGTGATAGCGGCAAAAAAGAAATTCGAGAAGGATGGAGTCACTGTCGATATTGATCCCGCGCTCTGCGGAATAGCCGGACAAGCCTTTGTGAACAAGTCTGACTTCACGCTGCGTGACTTGAAGTCCAGAACGAATCAACAGCAACTCCGGAAGGACTTCATCGACTACCTTGATGGTTTTTCCAAGAATGTACAGGAGATCATTAACAAGTTCCATTTCCGGGATCAGATTCCGCGCCTTTCCGAGCAGGATAGGCTTGGATTGCTTATCGAGAAATTTGTCGATCCGAGCATCAACCTCAGCAATAAGCCTGTTCTAAATGAGGACGGCTCTGAAAAGTTGGAGGCACTTGATAATCATACAATGGGTACCCTATTTGAAGAGGTTATCCGTATGTTCAATGAGCAGACAAATGTGACAGACGCTGGACGCCACTTTACGCCGCGTGACATTATCGAGCTTATGGCCGACCTTGCTTTCATCCCGATTCAGGATAAGATTCAAAGCACCACATATAGAATTTATGACGGAGCGTGTGGCACGGGAGGCATGCTCACTGTCGGCGAGTCCTGCATTCAGAATCTCGCTGAGCGTCGTGGCAAGAAGGTCTCTATCAACCTTTTCGGTCAGGAGAACTTTGACGAAACATATGCCATCGCCTGTGCGGATATGTTGCTTAAGGGCGAGGGTACGCAAGTTAACAATATCTTCTTTGGTTCCACCATTTCCAACGATGGTTTCCCGAAAGACGAGTTTGACTTTATGCTTTCCAATCCGCCATTTGGAACATCTTGGAAGGCTGAGCTAAAGGCATGGGGAGATATTAAGAAGGATGAGATTACCGATCCTCGTTTTATTATTGACTATGATGGTAATCCGGAGTATACCTTGCTGCCTGATATTGGCGATCCTCAGATGCTGTTCCTTGCAAATAATATTAGCAAAATGAAGCAGAAAACTTCGCTTGGAAGCAGGATCATTGAGGTACATAATAGCTCATCTCTTTTTAATGGGAATGCAGGAAGCGGGGCAAGCAATCTGCGTAGATATATCATTGAAAATGACCTGCTTGAAGCTATTGTCGCATTGCCAGAAAAGATGTTTTATAACACGGACATTGGAACCTTTTTGTGGATTCTCACAAATAAAAAAGACGAGAAACGAAAAGGGACGGTTCAGCTTATCGACGCGACGTCAATGAAGTCGCTGCTTAAGAAAAACATTGGTGAGAAAAATAGTGAAATCACCCCGAATATTCGGCGAAGAATTGTCGATCTCTATCTTGCTTACAGAGATGCAGATCCAAAATTCAGTATGGTTTTTCCGAATGAAGAGTTTGGTTATTATGCTGTGGATGTTCAGCGGCCTTTAAGATTAAAAGTTGACTTGAAAGAAGAAAAACTCGATATGCTATTGGCGGAGGGGAAAGATGATGACCTTGTGAAGGTTGTCAGAAGATATCTGGATGAAGAGAAGGACAACGTTGGAAATAGTTTCAATTCCTTTATGGATAGAATCGAGGCTATTGCAAAGGATGAAGGCATTAAGCTGACGGCAAAACGGAAGAAACTGTTAAGAGATTACTTGACTTACATTTCTGAGGACGCAGAGCCGGTTCTTGATTCGAAGGGCAGCATGGAGCCTGATAAGAACCTAAAAGACAGCGAGCAGATACCGATGCTTTATGATGGCGGAATAAAAGGTTTCTTGGAGAAAGAGATAAAGCCATATATACCTGATGCGTGGATCGATGAAAAATCGGCCTCTATCGGATATGAACTTAGCTTTACGAAGTATTTTTACAAGCCCGTGGAATTAAGGCCTGTAGAAGATATTATCAAAGATTTAAAGGCACTTGAGAAGGAATCAGACGGAGTTCTTGCCGAAATAATGGAGGATTTCGAATGATGAAAACATACGAGGGCTACGTCCCAACAGGTATAAGATGGAACGCAGAGATGCCATCACATTGGGATTGTGATAAGGCAAAACGGTATTTTGATAACCCTAAAGTGATCAACAAGGATGGGAAAGAAACGAATGTCCTTTCATTAACGCTTCGGGGCGTTATTAGAAATGATGTGGATCATCCCATCGGTCTTGCGCCAGCAGATTATGCTACATACCAATTATTCGATAAGGATGAGCTTGTGTTTAAGCTCATCGATTTAGAGAACATTTCAACCAGCCGTGTTGGCATAGTTTGGGAACGCGGAATAATGAGCTCTGCATACATTAGGCTTAGACCGAGAACGAAGCTGAATTTGCGCTATTTTTATTATCAGTATTTGATTGGTATAAAAGAAATATTTTTAATGGCCTTGGAGCGGGGGTGCGCCAAACTCTATCCGCTGCTGATCTTGTAAATTATCAGGTAGTCTTCCCTCCCATTGATGAACAAGATCAAATCGTTAGATTTCTTGACTGGAAAACTGCGGAGATGAACCGTGTTATCCACGCAAAAAATCAAGAAATCAGGAGGCTCAAGGAACTCAGAGTTATTGCGATTAACACAGCTGTTACAAAAGGGATAAAAGGGAGCACTCTTAAAAAGAGCGGTTCATCATGGTTAAATGAAATCCCAGAAGATTGGGATATGCTTCCAAGCAAGAGATTGTTCTTTCTGAGAAAAGAGAAGGCTAAACCGGAAGATGAACAATTAACAGCATCTCAAAAATACGGAGTCGTTCCACAAAAATGGTTTATGAAGCAAGAAGGTCGCCGAGTGACCGTTGTATTTACGGGTGAAGATATTCTTAAGCATGTCGAAAAGGGTGATTTTGTCATTAGTATGCGAAGTTTTCAAGGTGGTATTGAGTACAGTGATTATAGTGGAAAAATCAGTTCTGCCTATGTAATGCTGATTCCAAATCACGAGTATGTATATGACAGGTTCTTCAAATGGTTTTTGAAATCTCCGGAATACATCAAAGCTTTGCGAGGGACTTCTGATCTTGTGAGAGATGGACAGGCACTTCGGTATGCGAATTTTGCAAAAATTGATCTGCCGGTTGTCCCGATGGATGAACAGATAGCGATCGCCGATTATTTGGATAATATCTGCAAGCGAATTGATGATGCTATTGAAAATGTTAAAAAAGAAATTTCTTTAATTCAGGAGCTGAAAACACGTACAATTTTTGATGTGGTCACAGGTAAAGTAGATGTTAGAGGTGTTTCAATACCTACATATGAAGATATGGCGGACGAAATATTGGATGAAGATTCAGAGGATGCAGAAAATGAAGACGAGGAGGTCGATGAATAATGCCAAGTAACACCAAGGAAAATGGCTTCGAGACTCTCATCGTTAACTGGCTTGTTAACGAAAACGGTTATGAGCAAGGGACAAATGCTGACTACAATCAGGAGTATGCGATTGATGAGGAGCGTTTGTTTCGCTATTTGCAAAGCACACAGCCACGAGATTTAGCGGAGCTGCGTATACTCGATACACCGGCAGAAAAGAAGAAGTTTCTGGAGAGGCTCAGTCGGAAGCTTTCTGACCAAGGTGTTATTGAGATACTCAGAAAAGGTTTTAAATATAAGAATAAGACACTGGAGTTCTATCAGGTGTTGCCGAGCAAGGGAAACCAGCGTGCGCAAGAGCTATATGACGAGAACGTTTTTAGCGTGACTCGTCAGCTGCAGTATTCCAAGGAATATGGCCGCCTTGCGCTTGACCTCTGCATTTTCCTGAATGGCCTTCCGATTATCACAATGGAGCTGAAGAACCAGTTCACTCTGCAGAATACTGCTGATGCGGTCAAGCAGTATAAAACGGATAGAGACCCTGCGGAGAAGTTGTTCAGCTTTAAGCGCTGCATTGTGCATTTCGCTGTTGATGATAACGAAATCATGATGTGTACCGAACTGAAGAAGGACGACTCATATTTCATGCCATTCAACAAAGGTTTTGAGGATGGCGCAGGTAATCCTCCAAATCCGAGTGGAATCAAGACGGATTACCTTTGGAAAGATATACTGACGAAGAGTGAGTTCTCTAAGATTCTGGAAAACTATGTCCAGATTGTTGCGGATAAGGACGAGGATACAGGGAAGACTTCGTATAAACAGATATTCCCAAGGTACCATCAGCTGAAGGCTGTAACGATGCTTCTCGACCGCGCCAAGAAGGAAGGTGCCGGGCAGCGTTACCTTATTCAACATAGCGCGGGCAGTGGCAAGTCGAATTCAATAGCTTGGCTCGCCCATCAGCTTGTCACGCTTCAAAACGGCGGTAAGAATATCTTTGATACTGTTATTGTGGTTACCGACCGTATCAACCTCGATAAGCAGATCAAGAATACGATAAAGCAATTCACGCAGGTTTCCTCTACAGTAGGCTGGGCAAAGTCTGCGTCCGATTTGCATACCCTTTTGGATGAGGGTAAGAAGATCATCATTACCATAGTGCACAAGTTCCAGTTCATCTTGAACGATATTTCTACAGCATATAAGAATCGCACCTTCGCGATCATTATCGACGAAGCGCATTCGAGCCAGAACGGCAGTCTCGCTGCAAAGATGAACATTGTTATTTCAGGCAATGTTTATACCGATGATGACGATTTTGAGGACAAGATCAACATAATCATCGAGGGCAAGAAAATGGCTCAGAACGCAAGCTATTTTGCGTTCACGGCCACACCGAAAAATAAGACCCTTGAAATGTTTGGTGAAATCATAACTGATGAAAACGGCAATCCGATCTTAAATGAGGACGGAACGAAAAGGGCTAAGCCACACGATGTGTATACGATGAAGCAGGCAATCGAGGAGAAGTTTATCCTTGATGTCCTGAAATACTATACGCCTTATCAGAGTTACTACCACCTGATTAAGACCGTCAATGATGATCCGCTCTTCGATAAGAAGAGAGCAAATAAAATCCTGCGTTCTTATGTGGAAAGCGATCCTCATGCTATAGAGGAAAAGGCCGGTATCATTGTTGAGCATTTTTATAATAATGTCCGGATGAAGATTAAGGGCAAGGCTCGTGCAATGGTAGTCACCCATCAAATTCAAAGAGCGATTGAATACTACTTTGCTATCAAGAAAGAGCTGGAAGAGCGCAAAAGCCAGTACAAGCCGATGATCGCTTTCTCAGGTGAAGCTCGCTATAATGGTGAAACATATACCGAGGCAAAGATCAATGGATTTCCAAGTGCCAAGATTGAGAAGGAATTCCGTAAAGATCCATATCGTATTCTGGTCGTAGCGGACAAATTCCAGACCGGATATGATGAGCCTCTTTTACAGACGATGTATGTGGATAAGAAACTGTTTGACATTAAGGCAGTACAGACGCTCTCGCGCTTGAATCGTTGTGCACCGTACAAGACAGATACCTTTGTTTTGGACTTCATCAACAATCCTGCTGATATTCAGAAATCCTTTGAGCGATACTATAAGACCACGGTTCTTTCCGGCGAGACAGATGCAAACAAACTAAATGATCTGATTGACAACATGGAGCCCATGCAGGTCTATTCCGATGACGATGTGAACACGTTTGTTGAGCTCTACTTGAATAATGCAGATCGGGAACAGCTTGATCCGATCATCGATAGGTGTGTCGAGCTGTTTAAGGCTTTAGAATATGACGACAAGGTAGAGTTCAAGAAGAGTGCAAAGGGATTTGTGCGTACTTATAATTTCCTGTCGTCCATATTACCGTATGGTTCTCCGGACTGGGAGAAACTGTCTATTTTCCTGACACTTCTCGTGCCAAAACTCCCGAAAGTGGGAGACGAGAATGACGATTATAAGAAAATCATCGAAAGCGTCGATCTTGATAGCTATCGAGTTGTTGCCCAGCAGACCATGTCAATCTCGCTGGCCAATGAGGATGCAGAGGTGAAGCCTGTGCCGGTTCAGACGGATATAGGCATTCCAGTACCTGAATTGGATACGCTTACTCATATCCTCGAATCGTTCCATGATGTGTGGGGAAACTGCGACTGGACAGATGAAGACAAAATCAAGAAGCAAATTCAGGAAATCGCCGAAGAGGTCAAGAAGGACGAGCGTTATCAGAATGCAATGCAGTTCTCGGATATTCAGAATGCTCGCGATGAGAGTGAACGCGCTACATGGGAGGCAATCCTCCGTAATATGTCCAGTGGAATGGAACTTTATACTGCTTATCAGGGTGATACCCGGAGTCGCCGGAATCAGTCCTTCAGGGACTGGTTACTGGATTTGATTTTCAATGCAACATATCAGAAGCCAACAACACCTAAGTCCGACGCAGAAAAAGTGTATTCATTTGATTATGAGCCTCCGGTTTCAATGGTGGCTGAAGATCCAGCGCCATACGGAGCTAAGAAGGAGGACTAACAACATATGAAGGGTTTGGAATGCAAATTCGTTAAATATATGGAGGGCTCTGACAAGCGGTTTGTCATCCCGGTGTACCAGAGAAATTATGACTGGAAGACCGAGAACTGCAAGCAGCTGTATGATGACCTCGTAAAGATCATCAAGGGACACCGGAAGAGTCACTTTTTCGGGAGTCTTGTTTCCGTCTATAATCCGGATGGGCATAATGAGGAGTTCCTGATCATCGATGGCCAGCAGCGTCTTACGACAGTTTCGCTGTTGTTCCTTGCAATGTATAACCTGATTGATAAGGGTGTCATTGTGCCGGAGACCGCTAATCTGAAACAGCGAATTTTCGAGGAATACCTCGTGGACAAGTGGAAGCCGGAGGATACCCGTATCAAGCTCAAACCGGTAAAGAATGACCAGACTGCTTTTGGGAAGCTGTTCTCTGATCCGACAGAGCATATCCGTGAATCCAATCTGACTGTAAACTACGATTATTTCTATGACCGCATTCAGAAACAGGAAATCACCATCGATCAGCTTTATGATGCGATCTGCTGTCTGGAAATTATAAACATCCGGTTGGATATGGACGACAATCCGCAGCTCATTTTTGAGAGCCTGAACTCGACCGGTCTTGACCTCAGTGAAGGTGATAAGATCAGAAACTTCATATTGATGGGTTTGCCTTCTAAGGAGCAGGAGGATTATTACGAGAAATACTGGAATAAGATCGAGGTCTGCACGAAGTATGATGTAAGTGCCTTTATCCGAGATTACCTGAGTGTGAAGCAGCAGACCATCCCGCAGCAGAAGAAGATCTACATCAATTTTAAGGACTTTGTGGAGCTTGGAAAAATCGAAACGGAACCACTCCTTGCCGAGATGCTGGCCTATGCAAAGCGGTACCAGATTCTCCTTGATGGTAACTCCGGCAGTGCCGCCCTTGACGCTTGTATTGACCGACTGAACCGTCTGGAGACTACGGTAACAAGGCCGTATTTTCTCGAAGTGCTGCGCCTATATAACGAAAACAAACTGACGTTGGCACAGGTCACTGAGATTTTCCTGACGACAGAGAATTACTTGTTCCGCAGGACGATGTGTGACCTGCCGACAAATGCTCTGAATAAAATCTTCCTCATGCTGCACCGAGAGATCATACGATACGACGGTACCGAGGACAACTATGTCGAGAAGCTCAAGTATGCACTTCTTTCCAAGAAAGAGCGTGCCCGCTTCCCGGACGATGTGGAGTTTAAGGCGGCATTTGAGGAACGTCCAGTTTATCTGATGAACAGCAAGAATAAGATTTACATTCTTGAGCGCTTCGAGAACTTCGGCACTTCGGAGGATAAGGATGTATACCGTCACTGTGACGACGGCACCTATTCGATTGAGCACATTATGCCTCAGCATCTGACACCGGTGTGGCAGAAGGAGCTGGGCGATGACTATGAGCAGATACATGAGCTGTGGTTGCATCGCATGGCAAATCTTACGCTGACGGCCTACAACTCGAAATACAGCAATAGCTCTTTCACTGAAAAGAAAACCATGCAGAACGGTTTCGATGACAGTGGTATCCGCATGAATACTTGGATTGCCAAGAAGGACAAGTGGACGCTGGCGGAGCTGGAGGAGCGCAGCGAATATCTCATGGGTCGGGCTCTGTCAATCTGGGCAGCACCTGTCACAGAATACAAACCGGAAGAAAAGCAGCTTGATACTTATACGCTTGAGGATGAGGGCGAACTGACCGGACGACTGATTGCGAAGTTCACCTTTAAAAACACTGAGCAGCCGGTAACGAGCTGGGTTGAGATGTTCCAGAAGGTTATTCAGATTCTGTATGCCGAGGATAAGGCCATTATCACTAAGCTGGCCATGTCGGAGGAGGAGAACATCGCCCTCCACTTCAATACAAATCAGGATGCGTTCACGAAGTCGCTTGAGATCGGCGATGGCATCTATGTATGGACAAACACCAGCACTCAGAGCAAGCTATCTGTTCTGAGTCGTCTCTTCAAATTGTACGATGAAGATCCGGCAGATTTGGTATTTTATCTGCGTGATGAAAACGAAGTCAATGAGGATGAACCGGGTAGCCGTTACGAGCTCCGGAGAAAATACTGGACATACGCGCTTCCTATTATCCAGAAGGCGCACGGTGAGGACGGCTCCTTCTCCAATGTTAATCCGTCAAGAGATAACTGGATCAATGGCTTCTTTGGTATAGGTGGCTTCTATCTTTGCTGCGTAGCAAACTTTGATGCAGCGCGGGCAGAGGTCGTATTTGGCAGAGGAAATAAGCAAGAAAACAAGGCTGCCTTCGATAGCCTATACACACATAAAGCAGAAATTGAATCAGCGCTGGGCACGACGCTCCAGTGGAATCGTGGCGACGACATCAAATCGTCCAAGGTATTCATTCAGCTGAATAATGTCAGCATCGAGAATGAGACCGATTGGCTCCAGATGGCTAACTTCCACGCTGATTGGACGAAGAGGTTCTACGATGTGATTGTGCCGTTTATAAAACAATAAAGAAGGGGCGCATGATGAAAATAGGAAGAAATGATCCGTGTCCATGTGGAAGCGGAAAGAAATATAAGAATTGCTGTTTAAGAAAGGACACAATGAGTGTTCCGGAGCAAATAAGATATGCAGTTAAAGAGAACGGCTATAAAGAAGATGTCGAGGATGTTTTGGTAAACATGTACAGGTACATGGAGAGAAAACAATGGTGGGGTGCCTGCCACGCTTCGTGCGCTGCGTTATATGTTTGCTTGTCTGAGATCGGATACAAACCTGATCTATGTATAGGCGAGGTGCTTGGGCAAGGATTGTACTTTGATCACTCATGGATTAGCCTTGATGATAAAATGATTGATCTTGCGATAAGCATGACCTTGCTTGGAGGAGCACCGGCATCAGGAGCCATTATTTTTGGAAAAGATATCAAAACCGGGTTGCCTCCTATACTGGATTATGGTGTTCCGGGCAGAGGCATCGAGGATCAGGCAAAGTTCGTGATGGAGCTTCCATTCAACCAGTATATGGATAGCTTTCCAGATGAAAAAGATGGTCTATGGGGCGTCGTACGTGAAGTATTAAGTACTGATATAAATATTCCGTCATTACGTGAAAAATACAAGGACACGAAGAGAGTTCTTATAAGACATGAATGATGGTAATTATGTTGCATTTGAAGAAGGAGGCTTATTCGTCCGTGAGTAGTGATATTAAAGCAATTGAAACGGAATATGACGGACATCGATTTCGCAGTCGACTTGAAGCTCGCTGGGCAGTCTTTTTCAATGCAGTCGGTCTAACTTATGAATATGAAATCGAAGGATTCGAAATGGATGGAACCAGATATCTTCCGGACTTTTATATTCCCAGCTTGAATAGGTGGTTCGAGATCAAAGGCAAACCGTTGAGCTTGGACGAAATAAAAAAGTGCGAAGAATTCTGTCGTAGACTTGATAATGAGAATATAAAGTACTCAGTCCTTATCGGGTCGCCGAATTTATGCGCTATACGCATCGGAGAGTTCTTTGGAATACTGGAATATGTCTGGGAGTGGCCGTCTGAAAAGTATCCTGACAATTATCGCATTCAAGCTCCGAAGGAGCTTATAGAGGATGAGTACTATTCCAGATTCGTAAAGGGCTTATGGGTTGTTCCTGATAAGACGGAAGAGGAAGTTGCGGTTGCTGCTATTGCTGCAGGAAATGCAAGATTCGAATTTGGAGAAAAACCTGATGTATAAAATCTCTAAGGTCGAGGCGATGGGATTTCGGACTTGTTTCCTCAGAGCGTAGGATTGAGGCGATTGGAGGATTTGCCGGTTCCATATTATAAGTAGGGACAACCATATCGACCTGTTTCCAAGAACGAGCGCGGTCGAAAAAATGGCTATTTTGAAGTCAAAAATACCGTTGATATATTTCCGAGAACGAACGGCTCAGTCCGGCGGGTTTTTGACATCAATCTGGAGCAATCGAGCCATGTAGAAAGTGTTACACTACTTGTTCGTAATGATGACTATAAACCTAGACGTCGTTTTGATAATCGAAAAAATCGTGACTATAAACCAAGAAGAGATGGAGATTTCAAACCTAGACGTCGTTTTGATGATAAAAAAGATGGAGACTTCAAGCCAAAACGCCGTTTTGAGGATGATAAACCAAGAAGACGTTTTGATGATCGAAAAGATGGCGACTTCAAACCTAGACGAAGATTTGATGATGATCGTAGATCGAAACGTTTTACAGATGACAAACCAAATCGTAGATATGGTAAATAAAACATGCAAGGATTTCAGGAAAATGAAACTAAAGTCTTTTTCTTATATATCCTTAACTTTGTAAAAAATGTATAACTACAATTGAATTTTTGAATGAATAGTTGAAATTTCCTGTATTTATGGGGGATTTCTACTTTTTTTATTGGCAGAATCTATGATATAACAGAGTATACAGTATAACTAATTTTGGAGGCTATTATGTTACTCAAAAAATGTGAAGGTTCTTCGTTATAAAATGACTAAAATTCAGAAAAGAAATGGTATCGGATATGTGTATCAGGTTATTGGAAAATCTTTTAAAAAGCTAACTATATAAAATTCAAGTAGTTAATCTGAACGAGATGCAGAAGTCTGCAACTCACTTGACCGTGCTCTGTAGTGCACTTCTAACTTCAAGAACATGGTAGCAAATAAAAGATAAAAAATAAAAGCAAAGCTCATTGCACATTTTAATTCCAATGTGTGCCTTGAAGCGAAGCTGAAAGGAATGGTTGGTTTTTATGAAATAGTTTGAAAATATAAAACAACTGGATTAATTGTTCATTCTGTTTCTGGAAGAAATCCAGTAGCCATTGAAATTGCAGCAGAAACGAAAAAAATGGGCACCAAAGTAACAGCTATCACAAATTTATCTTATTCTAAAAGTTTGACTTCTCGTCATCCGTCAAAAAAGAAACTGTATGAATTGGCAGATATTATTTTGGATAATCATGGAGATGTTGGTGATGCTTGCATAAAAATTGATGGTTTAGAACAAAAGGTTTCTCCAACTTCAACAGTAATTGGAACAATGATGCTTAATTCGATTGTTGCTGCTGTAGTACACAAATTAGTAGATTCAGGCATGAAAAAACCGCCAATTTTTTATAGCGCTAACTATGATGGCGGTGATGCATTAAATCAAAAATTGTATGAAGAGTATAAGGAAAGTATTCATTATCAATTTTGATTCGGCAGAACAATTATATCATAACAAATAGGGATATATCATCATGATATGTCCCTATATATAATGTCGTAATGTCTGAAAACGTAATGCTATATTGCTACTAAGGAACTCAAATATGGGCTCCTTTTTTTGGCCTTGAGCTAATTTCTATTAGACTGTTTTATATATAAGTGTAACAAGTCGTGTGACTGATTTAGTAGAAGAAGAGAATTTTTATAAATGCAGTTTTATAACAATTTACACTTGTTCAATTTTATAGGATATTAAAATTAAAGAATGGATATTCATAAAATGAATGATTAATCGAAAGAATCCATATTATAATTAGTAAAAACGGAGGAATAAATATGTTTGGTTTTTTAAAGAAAAAAGAAGTATTCTTATGTCCGGTAGACGGAAAAATTTTACCAATTAGTGAAGTTAATGATCCAGTGTTTTCACAAGAAATGATGGGTCCAGGATTTGCGGTGGTTCCGACATCAAAAGTTGTTGTTGCACCAATGGATGGAGATGTTGTAACAGTATTCCCTACTTCACATGCCTTTGGGATTAAGTCAAAGAACGGTATTGAGATGATTATTCATATCGGTATTGATACGGTTGAATTAAATGGAAAAGGCTTTAAACCTTTAGTAAAACAGGGCGATGTTGTTAAAGCAGGGGATGCTTTAGTAGAGGTTGATTTTGATGCATTGAAAAATGAAGGGAAAGATCCATCTTGTATGATTATATTCCCTAATAAAGAGAAATTTTCAATTGTTAAACCTCACAGCAATGTAGTAGCTGGCCAAGATAATATTATTGAGTTTAATAAATAGACAAAATCAAAAAGAGTAGGAGATTATTTGTAATTTTTCCTACTTTTTTAAATAAATATTCAGAATTTGAATATACAACCATAATGATTGAGATGCATTGTTGCATTAAATTATCAGTGCTATGATTTGGGTGTTTAAAGGAGTATGGGATATGAAAGTAGATGTAAAAAGAATTCAAAATGATATTGAGACTTTAGCCACATTTAATGAAACTCCTGGTTGTGGTGTAACTAGATCTTCATACACAAAAGAAGATAAAATGGCTAAGGAATATTTAATATCTGAAATGGAAAAAATTGGATTGACTGTTTATGAAGATGGCATGTCAACATTATTTGGACGTCGTGAAGGTAAATTAAAAGATGCACCATGTGTTATGTTGGGATCTCATTATGACACAGTTTATCAAGCAGGAGCTTTTGATGGAGTTGCTGGTTCTGTTGCAGCATTAGAGGTTATGCGTGTATTACATGAAAATAATTTTGAAAACGACTATCCTCTTGAATTAATTTTAATGAATGCTGAAGAGGGCTTTACTTTTGGGCCAAGTACGGGTGTTACAAACTCAAGAGCCATGATGGGAACTCTTACTTATCATGAGCTAGAGACTCGTAAAAACCGTTTTGGGCAAACTAAATTAGAGGCTTTAAGAGCCTATGGTGTTGAACCAAATTTGGAAAAGGCAAAAAGGGATCCAAAAACAATTAAAAACTTCTTAGAACTTCATGTTGAACAAGGTCCTGTTTTAGACAGAGAGAACATTGAAGTTGGATTAATTAAATATCTTGCTGGTATTGGAAGATACACAATTAAATTCCATGGAAAAACAGCGGATTCAACAGAATTGATGAGTAAAAGAAAAGATGCTCTAGTTGGTGCAGCATACTTCATTGAAAAGTTTAATGCGGTTATGCGTACATTTGGAGATGATGCGACTGGAATGGTAGGCCAATTGAATATTGTTCCTAACTCGAATCAGTTTGTACCAGAATATGTTGAGGGTAAAATTGAAATTCGTACTTTCACTAAAGAAGTAGTTGATAATAATGATTTTAATAAAATCATTATAGATTTATTAAATGAAGTAACTGAAAAATATGGTATTCAGACAGAGTTAGAAGAAATTCGAAGAGTAAATTATCCAAATCCAACAGGTCCAAGTATTATGGATTATGAGAACGTTGAAAAAATGGAGAAAATTTGTGATGGATTAGGTTATAGTCACAAACAAATGAACCAAGGAACGGGACATGATTCTATGATTATGGCTGATTTTGTGGATACAAACATGATTTATGTACCTAGTAGAAATGGTGGCGTATCTCACTGCCCTGAAGAATGGACAGAATATACAGACATTGAAAAGGGCGCTAACGTATTACTTGAATTAGTTAAAGATTTATCAATAAAATAAATAAACACATGAGCAATTTAGAGAGAACTTCTTTAAATTGCTTTTATTGTATACAGAAAAAGAATGCTTTACGATATGGCATTCTTTTTATAATTTATGTAACCTTCATACAATAGTGTAAATATAAGCATTAATGTACAGAATGAAGAATTATTCAATCTAGTCTCTTGGTTAATGTTTGATACTTGATAGTACAATGAGTATTTGGCCATATGAGATAATTCGTTCTGTGAAAATAGCGTGATCGATATAATTGGAGTTCCTTTTAATTGAACGGTTTGTATATCTGTTTTAAGTTTTGAAATATTGCCAGATAGAGAAACGATGAATAATAAATCATCCGGCTTTAATGTGTTTGAAATTAAATTAAGCTCGATTTGACCAGGAATAATAATCAGGTGAATTCCTACATTGATTAAGCATCTAGAGAATTCCTTTAACATCAAGGATTGACCGTATCCAGTTGCATAAGCATAGATTCGATTTGAAGTTGCCATTAGTTTATATATATCTTCAATAAATTTATTTTGTTCAAATAAACGAATTGTGGATGTCACATCTTCTAACACAACCGAAGAACCAATCTTATTCGTGTTAATAACGCTTGCACGATCCTTTCGATCGAGTTCATTTCTTAAAAAATATCTGAATTCGCTATAGCCTTTGAATCCTAATTTTTGAACAATTCGAATGATACTGGATGCACTCGCATTTGATAACTGTGCTATTTCGGATACTGTTTTTCCTTGACATAATTCCATATTTTGGAAAATAAAATTTAATATATATAAATCGTTTTCGTTTAATTGAGTATGATGTTGATTTACTAATTCTTCAAGTGTCATATATATCTAAGTCCTTTGCTTTATACATCTATCATATGTCAACTTTTAAAAAAAATAAACCTTAATTTGTTCCTTTAAATGCATGTTTTTACGTATTTATACCGTTAGATGAAAATTCAAGAAATGGATGGAAAAACAGACTTTGATTAACATTTTTAAAGGCCATTGTTTTATTGAATTGAAAATCGTTTTAATGTAGCATATCAAATGTAAGAGCTTGCAAGTAATTATTACACATTTTGGAATTATAAAGGAGAGAAGATTACATGAGAACTTTTATACAAAAGTTAGGTAAGTCCATGATGGGACCGTTATCTATAATTGTAGCAGCTGGTTTGTTGTTAGGTATCGTATCTATTTTAACCAATGCTAGTTTAGTTGGAGAGGGATTTGCGAATGCAGCAGGTGTACAAGCTGTTGTAGGAGCAGGATCTGCATTAGTCGGAAAGGTGTTTGGATTATTACCAATTTTATTTGCGATTTCTGTTGCCACGGGTATGGTAAAAGAAGATAAGGAAATATCCGGATTTGCAGTTGTTATCTGTTTCGTTTTATTCCACGTAATGCTTAATTATATGTTAGGATTAAATGGAATCACAGCTGAAAACACAGCTATCGATTATTTAACGAGTCATGGATCAAGTACATTAGAGGCATATCAAATAAATGCGGCTTATGACACACAATTAGGGATTTTCACTTATCGTATGGGGATCTTTGGAGGTATTGTAACTGGTTTATGGACAGCATTTATTCACAATAAATTTCATACACAAAAATTACCTGTAGCATTTAGTTTCTTTGCTGGTAACCGTTTCGTGCCAATTATGATTATCTTAACAGTACCATTCGTAGCAATCGTTTCTTACTTCGTATGGCCATTCTTCAGTATGTTAATTGATGGATTAGGAAATGTTATTAGTAAATCTGGACCATTTGGATTATTCCTATATGGATTTGCAGAACGTTTATTGATTCCTACTGGATTACACCACGTATTAAACCAATTGATTCGTTTCACTCCAGTTGGTGGAACTGCAATGATCGATGGTCAAGTTATTTCTGGTGCATTAAATATTTTCCAAGCTGAATTAGTCGCAAAGAATATGGATATGAACATCTTTCATCAAGCAACACGTTTCTTAACTCAAGGAACTCATCCATTCATGATGTTTGGTTTACCAGGTGCTTGTTATGCAATGTATAAGACAGCTTATGCAAAAGAACAACTAAAAGTTAAAGGTATGTTATTGGCTTCTGCATTAACTTCATTCGCAACAGGAATTACTGAACCAATCGAATTCGCATTTATCTTTATTTCACCAATCTTATGGGTGTTCCACGCATTTATGGCTGGTATGTCTTTCTTGATTATGTCTTTATTACAAGTTGGTGTTGGTAATGCTGGTGGTGGTTTCGTAGACTTGTTCATCTTCGGAATCCTTCAAGGTACATATACTAAATGGTACTTCTGCGTGATCTTAGGAATTGTTTACTTCTTCGCTTACTTCTTTGTATTCAAATATGTAATCGAAAAGATGAATTTGAAGACTCCTGGTCGTGATGTAGAAGATGTTAGCGATGATGTAGTACAAGTTGAAGCTAGTGAATTGGGAACAACAATTTTAAAGGCTATCGGTGGTAAAGAAAATATTCGTGAAATCGATAACTGTATTTCAAGATTAAGATTAATCTTAAATGATACTTCAGTAGTTGATGAAGCTGCATTAAAAACAACTGGATCATTAGGTATTATTCGTATTAATGAAAACAATATTCAGGTTGTATATGGTCCTAAAGTAGAAGAAGCAACACATGCTTTAAAACGAGCAGCCGAAACATATAAATAATAACAAACTATCTATAAGTGTATTCTTATAGATAGTTGTTTAGTTAAGGAGATTAGATTTATGGAAGTAAAATATGAAAATGTAAAATTACCGGAGTGCGATTGCACAAATGTTCCCGTGCAGTTAACTGATGAAACAATGCAGGAACGATTAAATAAAGTGTTAGATAGAATGAATCGTGAAAACTTTGATTCATTAGTGATTTATGCAGATTTAGAACACGGTAATAATTTTGAGTACTTGACAGGATTCTTGCCTAGATTTGAAGAAGCATTATTAGTTTTGAATTCAAATGGAAATCACTGTATGGTTCTAGGAAATGAAAATTTAAATAAAGCTTCAAAGGCGAGAATTAAAAATACGCCTATTCACTGCCCACATTTTTCATTACCTAATCAACCCATGGATGTTAAAGAAGGAATCAAAGATATCTTAAAGCGCTGTGAATTAAAAGATGGTGCTAAAGTGGGCATTGTTGGATGGAAAAACTTCACTAGTAAGTATGAGGATAATGCCCAATTGTTCGATGTTCCATATTATGTTGTAGATACAATTATGGAACTTGTTGGAAGTAATGTGTTTAACGCAACAAGATTATTTATTGGAGAAGATGGAGCTCGTTGTATAAACAATGTAAATGAAATTGTTCACTATGAATTTGGAGCTTCCCTTGCGAGTGACTGCATTTTGAAAGCTATGAATCACTTGGATGAAGGTGTTTCAGAAATGGAATTGGGAAATATCTTAAATGCATATGGACAAAGAAATAGTGTAGTTACAATTGCAGCATCTGGACCTAGATTTATCAAGGCAAATATTTATCCAACAACGAACACAGTGAAATTAAAAGATCCAATTAGTTTGTCGATTGGATATAAAGGTGGTTTCTCATCTAGAGCTGGATATGCAGTGCATAACAGTAGTGAGTTGGATGAATCTGTTCAAGATTATCTAGATGCACTAGTAAAACCATATTTCTCATCCGTAGCAGTATGGCTAGAAAAAATTCATTGTGGAATGCTTGGTGGCGAAGTTTATGATTTAATTGAAGAAACAATGCCAAAGGCTGAATACAACTGGAGCTTATGTCCTGGACATTTAACAGCTGATGAAGAGTGGATGTCATCAAATATTTATGAGAATAGTAAAGAATTAGTACGAAGCGGTATGTTGTATCAAATTGATATTATTCCATCAAAATCAGGCTATGCAGGAACAAGTGCAGAAAGTACAGTTTTATTAGCAGATGAAAATCTACGAAAACAGATCGCACAAGAAGAACCAGAATTGTGGAATCGAATTCAAAAGAGAAGAGAGTATATTATTAATGAATTGAATATTTCATTAAATGATGATGTTTTACCAATGTGTTCAACCGTTGCCTATTTAAGACCATTCTTATTAAATAAAGAAATGGCGATGAAACTATGAGTCACAAACTGAATTCTCTAAAGAGCTATATCTTAAACGTTTTGGCATTTGTATTCTCTTATTGTATGCCGGTTGTAGGATTCTTTATTCTTGGCTATGCATTGAAAAAGGATTTACCTCAAACAAGAATCTATGCGTCTTGTGGAGTCCTTCTTGCATTTTTAACACAAATCGTAACAAGATTTGTTTAAAATCTTGTCTTACTTAGGAACTCAAATATGGGTTCCTTTTTCTTATTGGATTTAGTTAAGTATCCCTAATAAAAAAGTTTACAAATTAATTAAATAGATAATTTTATGTTAATAAATGCGTTATAATGATGGTAGCGCATTCTTTTTATTTTTTAATTCATAATAATATACAAAAAAAGAGATAGGCTTTTTGCGTCTATTTGTGAGTAAAATAACAAGAATCTATGAGGAGGAGTTTATAAAATGAATAATTTTCCACATTTATTTGAACCAATTGAAATTGGAAAGACAACAGTAAAAAACCGTATTTTTATGCCACCTATTTCAACAAATATGGCCGATAAAGGATATGTTACAGATGATTTAGTAGCACACTATTCTGCACGTGCAAAAGGTGGAGTTGGACTTATCGTTACTGAAGTTGTAACTGTAGAACCAACTTATGTATATCTTCCAGGAGATATGTCAATTTATGATGACAGTTTTATTCCAGGATGGAAAAAATTGGTGGATGGCGTACACCAATATGGAACTAAAATTTTGGCACAATTGTTTCACCCAGCTTATATGGCATTCCCAGTACCAGGAACACCTCAATTAATTGCACCAAGTTGTGTAGGTCCTTACTATGCACAAAGTGCACCAAGACCAGCAACCATTGAAGAATTACACACAATTGTTGATCAATTTGGTCAAGCGGCTCACCGTGTACAGATTGCCGGTGGTGATGGTGTTGAAATTCAATGTGCGCATGCTCATGGATTATTAGGTGGTTTCTTAACACCTTTATATAATAAACGTGCGGACGAATATGGTGGAAGTCTTGATGGACGTTTACGCTTATGTTTAGAAGTTATTGCATCTGTTCGCAAGTATTGTGGAGATGACTTCATTATCGATGTTCGTATTAGTGGTGATGAATATAGTGAAGGTGGATTGACATTAAATGATCAGATCTATGTTTGTAAACAATTAGAAAAAGCTGGAGTTGACTTTATTCACGTATCTGGTGGTAATACAATCAAACGTGGATCAAGTATGCCAGCTCCTGGTACAAGTGCTGCACCTCACGCTCACTCAAGTGAAGAAATTAAAAAGCATGTAAATATCCCAGTCGCTACAGTTGCTCGTATTAACGAACCTTGGATGGCTGAAGAACTAATCGCAAACGGAAAATGTGATATGTGTATGATTGGACGTCCAAATTTATGTGACAGTGAATTCGCAAATAAAGCATTCGAAGGTAAAGTAGACGATATTCGTCCATGTATTGGATGTGGACGTTGTTTAACAGGAATCATGATGGGTAAACGTATTGGATGTACAGTAAATCCAAGCGTGGAAGATGATACGATTGCACCTGCAGAAACTAAGAAAAAAGTTTTAGTTATTGGTGGTGGTCCTGCTGGTATGGAAGCAGCATATGTTGCCAAAAAACGTGGACACGAAGTTGTTCTTTGTGAAAAATCGAATGAACTTGGCGGTCAATTAAGACTTGCGGCTGTTCCAATCGCGAAACAAGAATTGTGTAAAGTTATTAAATTTATGATTCGTCGATTAGATCATGAAGGTATTGAAATTCGTTTAAATACAGAAGTCACAAAAGAAAGGCTTGAAAATGAATTTAAAGATTACGAAATCGTATGTTCAAGTGGAGCTACACCCAAAGAAATTCCACCATTCAAAGTATTCAAAAATTGTATGACTGCAGACGATGTATTATCTGGAAAGAAATATCCAGGACGTAATATTGTTGTATTAGGTGGTGGAAGTGTTGGATGTGAAACAGCGGATTATTTAGCACCATTAATCAATGACTTATTCCCAATGAATCGTAAAATTACATTATTAGAAATGACAAATAACTTAATGCCTGGTGAAGGTGGAGCTGCAAAATCTAGATTGACTCAAAGATTGATGCAGAAAGGTGTTCGCATCGAATTGAATGCACAAGTAACAAATGTGGATGAAGAATCTATTACTTACGTAAAAGAGGGTGTTGAACACAAAATTACAGAAGCAGATACTTTAATTTTTGCTGTAGGATATGCACCTAAGAAAGTGGAAGTGGAAGCTGAAAATGTACACTATATTGGGGATTGTGAAAAAGTGGGAACTTTAAAAGATGCGATCACAAATGCGCATGAAATTGCTAAAAATATCTAGCAGAAATTATGATAAGTGAATTATTATAACCAATTCAAGTTGGTAACTTAACCTTTAAAAATAGAATTATGTTTCCCCCCTTTGACAACAGGATGTGAAGAAAGAGACGGATCGATTGGGCCTCGTTCATTAGCTTTCTATACAAGACTTGCACAAGGTGGATGTTTTTATATCGTTATTGGCGATGTGGCTCCTGTTCGTACTGCAAATCCTACACCAAAACTATATGATGAATCGCAAATTGAAATGTATAAAAAATTAGCTGATGCCTTACATGAACACGATTGTAAAGTAGCTTTACAATTGTTCCATCCAGAATATGATGTTCAAGGCGTAGGAAAAATGATTGTGGAAGCTGGTATTGCTGGTTAATTGGCTGTAAAAGCGAAGGCTGCCAATAATTTAGAAGAGGCTAAAAGCAACAAAAAATCTGTGACGAATTGACAAAGGGTGCATACGCAAAATTACATCATGATATGCAGCACTTTGTGACGGAAGCAATTGCTGAACAATTAATAGCTATTAAAAATAGTATTGCCCAATGTGCTAGAAAAGCGCAAAAAGCAGGTATTGATGCGATTGAAATTCATGGTGACCGTTTATAGGTTCATTATGTTCAACATTATTAAATAATCGTACAGATAATTATGGTGGTAGCTTAGAAAATCGTACGCGTTTGCATTAGAAGTTTTACGAGCAATTAAAGAAGCGGCTCCATCAATGATGGTCGAATATAAACTTCCAATTATTACAGTTAATCCAGATGGATCTTTACGTGGTAAAGGTGATTTATTGGAAGATGAAGCGGTTGAATTCGCAAAAATGTTAGATGCAGCAGGAATTGATATGATTCAAGTGGCTTAAGCTAACCACACAGGAAAACAGGGGCGATACAATTCCTCCTATGGGTGCTGTTCCTTATAACTGGATTTTAGGTGCTTGTGAAAAAGTGAAATCCGTTGTTTCTTGTCCTGTTGCAACGGTGGGTCGTGTTGTCAGTGTTGAAGCTGGTGAAAAGATTCTTGAAGATGGTACGGCAGATATCATTGGATATGGAAGAAGCTTATTAACAGATCCAGATATTGCCAATAAAGTGGAAAATGGTGAATGCATTCGTGAATGCTTTAACTGTAATAAAGGTTGTGTAGATGCCATCCAATCTCGTCGTTACTTAAGTTGTGTTTTAAATGACGAAAATGGAGATGAAGAAACAATCTTCATTCAACCATGTACAGAAACTAAGAATATCGCAATCGTAGGTGCTAGTCTTGCCGGATTAGGAGCGGCTCGTGTAGCTTATAAACGAGGACATACAGTGACTGTATTTGAAAAATCAAATCGTTTAGGTGGACAAATCAATATTGCTTCAGTTCCACCAAGAAAGATGAAATCTTACGTTCTGTTCAATACTATGAAAAATTCTTGTCCGATAAAGTAGATATTCAATTAAACCATGAACCAACAATGGATGAATTGAATGGATTTGATCATGTGATCTTGGCAATTGGTACTCACAATATGGATCTTCTTATGTCGGTAGAAAATTCAAATGTTGTATCCAGCTGGGATATCTTGAATGGTCAAGAAGTATCTGGTAAATGTGTTGCCTTAGGTGGAGGTTTAGTAGGTGCTGAAACGGCTGAATATTTGGCAAGTAAAGGGCTAGAAGTTTCAATCGTTGAAATGATGGATAAGATTGCAGCACAAGAATCTGAAACTGTATTGCCATTGATGGAAGCTGATTTTAAAGAACACAATGTTCAAAAATTTGTGAATACACGTGTTAGTGAAATTAAAGATAATGTCATCTATGTAGTGAATACAAAAGATGAAACAAATGTTGAAATTACAGCGGATACAATTGTAAATGCATTAGGTTCTAAAAGGAATGTATTTGATGATAGTAAGTTAACTGTTCCATTTACTTATGTAGGTGACTGCAGTGGTGAAAGAACAGCAGATATCGCAAGTGCTATTCGTACAGGATATAAGGCTGCCAATGAAATCTAAGAAGGTGTGAAAACATCTTCTTTTTTACAACAAATGACCGTGGTTCATAAATATATAAACCATATATGGCATATATCTCAAAATGGTATAAAAATAATGACCATAGCTCATAAATATTTACACATTTGAAAATTTGTCTATTAAAAACCCATTTTTAAAGAACTAGAATAAAATTATAAATGAAACCGGAGGAAGAGTTATGAATTTTAGTTCTTTACAAAGTAGTGTTCAAAAGTTTGGAATGAGTCAAGCTTTGAAGTATTTGGATAAGGATCCAGAAACAAATATTCCTAAATTAATGAATTTAGTAGATAAGGTTATGCCTGAAGGTTGGTATGGTTCACAGCGTAAAGTGATTCGTGAACAAATCGATGAAAAAGGTGTTTGGTATGACTATATCATGAAGCTTTATGATTTGAATGCAGGCGTTCGTCAGGCTGTATTTAAAAACTTTATTTTTAATGCATCACTAAATGGTAGTACAAAACAAGAGGAGTTGGCACAAAAATATAATTGTAATATCCCTTGGGCTGTATTATTAGATCCAACATCTGCATGTAACTTACATTGTACAGGATGTTGGGCTGCTGAATATGGACATCAATTAAATTTATCTTTAGATGATATTGATTCGATTATTCGTCAAGGAAAAGAATTAGGTACTTACATGTACATTTATACGGGTGGAGAACCTTTAACACGTAAAAAGGATGTGATTAAGATTTGTGAAATGCATCCAGATTGTGCTTTCTTATCTTTCACAAACGGAACATTGATTGATGAAGAATTCTGTCAGGATATGTTGCGAGTTAAAAACTTTGTTCCAGCCATTAGTTTGGAAGGTTTCGAAACAGCGAATGATTCTAGACGTGGTGAAGGCTGTTATGAAAATGTAAAACGTTCCATGGAATTATTAAAGAAACACAAATTGCCTTTTGGAATTAGTACTTGTTATACAAGTGTAAACTATAAAGATATCGCAAGTGATGAATTCTTTGATTTAATGATTGATTCAGGTGCTTTATTCTGCTGGTTCTTCCACTATATGCCAGTAGGAAATGAGGCTGTGAAAGAATTGCTTCCAACACCAGAACAAAGAGCGTATGTTTATCATCAGATTCGTAAGTTCAGAAGTGAAAAACCAATTTTCACTATGGATTTTCAAAATGATGCGCAATATGTGGGTGGATGTATTGCTGGAGGTAGAAGATATCTTCATATCAATGCCAAGGGCGATGTAGAACCATGTGTATTCATTCATTATTCGAACTGTAACATTCACAATACAACATTACTCGATGCACTTAGATCTCCATTATTCCAGGCTTATCATGATAATCAACCATTTAATGAAAATATGTTAAGACCTTGTCCAATGTTAGAAAACGCTGGTCGTATTCAAGAATTGGTGAAACAAAGTAAAGCAGTCAATACAGATTATGAATCCCCAGAAGATGTGGATCACTTATTGGAAAAGACGGTTCCATATGCAAAAAACTGGAAGCCAATGGCTGACAAACTTTGGAATGAACAAAAAAAGTAGACAAATTAAAAAAATGAGTATAGAATTTTCAGCTAAGAAGGAGGGATGTTATGAAGAAGAATAATAAGCGTTTTTCGGGAATATCCAAACTTCCAAATGGAAATACTTCAAATAAAATTGTACCTGGATGTATCGTCCTTGAAGGCGGAGCTTTTCGAGGATTATATACATCAGGGGTATTAGATGCTTTAATGCAGTTTGAAATCAATATGCAGTGTACAGTTGGTACAAGTGCAGGGGCTTTGAATGGATTTAACTATGTGGCTGGTCAAATTGGTCGTAGTGCTAGAATTAATTTAGGGTATCGTCATGATTCTCGATATGTTGGTTTAGAAGCTTTTAAAAACAACAAAGGAATTATTGGATTTGATTTTTTGATGAAAGGAACTCAATATTTTGATCCGTTAAATACACCTCGTTTTATGAATCCAACGCGTGATTTTATTGCGGTATGTACAAATTGTAAAATGGGAAGGCCCGAATATTTTAGTAAGAATAAAACGCAGGATATTTTTAAGGCCGTACAAGCCAGTGCAACCATGCCTTATGTTTCAAAGATGGTTGAAATTGAAGATGGTTTATATTTAGATGGTGGCTGCAGCGATAAGATAGCGTATCAATGGGCGTTGGATCATGATTATGAGAAAATCATTGTGGTTCGTACACGTCAAAGAGAGTATCGAAAGAGTGAAGCGAATCCTTTCGTTCAAAAAATGACAAAAAGATTGTATGCTGAATATCCAGCTTTAGAACAGAAGTTGGAATCGATGAATAGTGAATACAATAGACAGTGTGATGAATTATCAAGACTTGAAAATGAGGGAAGAATCTTTACGGTTGCCCCAAGCAAGCCAGTGAATGTATCGCGTGTAGAGAGGGATGTGGATAAACTCGCTGATCTTTACTACATGGGATATTTGGATGGTTTAAATCAGATTCAAAGAATCAAAGAATATTTAGAAATTGATTAAGAGGCCATGCCTCTTTTTCATTTTGTGTTAGAATAAGTGTAGGTGATTTTTATGGTACAAGAAAGACAACAAGAAATCGTAAATGAATTATTAAACTATATGGATACATTAGAAGATGGTAGTGAAGTAAGTACTTGGGATTTAATGGATGAAGTATTTAACTATCAACGCTTTAATGATGGGTATTGTTTTAATGATTTTAAAATTAGCGAAGAAGAATTTATTTCGTTAGATTCGCTATTAAAGGAAAGTGCAATGAAAGAGGGATTCTTTATTGATGACTCTATTTATCAAGATGTGATTGGGGCTTTTCCTTTTAGTTTGACATTTGTAGTAAGGAAATAGGTATGGAAAGATTAGAAACATTGATTCAAGAATTATATCAAGAGGGGACTCGTGAAAAAAATATGGAGGTTCTTTCGCATATTCGTAAACTGGCAAAAGAACAAAAACAATTTATTATTCCTGTCGGCGATGTCGAGGGTGAAAAAGTCTATCGAAGATTATCTTTAGATGATGGTCAAGATGTATTTGTAGCTTTTACTACACAGGCTCAAGTGGATTTGGGGCAGGATACAGAAACATTAAATCAAAGTGTGATGGATGTTTTAAATATGGTGCATGATACACAAGGTGTAAGTGGAGTTGTATTAAATCCTTGGAAAGATTCGTATTTTTTACCAAAAGTTTTAATTGAAATGATTTTAGACAATAAGAATCTAGAGAGTGAAATCAAAGTAGTAAAAGGAGATATCACTACTTTTGATGGAGATTGTATTGTCAATGCAGCCAATGAATCGCTTTTAGGTGGCGGCGGTGTAGATGGCGCTATTCATAGAGCGGCCGGCCCCATGTTACTTGAAGAGTGTAAGCTATTAAATGGTTGTCATACAGGACAGGCCAAGATTACCAAAGGGTATGATTTAAAGGTAAAGTATGTGATTCATACTGTGGGTCCGATGTATTCGGCAAAACATGAAGATGAGCATATGTTGAGGGATTGTTATTGGAATAGTTTGAGTTTAGCTCGTAAGTATGATATTCATACAATCGCATTTCCATGTATTTCATGTGGAGTCTATGGCTATCCTGTAGAAAAGGCAGTGCCATTAGCATTAAAGACAATTGCGGATTGGTTGGATGCAAATAGTGATTATACAATGAAAATCAGTTTGTATTGTTTTGATGAAGAAACGACAAAGGAATATCAAAAATATACAACGTATCAGGGAGAATAATCTTCCTGATTCTTTTTATTATCTATTTAGAAATATTTCTAAATAGGAGGTGGTGTTTTGTTTGAAAAAACGTTTAAAGCTTTAGGTGCTCCAGTCAGAAGAGACATTTTGAGTTTATTAAAAAAAGGCAAGATGTCAGCTGGAGATATCGCAAGTCATTTTGATATGTCTCAGGCAACTGTTTCTTATCACTTATCCTTATTAAAGGATGCAGGTTTGATTTGTGAAGAGAAGGATAAAAATTTTATTTTTTATCAAATCAACGCATCTGTTTTTGAGGAGATGTTGTGTTATTTTAAGTCTTTTTTAGGAGGGAATGAAGATGTTGAAAAATAAATGGTTTCAATTTAGTTTAGCTTTGTTTGTGGTTCCATTCGTATTGAATCTAGTTTTCTATAATCAATTACCAGATGTTGTGCCAACCCATTTTGATGTAAATGGACAAGTTGATGGTACAATGCCTAAGTTTATGGGTTTATTTGGTATGTTGTTTTTGTGCTTGGCAATTCATGTATTTACTTGTTTTGTGACGGTAAAAGATCCAAAGCGAAATAATATTCCAGATTTTATGATGAATATTCTATTTATGATTTGTCCAGTTGTTTGTATTGTGACAAGTATGACAATTATTTATTTTGGCTTGGGGTATTCTTTTGATGTTAGTTTTGTGATGAATATTTTAGTTGGCATTTTATTGATTATACTCGGTAATTATTTGCCAAAGGTAAAACGAAATTATGCGGTTGGAATTAAAACTTCGTGGTCTTTGAATAGCGATGAAAACTGGGTGTTGTCAAATCGTGTAGGTGGCTATTGTATGGTCATTGCTGGAATCTTATATATAGTACTTGGATTACTTGGTTATGTGACAATGGGCATTGTTGTGATTCTTGTAGCGACTATTATTCCGTGTATCTATAGTTATATATTATTTAAGCGAGGAATTTAGTTTCCTCGCTTGATTTCGTTTTGAATGCATTTGAATAAGACTTGAATGGTTCCACTAATCATTTTCTTCGTTTGACTATCCATATTTTGAATGGATTTGACCATCTCAACCATATCGATATTCTTCCTTAAATCTTTTGGGTTTTCATAATCTGAAAAGATAGAGTAAATGGTATCAATAACTTGTTTGCGAGTATTGATATCAATGGATTTAAGCCATTTTGATAGTGTGGATTGTGTATGTTTGGATAGTTGATCATTTTGTTCTAGATAAATAAAGTCACCATTTTCAACGCACCACGTAAATGGATCATGTTGAAGGATGGATATGGCATTACTTTGGATGATTTGATAATTATTTGTTTCTTCAAGTAAGAGTCCAATAACACTCGATTGTGGTATGGTCTTGAATACTTTCTTATCAGTTTGATAAGGTGTAAGAAATCCAGGCCCATCATGGTTGTATGTACAATAAATTGGATTGTGTGTATGGATAGTGGCATAAAGTGCTAAGTTAGCTCCTTTGGAGTGTCCTCCTAAGATGAGTTTGTGTTTTGTCTTATAGTTGTTTACATAGTTTAATGCAGAAATTTGACTGGGAATATTTTCTTGAAAACATAGATTAAAATCTTCTTTCCATCCTACAAAGCTAGCATCGGTTCCGCGAAAGGCAATATAATCGGTTTGATTGGGCAAGTGAAAAGTCATAGCACAGAATTGTTTTTCGTTGTCTTTGTCAAAATTGGTTTGTAGATGAGAAATCGTAATAGCTTCATATCGTAGTGAATGAATCGTTTGAAGGAATAATTCCTCGTTTAATTCGGGTACTCGTGTATTAGTACATAAATCATTAATTTCATTTTCAAATTCATTTAATAAATGGACTTCGGATTCAACATCAATAGTGGAGTTTTCAAATTTAATATAGGAGATTTGTGAGAGAATCAAAGAGTCCACATTATTAAATGGGTATTCTTCAAGGGTTAAATTTCCGTATTCTTTGATGTGGTCAATGATGTTTTTCATAGGTTTATTGTAGTGCATAAATACATTTAATGAAATATGTTCATCCATAATTTTAAAATTTTTAAAGTTCGTATACAATAAAGTTAGTGAGGGTGGATTGCTATGTTGATATTTGGAATTTTGAGTATTTGTCTGAGTTTAGACGTATTTGTATGTGCACTAGAACAGGGGGCTTCAATTCGCAATATTCGCTTTTCAAAAGCATTGGTTTATGGATTGATTTTTGCGCTATGCAGTTCGGGTATATTTTTATTAGGACATGGAATGTCCACATATATTTTTGGACGTCCTTGGGCAATATTGAATAAATATGTTGCGATATTTGTCTTTTTGATTCTTGGAATTGGAATGGTCATCTATAGTTTTAAGCGTGGAAAGTTTGTGGAAAGACTACAAGAGTTTGATACAAAACAAATTATTAAATTGGCTCTTATTGGAGGACTGGACTGTTTCTTTGTTGGAGTTGGCTGTTATTATATGAATCTTCCTTATTTGATGGAGTCTTTAGTCTTATTTTTAATTGTACTTGCTGGCTATATGATTCATTTTTATATTGGATATTATAATGGGGCCGGATATCAAAAGGCTTATTATTTTCTTTGCGGAATCGTATACTTATTTATGAGTTTATCGTTAATTTTTAGATTAATTCGATTGTAGAGGTGATTTCATGACATTTAATGAAAAGGTGACGATGAAAGATCTTCTGAGTGAGGGATTGTATATTTTGATGCAACAAAAGCCTTTCGAAAAGATCACAATCAAACAGATTTGTGATAAAACAGGTGTTATTCGTGGAACTTTCTATAATCATTTTATGGATAAGTATGAGGCTTTAGAATACTTGATTCATCGTATGTTTTATAAAGGAATGGAGCATGAATCAAATCCTCAAATTATAAAACACATCTTTCAGACTGTAAGTGATAATCGTGATTTTTTTAAGTCTTGCTACAGAATCACAGGACAGAATGGTTTTGAAGATTTAATGAGTAATGTGTTTAAAGAAATATTTAGAAATGTATTTTCTTATTTAGATGTGACTGGTATGGATTCAAGGTTCACAGTAGATTTTTTAGTGGATTATTATGCGAATGATTTATTATACTTTTTAAAGTATTGGATTTCTCATGATTTCGAACCGGATGTAGAAACATATTATGCCAAGATCGATGTTTTATTTAAAAACTGTATTAAAGAATTAAATATTCGATATATGGATAAATCTTAAATTGACAAATTGTGTATTGTCTAGTAGGATAAGAGCGTATAAAAAGGCAATGAAGAGGGCGAGTACCTTTTAGAAATACTTTAGAGAGCTTTTGGTTGGTGAAAAAAAGTGTAGGACTAATTGGGAATAAAGACTTGGAGCTATTTGTATTTCCTGCATTAAAGGAAGAGCTGTTTATAGACAGTGACTAAGGCTGGGCAAAGTGATTTGTTTGGTAAATTAGGGTGGTAACACGAGCACTTCGTCCCTTTGTGGCAAGTGCCTTTTTTTATGGATAAAAGAAAAAGGAGAAAACAATGGAAAAGTTAACGCAACAAGAACAAGTTCGTCGTCAAAAGATGCAAGATTTGATTGACATGGGTATTGATCCATTTGGATCTCGCTATGATCGTACTTCAAATTCGGGTATTATTACTTCATCTTATGGAGACAAGACAAAAGAAGAATTAGATGAATTACAAGTAACAGTTAAGATTGCAGGTCGTATCATGACGAAGCGTCGTCAGGGTAAGGCTGGTTTTATGAACATTCAGGATCGTGAAGGTCAAATTCAGATTTATGTTCGTAAAGATGAAATTGGTGATGATCAATATGAAATCTTCAAGAAAAATGACATTGGAGATATCGTAGGTATTGAAGGTACTGTCATGAAGACAGATCATGGACAATTGTCTGTTCGTGCTAAAAACTATACACACCTTTCAAAATCACTTCGTCCTTTACCAGAAAAATTCCATGGTTTGACAGATGTTGAAGAGCGTTTCCGTCGTCGTTATGTAGACTTGATCATGAATCCAGAGGCAAAAAGAATTGCCTTAACTCGACCAAAAATTATTCGTGCAATCCAACATTATTTGGATGGTCAAGGTTTAGTGGAAGTTGAAACTCCAGTTATGCAACCAATCTTAGGTGGTGCAAGTGCTAGACCTTTCGTAACGCACCACAACACATTAAATATGGACTTCTATTTGCGTATTGCGACTGAATTACCATTAAAGCGCTTGATCGTTGGTGGTTTAGAAGGTGTTTATGAAATTGGACGTTTATTCCGTAATGAAGGTATGGATGCGATGCATAACCCTGAATTTACTACAGTAGAAGCGTATGTTGCCTATAGTGATTTACACGGAATGATGGACTTGATTGAAGGTTTATTTGATTCTGTTGCAAATGAAGTATTGGGTACTACAGATATTACATATCAAGGAACAAAATTATCATTAAAGGCTCCTTTTAAACGTATTCACATGGTGGATGCGATCAAAGAAGCTTGTGGTGTAGACTTCTGGCAAGATATGAGTTATGAAGAAGCTTTGAAATTAGCTGAGGAACATGATATCGAAGTTGAAAAGATTCAAAATACAGTTGGACACATTATCAACTTATTCTTCGAAAAATATGTTGAAGAAACTATTGTACAACCAACATTTGTATATGGTCACCCAACATCCATTTCTCCATTAGCTAAGAAGAATACGAAGGATCCTAGATTTGCGGATCGTTATGAATTGTTCATTTGTGGACATGAATATGCGAACGCATTCTCTGAATTAAATGATCCAATTGATCAAAGAGAACGTTTCGAAAAACAATTAGAACTTCGTGAATTAGGTGATGATGAAGCCAACGAAGTGGATACAGATTATGTAGAAGCATTGGAGTATGGTCTTCCTCCAACTGGTGGTGTAGGACTTGGAATTGATCGTTTCGTAATGTTATTGACAGATCAAAGAACAATTCGTGAAGTATTATTATTCCCTCACATGAAGAACTTGGGGGATTCAAACAAGAAAGCAAAAGCTAAAAAACTAGTGGAAGCTGCACCTGTAAAGGCTGATTTCTCGAATGTAAAAATTGAACCAATCTTCACAGATATGGTAGATTTTGAAACATTTAGTAAGTCGGATTTCCGTGCTGTTAAGATCTTAGCTTGTGAAGCTGTAGAAAAATCTAAGAAGCTATTAAAGTTCACTTTGGATGATGGCCAACGTAAAGATCGCGTTATTTTAAGCGGAATTCACGAATATTATGAACCAGAAGAATTGGTTGGAAAGACTGCAATTGCGATTGTAAACTTACCACCAAGAAAAATGATGGGTATTAATTCTGAAGGTATGTTGATCTCAGCTGTTCATGAAGAAAATGGTCATGAAGGACTAAACTTATTGATGGTTGATGACAAGATTCCTGCAGGAGCTAAGCTTTACTAGAATTAAAAAAATTAGTAATTTTTGGTTGTAAATTTACACATTTACGCCACACTTACGCCAATTTAAAATGGAAAGATAACTACAAATAGTAAAGCGTAGTATATAGATTTAATAAAAGAGCAACTCTCTGATGATAGTGGTAATTTAAAGATAACCAATTTGGATCGTTTAATTTTCACCAAAAATGG